>JADMIO011101891.1_pt1 | contig 77397 bp, 62 predicted proteins | sample 8958161 | NCBI WGS metagenome assembly JADMIO01 (sample SAMN16585339, study PRJNA669376) | soil metagenome | isolation source: Crop rotation soil | place: USA: Cullars Rotation, Alabama | collected 2011
CCCGCCGGCACCGGCGGTGGCGCGTTGCCGGGCGGCCTCGGCTGGTATCGCAAGACTTTCACCGTTCCGCTAACTGCAAAAGGCAAACTGATCTTCATCGAGTTTGACGGTGTCTATCGCAACAGCGAGGTCTGGATCAACGGTCATTATCTCGGCAAGCGCCCTTACGGCTACAGCACCTTCGAGTATGAACTGACGCCCTATCTAGTTTATGGCGCGCAACGAAACGTGATCGCGGTCAAGGTCGACAATTCCCGGCAACCAAATTCACGCTGGTATTCGGGTTCGGGTATCTATCGCAACGTCTGGTTGACCACGCTCGATCCGGTTCACGTCGAACACTGGGGCACGTACGTCACGACGCCGGAAGTCAACGAACAGTCGGCGAGCGTGCTCAGCCAGACGAAAGTGAGCAACGATTCGAAGAGTGCGGCTCCGGTTAATCTCACCACGATCATTCAGGACGCGAGCGGCCGCGAAGTCGCGCGTGCGATCGAAAGGAATGTCGTCGCAAAAGGTTTGCAGGCAGACGTGAGCCAGACGTTGAGAGTTTCGGCCCCGATGCTTTGGTCGGACGATCGTCCATACCTCTACAAAGTGATCTCGCAACTCGAACAGGGTGGCAGAGTGGTTGATCGTTACGAGACCCCACTCGGCATCCGCACCTTTCGTTTCGACGTTGAGAAGGGGTTCTTTCTCAATGGCAAGCCGTTGAAGATCCGCGGTACTTGCAATCATCACGACCTCGGCTCGCTCGGTACCGCCGTGAACACGCGTGCTCTTGAGCGGCAACTGGAGATCCTGAAGGGCATGGGCGTAAACGGCCTGCGCACTTCACACAATCCGCCCGCGCCGGAACTGCTCGAACTCGCCGACCGCATGGGTTTTATCGTCATGGATGAAGCATTTGATGTGTGGAAGATCGAGAAGACGAAATACGACTATCACCTCGACTGGGACGAGTGGCACAAGCGCGATCTCGAAGACATGGTGCTGCGCGATCGCAATCATCCGAGCGTCTTCATCTGGAGCATCGGCAATGAAGTGATGGAGCAGTGGAACAACAGTCCACTCGGCGGGACCATCAGCCGCGAGCTGGCCGGCATCGTTCGCCATCTCGATCGCACTCGCCCGATTACGGCGGCGTGCAACGGCGTGAGCCGCGACAATAAGGTGCTGATGGAAGGCGATCTCGACCTCGTCGGCACAAACTATGCGCACCGCCGGCTGCCTGAGTTTGCGAAGATGTTTCCCGGCCGCCCGATCATCGGCACCGAAACGAATTCTTCGGTGCACACGCGCGGCAGTTATCGCATGCCGTCAGATGAGATCCTGAGCTGGCCTTATAAAGAAGCCGACGCGGTCAAGCTTAGCCCGACTTACGAGTGTTCTGCTTACGACAACTCGGTCGTGCAGTGGGGTTCGGCGCATGAAGAGACGTGGAAACTCGTCCAAGATCACGATTTCTTTTCCGGCATGTTCATCTGGACCGGTTGGGATTACATCGGCGAACCGACGCCGTTTCCGTGGCCCGCGATCAGTTCTTACTTCGGCATCATCGATCTCGCCGGTTTTCCGAAAGACGTCTACTATTTCTATCGAAGCGAATGGACCGACGAGCCGGTGTGCACATCTTTCCGCACTGGAACTGGAAGCCGGGCGAGAAAGTTGACGTCGTTGCGTATTTCAATCATGCCGACGAAGTCGAGTTGTTTTTGAATGGACGCTCGCAAGGCACGAAGCGGAAGCAGAAGGGCGAAATGCACGTTTTCTGGCGGTTGCCGTTTGAGCCAGGCGTGTTGAAGGCCGTTTCGCGGAAAGATGGCCGCGTGGTGCTGACCAGCGAAGTGCGAACCGCGGACGCGCCGGCCAGGATCGTTTTGGAACCCGATCGCCGGACCATCAAAGCTGACGGCACGGACCTTTCATTCGTGACAGTGAAGGTGGTTGATAAGAATGGCACGGTCGTGCCGGCGGCTGATAACCTCATCAAGTTTGACCTGAGCGGGCAAGGCTGGATCGCGGGTGTAGGAAACGGTAACCAGATCAGCCACGAACCGTTCAAGGCGAGTCAGCGCAAGGCATTTCATGGAATGGCGCTGGCGATCGTGCAAGCTAAACGCAAAGCCGGACAAATCGTTTTGAAAGCGACGGCCGACAACCTGGCGCCTGCTTCAGTAGTGCTGAACGTACGTTGACCATTCGTCCATAGACTCCGTGAAGAAACTTCTCGTACTAGCTGCGCTGCTCTCCGTGTTCTCTGTAGCGGATGTTTATGCGCTCGACAACGGCCTCGCCAAAACGCCGCCGATGGGCTGGAACAGTTGGAACAAGTTTGGCTGCAACGTCAGTGAGAAGCTCATCAGGGAGATGGCCGATACGATGGTCACGAGCGGTATGCGCGACGCCGGTTACGTCTACCTCGTGATAGACGATTGCTGGCAGATCGATCGCGACGCGCAGGGAAACATACTTCCCGATCCGCAGCGTTTTCCTTCCGGCATGAAAGCGCTCGCTGATTATGTACATGCGAAGGGGTTGAAGTTTGGGCTCTACTCCGATGCGGGCACGCTCACGTGCCAGAAGCGGCCGGGTAGCCGCGGTTATGAATTTCAGGATGCACGACAGTATGCGGCGTGGGGTGTTGATTATCTGAAATACGACTGGTGCTCGACGAGCACACAGAACGCGGCCGCGTCGTATTCGATCATGCGCGACGCTTTGTTGAAAGCAGGACGACCGATTGTTTTCAGTATCTGCGAGTGGGGCACCGCGAAGCCGTGGCTGTGGGCCAGGGACGTTGGCAACCTCTGGCGCACGACCGGCGACATTCAAGACTGCTGGGATTGCAAACGCGACTGGGGCGGCATGGGCGTGGTCCATATTCTTGATCTTCAGGACGGGCTGGAAGCGTATGCCGGGCCGGGCCATTGGAACGATCCTGACATGCTGGAAGTCGGCAACGGCGGTATGACGGCAACCGAGTACCGCGCGCATTTCAGTTTGTGGTGTTTGTTGTCGGCGCCCTTGATGGCGGGAAATGATCTGCGCAGCATGTCGCCGGAGATCAAGGAGATCCTCACGAATCGAGAAGTGATCGCGGTCGATCAGGATCCGCTTGGATTGCAGGGCCGGAGAGTCAAACGCGAAGGAGATCGCGAAGTGTGGGTAAAGCAGTTGGCCGATGGTGGCCGCGCTGTTGTGTTGTTCAATCGCGGACCGAAAGCAGCGGAGCTGTCGGTATCGTGGATTGACATCGGTTATCCGCCCCACTTGTCAGCCCGAGTGCGTGATCTCTGGGCAGGAAAGGATTTAGGCCAGTTGAGCGGCCAGCTCTCAGCCGAAGTGCCGAGCCACGGTGTGGTGATGGTCACGATCAAGCCATGAAAATAAACTCAAAGTCGGGCTAGATGCGAGGCCCGAATAACTTGCCCACGAGGATTAACGAGAGTAGATTGCTGATGGTCTATCCCCTTCTTGATTGATTTGGCAAGAGTGCCGATGAGTGGAGGACGATTTTCCATGCGTACCACCTTATTTATAGTTTTCATCCTCAATGCAATGTGTGCCGGCCTTGTCACTGCGCAAACGAAACAAGTTGCACCCGTTCCCGGCGATCCACTCGAGTTGGCGACTGGGCCAGCTAGCGTTGCCGACACCCCTGAGAAGCGCAGTGCGATTCTTAATCTGCTTGAACGCGCGAGACAAAATAACAATTTGCACGTAACGGGAATGAATCCGTTTACGCTCAAGGCTTCTTTCAACTCCAGCGGGGCCGCTGGAAATTCGGGCTCCGGAGAGTTGGAAGAGAACTGGCTTGCCGGGTCGACGTGGAGATGGAGTGCGCACCTGGATAGTTATTCACAGCTCCGCATTTTCCATAATGGCGTTGCCTATGATTCAAATCCTGAGAGTTATCAGCCACTCCGACTACAGATGATTCGTCAGGCAATCTTTTGGCCGGTGGCCGGAAACTTTGCCAATAACGTGATCCGGGTCGCTGAAAGCAGTTGGAACGGAAAGCCTGTTACGTGCGCGCTGCTTGCAGGACCGCGCGCGAATGCGAGTCAGCAAACGGGTCGACAGTGGATTGAAGAAGAGTTCTGCGTCGATCCGGCAACGGGTTTTTTACAAACTTATTCGATTGCGCCGGGCATCTACGATGTCTACGACTACACGAATGCTCTCGAGTTTCACGGTCACATCCTGGCCCGCCGCATCACGATCGTCGAAAACTCAACTCCAGTAGCGACAATCGAGCTCAATGAGATTAAGGATCTGAATACCGCGGATGCGAGTCTCTTTTTACCGGGCGCGGAGATGAAGAGTCCGAGGATCATGATTGGACCACCGCTGCGGTTTCCGCAAGTTGCTAAAAACAAATTGGCAGCAACTGCAACCGGTGTAGTGCAACCAATCATTATCCATGCGGCGTTGGACGTTAGCGGACGGGTGCTCGAAGCCGAAGCTTTACAAACGTCCGACTCCGCGGCGAGTGATGCGGCTTTGAAGCTTGTGAGGAATACGAACTATGGCCGCGCGCGTAACCGCGAACTGGTACAACGAGATGTTTTCATCAACGTGCAATTCGTGACGACACCATGACAGGCATTCGGGCGTGAGACTACTTATCCGAAGGGACCGCGATTCGCAGGACGGGTTTGCCGTTAATATTCTGTAGCGGAAAGTAAACACGATGCGTGCCGGGATCGACGGCGACGCTGTGCGCGTTCGGCGCCAACAAACCTTCGCCAACTTTCAGCAAGCTGCGATCGTGTTCGTCGAAAACCGTGATAATGCCGCTTTCCGCCGACACGTAGAGACGCTGAAGAGTCGTATCAAAGGCAAGAACGTCAGGATCTGCTCCAACGGAAAGAATCCCCGTTGCTTTCTTCGCCTGCAAATCGAAAACAACCAGCTTCGAATTGTCCTCACAAGCCGCAAACGCCAGGCGATGTTCCGAGTCGATTAATAGTCCGTGACTGCCCTTGCATCCAGTGAGTGGATAATGGGCCACGACCTGATCCGTATTCGCATCAATCTCTGCCAGTTCTTCGCGTTCGTCAACAGTCACGAAAATCCGATCTCGCACCGGATCGTACTGGCTGTTTCCTGCGCCGCCGCCAAGTGGAATTGTCGTCAGTCGCTGATTCGTTTTGGCGTCGATGACTGTATCGGTCTTGCCATGAAGATCCGAGACGTAGAGCTTGTTTACTTTAGTCGCGCAGGCGATGCCGTCAGGGTAATCACCCGCCGGCACTCTAGCGACAATGTTAAGATTTTGATCGTCGATCACTACCAGTTCATTCGTGCCCGTCGCTGATGCATAAACGCGGTGCAGCGCCGGAACAGCGAGCACTCCATGAACACGCTTCAAGTCCTTGACGTCGCCAATAACGGACTGCTTGTTGACGTCAAAAACCGTCATCAAATCAGAGCCCAGGTGCGCGATGTACAAGCGGCCACTGCTGCTGTCGAGGCTCTGATAGTCGAAGCGCGTCGTGCCGCCAGTCAAGGGGATGTCAGCCAGCACACGCAAAGGCAAGCCGCCGCTGGCTGTAGCAACTGTTGCTTCCGTAGTTGCTGGTTGGACCGTAGTTGCTGATAGATTAGCCTGCGCGTTCGCCGGTCCTTGCGTCGTGGAGGTTGAACAAGCAACCAGCAACACACTCAGGGTGAACGCGATTATGCCAAAAGTTGAGATTGCATTATCAAGTCTCATGATGAACTTGCCAGGTAGTTGTAACACTCGATGAATGACTCAGCAACGATCGAGCACGCAGCCACATTCCGCAGCAAGCTTGTCGACTATCTCAGTCTCGAGCGAAACGTTTCGCTGGCCTCAGCAGCCGTCTTCATACTCGCACTGGGCGAAGAGCTCTGGAAGAAATTTCTGCCCAAGTATCTTGAGGCACTCGGTGCGACTACGGGAGTCATTGGCTTGTTTGGAACTGCGGAAGATTTCTTCGATGCGATCTACCAATATCCGGGCGGCTGGATCGCTGATCGATTAGGACGCCGGCGCGCATTTCTGATCTTTGTGGCGCTTGCGTCAGCCGGATACGTCGCCTACCTCTTCAGTCGTTCCTGGCCCGTTGTCTTCGTTGGTCTTGCATTAGCGATGGCGTGGCAAAGCATGGCGTCGCCCGGGATCTTCGCCTTGATAGGTGATGCATTACCGCGAGAGCGGCGGGCGATGGGTTTCACGTTGCAGTCGATTCTGAAGCGCGTACCGATCGTGATCGCGCCGGTTGCCGGCGGTCTTTTGATTGGCTCACTAGGCGTCATCAAGGGTATTCACGTTGCGCTACTAATCACGCTCGTGCTGGCGTTGGCGACGATAATCCTTGTATCGAGAATCAATCTCACTGTTGCTGCCACACACACAACCGGAATCATTGGCGTCTGGCAAACTTTCCACCCGGCTTTGAAAAGACTGCTGATATCAGACGTGATCATTCGCACTTGTGAAGGCATGACGGGCGTAATCACGATTCTTTACGTGACGAATGTGCAGCACTTCACCATCAAGGAGTATGGCACACTCATCGCGGTCCAGATGATTACTTCGATTCTGGTCTATATTCCCGCGGGCAAGATCGCCGATCGAATCGGACGAAAACCATTTGTGATTGCGACGTTCGTGAGTTTTGCGCTGTTCCCGCTGGCGATTATCGCCGCGTCGAGCTTCCTGCTCATCGTTCTGGCATTCGTGATTGGTGGTCTACGCGAAATCGGTGAGCCGTCGCGCAAGGCGATGATCGTCGACTTTGCCCAGGACAACGTGCGCGCTCGTTCGGTTGGCCTCTATTACCTGATACGTAGTCTCTCAATAACGCCCGCCGCGGCGATTGGCGGTTTGCTCTGGAGTTTTGCACCGCAAGTGCCGTTTATTGTCGCAGGCGTGATAGGGCTGATCGGCGCCGTTGTCTTCGCGATCACCGTCGAGGAAAGATACGCGAGCTAACTTCGGCTGTCTTATCGCATGCAATAGTTGATTTGCCCGTGACTTTATATTAGTGTCTGCCAGTCTCCCACACTATCATGCGTAACTCGTCCGTACTCTCGGTTTCCCTCCTGGCTCTTTTGGTTGCCGGAGCGGGAATTGCCCTTGTGCAACGTGTGCGGCGGGTCTCGCCTCCGCAGAGAAACGGCTCGACTCTACGCGTCGACCGCAACGGTGATCTCCAGGACGCAATCGATCAGGCTCAGCCGGGCGACACGATCGTCCTCGAGGCAGGCGCAGTTTACAAAGGTCCGATCACGCTGCCCGTGAAGACGGGGTCCAACTTCATCACCATTCAAAGTTCGCGTGCGAGTGATTTGCCGGAAGGCGTTCGCGTGTCACCGTCGCAGGCAGCGTTGCTCGTGAAAGTGCAGTCCGCGACAAACGGCGAGCCCATCATAAAAACAAAACCCGGCGCTCATCATTACAAGTTTGTGGGGATCGAGTTCTCTACCACGGACGCGAGCGTAAAGGTCAACGATCTCGTCAGGCTTGGCGACTGGCACTCGCAAACCACGCTTGAGTCTGTGCCCCATCACTTGATAATCGACCGCAGCTACATTCACGGTTTCAAGACGCAGGAAGTGCAACGAGGAATCGCGCTGAACAGTGCCGAGACCAGTATCACGAATTCCTACATCTCCGACGTTCACGGTGTCGGGTATGACACGCAGGCGATCTGCGGCTGGAACGGGCCCGGGCCGTTCAAGATCATCAATAACTATCTCGAGGGCGCCGGCGAAAATGTGATGTTTGGCGGCGCAGATCCGGCGATTGCTCAATTGATTCCAAGCGATATCGAGTTTCGCAACAACTACGTCTTCAAGCCGTTGTCCTGGTATACCAACGATCCGTCGTTCGCTGGCATTCACTGGTCCGTGAAAAACCTGTTCGAATTGAAGAACGCGCGCAACGTAATCATCGATGGCAATGTATTCGAGAACAACTGGACGGATGCCCAAGCCGGTCGCGCTATTCTTTTCACGGTACGCAACGAACAGACAACCGCGCCGTGGTCGACAATTGAAAACGTTCAATTCACCAACAACATAGTGAAGAACAGTCCTGCTGCCTTGAACCTGCTAGGCACGGATGCGCCGAAGCCCTCAGGGCGCGGCACCGGTTTGAGGATCGCCAATAATCTGTTTCTCGATATCCACGAGGCGTTCTTTACGATTCAGGGTTACTACGATGTCGTAGTAGAGCACAACACTCATTTCCAGTCCGGAAGCATCATGATTATCTACGGCGAGCCTTCTCTGAGGTTCACGTATAGAAACAATCTCACAATTCGCGACAGCAATGGCTACGGCGTGAAAGGTGACGGAACTGGAGAGGGCACGATCGCCTTGAATATGTTTATGCCCGGCTTCAAGTTTGAGAAAAACGTTATTGCGAATGCCCAGGCTTCACTCTATCCGCCGCAAAACTTTTTTCCCAACTCTATCGCGGCAATCGGGTTTGTAGACTACGAACGAGGCAATTACCGGCTGCGTCCAGACAGCCGTTTTCACGCTACTGCTACCGACGGGACCGATCCAGGGGCCAACTTCGACAAGCTGCCGAAGTTCCCTTTTGACAAACAGTGAACCGATCCTCAATGTCCAAACAACCCGTACTCATCAGCCTCTGCATTGTGGCGATCTATCTTGCGCTAACAGTTGGCACTGCTCTCACGGAAATACCGATAACTGACGAAGGTTATTTCGCCAACCCGGCCTTCAATCTGATGACCAAAGGCTCGTTTGCCACGACGATGCTGGAAACCAGCGGCACTCCTTTCAAAGGCATCGACCGTCACACCTACTGGATCATGCCGCTCGAGCCGCTGGCGCTGTCGTTCTGGTATCGAGTGTTTGGCTTTGGCGTGTTCTCCACTCGCAGTCTCTCCATCGTTTGGGGACTTGTCGCACTCGGCTCGTGGTTCATCATCGTGCGTTCGTTATTCAAACGAACATCGCTGGGCTTGATTGTCCTGGCCCTGCTTTCGTGTGACTACATTTTTATCGTGTGCGCCGCATCCGGCCGGATGGATATGATGAGTGCGTCGTTGGGCTTTGCCGGGTTTGCGAGTTACTTATGGTTGCGAGAGCGCTCGCTGATCCGGGCCATTCTGGTCAGCCAGAGCTTGATCGTGATGAGCGGGCTCACGCATCCGATGGGCCTGCTGCCGTTTTTTGGCTTGCTCTTCCTGTCACTTTATCTGGATCGCAAGCGCATCGGGTTCAAGCACGTGGCGATCGCGTTAACGCCATACGTGATCGGCGGCGTTGCCTGGGGTGCGTATGTGCTTCAGGATCCCTCAAGCTTTTACAGCCAGTTTTTCGGCAACGCGATGATGGGCAGCGACGAGTACACCGGCAGCCGCTTCGTCGGACTGTTCTCGCCGTTCACCGGACTGAAACTCGAATTCACCCAACGCTACCTCGCAAACTTCGGTCTGGGACGGCGCGACACGAGCACCACTCGCATCAAGCTTGTCTTTCTGCTCCTGTACCTGGCTGGAGTTTTGGGAAGCCTGCTCGTGCGCGAAATCCGGCGCACGGCGAATTACAAACTCCTGCTCGGGATGACGTTGATCTACTTCGTCCTGTTGTCATTTCTCGATTCTCAGAAAAAGTTTTACTACTTGGTCCATATAGTCCCGTTTTATCTGGCGATGGCGGCCTTGTTCATCCGCTGGTGCTGGGCGCGGCCAGCATTGTTCGGGAAAACAGCGGCCGTGGCGTTAGGTGCGATTTGCCTGGTTGAGATCGGAGGGCTGGGTTACAGGATCTCGCGAAACAACTACCGCAACAGTTTTCAGCCGGCCGTGAATGCGCTCAAGCAAAACACGACTCCGCAGTCGTCGATAGCCGCGAATCCCGGAGTGGCTTTCGGCATGGGCTTCCCTGAAAACGTTTTTCACGACCCGCTCTTCGGCTACAACTCTCATAGAAAATTCGACTACATCATCATCGACCCTGAGACTGCCTACAGTATCGAGCTGAGCAAACAGCGAGACCCGGAAGTCCATGACTACATGATCCGGCTCCTGGCCGAGGAGTACGATCAAATCTACGATAACCGCGCCTACACGATTTACTCCCGCAAATCTCTCCAGGATCCACCCGCACCGCCGTCAAATTGACCGAGAAACTTCATCTTGACAAACAATGATTAATCCGTTGTAATACATGCGCTCTCCCGGTCGTGCGGAGGGAAAAGCTCTTTCAAGTTGATTGCTCCGAAAAAGGCAAACCTGTCGCGAGGCAGGGACGCAAAACCGTTGAGTCTGGGACCGAACTGACCAGATAGTCTGGTTGCCGAAGGCGATCGAAGACAGCCGTAACGATTGCCCGTCGTGTATGGGAGGCTCGCGTCCGGAGTTGCTCAGGCAAGACCAGCCTTATCGCTAACGGCTGAACCCGAGATTTACAGCACGCCCTCTGCTGCTCACCGTTCGGTCTCTTCCTTCAACCTTCATCCGTAAATAACTAATCAGTCCGTTCCCCCGATGTGATCGTCTCTCGTGCGACTCGTGTATCGCGCGTTGACCCGCATAACTGACTGACGCCTCTGCCGGACATTCATCTTTAACGCCGCACGAAATGAGTACCGTACAAACGGAGGTTCCCCAATGTGTGATGGCGTTCGAGTCGGTAGAACGTTCCTTCGGTTTTCTATTGCGTGGTTCGTCTTGTTATTTGCAGTCTCTTTCGTTTCCCCCGCGCGTGCAGCAACGATAACCGTACCAGCGGGCGGCAGCCTGCAAAGCGCAATCAATGCCGCTCAACCAGGCGACACAATCATTCTTACGGCCGGCGTAGTCTACGCGGGCCCGATTGTGCTGCCCGTGAAGTCGGGCACCAGCTACATCACCATTCAAAGTTCCAGGCTGGCCGAACTCCCCGACGGCGTGCGCGTCACGCCGGCACAGCTACCGCTACTCGCAAGTGTGCAGTCATCGGTTAATGGCGACCCGATCATAAAGGCGCCCGCCGGTGCCCATCACTACAAATTCATCGGCATTGAGTTCGCAACGACGAGCGCCAGCGTGCTGGTCTACGATCTGATTAGACTCGGCGACTCTGCGCTAACGACTCTCGATGCCGTGCCGCATCACTTCGTTTTCGATCGCAGTTACATCCATGGCTTCACGACTCAGGAAGTGCAGCGCGGAATATCGATGAACAGTGCGTCAACGGATGTGCTGAATTCCTGGATCTCCGACGTTCATGGGCAGGGTTACGACACGCAGGCGATTTGCACCTGGAATGGCCCAGGCCCCTTCAACATCATCAACAACTATCTCGAGGCCTCCGGCGAAAACGTGATGTTTGGCGGCTCGCCGGCAAACATTCCTAATCTTGTGCCGACGGGCATAGTCGTAAGAAACAACCATTTCCGCAAACCACTTTCCTGGTATGTCAACGACCCGTCGTATGCCGGGATCCACTGGAGCGTCAAGAATCTCTTCGAGCTGAAGAACGCTCGCCAAGTCGTGGTCGACGGCAACGTTTTTGAAAACAACTGGACCGACGCCCAGGCTGGAAGATCGATCGTGTTCACCCCACGCCCGAGTGACTCCGGCTCGTGGGCGGTCATTGAAGATGTTCAGTTCACGAATAACATCGTTCGCAACATCGGGTCTGGTCTCAGCCTGTTGGGTATAGACGACCCGCCGCAGCCGCAAGAGGTTCGTTTGCACCGAGTGCGCATCGCCAACAATATCTTCGAGATTGATGGCCCACGATTCGGCAGTAACGGCGCGTTCGCAACGGTCATCAACGGCACAGATCAGGTGACTATAGAGAACAATACGGCCGTTCAAACCGGCGCCATCATCATCAGCGACTATGCGCCAAGCACCGGCTTCATCTTCCGGAATAACATCAACCGCCATAACGACTACGGTATGATTGGCAGTGGCCACAGCATGGGAAACGACACCCTCGCGTATTACTTCCCTGGCAGCATTGTCGCCACCAATCTGATCGCCAGGGAAATCAACGCGCCGTGGAATGTTAACTTGATCTATCCGGCGGGTAATCTCTATCCTGCCAGCCTCGACGCCATTGGCTTCGTGGATTGGAGAAACGGTGACTATCGCCTTGGATCTTCGTCGCCGTACAAAGGCGCCGGCACCGGCGGCATCGATCCGGGTTGCAATATGGACGCGCTGAACGCCGCGTTAAATGGCACGGCGCCGCCGCCGCCAACTCCGACACCAACTCCAGTGTCTACGCCGACGCCGACTGCGACGCCGACTCCCACTCCGGTTTCAACTCCAACTCCGACACCAACGCCGACTCCAACGCCTACTCCGACGCTAAGCGTCAGCATCAGCAGCCCAACTAACAACACGACGTTCAGCCTCGGTAGCAACATAACTGTCGCTGCAACCGCGTCTGACGTTGGTTGTACGATTGCGAGTGTCGAATTTTCTGCGGGTTCGCAAGTCATCGGGACCGCAACCGCGAAGCCTTATTCAACTGTCTGGAGCAACCCGGTGGCGGGAACCTACGGCTTGACAGCCAAAGCCCAGGATAGCTGCAACCATACGGTTACCTCGGGCCTCATCACGGTCAAGGTCAGCAAGGCTCTCAAGAGTGTTCGCAACAACCGGAAGAACGCGACTCAATTGGCCACTTCCGAGTCGCTTTCCGTTTCGGGCAATACTTCTGTGAGTAGTGCCGCACTTGATTCGTTCGTTGCAAACCTGCAACAGACCTATACCGACTTCGCCGCCGAACGTAGTTTGTTCAATTCTTCGGCGCTGATCGAGCGCTACTTGTTCGCAGCCATGTTCCTCGCGCAGACTAGTGATGCGTTGACCAGGGTAACAACGCCTAACAGCGGAGTTGTCGATCGTCTGAACAAGGTCGATGCGTACTTGAGTTTCTGTGAGGACTTGATGGTTAGCGATACGATCTCGCAGCAGTCGTTAAGCAACGCCACTCAGGACAATATACGCGCGGATCTGCCGATCATGCAGGCGAGCACGAAGAACCTGGCAACAACCGACCTCATGGTGTCGCCAAACGCCGGCGCAAGAGTATTGAGTACCTCAACAATCCCGTTCGGAACACAAACGGTATTTGCTCCCAGTGGCACGCCTCAATATGAGCTCGGCAATATCTCCGTCACGGTGAATGGTCGCGCGGCCCAGGTGCTATTGGTCTCACCAACACAGGTCAACTTCACGGTGCCAAATGGTACGCCGGGTGGCCTCGCGGAGATTCTGGTGACGTCGCGGGAAGGCTACATTTGCCACAGCACGGCGGCAGTAACAGGATTGAACCCGACGATCTTCGGACGCGCCGGCGATACAAGTGGTTTGGGCGCGATTCTCGATGCGGTTGGTCTTCAGTCCGGAACCTTCTCCGTAACGGGTAACAGTTCCTTCCTGCCGGATTCGCGCACTCGGCTGACGATCCTGACCTCAGGCATCAGCACCGGAGTTGCGAATACGAATCGTGCTAATGACGTGTGGCTGAACAATGGTCAAGTCATCATGAACCTCGCGGAGGCCGTGACTGTTGAGGCACGCACGAGTGACAACCGGGTGATTATGTTGCCGGTTGAGTTTGCGGGTGCTCAGGGTAGTTTAGCCGGCCTGGACCAGGTGAATGTGGTGCTCGTGCCTGGCTTGACGGGGCCGGTGCAATTAACCCTCGTCGTGAACGGCGTCAGGAGCAACACCATGGCTGTCACATTGCAATAAGCCTGAAGCCGGCGGCTTCGATTACCGGGTGACTTCCCCAACGGGAGTCACCCTTTTTGTTTGTGGAGGCGGAAGTGCTCTTTCAACAGGACAGGTGTACATTAGTGAAGGTCGTAAGTGAGATTCGGACAAGGGACATCGCTCGAAGGCGTGACAACAATGGACCAGCAGAAACTTGAATACTTTCGTAACCTTCTCCTCGAACAGCGGCGTCAAGCGACTGAAGATCTTCAGGAAGAGCGAGCAGCGGCGTTTCAGGGCGATGACGGCGTGAAAGATACAGCCGACGTGTCAGAGCTGGACCTTGATCAGTCCACAACTCTGGACCTCGCCAGCCGCGAATCGCGGCTGATCGAGGAAATCGATGACGCATTGCGCCGCATTGACGAAGGTACTTACGGGCAATGCACCCGTTGCGGAAAGCCGATTGATGAAGAGCGCCTCAAGGCAATGCCCACTGCCAGGTACGATGCTGAGTGTCAGGCTGCTATCGAAGCGGCGCAAGGCATTGAAACGCCCTCACTCTGAATTAACGATCACCTCACCAGGACCAGGTGAAAACACTCAGCGGACTGAGTGTACCCACTGACGCGCCCACCTGCACTTCTCGGCTAAACTACAACAGAATCTCGAACACCCAGGGAATATCATGAGGGGACATTTCAACAACACAGTATTCTTTCCAACGCTCATAGCGTTATTGTTCGCAACGAGTGTGATCTGGTCGCCGGCACGAGCTCAAACCCCGGCGCAGTCGCAAACCGACAAGCAAGTCGCAAAAGCAGCGACCGGCGCGAACGTTTCCAGCCCCGCCGCCACATCTGCCCCGGTCTTTACCGAATACAGAGGGCTGAAGATCGGCATGTCCGCGAGCGAAGTGCGTGACGGGGTCAAGAGTTTCCTGAAGGACAAAGGAGAGCAGCAGGACCTTCTCGTGCTGTCAGACGCTGAAACAGCACAAATCTATTACGACAGCACTGGCAAGGTGACAGCGATTTCGGTCGATTACCTGACGAAGAAGGGCAATGCGCCGACGCCGATGGAAGTGCTCGGCACTGACATTCAGCCCAAGCCTGACGGTTCAATGTATGCCTTGAAACGATATCCGGCGGCTGGTTACTGGGTCTCTTACAATCGCACCAGTGGCGACAACGCAATCGTCACGATCACCATGCAGGCTTTGTAACGAGACTGGCGGAACAGTTGGAACCTCCCGCCCAATATCTATCCGACTTGTTCGCCAGTATGGTATTCCGGCCGCCGCCGCGCCTTATCGTTTTTCCAAAACATAACGCGCGATCTCAACCCGGTTATTGAACTGTTTCTTAACGAGAATGTGACTGATGTGATTTTCTACCGTCCGCACGCTGATTTGCATCTCGGTGGCGATTTCCTTGTTGCTCAGACCACGCGCGACTGAAGCGGCGATTCTGTTCTCCGCTTCAGTCAAGCTCTCATCGTGAAATACCGGATCCTCTTTTTCAGAACGGCCCAGCATCTTCGCAATCTCCGCATGAGTGCGTTCAACTCTCCTGAGGATGTTTTGGATCAGGGCCAGCAATTCATTCGGAATAAATGGCTTCGTAAAATAAGCGTCGACGCCTGCACGAAACCCTTCGATCCGGTCGTTCGATTCACCTTTCGCGGTCAGGAAAACGATGGGCACTAGAGCAGTCCGCGACGAGTCGCGCAACTGTCGTGCGAGCTCATAACCACTCATTCCAGGCATGCGGATGTCGCTGATGATCAAGTCAGGCACTGACTGCGCGAGTTTGACCAGCGCCTCGGGACCACTGCGCGCGGTCGTGATTTCGAATCCTTCGGCGCCGAGGAACGCCTCGAGTGCTCTCAGCAGGTTGGGTTCGTCATCAACTATCAACAGCCGTTTGGGCATACTTGTTCTCCTCACCTACCCGTTGCTCGTCGCCTTCAGACCACTGCGGCAGCCAGATCGTAAAAGTACTTCCCTGCCCGACTTCGCTTTCCACCGAGATCCTGCCGCGCAGTTGTTCGACGAGACCGCGGACCACGTACAAGCCCAGACCCACGCCCGGTTCCACTTCCCCGTTGGTTTCCCCGCCCTGATAAAAGCGCTCGAAGATATGCGGCAAATCTGCTGCACTGATACCGCAACCAGTGTCCTTTATATATATGCCGCCTTCCTCGCCCGCGGTTGTTACTCCGAGGACGATGGTTCCGTGGTCAGGCGTGTACTTGATCGCGTTTTCCGCAATCGTGCAAACAGCTCTTCTCAGGGTCCTGTGATCGGCGATGAGGGTGATTGACTGCGACGGCAATTCGGTCCTGACTTCGAGTTGCCGGTTCGCAGCGGAGTGTTCGATTGTTCGCACGCAATCGTGAATTATCTGGCCGGCGTCGACCGGACCGAGCGCCACTTTGTACACGCCGGACTCTATCCGCGAGAGATCGAGAAGATTGGTTACCAGATCGATCTGACGGTCACATTCAGCCGCGATCGTGTCGAGATATTCGCAGCGCTCGGCCTCGGAAGTGCGCGCGTGTCGCAGCACATGTGTGAGCGTGCTGATGGTGGTCAAGGGCGTCCGCAATTCATGAGACACGCTGCTGACAAACTCTGATTTCAGACGATCGAGTTGCGCCAGACGTTCTTCACGCTCTTTTATTTCCTGAGCCATCTTGTTGAAAGTGGTGCCCAGCTCTCCGATCTCGGTAGCAGCACTCGCGGGCGCCGAGACACTGAAGTCTCCTTTTCCCAGCGCGTCCGCCGCGGCACTCAATCGTTGAATGGGATCCACGATTTTGCGTTGCATCAGGATCGCGGCGATCATCGCACAAACAAAAGCCAGGAAACTGAAGAGTGCGTAGCGCATAAACTGAATGCGCATCGGCTCGTATAGAGTTGCGCTCGGCACTCCCACGGCGATAACGAAGTCCGTTGGTCCAGCCCGGCAGAGACCATACACGCGGCGGATGTTGTCGTAAGGACTTTGCAATTCTGCGACTGTCACTCGTTGCGTGCCGAGTGCGTTAAATAAAGGTGAACTTCCGACGTCGGCCGTCAGCGGCGCATCGGCCGCTTGTTTGCGAAAGAGAAGCTGTCCCTGGGCATCAAATACAGCAATCACTGCGCTGCCGGGAGGTTCTATCTGACTAAACAACGCATCGATAGCTGCTCCATCCAGGCGAAGAATTACCGCCCCGCCGGTGTGAATCGGCGTAGCAATAGCTACCACCGGCCGTGATTCGTCGCGCGTGCGGTCGGTAACCAGCACCCACGAATTTCGCTTTCGGATTTCAGTGGCCAGGTAGTTTATTAAGGCTGGGGGAGCGTGGTCCTGGTCCGCGGGAAAGGATCTGATGATGTCGCCGTTGGCGCTTACGATGTTCACATCGATCCAGTAAGGGCGAGTTTTGATCCCGTACTGAATGCTATTCAACGACTCGATCTTGCCGTCGGCCGCCATCGCCGCAAAGGTTTCCAGCGGGCGGCGTTGAGAGTCGACCCAACGCTCAAATGTGAGAGCGGCGAGTTCAGCTTGTTCCCGGACGGAGTCGTTCAGTTGCGTGCGGCTGATGTTCCATACCCGCAACAGGCCAAATATGCCTGCGAGAGTAAACGGAACAGTGATCCCGAGAATCAGCAAAAGTAGCTGACGTCTGATGCTTATAGCCATACCACACCGTCAGAACTGCGTCTTTATTGTTAGTATAACCACTCGGAAAGCAATGAAAGTAGTCGCAGGACTTGAACGTATCTGGTTGCGGGTTCGACAAACAGCGCGGGCAGCGAACATGGCGTTGCTGCGCGCGTTTCTTCGGCTCGTGCCGGCTGAAAGTCATCGCGTTTTCGCACTGACACTGATCGTCGGGGCACTCTGCGGTGGCGCGGCGGTACTCTTCCATCTCGCGATTCTCGACGTCGGTGCGCGGGTAATCGACCGCGCAATGGCGGCGCCGGCGCCGCACTGGATCTGGTTAACCATTTTGACGCCGACAGCCGGTGGTTTATTGAGTGGCGTTTTGCTTTATTTCTTCGTGCCCGGTGCCCGCGGGAGCGGCATTCCGCAAGTCAAGGTTGCTTATGCGGTGAAGGGCGGGCGCGTTCCCTTCATCGACGCTGCCGGTAAGTTTTTGATCGGGGTCTTGCAAATCGGAACCGGCTCGTCACTTGGCCGGGAAGGGCCGACGGTGCAGATCTGTGCCGGTGTCGCGAGCAGTATTGGAAGAGCCGCTGCCTTGTCACGCGAGAACCTGCGGCGTTTACTTCCAGTCGGCGTCGCGGCGGGAATTGCGGCCGCCTTCAATGCCCCGATCGCGGCGGTGACGTTTACGATTGAAGAAGTTGTCGGCGACCTGGACCAGGCTGTGCTTTCGTGGATCGTCGTCGCAGCGGCGATCGCGGCCGGCATTGAGCGCAGCGTTTTAGGAGAGCATCCGGTCTTCACTATCACGACCCATGTCGGCCTGCGTCACGCTTCGTCTCTACTGATCTATGCCGCTCCCGGTGTAGCGGCCGCCGCCGTATCTCTCGCCTTCACCGAATCTCTCTTGAGACTACGCGGAGACTTTCAACGTCTGGAGCTGATTCCCGCCTGGGCCAGGCCGGCGATTGGCGGACTCGTGACCGGGCTGCTCGCGGCCGGCGCTCTCTTCTGGTTACAGATGGATGGTGTAACGGGTGGAGGTTATCCCACACTCTCGCTGGCGCTGTCAGGAAGCGTCGCGCTGCGGGCGCTGATCGTGCTCTGCATTTTCAAACTCATCGCTACGGTTTTCTCATATGCGAGCGGCGGCGCGGGCGGAATCTTTGCTCCTGCTCTTTTCATTGGCGGGATGCTGGGCGGCGTGTTTGGTCACCTCGACGTAGCGGTGCTGCATCATTCCGGTAACGAAGTCGGAGCCTTTGCACTCGTCGGCATGGGCGCTGTCTTTGCGGGAATTATTCGGGCGCCGATCACGTCGGTGCTGATTATTTTTGAGATGACCGGCAGTTACGAGCTGATCCTGCCGTTGATGATTTCTAATATGACGGCCTACGCCCTGGCGCGTCGCATTCGGCCGACACCGATTTACGAGGCGCTACTCGTGCAGGACGAGATTCATCTACCGCATCGCCGCGGCCTCGTAAGCCACGCACTCGAACAGTTGACAGTTAAAGACGCGATGACGAGCGACCTCGTGATCATACCGGCCGAAGAAACGCCCGCGATGGCGCTCGAAAGAATCAGGCCTTATAACTTTTCTACTTATCCCGTCGTTAACGATCAGCAGCAGTTTCTCGGGTTGATTACTGAAGCACGAATCCGTCGGAGTCTGGCCGAAGACGGCAAACAGTCCATCGGACAACTAGCCGATAAGATACCGTGTCTTTCACCGGGTTATCCGTTGATTCAAGCGGCCATGCGCATGAACGAAACAAAGACACGGCAAATGCCGGTCGTTCAGGGAGTCGAGCAGATGCAGCTCGTTGGACTCCTTAGCATGACCGACATCGTCCGTGCCCAGGCGCTGGCGGCAAAAGACGCGGGAGCGCTGGATCGCCCAGCAACTCCCGCATTCGCTGAAGAACGTGAGACGCTTGAAGGTTAGTTATTTGTTCCCGCCTTCGCGCGGTTATCCGCGCTGGCGGTTTGCATTTTCAGGTACTCAATTAGAGTATTTACGTCCGCTTCCGGCAAGCCCAGCCGCGGCATCACAATCCCCTTGTATTTTGTGTAGAGCGCGGTAGCGATCGGATCTTTCTCCGCGATCAACTTGTCCGGCTCAGCGATGATTCGCGCGAGCCAGGCGTGATCGCGCACGTTCGTTACGCCGATCAGATCTGGTCCGACTTTGTCGCCGTTACCGATCGTGTGACAGGCAGCGCAACGACTTGAGAATAGATACTGTCCTTTATCAAGATTGAGTTTGATCGCGCCGTTACCGTTAACCTTCGCCGCGTCGGCCAAGGGCTGCGAGTTGTAACCCGTGAGTTGTTCGATCTTCAACGCGAGGAACTTTGTGTTGTCCATAGCGTTGCTTCTCATCCACAGGCCGCTCGCATCGTTGCCGATCAGCAAGGTGGGAGTATGGCCGTCCGGATCGTTCGGGTTAGGAAGAGAATCCAGTCCCAACTTCCTCGCGATCAACTTGATGTCCGCCGTTTTTCCCGTCAGAAAGGTCCAGCCCGGACCGATGTGATATTTCGCCGTATAAGCCTTTAGCACTTCCGGAGTATCGATCTCAGGTTGAATCGTAATCGAATAGAAGAAGACGTCTTTTCCCATCCGATCGCCCAACATCTTCTGCACCTGGACCAGGCGCGCCGTCTCCAATGGGCAATTGTATTTGCAGGTCGTGTACATCAGTTCAATCGCGACGGTCTTGCCCTTGATCAAATCATCGTAGAAATGAACTCTTTTCTCGTCCTGAGTGATCAACTCGACATTGGGAAAGTGGCTCGAGGTTGCATTCGCGGCCTGGGTGATTGCCGCCTCCTCTGCGGCTGAGTGGCGCTGTAGCGTCATGCCGCACTTCGGACAACTACCCGGCTTCTTCGACTTCACGTCCGGATGCATCGGGCAACTGTATTCATCTTCCTGCTGCTGCTGTTGCTGAGCGAAACTAAGCCCGCCCGGAATTTGATAACTGACCAGAGCGATGCTGAACGCCAGCACCCCAAACAAAAGAAGCTTCGCGTTTATTCGTTTCATGTCTTACTTCTCCTTCTCTTGCAGCGCGTTCGGGCTGAGCAATCCCTTCGACGGTCCCGCAACGGGCACGTCTCAGCTGGGGGGATGGCTCAGCCTCAAACTGCGCTACCGCAAAGCGCTATTGCGGAGTCGTGGTCGCAACGGTGCCTACAGTCGCAGACGTCGCTACGTTATTTCCTACGCTAATGCTGCCACTCGTCACCTTCCCCGTACTGGCGTCGAAGTTAAGGGTAACGTTCACCAGCATTGTTTTAGCTGACAAAGGACCGGCATTGCTGTCGTAGTAAGGCGTCGATACGTTGATCGTGTCGGACGCCTGGAACGGCCTGATCTCACTGGCGTGATTGTCGCCGGTGACATAGGTCGTCTGAGCCTTCACGGTTCCGCTCGTACCCTTCACTCCGGAAAAATCGAAGTCAAGCAGTACCAGCGGAGTGGTCACTGCATTGTTGACATCGATCACCCTGCGGCAACTAACAATCACGCTGCCAGTGACGGTGATGGTGCCGTTTGGATCGGTCACCGACCCTTTGACCGGAATCGTGATGCTACTGTCGACCGTACCGGCCGGCTGAGCGGTCGTGGTCGGCGTACCACTCGTCGTTGCTGTGCTGTCGGTAGTAGCGGTCTGTGCCTGGACAGACGGGCTGCCCAAAACCAGTAGGGCAACAACACCGATCAGGAGTGTCACGAAGCTCGGACTCAATAGCTGTCGACGCGTCTTGATATTTAGCTTTGTATTCATGTGGTCTTTCTCCTTTCTTCGTCCACTCAGAAAGCGGTCGGAAGTATGTCGTCCGGGGCCATAAACGTGACTCCCTGCGGTTTCGGGATCGGAGTCGGAAGCGGTTGCAGGAACGGCGTACCGCCATCATCGATCTCCCACCGCAAAAGCATCGCGTTATCTTCGTGCACGGTGTTATGGCAGTGCTCCATGAACATGCCGCCAAAGTCGCGGAACTGAAGTGTGATCTTCACTTCACCGCTGGGCCTCAGGCGCCAGACGTCCTTGCGCCCTTTCTCCCAGGCGGGAACCTTCGATGCACTTCCGTCGCGAGCCAGAGTCTGGCACTCCTCGAAGTGGATGTGAATCGGATGATCCCAGCCACCGCCGCCATTCCTCAAGGTCCATACCTCTCTGGTGCCGAAACGTGGCGCCGCGGAGACACGGCCAAAGTCGGCCGCGAGTGTGGGGCCCTGATTGTCCGTCTTGATGCCCCACGGTCCGAAGAACGTCGTGACCGGATCGTTGGTTGTCTGACCCGCGCCGCTATTGAATTCGAAGGTACGTTCGCGAGCAACGGGAATGTTGGTCAGATCCGGGTTCGGGATCATCGTGCTGGGCACCTGACTAATGTCCGGCTGCGCGGGATCGCGAACGATCCGGAACTCGAGGAATTTTCCAACGCAAGGATCCTGCGAGTTGCCCGAGAGTGCTTCCGAGATACTGAGATCCTTGGACACTCGTCTGCCATCCTGATGTTCGGCCAGGTTCACCATCCAGACCTTCTGGCCAATGGTGTAGCGAGAGAAGTCAATGACGATGTCGTAACGTTCGGCGATACCCTGCTCGTCAAGTTGAGTGAGCACGACCGGGTGCGGGAACAAATTACCGTCATTGGCGATCTGGATCATGTTCGAACCGTCGCTCAGTGCGATTTTGAAGAAGCGCGAGACTGCGCCATTCAAAATGCGGAAGCGATACTTGCGCCGCTCGACTTCAAAGTATGGCTTGTAAGTGAGATTCACGGTCATTCGATCGCCGAGGAAGCCGTCGAAATCGAAGATGTCCATCGAGAGTTGACCGTTCGCATCCCACGCTTTATCGGCAATCATCAGGTTTACGTCGTAATCGAGATTGCCCCACGACTTGCCGCTGACGCTGGCGCGTCCGCTCGGCAGTCTCAGGTTGACGCCGTCGACAATGTCTTCAGCGCCGCGATCGAGGCCGCTGTAGATGTTGAACATCCCGGCGATTCCCTTGTAAACGTTCTGCGACGTAAAGCTGAACATGTGATCGTGGAACCAGTGGGTGCTCATTGTCTCGTGCCAGTCACCGGGCACTTTATTAAGGCCGCCGGCATCGGTGGGACTCGATGCCATGATGTCGGACGCCGTCGTGTTGATGCTGTTACGTCCAGCCAGGACGATTGGATAGTGATAGTCGTAGAACTGGTTCGGGAAGAAGTAGGCGCCGGTAAAGCCATCGTTCTCCGCCCCGTGGTGTCCGTTATGTTCGTGCGTGGAAATCGTGTGTATTCCGAAGCCCCCGTTCTGGTTTTGCTGCACGGGAAGTTTGTTATGAAGACGGAAGAGGACCGGCTCGCCGTACCGAACTTGCATGAGCTTGGGCGGAATACTGCCGTTGTAAGTCCAGAACTTCAGGTTCGACTGATCGGGCAGGCCCGGGTGAAATCTCGGCGGGATAGGATTAGCCTGATTGATGCCGGAATTCTGCAGCGACGAAACCTGCGGGTTGTAAGTGGTATTGATCTTGGCGCCTTCCACCGACGCATCGACGGCTATCTGGGGCGGCAGGGTCGCAAACTGTTGGTGTGCCCAGATCGGTCCCGGCGGTCTGCCTTCGATTGGACCCATGCCGCCGCCCAGCGCCGGATCAACCGGTTGTTGGGTGGTGTTCGCCTGGGCCGTCGGGGCTGGATTCAGGACAGAAACTGGTTGCCGCTGAAACACGTCGAAACGCGGCATCGGCGTCGAAAAAGCCTGGACTCCGAACAGCGGACTGGCTGGAAGTCCAGTCGGGATATTGGAATCGGCGAATGCGCTGCGGGCGAATGGACTAAGGCCGCTGATGGGAACCAGCAGGCCGGCGCTGGTGAATAAACCCATCTTGATCAAGTCACGACGACTGACCTGTCCATGAGAACGGGCCTGGATAATATCCCAGCGGTTTTTGCGAGCGTTCTCAGCTTCTCGCACGCGGGCTTTCGAGGCTTTGGGTGACAGAAAGAAGTTTCTATCAGACATCTTTTTCTCCTTACTAGTAGTGAGCAATTCCGAAGGTCCCCGTTGGCGAAACGCAGAACTGCACGTTCCATCAACGCGAACCTTGAATCAGGTGAGCTGGGAACACCTAGATGCGGGTTAGTGACGTTGTTCAGTCTTTAACGAGAGACTTCGAGTCCCACAAGTGACGGTTCAAATACAACCTCAAATTGAGGAAAGGTGAAGATACAGTGAGAAACGAATTACGAATGTCAACCAGGTGACAATTTGATCGCGTTCTGCGTTAGGACTTCACGCGAACCTGGGTTATACTGCTGCCCCCAGCACGTTTACCTCGCAATCACTCTGTCAGGCGGACAGGATTGTCGCTTAAGCACTTCGTGTACTTAACGGAAATCTGCGTCCGGCAACAGACCCGTTGCAATACATTTAAATCCAGAGAGTGAGGAATCGCCCCGTGCTTCCGCAAACAAAAATTGTCCACAATGTACCTGTGCCTCCATTTGCCGGCCCCCTTGCGCCGCTGGGAGGAATGAGTCAACAGGCCCGGCACCGGTTCAATGCAATGGTGCGAACAACCAAACGCCGCCGCGGCGATTGGGTCTTCGCACTCGGCGATCGTGCCGACAGCATCTACTTCCTGCAAAAAGGCCGGATGAAGATCACGGCGTTGAGCGAGGACGGTCAAGAAGTACTGCATCAAATAGTTGGTCCAGGCGAGGTGTTCGGCGAAACAAGTACGATCCTCGGCATACCACGCACAACTTCGGCCCAGGCGCTCGAGCCTTCTCTGATATGTGAGATTTATCGAAAAGACCTCGAAACCCTGTTGAGCATGCATCCGGAATTATCATTTCAGTTGCTCAAGGCTGTCGGTCTGAGGCTGAAAAAAGCCGAGGCCCAGTTGGTCAACGTCATTTGCAACAACGTCTCGCACCGGGTCAGAGAAGCTTTGTTCGAGCTAACGGCCGGCGAGACAGACGCCACACCGAACCAACCGATAAAAATAAAGATCACTCAACAGGACCTCGCAAATTCAATTGGCGCGTCGCGCCAGAAAACGTGGGAGGCTCTCAAGGACTTGGAGGATGCGGGGGTGTTGCGGCTCATGTATCGCAGCATCCTGGTAATCGCGCCACACAAACTCCGGGTTTGATTCCGGCCCGCTGACAAAACACGTCAGGAATACGGCGGTCGTGGTAAACTTCCGGGCCACGCTCTCGCCTATGTTTGCCCGCTGGAATCGGGAGATGAGTTCAAAAGCGATCGGACGTTCAGGCGGATTGGCGATTCTGGTGCTCTGGCTGTGCTGCGTTCATTCAGCGGCGCAAACGCCGGATTGGGTGCCTGCCGATCCGATTGTCGCCGTCCCTGCTCAACTCTCCGTGTTCACTTGCAACGGCAACTCGGGAGTCAATGCGCGCTGGACTTTCGCTAGCGGCGGATTTCGCGTCACGCAGCCTCCCGTGATCTCCCGCAACGGTCAAACAATTTCAGTCGATGCGCGCGTCGAAGTAACCACGGGTGTTCACACGCTCGCAGTCATCTTCGTCGAGAAGAACTTCGACATCGGCCAACTCACGCCGGGCACTTACACACTCGAGTTCAAGTCGTGGGGAACAACTGTGAAAACCCTCGAGTTCACGTTCAAGGAGACGCCCCCGGCCGCGCAGCCGATCGACGACGGCTGCTTTTTCGTCGCGCAGCACTACCGCGACTTTCTCTCGCGTGAATTCGACGGCGCGGGTTTCGCATTCTGGACCAACGAACTGTCGAGCTGCGGGATGGACGAAGACTGTCTGGCAGTGAAGCGCGTCAACGTCAGTGTGGCGTTCTTCCTTTCGATTGAATTCAAAGAGACGGCTTACTACGTCTACCGGACCTACAAGGCAGCATTTGGTCGTGCGCCGACCTTTGCCGAGTTTGTTCCTGATGCCGCATTCCTCGGCAAGAACGTCGTGGTGGGCAGCAACGATCCCTGGTCACTGCGACTCGGCGGCAACAAGGACCTTTACACGCAAGGATTTTTTCAGCGGGCGGATTTCCAGGCGCGCTACGACGGACTGACGAACGCGGAATACGTCGACAAGCTCTTCGCGACCGAAGGAATCACTCCCACGCTAACCGAACGGAATCAACTGGTCGACAGTCTTGACCACTGCACGTTTACGATTGGCTGCCCGACGCGCGCCTCCGTGCTTCGCAAGATCATCGAAAATCCGGCGTTTGATCGCAAAGTATTCAACGAAGCCTTCGTCACGATGGAATACTTCGGTTACCTCCGCCGCGACCCCGATCCTGACGGTTTTCAGTTCTGGCTGGCAAAGCTCAACCAGTTCAACGGCGACTTCAATCAGGCAGAGATGGTCAAGGCCTTCATCTCTTCAACCGAATACCGCAGCCGTTTCTGAATATCGCTCGTTCACCGGAGAAGTGGCAGTGACCGAACTCAGTGTCCGGACGCAAGATGAAACTCCTGCCGCCACTCGCTCATCGATACCATATCGCGTTTGCCTGCTGATTGGTCTGGGTGGTCTCTTTTCCGGCGTCACTGGCCCATTGCTCAGCACCTTCATACCGCCACTCGTGCGCGACGCTCTCGGCGATCACCGCACGGCGATTGGCGCCGTCATGGCTATCGACAACGTATTGTTGCTCCTGCTCATACCGTGGGCAGGACCAGCATCAGATCGCGCAAGTGCTCGTGGACGCGGCCGGTTGCCGCTTGTTCTTGCTGGTTTCGTACTGTCGTCGTTCGGCATGGCCTTGCTCCCGTTCTCACCCGCGTTCGGTCTGTCCTTCCTCATTGGCGCCATAATCGTGCTGCACACCGGGATCAATCTTCAGCGCTCGCCGTTCCAGGCATTGGTGGCGGACGTCGTGCCGTCACGCCATCGATCGCTCGCCACTGCTTCGATCACGTTCCAGATGTGCGTCGGAGCGATCGCGTTCCTGATGCTGGGCCGAGTGCTCGGAATGCGGCCGGCATTTCTGATCGCAAGTGGCAGCGTGCTCGTTATTGCCGCCGCATTCAGCTTTGGCCTACACGAACCGAAAGTGGTCCAGTCGGAATCTGCGGAAGTAACTTTCCGATCGCTTGCTGAAGCAACGTGGTCTGCGGTCCGCGGCGCGGTCCCTGGTATGCGGCCGATCTTCGTTGCCGTTCTTCTGCTGCAGCTTACGTTCCAGACGTTCACTACGTGGTATGCGCTGCACGCGGTCGAGCGCTTCGGTATCAAACCGCAAGACGTGACGATCGGATTCATCGCGTGGGCCATTGGCGGCGTGATCGGAGCGTTGCCGGCTGGTTTCATAGGCGTTCGCATCGGACGCCGCAACGCAATACTGGTGGGCTTCGCCACGATGGCGGCGTGCATGCTCGCGCTGGATCGGGTCACGCAAATGAATCAGGTGATACCGCTGCTCGCACTAGCGTCGGCCAGTTGGGCACTGCCGACAGTGAATGCGTATCCGTTGTTTGTCGAACCCGTTCCGCGCCAGTTTCGCGGGGTGCTTGCATCGCTGTACCTGCTCTGCGCAGCGTTGGGTGGTGCGGTGGGTGATCCCCTGAATGGCCGCCTCTTCGATCTCTTCAACGGCTACCGCGCGTTGTTTCTGCTAATGACGTGTTACACGGCCCTGGCGTTTGTAGCGGTCCTCTTCGTCCCGCGAGGAGCCGGCGAGGCGGATACCGAGTCTGTATCATAAGAGCCTTTCGACCATAGCAACATAATTACGAATGCAACAACGCCCAATACCGGAAAGATCAAACTCAGGACTACATCTCGATAGCCTCCGGACGTACGGCGCAGACTGAGCAAGCTGGCAGCGGCACTGGCGAGCGTCGAAACTGCAATGATTATTCCGAATACGTTCAGCCGTCGATTCAGGAGAAGCTGACGATCGTTGAATACTTGCCTTTGCTCATTTTGAGTGCGCTGATGATGAAAACTCAGCGCCTGCATCCGCTCTCCGATAACCTGCCGCAGGCGATCTGAACTCCAGTTGCGGTGAATGGCTTCCAGCAAGTGTAAATCGCTGCTATTTGCAGTCCAGCGAATGGGCAGACTGGCATCGGAGACATCGCGATAGGCCATGCTCCGAATATAAACCTCGTTCTTTGGAAAGAGCTCTGGAGTGAAGCCGGCTAGCTGGGCCGAGGCCGCAAAAACGTCTTGCGATGAGTACCGCTCCATCAAGGACAAGGCAGACCATGAGGCCATGGCGATGATGAAGTTAGTTTCGATCTGTTCTTTCTGTTTCGGGCGATTGCCGGTGACAAGTGCTTCAGACCAGTCAATAAACACAGTGGCTCCTTCGTACGCAATCCGGGATCTTTCGTCGAAGATATGCTTTTGGTCGGCTGTGATAGCGAGCAAGTCCGTAAGGTACTGCGCCCTCTTCTTAAAAACAGGCTCATCGACAAATGAAACCACGAAGAATACGGGATACCCATGTTTGTCTCGATCGACAGCTCTGAAAGGCTTGATCGGAGATCCTTGCTTCCAGGCTTCGTCCAAACAATCCGTGTAGTATTTGACTGCATGGCCAATGAGATCGTTTACGAGCTGTCGAGTGTCGGCTCGATTTGTCTTTTTACTCAGATTATTCAAGCACGAAGCAACATCCACACCGTTTGCAAAACTCAGTTGGAACCGCAGGACACCTACACCCGGCGTGAAGAAGATGGTTTTCAGGCTTTCAGAAGTTAGTTCGGCGTGGAATGACTCCTTAAAAGCTTTCTTCAGTTTAGGTATTGTTTGCTTCTCTTCAGGTGTTCCGGGCGGATCAAGATTCGGACACTCATTCAGCGACAACTCAGCGATCCAGCCGAGAGGTTTGTTGTAGTCCTCTAATTGCCTGACTTCCCAACCAGCGCGATCAGCGAAGATTTTCGCCCAATTGGCATGAACGGTTGCGGACTCGTCGTAGAAGATAAAGGTTCGTCCTACGTCAAACCCTATTACGACTGATGCGGTTGCAGCGTTGCCGCCTGTTTCGTGGGATCCATCCTTAGCTCGTGAGGCTTCTTCGCCCATCGACACTCTCCTTCGAGCAGGCTTGAGGTTTCCTTGATGAGAGATATTGCCCGCGGATTGAGAGTCGTTTTTAGCAAAGCGGATAGAGAGGTGTCAAGACATCGTCAAGATGAAACAATGGTCTCCGGACTACACAGAAATCTGTGTAGCCCGGGGACTCAGTGGATTAGAATTCAAAGCGGCCCGCAACCTGGATGACACGGTTCAGACCACTGCCGCCGATGGTGTTCGCCGAAGTGATCTGACCGAAGGTTGGACTGTTGACGTTGAAGATGGTGTTGCTGGTCCCACCAAGCCCGAGACCGGGAGTAAGAATTCCAGTCAGGAAGTTAGTGTGATTCAGAACGTTGAATGCGTCCGCACGAATCTGGAAACGCATCCTTTCATTTAGCCGGATGCTCTTTGTCAGGGACATGTCCAGCTCCGTGAACAATGGACCATTGATCGTACTGCGGGCCAAAGTTCCGGACTGACCAGGACCGTTGTCGAAGAATACTTCGCCCGAAAACGGAGTCTGGCCAAACGCCACCGCGCCGCGACCATTCGGTCCAATGACCGAAGGATTTATGTAGTAGATATTGCCGTTTTGTTTGAAGATCCCGATCAAGTCACTGATCTGCGCATTCGTCAGACTGGTGATGGCCGTCTGATTTGCCGATCTGCCCGCACGATTGAGGGTACCTCTCGGATCGACGATCGTGAGCGGTGTCCCGGTGTTGATGCGCAGGATGCCGCCCAATTGCCAACCTCCGATGATCCGATCAACCGCACCGCCAGTGTCGTGCAAGAAATACTTCCCTCTGCCAAACGGCAAATCGTAAACCGCGTTCAGATTGAAAACGTGCGTCTGATCAAAATCCGCGCGCCCGTAGTCGAGATGCGGATTTTGATTGTCGAGGAAAGCCGCAACCCTGGTCTGGTCTTCGCTGTTCAGACCTGGATTGCCCGGACTGATGTTGTCCAGCGTTTTCTGGAACGTGTAGTTGGCCTGTAGTAGCAAGCCATTCGCGTACCTGCGCCGCAATTCAACTTGCAACGCGTTGTAATTGGAAAGACCGAGGTTGCCGAGCAAGTCGAGAATTCCCATGTTCGGGTTGGGCAGTATCTGCACGGATCCTGTCTGGCTCAGTTGCACGTAGCGGCGCGCCAGATCGGCTACCGCACCATTCAGCAGCAGGTTTCTCACTGCCGAGGAATTTAATGAGCCGCCGTTGGCGAGCAATGGAAACACTGTCAGCGTCTGACAGCCGGCATTCTGCGCTGGCGTACACGCTGCATTACCTGTCAACAACAAGTTCGAGCGGGCACGAATGTAATCGGAAAGAAAGCCGTTGCTGCGAATGTCGACCTGGTTGAGATCGACCGTTCGAATCAGTTCGTGGCTGCGATTGCCGACATAGCGAACTTCCAGCACAGACTTGAACCCGATTGACCGTTGTATGCCGAAGTTGTATTGCTCAACACGCGGCAATTGCATATTCGGATCAATGAGAAACGCCACGTTAGAGCCAGGCGCCAAAGCATTGATACTGGCGAAGGTCAACGGCGGCGCCTGAAATGCCGGAGTCGGCACTGGCGGCGGGTTATCGATTACCGACGTCAGCCCGAAGTTGATCGGCGTTACCGAGAGTCCCTGGTTCTGTAACGCGTTATCAGGTGAGCGGACGAATTCATCGTTGATGTAACTCTCGCTGAAGCCGCCGCGAATCACTGTCCCGCCATCTCCCGGGAAGAGTTTCCGGGCTAGTCCCAATTTGAAGTTCGGCGCCCAGGCAAAACCGATGTTGGGCGCGAAGTTGTTTTTGTCAGTCTTGAAAAACTGACCCGGTGAACCAGCGTTGCCACCGACGAAATCAAACGTTCCATTCGGGTTCAACAACGCGGCGTTTGGATCCTGTCCGCCGGTCACGACTTCGAGTCGCAGGCCACTGGGATCCTTGATGCCGGTGAACAGCTCGTAGCGTAATCCCACATTGAGTGTCAGCGTGGGCCGAACGCGCCATTGATCGGCGACATAAAACGACAGGTTGTTGTAGTTCAGCGTATTGATAACCGGAGCGCCGGGCACAAAGCCCGAGGTTTTACTGGTTACGTTGAATGTGTTCTGTGACTCACCAATAAGTCCGGCGAGTTCAGATTGCAGCGCGTTTGCTGTCGCGACCTGATTGGGGTCGCTCAGATTCGGGATCGTGAAGAACGACGGCACTCCAGGAGTGTCCGCCGGTACGAAACCGAAGTTGGGAAAGTTGGAGTTGTCGAGGAAGAAAGTCGGCAGTGTTGCACCGCCGAAAGAAACGATGCGGTAGATGTTGTCCTGGCCGCCGAAGCGGAACGAGTGATTCCGCCATGAATAGACGGCATTGTCCTGGATGTTGTAGAGCTTCGTGGTGCGCCCCTGCGAGATGAAGCTGTTTTCCGGACTATCGGTGAGCGGCAATCCGATGAAGAAATCAGACGGCAGACCGCTGGTGTTGAAGAACGGATTGCTCTTCTGATAGCCGCCGCGTACCTCGTTGTTGAAGCTGTTGCTGAGGGCCCAGTTGAAGGCCCCGATGAATTCATTCGTAAGTGACGTCTGGGATCCGAAAGGTATCGTGTTGAATCCTCCCGAATCAGTATCAGGACGCAGGAAGTTGTCGGTCGAGCGATGCCAGACGAAATTTACAGTTTTCGTCGGACTGATATCGTAGTCGAGCCGCGTCGTCGCCAGATTTATCTTCACGTCGGCTCGCTGATTGAAAGTGAAGCCCGTGGTGTTGAGTTGATCGCCGACCTGATTGTTGTTACCGGTTGCCGGCAAACCGGAAAGGATACGACTCGCGATGGTTGAATTGATGCTCAATCCCTGGCTGCCGAGAACGTTGAACTGGCGCGTAACACCGTTATCGTCGACGTAGGTAAAGATGCCCTGTCTTGCCGACGGCGTAAGAATCGTGCGCGTGGTCGAAGTTGTTTGCGGCAGACGCAGTCCTTCGTAGTCAAAGAAGAAGAACGCTTTTTGTAAGTGCCTTACGACTGGCCCGCCTTCGCCAAAGCCGGGAAAATAGATTGGGCCACTGACTTTGCCGCCAAACTGGTTCTGGTTGAAGGGCGGTTTCTCGACTCCGTTGCGGTTGTTGAAGAAACCGTTCGAAGCCAGGGCAGCATTCTGATTGTAATCGTAAAGAGCTCCGTGAAACTGTGCGCCGCCACGAGAGGTGACGTACTGCACTTGAGATATGCCGCCACTGCCCAGCGACGGATTCGCATTTTGCGTAACGATGGTGAATTCGGAAACGTCGTCGATGCGTGGCCGGTCCGGATTGAAGTTGCCTTCGCGAATGAAGTTGTCCTGAACGTTCAAACCATCGCGCGTGATGTTTTGCGCGGAAGTCCGTATGCCGTTAACTTCACCGCCTTGACTTACTCCGGGTTGTAGTTGAATCAAGGTTGAAGGGTCGCGTCCGTTGATGGGCAGACCAAGCAATTGCGCCTCGGTGACGGTGTTGCTGAGTTCCGCGTTGGTCGAGTTGACGATATCGGCGCCGCCAAAAACGTTTACATTCTCCTGAATCGCGCCGACTTCCAAAGTAGGTGTCAAGACATATTCTTTACCGACGTCGATCTTGACGTCAGTAGCCGTGAATGTTTTGAAACCAGGAGCCGAAAAGCTAACGGTATAACTGCCGACGGCAAGTTGTGGAAAGCTAAAGGCGCCCTGGGCATTGGTCGTGACCGTACGTGACTGTTTGGTTTGATTGTCGGTTACGACCACAGTGGCATTAGCAATGAGACCGTCCGGGCTGGACACGGTTCCGGAGAGCCGGCCGGTGGCTGCTTGTCCGTAAGTGAGCGTGGGAATCGCCAGCACGCTCAAACAAAGTAAAAAAGGCAACATCGCCACACGTAGTGAGCGACGTTGCCCACAGAGTTTCACTTCCATAATGCTTCGCACCCTTTCCCTCATGTGGTTAACGTGTTTTGACGAGACCGACCATTGCGGGCCGGTTAAGTGAGCGCTCAAAATTGACGAAGGGGAGCCGGAGGGGTGCGTGGCAACCGATATGCCAGCAGATATCTGTGCAAAGGAGAAAGAAAGTTCAGATCTTTGGATTGAAAGGCGAAGCGGCAGAAGCGCCACGGTGTGGCGTTTTTGGATCGAGGAGAAAAAAAGCCACACCCTCACGAGCGAAAACCAATCCCCTTCCGGCTGCGCACTGGCGCTGCGGAGAACACTGCAGATTCAACTCTCCGCAACGGGTGAAGACACGTTTCGCTGTGTTGGTGAGGGTGGTTACTGATACCTCTTGCCGTTGTGCAGTATCCAACCGGCGACGTGGCGATTTTGCGGATCGTGGTGGGTCCCGTGGATGACGCCGCCCTTTTCGTTCCAGACATACTCGCCCTTGAAGCGAACGACGTCGCCGAGCTTGAGTCCGTTAATTCGCGGAGCGAGGTCGATGTTATGGGTCATCAGCAGTGTCTGTCCTGACGCAAGCTCAACGATGAATCGTTGGTGTCGCGGCGCGTTCAGATCGTCTGACAGAAGGCGACGGACAGTGCCCTCGCCCTCAACCTCTATGTTGGTTGCTCGACTCGCGAACGCGCGACCGATAGAGTCGTCGACGAGCGATATTGTACGTGATCCACTGGCCGCCGACGCGCTTCCCGAGATGAGAAATGCTTTCTTTGGGCAAGTGCCGGTGGAACCTCCCTGCGCCTCTGTGACAATGGCGAACTGTGGCGGCAGAGGTGATTCAGCGCAGATGATGTCGCCGTTTGCGGGCCGCTTTACGATCAACTCAGCGCCGTCGCTACAAGCTGAATTGCGCTTGTAACCAACGACAACCATGCCTTTCGGGACTGATGCAATCGTGCAGATGACTGGCGGCGCTGACACCTTGCGCGTTCTGCGCGCTGATCTTTGAGCGCTCGTTCCGGTGGGAAGCAAGCCAGAGAGAATAGATAACAACAGCAGCGCCAGGAGTTTTCGCATTTAGAGATCCTCGTTCGGTGATTGGGACGATGAGAGGTTGAGGGCTGAAGCGTCTGTTTGGCCTCCGGTCCAAACTAGCAAATCGCGAGCGAACTGATCAAGCTTCTTCATCGTAAAGCCCTACCATCGACCGGTAGTGAGTTCGCGTCGACCTGTTAATGACAACCGCTCCTGCCGCGTTATAGCGCTGAACTGACAAGCCAGTTACGCCCGGAGAGATAAATTGCTCACCAGTATCGTGCATGACTTGCGTTATTCACTGCGAGCTTTGCTGAAGCATCGCAATTTCACCGTAGCCGCATTGGTGACATTGGCCCTCGGCATCGGCATAAACACCAGCATCTTCACGCTACTCTACTCGGTGGCTTTTCGTCCGTTGCCGGTGAAGGATCCGGACCACGTCGTAAACGTCTATCAGATTCTGGAGGGTGAATACTCTCGTCAGGTGCAGGGAAACGTGTCGCTGCTCTCGTACCCTGAATACCTGAACTATCGCGATAGAGTCGCCGGTCTTTCCGGTCTTGCTGCCTCCGCGGATGTGAAGCTTTACCTCGGCGGGAATAACGTCGAAAAAATCAACGGGCTGATGGTTAGCGACAACTACTTCTCGCTACTGGGGGGCCAGGCAGCGCTCGGTCGCACTTTCTTCGACAAGGAGTGTCAAACATCGCTGCAGTGCCCGATTGCTGTTCTTAGTAATCGTTTCTGGGAGCGAAGGTTCGGTAGCGATCCAAACGTGATCGGCACTTCGCTAGTGTTGAATCGCCAGCGCTTTACTGTAGCAGGAGTAGCGGCGCGAGATTTTGCAGGCGCGGAGATGACAGTCCCCGATGTCTGGGTTCCGGTGACGATGCAGCCCGCGTTAATGCCTGATAGCAAGTTTCTCGAGCTCCCCGATTGTAGCTGGCTAAGCGTGATCGGACGGGTGAAAGACGGCGTCTCGTTACCGCAATTGCAGTCGGAGATGCAACTCATAGCGAGCCAGATGGACCACAACTATCCCGGGCGCAAGACGACGGTCAATGTTATGCCCGGGTCCTATCTCAGTTTTCCTGAAGTTCGTAGTGAAGGTTTGCCGATTGCAATCCTGGTGATGGCGGCAGTTGGGATGTTGTTGTTGATAGCCTGTGCGAACGTATCGAACCTGATGCTTGCACGTTCGGCCACGCGGCGAAAAGAGACTGCCGTGCGGCTCGCGCTCGGAGCGAGTCGCTGGCGCTTGATCAGGCTCCTGTTGACCGAAAGCCTGCTGCTTTCGGTTATGGGTGGTATCGTCGGCTTATTGCTTGCAGTCTCTTTGCCTCCAGTCTTGTTCACGGTGATCCCTGAGGTCGGTCTCGATATCGACTTCAAACCCGACGCTGCGGTCTTCGCTTATATGTTTTTGATTTCTCTGCTTACGGGTGTTGTGTTCGGACTAGCGCCCGCAATCGAGTCGACAAAGTCGAACCTGACTGACGCACTGAAGTCGACGAGAAACAGCGCTCGGATCTCGTGGCCCCAGTTGCGCAATCTGTTACTGATTGGCCAAGTCGCGGTTTCGCTGGTGCTGCTTATCGGAGCGGGTTTGCTGGTGCGAGGTTTACAACAAGCGCATTCCACCGACCCTGGCTTCAGTCAAAAGAACCTGCTTGTCGTCTCGCTGGACTTGACGACGCAAGGTTATGACGAGTCGCGTGCGGCGACACTGTATACGCAACTCACCGAACGCTTGAAAGCTTTGCCGGCGATCAAGTCAGTAAGTCTTGCGGAAGTCGCGCCCTTCTCGGGCGCGCGCCAAACAGCGATCGATATCGACGGTGTTGGATCGTCTCTGAGCGTTGGCGCCAACACGGTCTCCGCCGAGTACTTTCAAACTTTGGGGATTCCGCTGCGGCGTGGTCGCCAGTTTACTGAAGAGGATGCTCGCAGCGGCGAATCGCCGGCAGTCATTAGCCAGGCGATGGCGAATCGTTTCTGGCCGGGCGCGGATCCGATCGGTCAGCGTTTCAGGGACGACTCCGGCGCTCACCAGATTATCGGTGTTGTCGCGGATATCAGCAGCGGGCAGGTCGGCAAACTCGATGGTCCCTTGTTCTACGTACCCGCCTCGCCGGCCAAATTGGCTGGTCCGAGTTTTGTCGTGCGAACGAATCAGAATCTGCCGGCGACGATGAGCGCGATCAGAGAAGCGGCTCGTTCGCTGGACAAAGACGTTTTCGTTTCCGTGGAGCCGTTGGAGGAAAACGTGAGACGCATGCTGGAACCGGCGCGAACGGCTGCATGGTTTTCAGGAACGGTTAGTCTGCTGGCGTTGCTGATTGCGGCCACCGGGATTTACGGCATGTTGTCGTATCACGTCGTCGAGCGCACGAGCGAGATCGGGATACGCATGGCCCTCGGCGCGCAACGGCGTAACGTTCTTTTGCTGATAGTGAGCGACGGAATGAAGCTCGCGGCGATTGGCACGGTTATCGGTCTGACAGCAGCAATCGTCTTAACTCGGGTTGCATCTTCTCTTCTCTTCGGCTTGGCCGCTACCGATCCCTTCACCTTTCTAACCGTCTCCCTCGCCGCCCTCTTCGTCGCCCTCCTCGCGTGCTACATCCCCGCCCGCCGCGCGACAAAAGTCGATCCGCTCGTCGCGCTACGGAGCGAATGAACGCCATCGCGATTAGGTCAGTACCACCCCACGGTAGCGGGTGGGTCGGTGATCCGTATTGATATTTCTGACGATGTGCGCGCAGGGTCGATCCACCTGCTATCGCAGCGATCTGTTGAGCCTCTCTGATCGCCATGTAACCACGTGCCATAGCCGCGGAAAGAAATGAGATAAGCAAGAGGAGTGTCGCTGTCGTTCCACATGATGAGGATGAAGAACCTGTGAGATACGCGGCATACTGGCCAAGTGATTGGTAATGTCAAGTAAGGTATGTGCCCCGCCTGCTACCAGAGGTGAGTTCATGTCCATCGTCAAACTCACTGCGAATGATGGCGGCAAAAACGTTGACAGCGATCGTGGCCCTAAAGTATTTTTACTCATCGCAAACGAGAACTGGTAATGACCGCAACGACTGCACAACCACTCACATCTCGCAAAGCCAATCAGACGTGTGCTTGTTTGTGTTGTTGTAAGCCGACGATGGAGCGGACCGACGTGTATGTAACATAGATTCACTGCAATCATTAGCATTCACCGGGGCCGCTCCTTTCGAGCGGCCTTTTTTGTGCTTGTAACCACAACGAAACGAGGAGACACCATGTACGACTCAAGCACTCTCGCCATCTACTACGAACACCCCGACTGGTTTCGGCCGCTCTTCGCGGAACTCGAGCGTCGAAAACTTCCCTACACCACTCTCGACGCCACCGTGCACAGCTACGATCCGGGCGAGAACGAAAAGCAGTACGACGTGGTCTTCAACCGCATGAGCCCCTCGGCTTACCTGCGCGGCCACGGCCACGGCATCTTCTACACACTCCAGTACCTGAACTATCTCGAGCAACTCGGCACACGCGTCATCAACGGACAAACAGCTTTCGCGATCGAGATCTCAAAAGCACGCCAGCTCTCGTTACTCGACTCACTCAATCTCGCCTATCCGCGAGCACGCGTAATCAACACGCCAAAACTCGCCGTCGCAGCTTCCGAAGGTCTTCGTTTTCCCATCGTCGTGAAAGCAAACATCGGCGGCAGCGGCGCCGGCATCGTGCGTTTCGATTCGCACGACGCACTGGTCCATGCTGTCGAAAACGACAGGCTCAACTTGGGTATCGATCAGACCGGCCTGGACCAGGAGTTCGTCCCGCCGCGCAACGGACACATAACGCGAGTCGAAACACTCGGCGGGAAGTATCTCTACGCAATCAAGGTCTTCACCACGGGCGACACTTTCAATCTTTGCCCGGCCGACATCTGCCAGACCACTGACGGCGTTGAACTGACACGCGCAGCTTGCCCGGTCGATGCACCGCGTTCGGGCCTGCGAGTCGAAGCATTCGAGCCGCCTCACGACGTGATCAGATCCGTCGAACGAATCGTTCAAGCCGCGCAGATCGATGTCGGCGGCGTTGAATACATCATCGACGACCGGGACGGTTCGCTGCTCTATTACGACATCAATGCGCTTTCAAATTTTGTCGCTGATGCAACACGCGTGATCGGTTTCGATCCGCACGCCAGACTGGTCGATTTTCTGGAAGAGGAGATAAAGCGATGCGCTACGGTTACTGGCTCCCGGTTTTCGGCGGTTGGCTGAGAAATGTGGAAGACGAAGGCATGGAAGCGAGTTGGAGCTACGTCAGCCGTCTGGCAAAACGTAGCGAACAGATCGGCTATGACCTGACGCTGATCGCCGAGCTCAACCTCAACGACATCAAGGGCGTCGAAGCCCCGTCGCTCGATGCGTGGTCCACTGCAGCGGCGCTCGCGGCTGTTACGGACAAGCTCGAGTTGATGGTGGCCGTGCGTCCGACTTTCCATGAGCCTCCGCTCCTGGCGAAGCAGGCGGCAAACATCGATCACATCGGCGGCCGCGGCCGGCTGTCGCTGAATGTCGTGTCGTCCTGGTGGGCCGACGAGGCGCGCAAATACGGCGTCGCATTTGAGCAACACGACGATCGCTATGCGCGGACGCGTGAGTGGCTGGAGATCGTCGAGCGGTTGTGGGAGGAAGACCACTTCTCGTTCGCCGGTAAATACTATCGAGTTGACGACGCGGTGTTACAACCCAAACCACAAACGCGACCGCGACCGACCATCTATGCGGGCGGCGAATCCGAAGCGGCGAAGGAACTGATCGCGCGCTGGTGTGACGCGTACGTGATGCACGGCGACGAGCCGGCACGTGTGCGCGAGAAGGTTCGGGATCTATCCGCGCGCAGAGAGCGCCACGGTTTGCCGCCGATGAAGTTTGGGGTCGCGGCATATGCAATCGTGCGTGACAATGAAGCGGAAGCGAGGCGCGAGGTCGAACGAATCACCAACGTCAAACAATTCGCCGCCGGTTATCAGAATTATCGGCAGTGGCTGGCGGGCACACGACTGGAGCAGCAGGTCTCGCTCGAGGACTACAGCGTTTCGAACCGCGGACTGCGATCCGGTTTGATAGGCACACCGGATCAGGTCGCGGACCGCGTGGCTGAGTTTGAAGCTGCGGGCGTGGACCTGCTGCTGTTGCAGTGCAGCCCGCAGTTGGAAGAGATGGAACGATTTGCGGAAGCAGTGATCGAGAACTCGAGGAGCGTGGCCGCAGGCTCACATTACTGACGAGGAAAAGGAGAATAATTTTTTCATTCAGATCTGTAAGTTTTCTCGATTTGATACGACTACATCTCTGACGAACGGCGATTCGCTTTGGATCAGCGCAGAAAATAGACTAAAGCGACCACGGCGAAAGCCACGAGGATTACGCCCGGCACAAAACGGCGCCAGATTAATCGCTCGATCATGTTTTCAGCTTCGATATTCATCGCGCACCGCGGACAGCCGCGCGCGGTTTGCTCCAGCACGTTGCCACAATCACGACAGGTTCGTGTGCTCATTCCGTCTGGTCCAATAGAATTTAACGCTCAAGTGAGTTGCTGCGGACCAGCGGATACACTACTCTACTGGCCCAAGAAGTTCACCTTAGTATGAACGCGCCCGAGGGTAAGTTCCCCGTTGAATCGCCCGATCCTGGTCGTTGGCTGGACGACCACGGCGATTATCTTTTCAAGTATGCCGTTTTTCGCTTGCGCGACAATAACGCCGCCGAAGACGCCGTTCAAGAAACTTTTCTCGCGGCGCTGAAAGCTTATAAACAATTCGAAGGTCGCGGTTCCGAGCGAACGTGGCTCGTCGGGATTCTCAAGCACAAGATTGTCGATCACTTTCGGCGTTCCGGGCGTGAGGCTCCGCTCGGCGAAGAAGCTGACGAAGGCCCTGAGCATCGCGAGTTCTTTGAAAGGCCTGAGCCCTGGCAAGGTCACTGGAACAACGACTACGCGCCAAATGAATGGCACGCAACGCCGGCGGAACTGATCGAGCGCAACGACTTCTGGAAAATATTCAACGACTGTCTCTCGCCGCTACCGCAACGCACCGCCAGCGCTTTCACTCTGCGCGAGGTTGACGGTCTCAAGAGTGAAGAGATCTGCGAGATCCTGAGCATAAAAGTAAACAATCTGTGGGTTATGCTGCACCGCGCCCGGTTGCACCTGCGCAATTGTCTTGAGCTAAACTGGTTTAGAAGCGAAGAGTGAAATGCCGCTGAAACTCTACGACAAACTGAAGCACTCGATTCGCTACTGGCTCCTGCGAACCTTGCCTACATGTGAGCAGACGGTCGAAAAGATCTCACAATCAATGGAACGATCGCTGAGTTTCCGAGAGCGCATCGACCTGAAGCTCCACCTGTGGATTTGCGCATGGTGCCAGTGGTACATGGAACACCTGCACCTGATTCGCGAAACGGCCCGGGCCAAAGCGGCCGAGTCGCCTGACTTCATGTCGGGCGCTGGTCTTTCTAACGAGGCCAGGGAACGAATTCGCCGCCGCCTCACCAACCAAAACTAGAACAGAACTGTAAGGTTACCCGGCGTCACTGCGACAACTCTGCAAGAGAGGAGTTTGTCTTCGGGCGCCTTATGGATTCGTCCAGCCACAATCATCAACACACTCCGAACCGGTTTGGCGTTATCCCGACTGCTGTCAGGTTAAAGGCCAATCCGGAATATTCGGGCAAAGGCGTGAGGCTGGCTTTTCTCGATTCCGGATTCTATCCGCATCCGGATCTCGTAACGCCTGTGAACCGTGTTGTCGGTTACGAAGATGTGACAGGAGAGCGGCCGAGTTTGTTTTCCAGCGAGCCAATAGAGTCATGGCAATGGCACGGGACACAGACGTCGGTCACCGCTGCCGGTAATGGACGACTCAGCAATGGCGTGTATCGCGGCCTGGCCCACGAATCGGAACTCGTGCTGATAAAAGCAAGTACACGCGGTCGCATAACTGAAGAAAACATCGCCCGGGGTATTCAGTGGGTAATTGCCAATCGTGAGCGTTACAACATCCGCGTGCTCAATATCTCCCTCGGTGCAGACCACGATGTGCCCTGTTCGCAGAGCATCGTGGACCAGGCGGCTGAGGAAGCAATCAGTCACGGAATCGCAGTGGTCGCAGCGGCCGGTAACTCGGGGGCTGAGGGCCGTCATTCTATTCCGCCCGCTAACTCACCGTCGGTGATCACGGTCGGTGGTTACACAGATCACAACCGCTTGAACACGACTGAATTAGCTCTGTACCACTCAAATTTTGGCGTGACTGCGGACGGAACCGTGAAGCCAGAGATCGTCGCACCCGCGATGTGGGTAGCCGCGCCCATTCTACCGACTACCAGACTTTATGAACGAGCTGAAGCCCTGTCGCGCCTGGCGTCCGCCGTGGACTATGAACTTCGAGATCTCGCGCGCGAACTGGAACGCACGGCGGAGCTGCCCGAGCAACTACTGGACTCAAGTGCGGCAGAAATTCGAGCGTTCGTCGAAGCTGCCTTGCAGCAAGAGAAGATCGTAGCTGTGCACTACCAGCATGTTGACGGTACATCGTTCGCCGCTCCCATAGTCGCGTCGGTGGTCGCACAAATGATCGAAGCGAACCCACGGTTAACACCGGGCGCGATCAAGAACATTCTGGTTTCTACAGCCGACCGCATCTCGACAGAGCCCCTGATTCGGCAGGGCTACGGCGTTGTAAACGCCAGGCGCGCGGTGGAACTGGCGAAAAACGAAAACCATGCATTGAACGTTGTCGGATGCAAACCACCGCGAGTCGAGAATGGCCGGCTAATGTTCGTCTTTCATGACGATAGCGCAGACAGTGTTTCGGTTGCGGGCGACTTCAACGGCTGGAGCCATGCGGCGACGCCGCTCAAGCGAAACGATTCCGGTCTCTGGTTCACAGAGATCGTCGTCCCGCGAACCGGGCGCTTTGAATACAAATTCATCATCAACGGCCGGCGCTGGCTCGAGGATCCGAGCAACGGCATGAAAACGCCTGACAATTTTGGCGGCTTGAATTCGGTGCTCGTCATCGAATAAAAGGAAAGCTTGAAAGCGTTTACCACGATCAGAAAAGTATTCAGACGATGGCTGCTGCGATCGCTGCAACCGTGCCAGAAGATGGTGCCCTTGATGTCTGAATCAATGGACCGGCCGCTCGCTGTTTCAGAGTGGTTGCAGCTCAGGTTGCATTTGGCCGCTTGCGTCTGGTGCGCGCGTTATCTCCGGCAGATCAAATTCCTCAGACAACTCCTGCGCGACTCTGAATCTTCACGACCGCTGTAAGGAATGCCCGCCACCTGCGACTACCCAGCAGGATGAGCAACGCACTGAAAAAACATTGGCCCGAATACCTGATGGAAGCGGTCGAGCTCGGACTGTTCATGTTTTCCGCCTGCGCCTTCACGGTCCTGCTTTATCACCCGTCATCGCCGCTGGCGCAAACGATTCACGACGGCGTGTGGAGGCGACTGTTGATGGGAACAGCTATGGGTTCAACGGCGATAGCAATCATCTTTTCACCGCTGGGCCAGCGATCGGGCGCGCACTTCAATCCCTCAGTCACGTGGACATTCTTTCGGCTGGGAAAAATCAAAGCGTGCGATGCAGCCTTCTACACACTGTTTCAATTCGCCGGGGGTATTACCGGCGTGATAGTCGCATCACTCACGTTTCGCGCGTTGGTCGCACACCAGTCAGTCAACTATGCCGTGACACTGCCCGGCCCGAATGGACCAGTCGTGGCGTTCTGCGCCGAGATCATCATCTCTTTCGTGATGATGATGGTGGTGCTCACCGTCTCTAACACGAAACGATTAGCGCGCTGGACGGGAATGTTCGCGGGAGCTCTCGTTGCCGCCTACATCACGATCGAAGCGCCAATTTCGGGCATGAGTATGAACCCGGCGCGGACGTTGAGTTCCGCCGTGGGCGCACAGAACTGGATGTTTCTCTGGATTTATTTTGTCGCGCCGCCGCTGGGAATGTTGCTGGCGGGCGAAATTTACCAACGACTGCACAGAGAGCGCGCAGTGGCCTGCGCGAAGCTCCATCACTACAACCACCAACGTTGCATTTTTCGCTGCAACTTTCAAATTAACCAATAAAGGAGAACCGAGACTATGAAACGTACAACGCTTGCAATGGCCCTGGCGCTGGTGACCGCTTGCTACCTGACCCAGTTCACGGTCGCAACCGCCAAACGCACTGTCGAACCAACCAGATTCACAGTTCACATCGAAAACATTTCCGACCCCGAAGGCATGACTGCTTCCAACGGACAAAAGTTTCCGTTTGCGTTATCACCCGGCATGTTTGTCTTGAGCGAGAAGAACGCCGCAATTTTCACGGAAGGCAAATCCGCGCGCAAAAACGGCCTCGAGATGCAGGCCGAAGACGGCGACCCGTCGGGATTAGTGTCTTCGCTGGTGTCAATGCATCACAGCTCGAATATGCACGGTGTCTTCAACACACCCGTTGGCGCAATGACTGCGGGTCCGATCCGCCCCGGCGATTCATACGAGTTTACGGTTACCGCCATGCCGGGAATGAAACTCTTCATGACGCAGATGTTCGGCCAATCGAATGACTGGTTCTACGCGACTGGACCAGGCGGGATTGCACTCTTCGACGGCAAGGGAAATCCGATCGGCGGTGACGTCACGGATCAGCTCTACTTGTGGGACGCCGGAACCGAGAAAGATGAAGAGATCGGTATTGGCCCAAACCAGGGGCCACGCCAAAAAGCGCCGAACACCGGCGAGGACGAGCATGGCGTGGTGCATCGCGTTGGAGACGCACGCTGGGCCGGAAGAAACTCGCAATTCTTTCGCATCACCATCACTCCGGAAGGAGGTATGTAAGCGATGAAGACCAACATAAGACTCGCATTAACTGCTTTGGTCCTCTTGTGCGCATCGCTTTTCGTAAACGCGCAAACGAACGTGCAAGCACAACTTCCTACGAAGCAAGTGTTGACGCTCGAGGCCGCGAAGAAGATCGCGGCGGTGGCAGAAGCCGAAGCCAGGAGACGCGGCGCGACTGTTGTGATTGCCGTAGTCGATGACGGCGGTTACTTGCTCGTACTCGAGCGCCTCGATGATGCGCAGGTCGCGAGCGTGGACGTGGGCATCGCGAAGGCGCGAACGGCCGCAATCTTTCGTCGTCCGAGCAGAGTGTTTGAAGATCAGGTAAAGAACGGTCGCATTGCGGCTCTCGCACTTCCGGGCGCCGTCGCCTTGCAGGGCGGCGTTCCCATCATCGTGGACGGCAAAGTCATTGGAGCCATCGGTGTGAGTGGTAACTCTCCGCAAGAAGATGAAGACATCGCAAAGGCCGGGGCAGACAGCGCGTTGGCGGCAAACAAGGGGGGCAGCCAATGAATCGCCTCATGTCACCCTTCAGAGCTCTCTGCCTGGTATTGCTGCTCGGGGCTGTTTATGTTGGTGTCTCGTCTAGTTTGACCCACGCAGCGACACCCGCGAAGACATCGGCTGACGCTCCGGCGGGCAAACCTGACGCAATGATTGATTTGGCATCAGCCGGTGGCATCGCGCTGGTGCAAGGCACGTGGCGTTATAGCGATACGAAGATCGTCGAGGCTGACTTCCGCGGCCCTGGTCCAGACAAGCAACCGACCGGTGCGCCAGTCAAAACTTACGATTACACACCGCATGGAGGCGCCGCGGACTTTGACGATTCAAAGTGGGAAGTTATCAGTCCGACAAGTCTGGACCAGCGGCGTGGTAATGGCCGGCTGGGCTTCAACTGGTATCGCATCAAGCTGACGGTGCCCGAGCGCATCGGTGATTTCGATCCAACCGGAACGACCGCCGTCTTTGAGACCTCGCTGGATGACTATGCCGAGATCTGGGTTGATGGTGAGCTGTCGCGCGCGTTGGGCCAGTCAGGAGGGTCGATAATTGCCGGCTGGAACGCAGAGAATCGTTTAGTGATCGGACGCAACGTCAAACCTGGCCAACAGATCCAGCTCGCGATTTTCGGCGTCAATGGTCCACTCTCGAACCCACCGACAAACTTTATCTACATCCGTTACGCGCGGCTTGCCTTTTACAAATCGGCGCCCGGCCCGGTGTCACTGACGCCGAGCGAAGTGAACGTCGAGGTCGTGCGTAATGATCCGGCGCTGGATAAGATCGTCGGCCCTAATCCGAAAGTCTTCAAACTTGCCGAAGGTTTCAAGTTCACTGAAGGTCCGGTTTGGGTCAATAAGGAGGGCGGCTATTTGCTCTTCAGTGATCCCAACGCCAACACGATCTACAAGTACACACCGAATGGAAACCAGGATGGCAGGCTCGCAGTGTTTCGCACTCCGAGCGGCTATGCGGGCGCGGACATCGCCGAGTATGGTCAACCGGGATCGAATGGACTCACGCTCGATCCGCAAGGACGCCTGACGATCAATCAGCATGGTAATCATCGTGTTGTGCGTGACGAAAGCGACGGTTCACAGACGGTGTTGGCGGACAGCTATCAGGGCAAACATCTGAACAGTCCGAACGACCTCGTTTATCGATCCGACGGCACGCTTTTCTTCACTGATCCGCCATTTGGCTTCCCGAAGTTCTTCAACGATCCGCGCAAGCAGCTTCCGTTTAGCGGTGTCTATTCGATTTACAAGGGTAAACTGCAACTCGTCAGCAAGGACTTCACTGGCCCAAACGGAATCGCGTTGTCGCCGGACGAGAAGTTTTTGTATGTCGGCAACTGGCCGCGTTCCTTAACCGGTCAGGAGTTGCGCAAGGAAGATGAAGCCGTGAGCGAAGTCGGCGACAAGTACAAGGCGATCATGCGTTACGAAGTTCAGCGCGACGGAACTCTGAGAAATGGAAAACTTTTTTTCGACTTCACGAACGCCGGCGGCGAAGACGGTCTCGACGGAATCAAGGTCGATCAAAATGGCAATCTCTACGTATCTGGTCCCGGCGGATTGTGGGTGATCTCACCGGAAGGCAAACATCTGGGGACGATCATCACGCCACGTCATGTCCACAACATGGCTTGGGGTGATGCTGACGGCAAGACACTCTATCTCTGCGCTCGCTCTGGTTTGTATCGCATCCGTCTCAACATTGCGGGCGTACGACCATGAGTAACCTTGATGAAGTAGTTCGAGAAATTCTCGAGCGGCGGGCGAACCTTCCCGACGCGCGCAGCCTGCTGGTTGGCGTCAGCGGTATCGACGGCTGCGGGAAGGGTTACCTTGCAGCGCAACTGCGAGCGCATCTCGCGCTGCAAGGTGTGATACCTGCCGTACTGAACGTCGATGGTTGGTTGAACCTGCCGCAAAAGAGATTTGATCGAGATGCTCCGGCGCTAAACTTTTACGAAAACGCGCTTCGTCTCGATCAATTCTTCAGCGAGCTCGTCCTGCCTTTACGGGAGCGGCGCTCTATTCATCTCGTGGCCGACCTTGTCGAGGAGAAAGCCTCCGATTATCGCCGGCATACCTACGATTACTGCGACGTCTCAGTAGTCCTGGTGGAGGGGATTTTTCTTTTCAAGCCGCAATACCGAAAGTATTTCGATCTGGCTATCTGGATTGACTGTTCGTTTTCCACAGCCCTCGCACGAGCCATCGATCGCGCGCAAGAGGGGCTCTCACCGGCGGCAACGATCGCGGCTTACGACACCATCTACTTTCCCGCCCAGCGAATTCACCTGGCCCAGGACCAGCCTCGCGAGAATGCTGATCTGATCCTCGACAACGCTTGACGCTCCATTTACCGCAGTCGTAGCATTGCGAACCAGTTACTCGCAGCCAGCTCCGGACTTCCCAAAGGAGTGACCCCCGATGACTTACATTCGCGAAGCCCCGTTTAATGAAGAAGATTTTCCTACCCTTAAATCAATCAAGGAAGACTACGGTTTCATTCCGAATTACTTCAAGGCCCAAACCGCGCGCCCCGATCTCATCGACGCCCAGGTGCAACTGGTCGACGCAGTGCTGCTAAAAGAAGGCGCACTCTCGCGTCAACTGAAGGAATACGTCTTTCTCGTCTGTTCCGCGGCGAACCTGAGCACTTACTGTGTAACAGCCCACTGCGAGATCATCCGCATGCTCAAGATCGAAGGACCAGAACCGGAGCAGATCGCACTCGATCACATGTCAACGGATTTACCCATCGTCGACAAGGCGCTGCTTAACTTCACTCTGAAGCTAAACAACCATCCACTCAAGATTGCCCAGGAAGATATCGACGATCTCAAAACTTACGGCTTCAACGATCAGCAAATTTTGGAAGCAGTAATGTGTGTGGGTCTGGCGAAGCTCGCGAATTTTATCGGCTTCGGTCTGGGGACCGTGCCCGATTATCAGGTAAGAATCGATCTCGAAACAAGCAAAGCTGTCGGCGTGTAGCCGCAAAGCCTCAGCCTACGACTCGGGTTTGTTTTTCAAGTCACAGCCGGAGCGGATCCGCTCCATGACCTTGCTCACCAGCGGTTCGCCGATCGGCTCCGGATACTCAAACGATCCACTTTCCGTGACGATGCGGAGCGTCTTGCGCGTCGAATCGTAAAGCACCTGACACGTGTTGCAATGGGCCAGGTGAGCCTCGAGCTGCTCGCGAATCTCGCTCGCGACGTCGTCGTCGAGCAGGTTTCCCAACTCACTGATAAAATCGCGGCAGCTAATCATGATTTACCCGCGCCGGTTTTTGAAAGTACTGGACCATTGACTCTCGCAACATCAAACGTCCTCGCAAAACGCGTGCCTTCAGCCCCGGTACGCCAAGACCCAACGCTGCCGCGGCCTCTTCAGTCGAAAGTTCCTCCAGGTCGCGGAGCATCAAGGCAAGACGATACTTGGCCGGCAGCTTCATCACTTCCCTCTCCACGAGTCTCCTGAGTTCTTCCCGCGAATAAGATTCCTCCGGAGTATCCGACCACGCCTGAATGTTTCGTGGTCTGAATTCTTCATTCTCTTCGTCAAGGCTGTCAAACTCTTTCCGGCTCCGCACCCGCTGGAGTCCGGTGTTGATAGCGATCCGAACCAGCCACGTGGAGAATAGCGAACGGCCTTCGAAGTTGGAAAGATGCTGAAACGCCTTCAGGAATGCGTCCTGTAATGCATCTTCAGCTTCTTGCGCACTGCCGACGATACCGAGCAAGCTCCGGTAAACCCGGCGGCCGTGCTTGCGCACCAATTCCTCGAACGCATCAGTTTCCCCGTTCCGCACTCGCGTAACGATTTCAAGATCCGGATCAGCAGACACAAAATCGCCTGGCAACTCCGGCTCCTCTATTTGACGTTCAGAAACATCTGTCGGATTCAGTTCTTTTGAAGGAAAAACTACCCGCGGCTTGAAGTCGGGTTCAGTACCGAGCCCGAACTGGATACACGTGAGAAACTGGCTCAGACCCACCATCAACACGGCTTCGAGTATCTGCTCGTCACTGAAGTTCGCAGTGCGCAACGAGTCAACATCCGCACCGTCAAAAGAATGACCCTGCGAAGCCAATCGCCTGGCAAAGTCGAGCAAAGCGACGTCGGCTAGTGAAAGGCTTGCGTCGCGATGATTCAGCAGCACGCGTTCAGACTGTTCAGGTTTTACGCCCAGGAACTGCAACGTCTGACAATGCAGCGCCGGAAAGTATGAGTTGTTATTCGCGGCCGATACAATCAGCAAAATAAACTCTTTCTGCACCCGGCTCAACGCGCCTTTACCAAACAGCAGCCGATCGAGCAACTGGACCTCTGCCTGGACCAGATCGGGCCGCAGCAGTTGGGCACGGTAAACCCTCGGCGCCAACCCGAAGTTTCGTTTCAGCGTCGCCAGGCTTTCCGCGGTTAACCCGTCGTCAACTTCGGCCAAAAAGCCCACCGCAACTCTCCCGGAAGTTTTCTGCCTGAGGAGCATACGCGACTACCAAACCACTCACCAGCAAAAATTCTGGTAGCGCGTCAGTTTGAATTACGCCGAAGGCGTTCGCCTGAATTACGCCGAAGGGGTTCGCCTGAATTACGCCGAAGGGGTTCGCCTCAATTACGCCGAAGGCGTTCGCTTGGATTACGCCGAAGGGTTCGCCTGAATTACGCCGAAGGCGTTCGCCAACTTCAGCCCAAGGGTTGGAGCGAAAGCGACAACCTTGGGATTTCAAATCACAATCTCAACCAACCCTGAAAGGGTTCACTAGTCGTTAACCCCTTTCAGGGTTGATTTGAACTCTAATGCCGTACCCTGGGTTGTCGCTGCGCTCCAACCCAGGGCTGAAATTCGCGAACGCCTTCGGCGTAATTCAAACTGACGCACTACCGAAATTCTGCATCCCGAAAATCGCTATCGCGTCTAATTAATTAGAGAACCATCAGGGCGTCAGTTTCCAACGCAATTCAACACTGCGAACCCCGGAGGGAGATTGCCAGCCACCATCGACACACAGCAGCGACTCGATCCAGGCAACTGGCTGGATGCGCACGGCGACTATCTTTACCGCTATGCGCTGGTGCGCGTCCGCGATGCAGCGGTGGCCGAGGATCTATTGCAGGAGACTCTGCTCGCAGCCGTGGGTAGTCAGCAGAGTCACACCGGCCGCAGCTCTGAACGCACCTGGCTCGTCGGCATTATGAAGCACAAGGTGATCGATCACTTCCGGTGCGTCGCCAGGAATCCCCAGTCTCAATTGAGCGCGGAAAGCGGCGCTGAAATCGATTGTTTCGAAGAATCTGGACCATGGCGCGGTCACTGGCGTGAGGAACGCGCGCCGAATAACTGGACCGTCGACGCCGGCCGCAGTCTGGAGTCGCGCGAGTTTTGGGAAGTGCTGGAACACTGCTTGTCGCAGTTGCCGCCACAGATGTCGATTGCATTCACGCTGCGCGAGATCGACGGCCTGACATCGACCGAGATCTGCGAGGTTCTGGACATCACACCAAACAACCTCTGGGTGCTGCTTCATCGCAGCCGCAGCAAACTCAGACAACTCCTTGAGGCCAACTGGTTTTCCCGCCGGGCTGCCGCCGCGTGAAATCAGCGTGTAAGGATTTCTCCCCAGCCTCGACCAACAATTGGTTGCGAAATCTTCAAGAGGAGAATCTGAATCATGTCGAACAGATTGAAGGTGACTTTACTGGTCCTGGTTGTTGCTGGTTTAGGCGCCTGGTATGCATTCCGGCCCGAGCGGCTTTTCATTAATCAAAGAGTAAACGAACAGTTTCCGACTGCCTCGGCAGCGACGAATCAACTCGCTTCCGGCCAGTTCCATAGCGGCGCACATGAAACCAAAGGTGTGGCCACGGTGTTTCAGCTTGCCGACAACAAGAAGACCCTGCGCCTGACAAACTTCCAGACTTCCAATGGTCCAGACGTTCACGTCTATCTCGTCGCGGCGGCGGATGCCAAAGACAACGACACAGTGACGAAGGCTGAAGTCGTCGATCTCGGATCATTGAAAGGAAACATCGGCGACCAGAATTATGACCTGCCGGCTAACGCAGACCTGGCGAAGTATCGTGCCGTCACGATCTGGTGCAAGCGTTTCAGTGTGAACTTCGGCACTGCGCCGTTGAATTCGTCAATGCAATCGATGAACGCCCAGTAACTACGGAGTCAGTCATGACCAGCAATAATCACTACGACGTAATCATCATCGGCACGGGTGCGGGCGGAGGCACACTGGCCTACAGTCTCGCGCCCTCGGGCAAGAAGATCCTGCTCCTCGAGCGCGGCGATTACGTTCCGCGTGAGAAGGACAACTGGAGCACGCGCGCCGTAAACCTCGAAGCCCGGTACAACACCAAAGAAGCGTGGCGCGACAAGGAAGGCAAGGAGCTTCATCCGCACACGAATTATTTCGTCGGTGGTAACACGAAGTTCTACGGCGCCGCACTCTTTCGCCTGCGCGAGGAAGACTTCGGTGAGATTCGGCATCACGGCGGCATCTCTCCTGCCTGGCCTATCAGCTACGACGAGCTGGAGCCTTATTACACGAAAGCCGAGCATCTTTATCAGGTACACGGCAATCGCGGCGAGGATCCCACGGAGGCATGGGCCAGCGCGCCTTACAAATATCCGGCGGTCAGTCACGAGCAGCGCATTCAACAGCTCCACGACGATCTGGAACGGGCTGGTCTAAGGCCTTTTCACGTGCCGCTGGGAATTCGTCTCGACGAAAAGAACGCGCGCAAGAGTCTGTGCATACGCTGCAACACCTGCGACGGTCATCCGTGTTTGCTCGGCGCCAAGTCCGATGCGCAGACGATCTGTGTTGACCCGGCTCTCGCACACGAGAACGTCTCCCTCGTAACCAACGCCAGGGTCATGCGCCTGGAGACGAATGGCAACGCGCGTGAGGTCAGCAAAGTGATCGTCGACCGCAATGGTGTACGCGAGGAGTACTCGGGCGATATTGTCGTGGTCTCGTGCGGCGCCGTGAATTCGGCTGCGCTGTTGTTGCGTTCGGCTAACGACAGCCATCCAAACGGACTCGCCAACGGTTCAGACGTTGTCGGCCGTCACTACATGGGCCACATCAATTCGGTGCTCATGGCCTTGTCAAAATGTCCTAATCCAACCGTCTTTCAAAAGACACTCGCGATCAACGACTTTTATTTCGGTTCGCGCGATTGGGACTACCCGATGGGCCACATCTCGTTCGTCGGCAAACTCGATGCTGACACTCTGAAAGCGGGCGCGCCCGCGATAGCTCCGGGCTGGACGCTCGATCTGATGGCCAAACACTCGCTCGACTTCTGGCTGACGTCCGAAGACTTGCCCTACGCGGAAAATCGCGTGACTGTCGATCGCGACGGCCAGATCCGCGTCAGTTACAAACTAAACAACGTCGCCGGTCACGATCGCCTGAAGGCGCAGTTGCAAAAGGCGCTCAAGCAAACGAACTGCGACGTCCACGGCCATGAGTGTCACCAGGGTTTGTTCGCGCGAAATCTTTATCTGGGCCAACGACTGCCGCTGGCGGCAGTGGCCCACCAGAATGGCACCGTGCGCTTCGGCGACGATCCTAAGACGTCGGCGCTCGACCGCAATTGCAAGGCACACGAGCTCGACAATCTTTACGTCGTTGATGCGAGTTTCTTTCCCTCGAGCGGCGCGGTGAATCCGGCGCTGACGATCATGGCGAATGCGTTGCGCGTCGGCGATCACCTGCTGGAGCGAATGAAATGAAACGGACCAAAGTCACACTTATCGGTTTACTGCTTGTGCTGGGCGTCTTCGTTCAGACGACGACGGCCCAGTTCCTGCCGACGGACGCGCGTGCTCTCAGCAGTACGCGCGTCCCCCTCCTGCGAATCTTCAACGATGACGCGACTGTTGTTCCTCTCGTCGAGCAGGTCGGCGCAATCGGCATGACGGTCTCCGATATGGACACTTCCGTTGAGTTCTATTCCAAGGTGCTCTCGTTCGAAAAGGTTTCCGATGTTGAAGTGACCGGCGAGGATTACGAACGTTTACAAGGAGTCTTTGGTCTGCGCATGCGCGTGGTGCGAATGCGGCTTGGCGATGAGTTCATCGAGTTAACGGAGTATCTCGCGCCGAAAGGCCGTCCTGTTCCGGTCGACTCGCGCAGCAACGATCGCTGGTTTCAGCACATTGCCATCATCACCAGCGACATGGAGCAAGCTTACGCTCTGTTGCGCCGGCACAAGGTCGAACACGCTTCCACCGGTCCACAGCGTTTGCCGGACTGGAACAAGAACGCGGGCGGCATCAAGGCTTTCTATTTTCGCGATCCGGACAAGCACTGGCTCGAGGTCCTGCAATTTCCCGCAGGCAAGGGCGATCAGAAGTGGCAACGGAAAGACAAACTTTTTCTCGGTATAGATCATACAGCCATCGTCGTCAGCGATACCGAAGCGAGCCTGAAGTTTTATCGCGACGCACTCGGTCTGCGCGTCGCCGGCACGAGCGAGAACTACGGCACCGAGCAGGAACATCTCAACAATGTCTTCGGCGCAAGGTTACGCATTACGAGTCTTCGAGCGGGCAGCGGGGGGCCAGGCATCGAATTTCTCGAGTACCTTGCGCCGCGCGACGGGCGGCCCGTGCCAGGCGATGCGCGCGCGTCGGATCTGTTTCACTGGCAAACGACGCTCATCGTCAACACTGCCGACACGTTTGCCCAGCGCTTGCTCGCCGGCAACTCGCGCCTCGTGTCCGGGGGTGTCGTGTCACTGAAGGATAAAAGTCTTGGTTTCAGTAAAGGTTTGCTAGCGACAGATCCTGATGGCCACGTGATGGAATTGGTGCAAAGATAGCGCGATGAACAATTGCTACGATCGGGCCGGGAAACCATCTCCATTCAGGGGCTTTTCATGACAATCATTTCGGTCAATGTAGGATTGCCGCGGCTCGTGCTGCGCAACGGCGAACCAGTCTCCACCGGCATCTTCAAAGAGCCTGTTAACGGTCGAGTAAAGGTGCGGACGTTGAATCTCGACGGCGATCGACAATCGGATCTGTCCGTGCATGGTGGACCACTGAAGGCGGTCTACGTGTATCCCTCCGAACACTACGAGTTCTGGAAACGCGAACTGCCGGAGATAGATCTGCCGTGGGGCATGTTCGGCGAAAACCTGACCACCACCGGTCTGTTCGAAACTGAAGTCAACATTGGCGACAAGTTTCGCGTCGGCACGGCGGAAGTAATGGTCACACAACCACGCATGCCCTGTTACAAACTCGGAATTCGGTTCGGGCGGGCGGACATCATCAAGCGATTTCTCGTCAGCGAACGCTCAGGGTTCTATCTCTCGGTGCTGAAAGAAGGTGAACTGGGCGCCGGCGATGAGTTCCAACTGCTCGAGAAAAAGGCGGCCGGCGTAAGGGTTGTGGACGTCACGCGACTATATAGCAGCGAGCGGGAAAACGTTGCTTTGCTGCGACGCGCAATCGCCACCGAAGCGCTCCCTGAGAGCTGGAGAGCATACTTCCAGAAACACCTTGATAGCCTGGGCGATGACCATGACGAGTAGACGCGGAGCAGGACCATGAACGCCGAAAACCAGCGCCTGGAAGAATCGCGACAACGCACGAAGCACTGGAAGCGTTGGGGGCCATATCTGAGTGAGCGCGCGTGGGGCACCGTGCGTGAAGATTACAGTCCTTACGGCACGGCCTGGGATTACTTCCCGCACGATCACGCCCGTTCGCGCGCCTATCGCTGGAATGAAGACGGAATCGCCGGCATCTCCGATCGTCACCAGAAGATCTGTTTTGCTCTAGCACTCTGGAACGGTCGCGATCCGATTTTGAAAGAACGCCTCTTTGGCTTGACCGGCAACGAAGGAAACCACGGCGAAGATGTCAAGGAGTACTATTTCTATCTCGACTCGACTCCCACTCACTCGTACATGAAATATCTGTACAAGTATCCGCAAGCAGAGTTTCCCTACGACCAGTTGATTGCGCGGAACCGGCAACGAGGAAAGCTCGAGCCGGAGTTTGAGCTGATCGATACCGGCATCTTCGATGACGATCGCTACTTCGACGTCGTAGTGGAATACGCGAAGGCTGATGTCGACGACATCCTGATTCGTATCAGCGCTACCAACCATGGTCCGAACGAAGCCACACTGAACTTGCTCCCGACAATCTGGTTTCGCAACACCTGGTCGTGGCATCAGAATGGAACGGCCAGGCCCTGGCTGCGCCGCACGAGCGACGGTGTTATCGAGCTCGACGATCGTGATCTCGGGAAACGGTGGTTGTATTGCGATGGCGCCCCTGACCTGCTTTTCACCGAAAACGACACCAATACTCAGCGTCTCTTTAACTTCACGAACGGTTCGCGCTACTTCAAGGACGGCATCAATGACTACGTCGTTCACGGCAATCAGCAGGCAATCAACCCCGAGCAGACAGGCACGAAAGCGGCGGCCAATTACAAGTTGACTATTGCGCCGGGTGCAACTGCAACGGTTCGTTTGCGACTAACCAACGAGCAACTCGACAACCCGCGAGCGTTCGCACAGTTCGACCAAACCTTCGCCGCGCGACTTCGTGAAGCAGACGAGTTTTACGAAACAGTCATTCCCGCACATCTTTCCGCTGATGCGCGGCTGGTCATGCGCCAGGCATTCGCCGGCATGCTGTGGTCCAAACAGTTCTATCACTATGTGATCGAGCAGTGGCTCGACGGCGATCCCGACACACCCAAGCCGCCGAAAGAGCGTGTGCGTGGTCGCAATCACGAGTGGAAACACCTGCACAATGCCGATGTGATCTCGATGCCGGACAAGTGGGAGTATCCCTGGTACGCGGCCTGGGATCTGGCATTTCATTGCGTACCGCTCGCGCTGGTTGATTCGGAGTTCGCGAAAGAGCAGCTCGTCTTGATGCTGCGCGAATGGTACATGCACCCGAACGGCCAGTTACCGGCGTATGAGTGGGCCTTTGGCGATGTGAATCCACCAGTCCACGCGTGGGCGGCGTGGCGCGTTTACAAGATCGAGAAGAAGCGACGCGGAGTGGGCGACACTGTCTTTCTCAAGCGCGTCTTTCAAAAGCTGCTGTTGAATTTCACCTGGTGGGTCAATCGCAAGGACGCCGACGGGATGAATATCTTTCAAGGCGGCTTTCTGGGGCTCGATAACATCGGCGTCTTCGATCGCAGCGCGCCACTACCGACCGGCGGCCATATCGCTCAATCCGACGGCACCAGTTGGATGGCGATGTATGCGCTGAACTTACTCGCAATCGCGATGGAGCTCGCGAAAGAAGATCCTTCTTACGAAGACGTCGCCAGCAAGTTTTGGGAGCACTTTCTTTACATCGCCCACGCGATGAATAACCGCGGCGACGATGAGATCAGATTGTGGGACGAGCAGGACGGCTTCTTTTATGACGTGCTGCACTTGCCTGAAGGAAAGCCGTTTCCGATGAAGGTTCGCTCGATGGTCGGGTTGATCCCTTTGTTTGCCGTCGAGACACTCGAACCGGAGTTGCTCGACCGGCTGCCGGACTTCAAACGGCGCATGGAATGGTTTATTCAAAACCGGCCCGACTTGACCGCGAATGTCGCGTGTATGCGCACGCCGGGAAACGCCGAACGGCGCTTGCTGTCAATCGTCAACCAGGATCAACTGCGAAGTGTATTGCACTTCATGCTCGACGAGGTCGAGTTCTTTTCTCAATACGGCATTCGCGCGATCTCGCGTCATCACAAGGACCACCCGTACCTGCTGCAAGTAAATGGCACACAGCATCGCGTCGATTATGAACCGGCCGAGTCGAGCACGGGGCTGTTTGGTGGTAATTCAAACTGGCGTGGGCCGATCTGGTTTCCGCTGAATTATCTGCTGGTCGAGTCGCTGCAAAAGTTTCATCACTATCTCGGCGAAGATTTCAAAGTTGAATGTCCGGTTGGTTCCGGTCAGATGCTAACGCTCCGGGAAGTCGCTAGTGAGATTTCAAAACGACTTGCGCGTATCTTCCTGAGAAACGCTGACCAGCAACGGCCGGTTTTCGGGGCGGCCGAAAAATTCCAGACGGATCCTGCGTGGCGCGATCTGATTCCCTTCCACGAATACTTTCACGGCGACAATGGCTCCGGCGTTGGCGCCAGCCACCAAACCGGTTGGACCGGCCTCGTAGCGAAGCTTCTCCAGCAAAGCGGCGAATAGGTGTAAGGAATCACCGCTTCGAACGACTCATGATTGTTTGACGCACTCCACCACAAGGACGCAATCAACATGAGAGATCGATGGGCAGTGATACTAGCGGGCGGAGACGGAACGCGTTTGCAGTCGATGACGCGCACGATCACCGGCGACAATCGTCCGAAACAATTCGTGCCGCTTATCGGAGGCAGCACGCTGCTCAATCAGACCCGGCGCAGAGTCGCCTTATCGATTGAGCCCAACCGCACCTTGATCGTCGTCACGCAAAAACATCGCCGGTTTTATAAACCCTTGGCCCACGAGATCGCGCCGCATCTCCTGGTCGAACAACCCGCGAACAAGGGCACAGCGCCGGCGATTCTGTATGCCTTGCTGCGCGTTGCAGCGAGATCGCCGAAAGCGGTCGTGGCGTTATTTCCTTCTGACCACTTCTTGGCTGACGACGAAGAATTCATGTCGCACATCGACGTAGCAATCGATGCGGTCGAGGTCCAACCGGAGACTGTGATGCTGCTGGGAATTACGCCCACAGCGCCGGAAACAGAATACGGCTGGATTGAACCGCACTCGTCAATACTCGCGAACGCCCAAAGATCGATTACGCGAGTGAGAAAGTTTTGGGAGAAGCCGAGTCTGACTCTGGCCACTTCGCTGCTTGAGCGCGGCTGCCTGTGGAACAGTTTCGTGATGGTCGGACGGGTTGACGCATTACTGAAAATGACGCGCGTTGCCATGCCGGAAATGTACTCGGCCTTCGCCGCCGTCGCGCCAACCTTCGAAACTGCAAACGAACACAAAGCGCTCGCCGCACTCTACTCGCACCTCGAGGATGCGAACTTTTCTCATCAAGTGCTGGCAGCGCGACCGGAAGATTTAATGGTCATGAGAGTGGCAGATGTCGGTTGGAGCGATCTCGGTGAGCCTAATCGCGTGCTATCAACTCTTGCTCGCCTCGGCGTGCAATCAGAACTCGCAATGTCGGCCAGCTAAGCAGAGGAACCATCATGAAAGCAATCGCAGTTAAACCCGGAATACCAAATACTGTCCATCTGACGGAACTGCCGGCGCCCAAGGTCGGCGACATACCGAACGGGCGCGGCGTACTCGTCCGCGTGCTGCGCGTCGGTGTCGACGGGACAGACAAGGAGATCAACGCGGCCGAGTACGGCCAGGCGCCGCCCGGATACGACTTTCTGATCATCGGACACGAGAGTTTCGGCCAGGTTGAAGCGGTTGGTCCAAACGTGACTGAACTCAAACCGGGTGATTACGTCGTGGCGACCGTTCGCCGGCCAGGCTCGAGCATCTACGACCTGATCGGTACAAACGACATGACGACCGATGACACGTACTTCGAACGCGGCATCAACCTGCGCCACGGTTACATGAGTGAGTACTACGTCGACGACGCTGAGTTCATCGTGAAGATACCTCAGGGTCTTAAAGAAGTCGGCGTGCTGCTTGAGCCCACAACGGTCGTCGAGAAAGGCATTGCTCAAGCGTATGAGATTCAACGCCGTCTTCGAGTGTGGAAACCCAAACGCGCGGCGGTCATGGGTGCGGGAACGATTGGCTTGCTTGCGACTCTGGTTCTGCGTCTCAAGGGCTTGCAAGTGACAACGTTTGGCAAAACACCAAAGCCTTATCTGAACTCCGATCTGATCGAGGCGATCGGCGCTACGTATCAATCGACGGAAGAGCTGTCGATTCTCGAAGGCGCAAAAAAGTACGGACCGTTTGACATCATCTTTGAAGCCACCGGTTTCTCGCCCGTCGTTTTCGATAGCATGCAAGCACTCGGGAAGAACGGTGTGCTGGTGCTGTCGAGCGTCACCGGTGGCGATCGGAAGGTCGAGGTCCCGGCTGACAGGATCAATCTTGAATTCGTGCTGGGCAACAAGGTGATGGTCGGGACCGTGAATGCAAATCGCGAGTACTTCGAGCTGGGCGTAAAGGATCTCGCGCAAGCCGAGGCTGAGTATCCGGGTTGGTTGTCGCGCCTCCTGACGCATCCCGTGCGCGGCCTCGAGAACTATCAGGAGTTGTTCGCAAAACTCACGAAACCTGACGGCGCAATCAAGGTGTTCTGCGAGGTTGCTCCGTTGTGAGTTCTGCCATGATTCAGTTTGACCAGCACAGTTTGCGCGATCCGAGTTCGGCCAGTTCCCGAGAGTGGCTGGAGACGAACGGCATCGGCGGGTTTTCTTCCTCCACGATTATCGGGCTGAATACTCGCCGTTATCACGGATTGTTGACAGCAGCGACGAAGCCGCCGGTTGGTCGATTCGTGTTGTTATCGAAGCTCGAAGAAACGCTCGTAATCGATGGTCAGCGTTATGAGCTGTCGACGAATCAGTATCCGGACGTGATTCATCCGCGAGGCTTCAACTACCAAATTGGTTTCCGTCTTGATCCGTTTCCGGTGTTTACCTACGAGATCGAAGACCTGCGCTTGACGAAAACCGTGTTCATGGTCCAGGGCGAGAATACGACCGTCGTACAGTATGAGCTTGAGGGCCTCAGACGAAGTGAGATCAGACTGGAAGTTCGCCCGCTCATCGCGTTTCGTGACTACCACAGTACGACACATGAGAACGGCGCCCTCAATCCACGAGTCGACACTGAACCAGGTCTCACAACATTTCGCCCGTACAGCGATCTGCCTGCACTTCATCTCACGCACGATCGCGCGGTAGTTGAAGCAACAGGATTCTGGTATCGCAACTTCCAGTACGCGGTTGAGCAGGAGCGTGGACTCGACTTCGCGGAGGACCTCTTCAATCCGTGCACGCTCACCTTCGACCTGGGTTCGAGCACCACGGTGAACATCATCGCTTCAACTGCGCCGCACGATGCCGCCTGCGCCGACGCTTACCGCAAAGCCGAACTCACGCGACGCTCAAGCGGCAAAACGGACCTGCTGACGTTGTTGACCGCTGCTGCTGATCAATTCATTGTGCGTCGCGAACAGGGCGAAACAGTGATCGCGGGATATCACTGGTTCGCTGACTGGGGCCGCGACACGATGATTGCACTACCCGGTTTGACGCTTGTCAACGGACGTTGGGAAATTGCCCGGAACATCCTCGCGGAATTTGCCATGCACATCGATCGAGGCATGTTGCCGAACCGCTTTCCGGATGCGGGCGAGGCACCGGAATACAATACTGTCGACGCCACGCTCTGGTTTTTCGAAGCGGTACGCTCATTCGTGCATTACACGGGCGACTATGAGTTTGTCAGAACAAAGTTGTATCCCGTAATGCGCGAGATCGTTAATTGGCACGTAAAAGGGACGCGTTATGGAATTCACCTGGATGAGGACGGTTTACTCTTCTCGGGTGAGCCCGGTGTGCAACTGACGTGGATGGACGCGAAGGTTGGCGACCGCGTCGTGACGCCGCGTCAGGGGAAACCGGTGGAGATTCAGGCTCTTTGGTACAACGCGTTGCGCGTGATGGAAGACCTTGCCGGAAGATTCGGCGAGCCGGACACCGAGTGCGAGTATGGCGTGATGGCGGACAAAGCGCGCGCCAGTTTCAACAAGCTGTTCTGGAATGAACAAGCCGGTTGTCTTTATGACGTGATCAACGACCAGGCTCGAGACGCGTCGATTAGACCAAACCAGGTAATTGCGATTAGTCTGACGAATACAATGGTTACCCACGAACGGGCCACGAGTATTCTGAGTGTGGTCGAACGTGAATTGCTGACGCCGCGCGGCCTTCGCACGCTCTCACCGTCAGACCCTGATTACATCGGCCGCTACGAAGGTGGGCCAGGCAGCCGTAATGGTGCTTACCATCAAGGAACGGTTTGGCCGTGGCTGATGGGACCGTATCTTACTGCTTACAGCAAAACTTTTGGTCCGCAAGCAGGCCGACGAGTTGCAGTGCCGTGGCTCGAGAATCTCCGGGAACATCTGAATGAAGCGTGTCTAGGTCAGGTTTCCGAAATATTCGATGGCGACGCTCCGCACACGCCGCGCGGTTGTGTGGCGCAGGCGTGGAGCGTGGCCGAGTTACTTCGGGCCATAGTCGAGAATATCGAGCAAAGCTCGCCACAACACATACCGCGTTTCAGCGCCTCACAACGTCCTGATACAATGCCGGAAATAAATCATGTCCAAACCGGTATTGTTAACTGTCGATGACGACGCGGAGGTGTTGCGCGCCATCGAGCGTGATCTGCGTCGGAAATATGCGAGCGAATATCGCGTGCTGCGTGCTGAATCAGGCGCGGCAGCGATGGAAATCGTGCGCGAGTTGAAACTCAGGAACAACCCCGTCGCACTCTTTCTGGTCGACCAGAGAATGCCCGGAGTTTCCGGCGTCGAGTTTCTGCACGAAGCAATCGAACTCTTTCCCGAGGCTAAGCGCGTTCTCCTGACTGCTTACGCCGATACTGACGCCGCGATCGCAGCGATCAACGAAGCGGGCGTCAATCATTATTTACTCAAGCCCTGGGATCCGCCGGAGGAGAACCTTTATCCCGTCATCGACGATCTGCTCGAAGACTGGACAGCCGAGTTTCCGCCGCCGTTTGAAGGCATTCGCGTACTCGGCAATCGCTGGTCGCCGGAATCACACAACATCAAAGACTTCCTGGCCCGCAATCACGTCCCGTATCAATGGCTGGATATCGAAACGGCAGACACGGACACTGAAGTTCGCGCCGTTGTCGACCTGCTCGCCGACGAAGAAAAGCTGGCGTTACCGCTGGTGATCTTTCCTAACGGTTTACGTCTTCAGCGGCCCACGCTGTCTGATCTCGCCACCAACGTCGGACTCAGAACGCGCGCCGCGGAAGCATTCTACGATCTGGCGATCGTCGGTGGTGGTCCAGCGGGACTGGCGGCCGCAGTCTACGGCGCCAGTGAAGGTTTGCGCACGGTAATGGTCGAGCGCGAAGCTCCAGGTGGTCAGGCGGGCATGTCCAGTCGGATCGAGAATTACCTCGGTTTTCCCAGTGGACTCAGCGGCGGAGATCTCGCACGGCGAGCGGTGGTCCAGGCAAGACGTTTCGGCGTCGAAATACTCTCGGCCGAAGCTACAGGCCTCCGGCTCGATGGCCCATACCGGCTGCTGAAACTGGCTGACGGCGCGGAACTGAGTTGCCACGCCTTGCTGGTCGCGACCGGCGTACAGTGGCGCAAGCTGGATGCGCCGGGAGTCGAACGTCTTACCGGCGCCGGCATCTATTACGGCGCCGCAATGACCGAAGCACTCTCCACGAAAGACGAAGACGTCTTTGTCATCGGCGGCGCGAACAGTGCCGGGCAGGCAGCGATGTACTTCTCGAGATACGCGCGCCGTGTAGTGATGCTGGTGCGCGGTTCCTCACTCTCGAACTCGATGTCGCAATATCTGATAGATCAGCTCAACGCAACCAGCAACGTCCAGATCGAGTTCAACTCATCACTCGTAGAAGCCCACGGCGAAAATCATCTCGAAGCGCTTTCGATCCACTGCGCCACAACCAATGAAGTCAACCGCGTGCCGGCTAACTCGCTATTCATCATGATCGGCGCCGCGCCAAATACAAACTGGCTCGGCGATATCATCGAACGCGATGACCGCGGCTTTATTCTCTCCGGTCCCGATCTCATGCGCGACGGAAAACGGCCGAAAGGATGGCCGTTGGACCGCGATCCGGGACTGCTGGAAACGAACGTTCCCGGAGTTTTTGTGGTCGGTGACGTGCGACATGGTTCGGTGAAGAGAGTCGCTTCGGGCGTTGGCGAAGGCTCGGTTGCCGTCTCGTTCGTGCATCAATATCTCAGCAAGGTGGTCTGAGAAATGGAAGACGCAAATCTTGAAGGTGTGGGAATTCCGGTGCCGGTATCCGGTGTGGTTGAACCGGTCGCGGCGACGACCAGCTCACCGGCCGACAAGGTGGAAGCGTTAAGACGCGTTCACGTTTTTGCTGACCTGCCGGAAGAGCAGTTGAAATGGTTTGCTGACAACACGGAGGAGTTGCACCTGAACCCGGGCGATGTCTTCTTTCGTAAGGGTGAACCGGCGGACTCAATGGCTGTTTATCTTGAAGGCGAGGTTCGCGCTTATCGCGACGAGCAGGCGCACGATGGTTACGTGTATATCGCACGAGCAGGTGAGCCCAACACCGAAGTCAGTGGCAAGCTGCCGTTCTCGCGTATGAAGGAATGGTCAGCCACCGGCCGCGCGCTGACGCACATGCGTCTCTTGCGTTTTCCGGTTCGTTTGTTTCCGGAGATGATGCAACGGATGCCGGTCCTGGTGGAGCGTCTCGTCGGGATCATGAGCGATCGTGTTCGCGATGTTACGACTGCCGACCAGCAGCGCGACAAACTGATGGCGCTGGGAAAGCTTTCGGCAGGACTTGCTCACGAGCTCAACAACCCGGCCGCCGGAGCCACACGCGCCGCAAATGATCTGATCACGACACTGGCGGAACTGCGTGAAGCGGATTTACGACTCTGCGCTCACAACCTGACATCCGAACAACGCACGGCACTTCGTGCTTTCGAAAGTGCGGCAATCGAACACGCAACGACCGCACGGCCACTCAACTCACTCGAACAAAGCGATCTCGAAGATGCGCTTGCGACGTGGCTGGAACAGCACGGCATTACCGAGCCGTGGAAAATTTCCAACAACCTCGTCGAAGCCGGCATTGATGCGCAGAGTCTCGAAAAGGTGCTGGCAAAGATCGATACCGGTGCGATCGAAGACGTGCTGGCTCGCCTGAACGCGCAGATCACGACCGCCAAACTCGCTGGTGAAATCAAGAATGGCACGACCCGCATCTCCGAGCTCGTCGGGGCGATTAAAGAATACAGCTACATGGATCAGGCTTCGGTCCAGAAGGTAGACATCCATAAAAGCCTGGACAACACGCTGCTGATCCTGAAGTACAAACTGAGAAAAAAGAACATCGGGGTCACGCGCGACTATGCCGGCGATCTGCCGCCAATCAACGTATACGGCAGCGAGCTCAATCAGGTGTGGACCAACCTGATTGTGAATGCTATCGAGGCGATGCCGGAAGGCGGCAAGTTGAAGGTGCGGACCAAAAGAGAGCCGACTGACATCCTGGTCGAGATACGTGACAACGGTTCGGGGATTCCGGAGTCAGTCAGGACGCACATTTTCGAACCGTTCTTTACCACCAAGCCCGTGGGCGAAGGCACGGGCCTCGGGTTGGACACGGTCGCGCGGATAGTGCGCAAACACCGCGGTAATATTCGCTTCGAATCGAAACCCGGCGACACCTGCTTTCAGGTTCGCCTCCCCTTTGACTCGCCCGAAGCGTAAGTGTATGACTCAAACCTGCAAACCGCTGTTCACTGCCTGCTTAGTGGAGGCTCACAACTATGAAATACTTTGCGTTGTTGAGGTGGACGTTCGTTATAGCACTCTTGACCCTGACACCTGCGCCGGTTGTCCTTGCGCAAAAACAAAGCGTTGAAAAAGATCGTAGCGGGACTGTTGCGCACGTCATAAGACAACTGGATCAGGAACGCATCCAGGCACAGATTGGCGCTGATAGAGTCGCCCTTGACCGCATCTACGCCGATGATTTTATCGGCATAGGGCCAAGTGGCACTGTGAGGACGAAGCCGCAGGTGCTTTCAGATTTCACGTCGGGTACTTTGAAATTTCAGTCTATCACCACCGATGACGTGCAAATACGTGTCTATGGAAACACCGCCGTCGAGACTGGCCGTTCCACGATGAATGGGCAAGACAAAAACAAAACTGTTCCCGTCGACAATCGCTTTACGCGAGTGTGGGTAAAGCAGCACGGTCGCTGGCGCCTCGTTGCAAATCACTACTCACCACTTATCAGTCAGCCATAGCATGAACCTGCGCCTCACATAATGGACTTTCTTTAATCCGTGGCGCATCATCGGTCCATCCCTCCAGCAGAAGGAGCACTCGATGCTTAAGGAACACCTGAAAACGATCTGTTTGCTGGTTGTGGTGGTTCTGGCCGCAACTTCCTGTTCGCAAAACCATTCGGTAGTTTCTCAACAGAATGCCAACACCGCTGCTCCCGCGGCAGCGAACAACATTTCCGCGGAACAGCTCGCGAAGACGTATGGCCTCGATTCGTTCGACCAGGTCGACGCGATCCGTTATACATGGAACGCGCAGTTTCCCGGGTTCAATGCCGCGCGGACCTGGACCTGGGAGCCGAAGACGAACCGGGTTACGTTTGAAGGAAAAGATAAGGACGGCAAGCCGGTGAAGGTCACCTATCTGCGTTCTCAACTGGACAGCCAGCCGGCGAACGTCAAGACGGAGGTCGATCCGGGTTTCATCAATGACAACTACTGGCTGCTATTTCCGCTGCACGCTTACTGGGACAAGAGCGCCACCATCATGAATCAGGGTACGAAACCGTTGCCGCAGGGCAGCGGCTCGGCCGCATTGGTCTCAGTGAAGTATCCGAGTGATGGCGGTTACACGCCCGGCGATACGTGGGACCTCTACGTCGGCAACGACAATCGCGTGGAGCAAATGATTTATCACCGCGGCGGGCCGAAGAAGCCGGGCACCGTCATCGCCTCGTGGGAAGCTTACAAGAAAGCTGGTCCACTACTGATCTCGACGGACCACCACGGCACCGCCGACGGCAACGAGTTGCACATCTTCATCACTGACCTCGCGGTCAAAGTCGCCGGCTCGAACGATTGGGTCAACGCGCAGTAACCTTGAACGCCGAAAGCCCGGCTCGAAGATTGGGTCAACGCGCAGTAAGGTTGAACGCCGAAAGCCCGGCTCGAAGATCGGGTCAACGCGCAGTGAGGCTGAACGCCGAAAGCCCGGCTCGAAGATCGGGTCAACGCGCAGTAACCTTGAACGCCGAAGGCGTTAACTAATTTCAGCCCCGGGTTGGTTTCAACCCGGGGTCAAAGTTTAGAAACCAATCAACGCTGCAAGCGTTAGCCAACGCCTTCAGCGTTGCGAGCGCGGGTTTTTCTGTTCCCAGGGTTCTCGCAAGCTCGAACCCTGGGCTGAAACTCGTTAACGCCTTCGGCGTTCAAAGCAGCATCGCCGGCGTTCAGAGCAGCATCGCCGGCGTTCAAAGCAGCATCGCCGGCGTTCAGAGCAGCATCGCCGGCGTTCAGAGCAGCGTCGCCGTTCAGAGTAGGACCATCCCTTCAGAGCAGAAACAGTCAACGCGCAGTGGACAAGTGAAAGCTGACATCGATCTCGACATTGGCCGCAAGACTTTCTCGTCCGGTTTGTTGCCGGAGTTGACGGCTGTGCTGCGCCGGAGCCGGTCGGGTGATCTCGTCGCCATCGTCGGTGACGAGGCGAGCGTTGGGCCGGAGCTGGAAAGGTGGTGCCGGTTCACTGGCAACGCGCTACTGGAAACGACGGTCGAACAGGGCCGTTCACGATGGGTGTTCCGCTATGGCACTGCCGCGGGCGTTGCCGGCGACGATCGGCCGGTAGGCTCGCGGCTTTGGCTCTATACAAACTTCGACTGCAACCTGCGTTGCGACTACTGTTGCGTGCGTTCCTCGCCAACCGCGCCGCGGCGGGAACTCGGTCTCGACCGCATCCAGCGGATTACTCGTGAAGCGGGCGAGCTTGGTGTGAAGGAGATCTTCGTCACCGGCGGCGAGCCGTTTCTGCTGGAAGACATCGGCGAGATCCTGCTTGCTTGCGCGGTAGCCGCGCCGACGACAGTGCTCACCAATGCGATGTTATTTACCGGACGGCGTCTGGAAAGTTTGAAATTGTTGCCGCGCGATCGCGTCGTGCTGCAAATCAGTCTGGACAGCCCAACGCCCGATCGGCACGATCTCCATCGTGGACCAGGCACGTGGGCGCGAACACGAGAAGGCATTCAACGCGCGCGTGAACTCGGCTTCCGCGTGCGACTGGCGGCGACTGTTTCAACTGATGCCGAGGCTGAAGAGTTTCGTGAGTTCCTCGACGCGGAGAAGATTGCGGAAGCAGATCGAGTGATACGCCGCATCGCCTTGCGTGGTACAGCCACGGAAGGTGTCGCCGTTACGCGCGCCGATCTGGTGCCGGAAGTCACGATTACGGCAGAGGGCGTTTACTGGCATCCGGTGGGCGCGGAAGACAACGATCTGCTGGTCACGCGCGACATCTTTCCGCTCTCCGAGTCGTTCGCTGCCGTGCGCCGCGCCTTTGATCGAGAACGCGAACACGCGAACAAGCTGGCGAAGATCTTCAACTGCGCGTGAGTCAGAAGAAGCTTTTGAAGAATCCCTGTTCGGCCGCCGCTTGCCGCAGCGCATTGTAACCATCGAGATGCGGCGGCAGCCAACGCTGCAAACCTTCCGCGTCGAGTATCTCGCGATGTGCGGGGTTGTCGTAGTTCATCGCTGAAAGCGCGGCGACAAACCGGTGCTCCTGTTCGCGATCGAAATCCGGCCGCGCCGTGAACATGCAGTGGTTGTAGGGCGGCGAGGACCAGATCTCCGTCAGACCACCTTCGGGAACGAGGCGTTCGTTTCGCACAGTGGTCCAGAACGGACTGCCGATAGCGCCAGCGTCGGCTCGTCCATCGAGAACAGCGCGCACGACGTCAACTTCGCTCGTTCCGGTATCGCCATGCTTGCCCAGGTCGCTGTTGAAACGCAGCGTCTGGTAATCCCTTCCTTCACGCAGACCTTGCTGCTCCAGAAAGTAAACGGGAAGAATCGCTGCGTGTCCGCTGTCGCGGCTGCCGAGCGCGAGCGTGCGGCCCTTCAAGTCGGCGATGGTAGTGATCGGACCGCCGGTGACGGCAACGATCTTCGTCAACCAGTTCAGATCGGTATCGCGCATTCCGATCGCGCGACACGCGTGTCCGCTCCACTCATCCGCCTGAAGATAGGCGAGGTTCGTATTCCAGGCGATATCGATACGCGGTGCGTCGCCCGATTGGGCCAACAGCGCGAGCACTTGCGCCTCGTAACTCTGAAACAGCACGACCTCTACCGGGAGCTGTGCCTCCTCGTGAAAGTAGCGCCGCATCCCCTCCCAAATCGTAACTACCTTCGGCGTGTAGGCGACCGCCCCAACCCAAATCGTCTTGCTCATAAATGTCCTCGTTTTAGAAGAGCGGAATTCCCAGCAGTGACTTCCCGATGAACTCGCGCATCACATCGGCCGTGGGCGCCATCACGGCGCCCGCGTGTGCGTCGCGAAACAAACGTTCGATATTCAAATGCTTCGAGAACGCCGCCCCACCGCAAACACGCATCGCAGTCGAGGTAACGCTGATCGCCGCCTCGCCGGCCGCAGCCTTCACTTCCAGCACGCGCAGCATCGTCGTCTCACGCGGCGTTTCGAGATGATCGACCACGTCGTCGATGCGCGCCGAGAGTCCATCCGTTTCGATCTGCATATTCGCAAGTTGAGCGCGCAGCGTCGGCAGAGTCTCGCCGAGACTCTGGCCCAGGTGTTCGAACTTCGCGTTCTTGAGGTGCGACGTAGTCGAGGCGACCGCGGCGCGGCACAAGCCCAACGCCACCGCTGCCGACCCTAAATTAAACAGCGGCAGCACTACGTTGAGCATCATGGGAAAGCCGGCGCCGTCATCGGTCAGTTGAAAACCAGCCGGCACCGCGCACTGGTCCAACGTAACCGGCGCGGAAGCGTTGGCCCGCAGTCCCATTCCATTCCACGGCCCCGCGACTGACAGGCCCTGCGTTCCCTGGATAACGAGATACAGAGTCGAATCGGTTGGGCCGGCGCCTTCGGGCGTGAGAGAAGAAACGACATAACTCTGCGCGTGGCCCGCGCTCGTCACCCACGACTTCTTCGCGCTGATAGTCACGCCGTTTCCGTTGCGCTGCGCGCGAGATATCGGCGCCCAGAAATGACTGCGCGATCCCGCTTCACTGAACGCGAGCGTCGATAAGTGACGTCCTGCGGCGATCTCCTGAAGTATCGACTTCATCGATCCAGCCGCCTCTGCGCGCGCCGCTGCGATACTCGCCGTGCCCATGACGTGCATCACGTAGACCATCGCGACCGACGCGTCCGCCTCCGCCAGCGCCGCTGTTACTGCCGCAAACGTGCCGGGACCTAAACCCGCGCCGCCGACATCGGCGGGCAGCATCAGCCCCAGCAGGCCGGCTTCACCCAATGCCTTAACAGCTTCGCTAGAGAATCGTCCCGCTGCGTCGTTCTCTGCCGCGGCTGGCGCCAGCACACTTCCAGCGATCTCGCGGGCTTTCAAAACGGCCGCTTCATGAGTCATGATGCACCTGTTATCAACAATATGACTGGAACGCTGCGGATTGTCGCATGACACACGCCCGAATATCTACACCACCCGTCTGTGCGCTCGGACTGATGGCCAAAGCGCCGTTTGCGGGCGAAGTGAAAACCCGCCTCGTGCCGCCGCTGACCGCGCCGGAAGCCGCGCAGCTAAATATCTGCTTCCTCCGCGATATGGCGGCGAACATCGAAAACGTGAGCAAGACAACAGCGGCTTCAGGCCTCGTGGTCTACACGCCGGCCGGTGCGGAGTCGGCGTTTGACGACGTGTTACCGGCTGGGTTCAAGTTGCTGGTCCAGCGTGGCGCGTCGCTCGGCGAGCGCCTGTGCAATGCCACAGGCGATCTTTTGCAACAGGGTTACAGCGCTGTGTGTCTCATCAATTCAGATAGTCCGACGCTGCCGCAGTCGTTTCTGACAAGCGCAATCGAGTTGCTCGCGCGCGACGGCGATCGAGTCGTGCTCGGCGCAGCGGACGACGGTGGCTACTATCTGATTGGCTTGAAGCACGCACACACGCATCTCTTCAATGACATTGCCTGGAGCACGCCGGACGTGCTCGCGCACACAAAACAACGCGCCGCAGAGATCGAGCTTCCCGTTGAAATGCTGCCGCCGTGGTACGACGTCGACGACGCGGAAACACTCACTCGACTGTGTGAAGATCTGTTCTTTGCCGAATCGTCAGACGAAGCTTATCCGGCGCCTCACACGCGCGCCTTCCTCGACTCGATCATCAGAGCGGAAGGACTCGAGCGTATTTGTTCCCGGTTTGCCGGCCGCAAACGAACATGAGCGAACAAACGCGCGCGGCGTCCAAATCTATAAGAGCGACGGTGGTGCTGACGGCACTCGGCGTTGCAACGCTCGTGTTATATCGCATCGCGGTCCACTCCAGAACTGTTCCCGACATCATCTGGTTTCTCAAACTCGTCGCCGTGCAGATCGTGATCTACGCTGCCGCCGTCTGGCTTAGCCTGCACACAAAAGACTCGCGAACTCTCCTGGTACTTGGCCTGATCTTCGCCGCCCTTTTCCGCCTGAGCATACTTTTTTCCACGCCTTATTTATCTGACGATATTTATCGGTACATCTGGGACGGCCGCGTGCAGGCAGCCGGCATAAATCCTTATCGATATATCCCGGCCGACGAAGCACTCGCGCAGCTTCGTGACGAAAAGATCTATCCCAACATCAACCGCCGCGAGACCGCGCATACGATCTATCCGCCGGTCGCGGAGGCAGTCTTTCTTCTGGTCACGCGGATTAGCGAGTCGGTGACGTGGATGAAAGCGGCGATGATCGGGTTTGAAGCGGTTGCGGTTTGGGCGCTCATCCAGTTGCTGATCTCGTTTGGCTTCGCAAGGCAGCGGGTTTTGATCTACGCGTGGCATCCGCTGGCGATTTGGGAGTTTGCGGGCAGTGGTCACCTGGACGCGATGGCGATCGCGTTTATTGCGCTCGCGCTGCTGGCTCGACGCAAGCGGCGGGAAATATCAACCGGCTTTTTTCTGGCTTGCGCAACGTGTGTGAAACTGTTTCCCGTAGTGCTGTTGCCGGCGTTGTACGTGCGACGGAGCTGGAAAATGGCGCTGGCGTTTGCGGCGACGATACTCGTAGCGTATTTGCCGTATCTCAGTGTTGGACCAGTGGGAGTGCTCGGCTACTTGCCGGGTTATGCGAATGAAAGAGGCATGGTGAATGGCGAGCAATATTTTCTGCTTGCAGTTGCGCGTCGGGTTTTGCACGCACAGGTGCCGAGTTCTTTATACGTGATCTTTGCCGTGGCGGTGCTCGGTGTGGTTTCGCTGTGGGCGACGCGAGACCGATCGAGCGACGAGCTGCGTTACTTGCGAAACGCGGTGATCGTCGCTTCCCTTTTTATCTTGCTGGTGGCGCCGCATTTCTCCTGGTATTTCGCGTGGCTGATACCATTTCTGTGCTTCATTCCGTCGCTTGCGGTTTTCTACCTGACCTGCGCGAGCTTTCTGCTCTATCTGACGTGGCTCGGCGATTCGCCCGATCGTATGCTGGTGTTGAAGAGTCTTATCTTCGTGCCGTTTCTGCTTCTCAGTCTTCGTCGTAAATGAACAGCGAAAAGCCTTACATCTCCGTGATCATTGCGGCGCTTAATGAGGAAGAAGCAATCGCGCACGTCATCAGTGCGGTCCCGAAAGGCCTCGCGAACGAGATCGTCGTCGTCGACAACGGCAGTAAGGATCGCACTGCCGAGATTGCTGCTCGCGCTGGTGCACGCGTCGTGAAACAGCCGGTTCCCGGGTACGGCCGCGCCTATCAGACCGGAGTGCGTTCAGTTTCGCCCGAGTGTGAGATCGTCGTCTTTATCGACGGCGACGGCAGCGACTGCGCGGAAATGATGGAGCGCCTCGTCACGCCGATCGTGGACGGAAAAGCGGAGTTTGTAATCGGCTCCCGCACGCGCGGCAATCGTGAAGCGGGGAGCATGAACTGGCACCAGGTTTTTGCCGGCTACATGATCGGTGCTTTCCTGCGGATCCTGTACGGTGTTCATTCGACTGACATGGGACCGTTTCGCGCAATTCGCCGCGACACTCTGGAGCGGCTCAAACTGCGCGAAGAGACCTACGGCTGGCCGCTGGAGATGCAAATGCGCGCGGCGCGAGCGCACGTGCGCACGATGGAAGTGCCGGTCGACTATCGACGGCGCGCCGGAGGTCAATCAAAGATCGCGGGCACAGTGCGCGGCTCAATCCTGGCCGCCACTCGCATCCTCTTCACCTTCGCCCGCATCGCGCTGCAGAGACGTTGACGCGTTACCAGCTTTGATGTCTGAAAAGTCACCAGACTCGCTCTTCTCTGTGCCTCTGTGTCTCTGTGGTTAATGAATTCCTGGCAAAACACAACCACAGAGACACAGAGGCACAGAGAAATCCGTTCACAAACCGACTCTTAGGACAAAGCCTGCGTTACCAGAGTATCGAGCGCGGATAACGGCGCGCGAGCAGGGCATCAACTCCCCACTTCCGCCCGGCCGCGCCAATCACCAACGCCAGGGCGACGAACATCGGCATCAATAGTTCCCAGGTCCATGCCGTGCCCGATTCGGCAATCCACAGCGTGGTCAAAAAGAGAAACGCCGCGAGTGCTACGGGCCGTGTCAACAGTCCGATAAACAACAACACGCCGAACGTGATTTCAGTGAAGCCCTGCATTGGACCAGCAATCGTCGCGTGATTCGCCATCACGGCCATGATGCTCTTGAGCAACTGCGGCGCCTGGCCCTTCGCGATGTAATAATTGATCAATCCCGAATATCCCGCTGGACTGTAGAGGCCCTTGCCGAGGTTCTCCAGAAATACCCAGATAAAAAGACAGCCCAGGGCGACGCGCAACAGGGTTAACGCACACTGCGGGCCTTTGCTTCGCGACGGTACGTCATGCAGTGAACTACTCATTGGGGTTCTCCTTCAGGGGCAACTGTCCTGGTCAAACGAAGGAATGCTTCTTCCAGACTCTCTTGAGCCGGGCTCAACTCGTACACCTTGATCCCCCGAGCTACTAACAGTGCGTTGACGGCCGAGATGCTTTCCGCGTCCGCTTCGATCCGCAAGGACGAAGTGCCGTTCCGGCTAACCTTCACCGGAGATTCTTTCGCCAGCAACTCAACCGCACGTGACAAATCGTCGACGCGGATCTTGTAGAGACTGGCAGGCGCGACTAACGCCTCCGGTCCACCTTCGTAAAGCAAACGTCCCTCGTGAATGATGCCGACGCGATTGCAAAGCTGCTCGATCTCCGTGAGTAGATGACTGGAGAGCAAAACTGTCAAACGGAAATCATCTCGCAGTCGCCTGATCAGCATTCGCGTTTGTTGTATGCCTTGCGGATCGAGGCCATTCGTCGGCTCGTCGAGAATGATAACTTCGGGCGTTGGCAGCAGCGCTTGCGCGATGCCGAGTCGCTGCCGCATGCCGTAAGAATAAACTCTCACCGGATCGCGCGCGCGTTCGCGCAAGTCTACGATTTCGAGCACCTCTTCGACGCGCTGCTTGCGCGCGCCGCCAGACAACGAAGCCAGCAGTTGCAGGTTCCGGCGCCCGGAAAGATTCTCGTAGAACGCGGGTGACTCGATGATGGCTCCGACACGCGAGCGGGCCTTCAGGTATTCCCAACTCGAGCCTTTTACCGGAAACTTGATCGTGCCCGATGTTGGTCTAACAAGACCCAGCAACATCCGCAGCGTGGTCGATTTCCCTGCGCCGTTTGGACCAAGAAAGCCGTAGATGTCGCCGCGCTCGACACGGATCGTCAAACGATCCACCGCCGTGCGTCCCTTGAAACGCTTCGTCACGTTTTCGGTCTGAAGAGCGATATCTGACATATATCAAAGGCTTGCTTCCACGAGCAACGGCCAGTGGTCCATGCGGCCGACTGCTGCATCGCGCAATACCTGCACGCGCCCAACCTGCCCGAGTGACGGTGGACCAAAGATGTAATCAATGCGGCGATCGTTGATCGCCGTATCACCTGCCGCGCGCCCGAGATCGCGAAAGTGGCGCAGGATGTTGCTGTACGATTCGCTGTCGTGTTTCAGGTTGTCAGTATAGAGATTGCTCTCGTTGGCAGCCTTGAGCTCGAAGTTGAAATCGCCGGCGATGAAGACCTCGGCCGTTTGCGCCTGCGACTGGGTCCAGTCAATCAGGGCTTCCGTGTAGCTGCGGCGGCGCGCCGCGTTGAAGGCATCAGCATGGGCGCTTAACAGCAGCACTTGCGGCTGGTCCTTGCGTGGATGGAACAAGGCACCGATCGCGTAACGCGCGCCAACGGGCACCGGAATGAATGTTGCGCCGTCAGGCTTGACGAGCACCGCCTCGAATCGATCTCCTCTTCCTTGCTGCGCGCAAGCGCCGCGGTATTTCCCGTGTAACAAACCGAGCAGCGTATTCAACTGTATGTTTCCGGTTAATTCCTGAAGCGCGACTGCATCCGGATCCTCGCGCAGGATGACGTCAGCAATAGCAGGCAGATCTTTATCGTGAGCGCGCGTGTCGTCCTCGAGCTCGGCGTATCCGATGTTCCAGGTAAGCAGTCGTAGCGAGTGAGCATTGTCAACAGATGAGATTGAGTCGTGAGATTCATCCGGCTGCGCGAAATGGACCGCGCCCACGATCATCAGACCAAACAACAGCAGCAGTACAATCTTCACCCACATTTCAGGTCACAATATCTTTCCGCTCGAAAATCACTACTGTCGCGAGCAACAGGCCTGCGGTATACGCGCCGCAGATACACGCGTAGTGCCAAAGACTCTGCCACGGAATCTCCGGCTTGAACACGTCGCGCCAGAAGTCCATGTCGGTGGTGAAGAAGTAAGGGCGCAAGTGCTCGAAGAACTCAACTCGCCCGACGATGTAAAGAGCCAGGTAAGCGGCGATGGTCATCACGATCGCCTGCGCCGGCGAATCGAACAGCACCGAACAGAGCAGCGCGAGCGCGGCGATGACGAGCAGCGCCCACGTGCCGGATAGCGCGGCGTAAGCAAACCGCATGAGCGCCTCGTCGCGCATGATCTTTCCCGGCGCATCGACGAGATTGAGTGGGCCAGGGTAAAGCTCCAGGTTCCCCCAACCGACGAAGATCAAACCAACAATCAGGTTGAAGCCGATGAAGAACGTTAGCAGCAGGCAGGCGTGGAATGCAGTGACTAGAAACTTCGAGAGGACGACCGAGGCGCGCGAGACTGGACGCGTACAGATCATGCGCAGCGTCCCGGCGCGTGCCTCACCCGCGATCTGCGAGCCGGCGCTCATCGACACGAAAATCGGCAGCAGCAAGGTGAAGGAAAACAGCAGCGAGTAGAGCGCGAAAGTCAGACCGTTGAAGTATTGCTTCGATTCGTAGGTGTACTTGAACTGCTCGACTGCCTGACCGCCCGTCTTGCGCTCGGCGTAGGTGTAGAACCCCCAAAGCATCAGCGCCACAAAGGCGATCAGCACCAGGAAGGAGAGATAAAAGCTCCTGGCGCGAAGCAGTTTCTCCAGTTCGAGTTTGAGTAGCGTGAACATACCTGCGTCTCCGGTTTATCCACAGATTACACAGATTTTCTAACACAATCTGTGTAATCTGTGGATGGTTCGCGCATCCAAATGACGTTTCGCTAGTATTGAGCGGGCAAACGGCGATGAACCTGGAGCTACTCGACAACAAGTACCAGATCGAACAACTCCTCGGACAGGGAGGCATGGGCGCTGTCTATCGCGCCACGCATCTCGGCACCAGGCGTACCGTCGCTGTCAAAGTGATCCGCCCGCAACTCTCGGCTCACGAACAATTCGTCGCGCGGTTTCGCCGTGAAGCAGAAGCCGCCGGCCGCTTGCGGCACCCAAACGTCGTTGACGTTACTGATTTCGGGGTCGCGCAAACTGCTGCCGGGCCGGTGGCCTATCTCGTAATGGAGTATCTGGATGGCTGCTCGCTCGCCGACATCATTGCCGAAGAAGGCGCGCTTCGCATCCCGTGGGTCATCGATATTCTGGAACAGGTTTGCGCGGCGGTAGAAGCAGCACATCAGTCCGGCATCATCCATAGAGATCTGAAACCCGACAACATCTGGCTCGAGCCCAACGGCCGCGGCGGCTACACCGTGAAAGTGCTCGACTTTGGCTTAGTGAAACTAAGCGACTCCGATCATGCCGCGTCTACTGCTGGTCCAATACCACACTTGCCGGCCACTGAAACGGAAACGCTGTTTCGCGCAACCAGCGAAGACTCAGCGACGCTAATCAAATCGCTACCGGTCAAATCAGCGCCGGCGTCCGACGCGAACCTGACCGCGGTCGGTTCGGTCATGGGCACTCCTTTTTATATGTCGCCTGAACAATGCCGTGGCGAACACCTTGATACACGTTCCGATATCTACAGTCTCGGCGTCGTTGCCTATCGTCTGTTAACCGGCGAGACGCCGTTTAAAGGCGCTCCCGAAGAAGTAATCGAACTTCACAAGACTGCCGCGCCGCCGCCGGTCCGCGAAAAGAATCGCAAGGTGCCGCGAAAGATGGCCCGCATCGTCATGTCCGCACTAGCGAAAGACCCGGCGCTGCGCCCGCAGAGTGCCGCCGGCTTTGCCTCCGCCCTGCGAGCCAGTTGGGAAGGACCGACGCACTTGTTGCGCCAGGCATTCGCGCTCTACAGCGAACACTTTCCGACCTTCTTCAAAATCGCTCTTTTGGGTTACGCGCCGTTTAGCTTGTTCGCGGTTCTGTACCGTTTTTCAGATGTCTTCGTCGACCCGACGCGAATGTCGGGGATGCAACTGATGGCGATGTCCCTGGTGTTCTTTCTCACGATGGTGGTCTCACTGTTGTTTGCGTATTTCTTTGTCTCGGCAGCAACAGTGCCGGTCGTGGTCCAGTTAATGATGGCGCCGCTGCGGCCGGTGAGAATAAGATCGGCAGTGGCGGCGCTGAAACGACGCTGGCGTATCTTTGTCCTGACCTCAGTGCTCGTGATGACTTTGATACTGCTGGGTTCAGTGCTGTTCGTAATACCCGGATTGATCGCCGCGCTTGTTTACGGCCTTTACGGGCCGGTGGTGATCATGGAACAGCAAGGAGTGCGCGGCACGCTGCGACGCAGCCGCATACTAAGCCGGAGAGCACTGGGAACGGTGCTGGTCATAACGCTAATTCAGTTTGCCTTGCCGATCGTGATCGGAAAGGCGTCGGTGGCGACGGATATAACGCTGAAACTCAAGGACGACTACTCGCCAAAACAGTTTGGTTTCAGCTTCTCGATGTCGGGCGGCTCTGTTTTTGCCCAGTTGTTGAATGTGCTCGTCACGCCGTTGACAGCGATCATGGCGTCGCTGCTTTACCTCAAGACGCGAAAGGCGGGGGGTGAATCGTTAAGAGATGCCAGCGATCAGTTTGAGACGCTGGATATACCACGAAGCAAATGGCAGGCGCGAATGAAGAGCCGCTGGACCAGCACCCACTCGGCTACCAGTATGCGCAAGCCCGGGAATGAGTAGTTCCACGATCTGAATTCGCTGGAGTGCGCCGGCTCGCCGGCGGCTTTCGCCAACCGGTGACAAGTCTTCGCACTCCAGCGAGTCCTCCTTAGGCTGTTCAACTACCTGCTGAACAGGAAACTATCGAATATCACCTTACCGGGCGCAGTTGTCTCAACCTGCGAGGTCCCACCTTTCAGTTCAAACTGGATAGCCGAGAGTTCCACTGATGAACTCCAGGTCTCGGCATATCGCTGTGTCCAGGCGCCGGGACCGCTACCCGTGGTCGGCGCTGTCTCCATCACGACACTGTTGGTAGCCGCATCGTGACGGATACGCAGGAAGCGATGATTGACCGGGTCGTACGGCAACGTGAAGAACGTGGTTTTCGTACCGGCGATCTTCTTCAGACCAATCAGATTGCCGTGGCTCACGTAGATCCGGTACAGATTATCGACGCTATAACCTACCGTGAACATCGCGTCAGCCTGGGTGGCCGTGGATGCAGGCTGCACCAACTCCACGTAGCTGTAAGCTCCGGTAAAGTCATAAGCGTTGATGGTGCGGATACCGCGATAGTGTGAACCGTCCGTATTTTGCAGGAGTGCCCCAATCTCCAGCCGTTGCGAGACCTCGCTAATCGGCAGGGAGAGATCGACAAAACCGCTAAACAGATCGTTGGGCGTCCATTTTCCGCTGTCGATACAGTTGTCGTTGAAATCATCCTGAATCACGACGTTCGGAGGCAGCGACACGTAGGTGTATCCGCTAGCGAGCGTGCCGCTCTGTCCGTTGGCGTTGGTAACTTGCACGTCTACGGCTCCGGCCGCGTGAGCAGGCGTGACCGCAATGATGCTGGTACTCGAAGCCACTTCGACGCTGGTGGCCAACACGCCGCCGAAGCTCACAGTGGCGCCCGTCAGGAACCCGGTGCCCTGAATCGTGACCGGCGTTCCACCCGTCACCGTGCCCGAATGCGGACAAAGAGTAGTGACGGTTGGAGCCGCGGGTGCCGGTGGACTGCTCAAGCCAAACTCGAAGTTATCGAAGATGACTGTGCCCGGCGCGCTGGTTTCCGCCTGTGACGTTCCAGCTTTCATTTCAAACTGGATCGCCGACAGTTGCACCGATCTTTCCAGCACATTGGGATCCTAAGCTTAGAATTCCACGTGGACAAGTTGTCGCG
>JADMIO011385312.1_pt1 | contig 77397 bp, 75 predicted proteins | sample 8958161 | NCBI WGS metagenome assembly JADMIO01 (sample SAMN16585339, study PRJNA669376) | soil metagenome | isolation source: Crop rotation soil | place: USA: Cullars Rotation, Alabama | collected 2011
GCGACAACTTGTCCACGTGGAATTCTAAGCTTAGGATCCCAATGTGCTGGAAAGAGCCCGAGCCCTTCGAGGCCGATTGGAAGGGCGGCTTCTACTGCCCGTGCCACGGCTCGCTGTTCGATCTCGCGGGCCGCGTCTACAAGAACAAGCCGGCGCCGGACAACCTCACGGTGCCGCCGCACAAGTACCTTTCCGACACCCGGCTGCTGATCGGGGAAGACAGCAAGGGAGCGTAGAGACATGGCCGCAGGACCCAAGCAACCGGTCACGGTGACCACCGCGGGGCCGCTCAACGCGCCGCTGTCGTGCGCGCTCACGTGGGTGGACCAGCGCTTCCCGATGATGTCGCTGTGGCGCGACCATCTCGCCGAGTACTACGCGCCGAAGAACTTCAATTTCTGGTACTACTTCGGCTCGCTCGCGATCGTGGTGCTGGTGCTGCAGATCGCCACCGGCATCTTCCTGGTGATGCACTACAAGCCCGACGCGGCGCAGGCCTTCGCGTCGGTCGAGTACATCATGCGCGACGTGCCCGGCGGCTGGATCATCCGCTACATGCACTCGACCGGGGCCTCCGCGTTCTTCATCGTGATCTACCTGCACATGTTCCGCGGCCTGATGTACGGCTCCTACCGCAATCCGCGCGAGCTGGTGTGGATCATCGGCATGGGGATCTACCTGTGCCTGATGGCGGAAGCGTTCTTCGGCTACCTGCTGCCGTGGGGCCAGATGTCGTACTGGGGGGCGCAGGTGATCGTCAACCTGTTCGACGCGCTGCCCATCATCGGCCACGATCTCTCGCTGTGGATCCGCGGCGATTACGTCGTTTCCGACGCGACGCTGAACCGCTTCTTCTCGTTCCACGTGATCGCCATCCCGCTGGTGCTGCTCGGGCTGGTGGCGGCGCACATCATGGCGCTGCACGAGGTCGGCTCGAACAACCCGGACGGCGTCGAGATCAAGAACGTGAAGGACCCGAAGACCGGGCATCCCGTCGACGGCATCCCGTTCCACCCCTATTACACGGTGAAGGACACCCTCGGCGTGGTGGCTTTCGCGATCATCTTCTGCGCGATCATGTTCTTCGCGCCCGAGGGCGGCGGCTACCTCCTGGAATACAACAACTTCATCCCGGCCGACCCGCTGAAGACGCCGTCGCACATCGCGCCGGTGTGGTACTTCACGCCCTACTACTCGATCCTGCGGGCGACCACCGAGGATTTCATGTGGGTGCTGGGCGCCGCGGTCATCGCCTACTCGGTGCTGCTGGCCGGCACGTTGCGGGCGCAGGGCGCGCGCATCGCGATCGCGGTGGTCGCGGCGGTGCTGATCGCGGGCTTCGCCACGATCGATCCCAAGGTGTGGGGCGTGGCGCTGATGGGGTGCGCGACGCTGATCTTCTTCGCGCTGCCCTGGCTCGACCAGAGCCCGGTGAAGTCGATCCGCTACAAGGGCACGCTCTGCAAGAGCGTGCTCGCCGCGTTCGTCGTGGTGTTCCTGGTGCTGGGCTGGTTCGGCACGCAGCCGGTGACGACCTACGGCACGCTGATCTCGCAGGGCTGCACGCTGCTCTACTTCGCCTTCTTCCTGCTGATGCCCTGGTACACGCGCATGGACAAGACGCGGCCCGTGCCGCAACGGGTGACGGGATGAGGGCCGCCACGATGAAGCTCGCGGCGGTTCTCCTGCTCCTCGCGCTCGCGCCGCTCGGTGTGGGAGCGGAGGAGTGCCCGAAATTCGACCGCATGCCGGGCGACGTGCATCCCAACGACCCCGCTTCCCTGCAGCGAGGCGCGCAGGTCTTCATGAACTACTGCGCGGGCTGCCACAACGCGTCTTACATGCGCTACAACCGGCTGAAGGACATCGGGCTCGACGACAAGCAGATCGAGGCCAACCTGATCTTCACCGGCGTCAAGGTCGGCGAGCTGATGAAGAACGCCATGGACCCCAGGGAAGCCAAGGGCTGGTTCGGCGCGCCGCCGCCCGATCTCACCGTGATCGCGCGCTCGCGCGCGTCGGCGTGCGGCACCGGGGCGGACTGGCTCTACACCTACCTGAGGAGCTTCTACCGCGATCCGTCGCGCCCCACCGGGTGGAACAACCTGGTCTTCCCCAATGTCGGAATGCCGCACGTCCTCTACGGCCTCCAGGGCCAGCAAGCGCTCACGACCGAGGTGGAGATGCTGCCCCGCCGCGGCGGCAAGAAAGAGGACGCGCTGCCCATCGAGGTGCGCAAGCTCAAGGTGGAAAAGGCGGGCTCGATGAATGCCGCGGAGTACGACCGCCTGGTCGCCGACCTGGTGAATTTCATGGTCTACATGGGCGAGCCCGCGCAGCAGTCGCGCCGGCAGCTCGGCCTGTACGTCCTGATCTTCCTCGGCGTGCTGTTCGGTTTCGCCTATGCGCTCAAGAAGGAGTTCTGGAAAGACGTCCACTAAACCCCGGTGACCGGTGACCGGGGACGGGTGACCGGCACGAACAGACCACCGCCTGCCCACCACCGTTCACGAGTCCCTGCCCCCTCAACTTATGATGACCCTCTATTCCGGCACCACCTGTCCCTTCAGCCAGCGCTGCCGGATCGTGCTGTACGAGAAGGGGATGGACTTCCAGATCGTCGACGTCGACCTGTTCAACAAGCCCGAGGACCTGGCGGTGATGAACCCCTACAACCAGGTGCCGGTGCTGGTCGAGCGCGACCTGATCCTCTACCAGTCGAACATCATCAACGAGTACATCGACGACCGCTTCCCGCATCCGCAGCTGATGCCGGCCGACCCGGTGATGCGCGCGCGCGCGCGCCTGTTCCTCTACCGCTTCGAGAACGAGATGTTCTGCCACATCGAGTCGATCGAGAAGGGCACGCAGAAGCAGGCCGACAAGGGCCGCGCCATCATCCGCGACAACCTCACCCAGATCGCGCCGGTGTTCGCCAAGCAGAAGCACATGCTGGGCGAGGAGTTCACCATGCTCGACGTGGCGATCGCGCCGCTGCTGTGGCGGCTCGACCACTACGGCATCACCGTGCCCAAGACCGCGGCGCCGCTCATGAAGTACGCCGAGCGCCTGTTCAGCCGGCCCGCGTTCATCGACGCGCTGACCGCGTCGGAAAAGGTGATGCGGAAATAGGGCCGGCGGCCATGGCCGAGAAATCCAGCACGCCGTATCTCATCCGCGCCATCCACGAGTGGTGCTCCGACAGCGGCTATACCCCGTTCCTGTCGGTGCAGGTGAACGCGACTACCCGGGTCCCGGCCGAGCACGTCAAGAACGGCGAGATCGTGCTCAACCTGAGCTACGACGCCACGCACCGGCTCACCATCGGCAACGAGCTGATCCAGTTCTCGGCGCGCTTCAACGGCGTGTCGCGCGAATGCTCGATCCCGATCGAGGCGGTGACCGGGATCTTCGCCAAGGAGAACGGCCAGGGGCTGTTCTTCCCGCGCGAAGCGGGCGCCGAGGCCGCGCCGGCGCCGTCGCCGGACTCTCCCGGCACCCAGCCGCCGGCCGCCCCCAACGGCGGCGGCAAGCCCAAGCTCCAGATAATCAAGTAGCACGCCGGAGGGCGGAGCAGGGGCCCCATTCATGGGGATGCGACCCCGCAGGCGGGTAGGCGGCCGACGCGATGATCTGTCTGCTTGCCTCCAATCTTATGGAGGCCGCGTTTTCGGCTGACAGGGGCAGAGAGCTTTTACCATCAAATCAAAGCAGTAAGGCGCGCACCCGCGCCTTCGGATGCGCGCGCGGTCGTTCTTTACATGGCGCTAAGCGGGGGCGAGAATAGCCCCGCGCTTCCCCGAGGAAAAGAAATCCAGAACCGGCACCCGACCGGGCGGAACGCGCAGGCTCAGCGCGATGCCAACGGAGGACTTCCATGCTTTCCGACAAGGAACTGGAGCAGGTATTACCCGCTGAATCCACGCTTTTCCCGTCGCCGATTCCCGTGCAGTGCGTGTCGAGCGACGAATACATGCCGTGCCCGCAGACCGAGAAGCAGCGCGAGTTCGAGGCGCGGGTCAAGGCCTACGGCGCCGAGCTCGCCCGCCAGCAGGGCGTCTCGCGGCGCACGTTCTTCAAGAGCGCGGCCGGCATGGCGGCGGCGTTCGTGGCGATGAACGACACCTACGGGCCGCTCTACGCGGTGAGCCGCGCGGAAGCCGCGACGCCCGAGATGGCGAACGAGCGCGCCCAGGCGCTCAAGAAGCAGTACATCATGGACATGCACACCCACTTCCTGCGGGACGACACGCCGATCACCGCGTTCGTCGCGCAGCGCGCGACCGTCGGCAAGCTGGGCTGGAACCCGGGGCTCAAGGAGAAAGAGCAGACCATCGAGGACCTGAAGTTCGGAAATTACTTCAAGGAGATCTACCTCGACAGCGACACCAAGGTGGCCTGCATCAGCGGCTCGTACTCGGTGGACCCGAAGTACTCCTTCCTCACCAACGACATGAAGTACGCGGCGCGCGAGAAGGTCAACAAGGAGGCGGGCACCAAGCGCATGTACTCGCACGCGATTTTCACCGCGGGGCGCGACGGCTGGCTCTCCAAGGTGGACGAGGAGAACGCGCGGCTGAAGCCCGATTCGTGGAAGGGCTACACGATCGGCGACAACACCAACAAGCACCTGTCGAAGTGGCCGTTCCGGCTCGACGACGAGAAGATCATGTACCCGTTCTACGAGCGGCTGGTGAAGTGGAGCAAGGACAAGCCCTCGCTCAAGAACGTCTGCATCCACAAAGGGCTGTTCCCGCCCGAAGTCGAGGCGAAGTTCCCGCATCTCCTCGAGTACTCCGACGCGCGCGACGTCGGCAAGGCGGCGAAGGACTGGCCGCAGCTCAACTTCATCATCTACCACTCCGCGTGGCGCTGGACCGGGCCCAACGCGCCGCAGGCGGCCTGGGCGCACTTCGAGAAGACCGGCCGCATCGAATGGGTCACGGACGTCGCGGAGGTTCCCTCCAAGTACGGTGTGAATAACGTCTACGGCGACCTCGGGCAGCTCTTCGCCTGGACCACGACCGCCAACCCGCGCCTGGGCGCGGCGGTCATGGGGACGCTCGTCAAGGGGCTCGGCACCGATCACGTCGTGTGGGGCACGGACGCGGTGTGGACCGGCGCGCCGCAGTGGCAGATCGAGGCGCTGCGCCGGCTCGAGATTCCCGAGGACATGCAGCAGAAGTACGGCTACAAGCCGCTCGGCCCGGAGACCGGCCCGGTCAAGAACGCGATCTTCGGCGGCAACAACGCGCGCCTCTACGGCGTCACGCCGCAGCAGCAGGCCGAGATCGTCGTCGACCGCGTCGCTCAGATCAAGGAAAGCTACGAGAAGGACGGCCCGGGGCGCACCAACCTCGCCTACGGCTACGTCGCGAAGCGCTCGTAAGCTCGCCAGCAGCCAAGAACGGCGCCACCCCGGTGGCGCCGTTTTTTTTTGCACCAGCCACTAGCCACCATCCACCAGCCACGCTTCACCCGGAAATCCGGCGCCGCCGGATTTCCCGGATGACGGCGCTGTTGTCCAGCCCGCTCTCGCCCGCGGCGACGCAGCCCTCCATGAGCGCCTTGTAGATTTCGGCGAGCGGCAGCCGCTGGCCGAGCCTGCGCGCCTGCTCGAGCATCAGCGCGAAATCCTTGAGCGACTGGTGGACGTAGCCCTGCGGCGAGAATTCCCCGGCGGCCATCTTCCTGCCCTTGATGTCCATCACCTGCGAATAGGCCGCGGAATCGCGCGCGACCGCGAGGAAGGCGTCCGGCGCGAGCCCCATGCGCTCGGCGAACACCAGCCCTTCCGCGAGCGCGGCGCGGTTCACGCCCAGCACCAGGTTGATCGCCAGCTTGGCGCGGCCGCCGTTGCCGGCGGCGCCGAGATAGTGCCAGCGCGGCGCGATCGCCTCGATCACGCCGAGAGCGCCGTCGACCGCGCCGCGCTCCCCGGCGACGAGCCCGAGCGCGTCGCCGCGCGCCACCTGCTCGCTCGTGCCCGAGACCGGCGACTCGACGAACCGCACGCGCGCGGGATCGAGGCGGCCGGCGAGGGCGGCGATGCGGTCGGGATCGCACGTGCTCACGCACGCGACGGTCATGGGCGATGCGCCTACACGCCGCGCGGCGAGCAGGCCGCGCGGGCCTTCGAGCGCGTCCTCCACCTGCCCGGTATCGAAAACCGCGAGCACGGCGGTCTCGCAGTCGCGCGCGACCTCCGCCATTGAGGCCGCGGCGCGCCCGCCGAGCGCTCGCAGCGCATCGAGCTTGCCGGCATCGACGTCGTAGCCCAGCACGTCGTATCCCGCGCCGCGCAAGCGCCGCGCGCAGGCCGTACCCATCAGTCCCGTGCCGATCACGCCGACCGGCTGCCGTTGCGTTGCCATGCGACCTCCCGGGTTCGAATGGTCGTAAGTGTATAATCCCGCCCGGGCCGGCATAGCTCAGAGGTAGAGCAACCGCCTTGTAAGCGGTAGGTCGTCTGTTCGATTCAGACTGCCGGCACCGGCGACGGCCGTTGCCGGCGGCACTGCCGCTACGGCCCCCAGGCCCCGGAACCGGATGCCCAGCAGCCGCTAGACGCGCGCGCGGCGCGGGAACCTTTCGAAATAGACGGGTCAAAGAATGCGACGCCGGTGTTGCCGGCGCCGACCAGTAGCGCGCGGCGACGCATCAGCCGGGCAGCAAAGAAAATCGAGCGTTGGCCGCGACGGCAGGCCAGCGCCGGAGGATGGAGCATGATCAAAGTCGAGAACCTGGTGAAGGCCTTCGGCTCGAAGGTCGCGGTGAACGATGTCTCGTTCACGGTCGAGCGCGGCGAGGTGCTCGGGTTCCTCGGTCCCAACGGCGCGGGCAAGTCCACCACCATGCGGATGGTGACCGGCTTCATCCCGCCGACGTCCGGCAGGATCACCGTGGGCGGCCACGACATCGTCGAGTCGCCGCTCGCCGCGAAGCGCCTGTTCGGCTACCTGCCGGAGAACGCGCCGGGCTACGCCGACATGACGGTCGAGGGCTTCCTCGCCTTCTGCGGCGAGCTGCGCGGGCTTCGCGGCGATGCGCTGCGCCGCGCCGTCGCCCGCGCCGTCGAGCTGTGCTTCCTCGAGGCGGTCCTGCACCAGACCATCGACACGCTCTCGAAGGGATACAAGCACCGCACCTGCCTCGCGCAGTCCCTCATCCACGACCCCGGCATCCTGATCATGGACGAGCCGACCGACGGCCTCGATCCCAATCAGAAGTACGAGGTGCGCAACCTCATCAAGAGCATGGGGCAGAGCAAGGCGATCATCTTCTCCACCCACATCCTGGAGGAGGTCGAGGCCGTGTGCTCGCGCGTCATCATCATCGACCGCGGCCGCATCGTCGCGAACGGCACGCCGCAGGAGCTCAAGGCGCGCTCGCCGGAAGGCCGGCTCGACGACGTGTTCCGCGCGATCACGCTGCCCGACACCGTGAAGCACTGACATGGGCGCCTGGGCCAACATCAAGTCGGTGGTGAAGCGCGAGCTGGGCGGCTATTTCACCTCGCCCATCGCCTACGTCTTCCTGGTGATCTTCCTGCTGCTCACCGGGTTCTTCACCTTCACGGTCGGCAACTTCTTCGAGCGCGGCGAAGCCTCGCTGGTGTCGTTCTTCACCTGGCACCCGTGGCTCTACCTGTTCCTCGTGCCCGCGGTCGGCATGCGCCTGTGGTCGGAGGAGCGCCGCCTCGGCACGATGGAGCTGCTCCTCACCATGCCGATCACGACCTGGCAGGCGATCGTCGGCAAGTTCCTCGCTTCCTGGCTTTTCCTCGCCCTCGCGCTGGCGCTCACGTTCCCGGTCATCGTCACGGTCAACTGGCTCGGAAAGCCCGACAACGGCGTCATCTTCGCGGGCTACCTCGGCAGCGTCTTTCTCGCCGGGTCGTACCTGGCGGTGAGCTGCATGACTTCCGCGATGACGCGCAACCAGGTGATCAGCTTCATCGTGTCGGTGATGATCTGCCTGTTCCTCATCCTCGCGGGCTACACGCCGGTCACCGATCTCCTCGCGCGCGTCGCGAACCCGCGGGTGGTCGAGGTGGTCGCGGCATTCTCGGTGATGACCCATTTCGAGGGCTTCCAGCGCGGCGTGCTCGACCTGCGCGACGCCGTCTTCTTCCTGTCGGTGATGGGTTTCGCCCTGTTCGCGACCGGCGTCATCATCCGCAACCACAGGGCGGGGTAGCGCCGTGCAGAAAAAACAGCTCGAGACCCTGCTTTACTCGACCGGCGGCATTCTCGCGCTGGTGGTGGTGCTCATCGCCGGCAACTTCCTGCTCGGCTTCCTGAGCTTGCGCGCGGACCTGACGGAAGGGCACGTCTACACGCTGTCGCCCGGCACGCGGTCGGTGCTCGCGAATCTCGAGGCGCCGGTCAAGCTGCGCCTCTACTACACCCAGGGCGGCGAGGCGGTGCCGGTGGGGCTCAAGACCTTCGCCAAGCGCGTCGAGGACCTGCTGAGCGAGTACAAGGCGGTCTCGAAGGGCAAGGTCATCGTCGAGAAATTCAACCCCGAGCCCGACTCCGACGCCGAGGAGTCGGCCCAGCTCGACGGCATCGAGGGCCAGCTCACCAACACCGGCGAGAAGTTCTACCTGGGCCTGTCGATCGCGTTCCTCGACCAGAAGGCGGCGATCCCGGTGCTCGCGCCCGACCGCGAGCAGCTGCTCGAGTACGACATCACGCGCGGCATCGCCCAGGTCGGCGAGGCGAAGAAGCCGGTCGTCGGCGTGATGAGCGCGCTGCCGGTCATGGGGCGCTCGCTCGACCCGGTCAGGAAGCAGCAGCCGACCGAGGCCTGGGTGCTGATCCAGGAGCTGAAGAAGATCTTCGACGTGCGCGAGGTCAAGCTCGACGCGCACAAGATCGACGACGACATCAAGGTGCTGATGGTGATCCATCCGCGCAACCTGTCGGAGGAGACCGAGTACGCGATCGACCAGTACGTGCTGCGCGGCGGCAAGCTGATCGCGTTCGTCGACCCCTACGCCTACTTCGACCAGCAGCCCGACCTGCAGAACCCGTTCGGCGGCAACCAGGCCGGGCAGTCGACGTTCTACAACCTGTTCAAGGCGTGGGGCGTGGACGTCAACATGGGCAAGGTCATCGCCGACCTGAGCTTCGCGAGCGGCGAGGGCCCGCGTCTCCTGCCGACGCTGCTCTCGCTCAATAACCAGGCGCTCAACCCGGACGACGTCGTCACGAGCCAGGTCGGCACGCTGCTGGTGCCGTTCGGCGGCGCCTTCAAGAACAAGCTCGCGGACGGCCTCAAGCAGTCGGTGCTGGTGCACACCTCCAAGAACGCGATGCCGGTGGACCTCATCATCGCGACGCTCTCGGGCGAGCCGTCCACCCGCGGCTACCAGCCGACCGGCGAGGAGATGCCGCTGGCGGTGCGCCTGACCGGCAAGTTCCACACCGCCTTCCCCGAGGGCAAGCCCAAGCCCTACGCGCCGCCGCGCGCCGAGAAAGGCAAGGGCGCGCCGGAGAAGAAGGACGAGGCGAAGCCGGAGCCCCAGCTCAAGGTGTCGGCCGAGGACAACTCGGTCGTGCTGGTGGGCGACGTCGACCTGCTCACCGACGGCGCGGCGGTCGAGATCCAGGACGTCTTCGGCCAGCGCGTCCCGGTGCCGCGCAACGGCAACCTCGCGTTCGCGCTCGGGCTGGTCGAGAATTTCTCCGGCGACAACGCCTTGATCAGCCTGCGCAGCCGCGCGTCGTTCACCAAGCCGCTCACCGTCATCCGCGACATGGAGGCCCAGGCGCAGCAGCAGTACCTCGGCAAGATCAAGCAGCTCGAGGACAGCCTCAACCAGACCCAGGACAAGCTCAAGGAAATCCAGAAGTCGAAGGGCGGGGTGACGAGCAGCATCCTCACCGCCGAGCAGCAGGCCGAGCTCGACAAGTTCCGCCAGATGGCCGTGGAGACGCGCAGCGTGCTGAAGCAGCTGAGGAAGAACCTGCGGGTCGAGACCGACCGCCTCGAGTTCTGGACCAAGGTCGTCAACATCGGCCTCGTGCCGCTGCTGGTGGCGCTCGCGGGCCTCGTGCTGGCCCTCGTCAAGCGGCGGCGCCTGCGCCGCGCTGCGACATGAGCGCGGAAGAATGAATCGCAAGCAATTCCTCATCCTCCTCGCCGCGGTGATCGTGCTCGGCGGCGCGGGGCTCGCCCTGGTGTGGCGCGACATCTCGGATTACCGGGCGAGCGGCGCGAAGATCGGCGCGAAGCTCCTGCCCGGCCTCAAGATCGCCGACGTGGCCCAGGTGCGGCTGCAGGACGCGAAGCACCAGTCGACGCTCGTGCGCAAGGAGAAGTTCTGGGTGGTGCAGGAGCGCGGCGGCTACCCGGCGAGCTACCAGGAGATCAGCGACCTCCTGCTCAAGCTGATCGAGCTCAAGGTGACGCAGTCCGAGCAGGTCGGCGAGTCGCTGTGGCCGCGGCTCGACCTGGGCGAGCCCGGCACGGCCAAGGACGCCGGCAAGGACAAGGACGCGGGCAAGGGCGCGGGCACGCTGATCGAGTTCAAGGACAGCGCGGGCAAGACGTTGACGAGCCTCGTGCTCGGCAAGAAGGTGCTCAAGAAGGACCCGATGAACCCGCTGCCCGCGGCGAAGGACGGCGTGCCCGCCGGCCGCTATGTCCGCGTCGCGGGCGCCAAGGACACGGTAGTCGTGGTGTCCGATCCGCTCAACTCGGCGGACGCGAGCCCGGGGCGCTGGCTCAACAAGGAATTCTTCAAGGCCGATCGCATCCGAACGCTGGCGGCCGGGACCGAGGGCGCGGCGCCGGAGTGGAAGATCTCGCGCACCGAGGAATGGGGCCAGTGGAAGTTCGCGGCGGGCGGCGGCGATCTCAACCCGAGCGCGGCGGTCATGGCCGTGAACAAGCTCGGTCAGCTCTCGTTCGACGACGTCGCGGTCGACCCGAAAGCGGCGGAGGCCGGCAAGCCGCGCGTCGTCGCCGCCGAGACGTTCGACAACCTCGTCTACACCATACGGCTGGCAAAAGAGAAGGCGTCGGACAACTACCTGGTGAGCTTCAAGGTGACCGGCGAGCCGCCGCGCGAGCGCGCCCCCGAGAAGGGCGAGAAAAAGGAGGAAGCGGCGCGCCGCGACAAGGATTTCGCCGAGAGCCGCAAGCGGCTCGAGGCGCGCCTCGCCGCCGAGCGCGCGCTGGAGAAGTGGAGCTACGTCGTGTCGGCCCGCGAGGTCGAGCCGCTGCTCGCGACCCGCTCCGCGCTGGTCGCGCCGAAGCGCGCCGAGCGGCCCGCGCTGCCCGGGCGCTGACGCGCCACCGCCGGGCGTGCCGGCCCGCCCGGCGCTATACTTCACCGCATGATCCTGCCGGCGCGCGCGCTCATCGCGACCCTGTCCTGCCTCGCCCTGTCCGGCTGCTACGTGGCGATGCACGGCGTCGAGTCCTCGGCCGGCGGTGCTGCCGCAACGAGCACATCGGCGCACGTGGCCGGGGCGGCGCGGTTCTCGAACGGCGCCGCATCGTTCTCCTCGGGCCCGCGGATCGCGCCCGGCACCCCCGGCGGCCAGGTGTCGCTTGGCCGGGGCGCGTCCGGCGTGCTGGTGGTCGGCCTTGTTTTCGCCGACCTGGTCAGCGCCATCGTCGGCACATCGGCGCCCAAGCCGCTGCCGGCCGATGCGCGCATCATGGAGACGTGTTCGTGCTACCAACAACCCGGGAATCGAGAATAGGGAATCGGGAATCGTTTTATTGACGCCGCCTTGACACCCGATTCCCGATTTCCAACCGCCGATTCCCGATTCCCCATTCCCGATTCCCGCAACTATGAAATTACGAGAGATCCTGAAATCCCCCATCGTCCCGCAGGACAAGCAGTGGGAAGTTCAGAAGCGCCCGGGCGGCTACGAGTCCGACGTCACGGCTTTCGTGCGCGCCATGCTGCAGGACGATTCCATACGCGAAGACCAGCGCTGGGCGTGGGAGCGCTGGCGTAACGATTCCAACGCCCTGAAAGGCCGTAACGGGTAACCGGTAAGCGGTAACGCGTAACTCGACCGGAGGCGAGCTGTGAAGCCCTCATCCCTCATCCCCCATCCCTCATCCCTGATATTGCTGTGCGCCGCGCTCGCCGGCGTCCCGCCGGCAGCCCAGGCACAGCAATATCCCACGCGGCCGGTGCGCTTCGTGGTGCCGTTCGCGCCGGGCGGCAGCACCGACACGCTGGCGCGCACGATCGGCGCGAAGCTCGCCGACACGCTCGGTCATCAGGTGGTGATCGACAACCGCCCCGGCGGCAACGGCGATCTCGGCATGATGATCGTTGCCCAGGCGCCTGCCGATGGCCATACCCTGCTGCTCGGCTACATCGCCAACCTCGCCATCGCGCCGAGCCTCAACCCGAAGATGCCGTACGACCCGGTGAAGGACTACGCGCCGATCACGCAGATCGCGAGCTCGCCCAACGTCATGACGGCGAACGCGGCGGTGCCGGCGAGGAACCTGAAGGAGCTGATCGCGCTGGCGAAGGCGAAGCCCGGCACGGTCAATTTCGCCTCGACCGGCGTCGCCAGCGTGGGGCACCTGACCGGGGAGCTGCTCAACAGCCTCGCCGGCATCAAGATGACGCACGTGCCCTACAAGGGCGGCGGCGCGGCCATCGTCGGGCTCCTCAGCGGCGACGTGCAGGTCATGTTCACCGGCTTTTCCGCCGCGATGCCGCACCTGAAGAGCGGAAAAATAAAGGGGCTCGCCGTGACCGGCGCCAAGCGCTCGCCCGCGCTCGCCGAGATCCCGACCATCGCCGAGCAGGGCTTTCCGGGCGTCGAGGCCACCGCCTGGTACGGCGTGCTGGCGCCGGCGGGGACGCCCAGGCCTGTCGTTGCGCGGCTACACGACGAGGTCGTCAGGATCCTCAAGCTGCCCGATGTCACCCAGCGGCTCGAAAGCCTCGGCTTCGAGATCGTCGGCTCCACCCCCGACCAGCTCGGCCGCTACATCCGGACCGAGATCAAGAAGTGGGAAAAAGTCGTGAAAGCTTCGGGCGCCAAGCCCGATTAGCCCATGGCGGGATAACGCGGCGGGCGGGGCGGTCGTAGCCTCACGCTCCGGTCCGCTGCGGGCCGGGGCGCCTCGAGGAGAAAAGGACATGCCCCTGCGTCAAATCGTCGCCATCGCCCTCATCGCCGCCGGCGTGCTGGGCCTCATCTACGGCAGCTTCAGCTACACCAAGGACACCCACGAAGCCAAGATCGGCCCGCTCCAGCTCTCGGTCAAGGAGAAGGAAACCGTCAACGTGCCGGTGTGGGCCGGCGTGGGCGCCATCGCGGTCGGCGTCGTGCTGCTGGCGCTCGGCCGCCGCCCTTAACCAGAAAAGGCGGGACGTGATAAACCGGGACATGATGAGGCGGGACATGATGTAGCGGGACATGATGTAGCGGGACGTGATGAAGCGTGGGGTTTGCAAAGCCCGCCGTACCATGTCCCGATTCACCATGTCCCGCTCTACCACGTCCCGCAGTATCAGTCCCGCTTCATCAAGCGGCGTGGTGGCTCACCACCTCGAGCACCCGGCTGCCGTCCGCGTTCGCGATCTCGGTGCGGACCACCGCGAAGCTGCGCCCGGCATGCACCCGCCGTGAGCGGATCTTCAGCGCCCGGCCCTGTCCGGGGCTGATGTACCACGCCGCGATCGCCGACAGCACGGAATGACCGGGCGCCGCGGCGCGCGCGCCGGTGGCGGCGAGCCCGAGCAGCAGCCCGCCCTGGACGTGGCCCACGCGGTTGCCGTGGTGCGGCCCGATCTTCACGGTGTAGCGCGCGCCATCCGCGGTCGCGACCGGCAGCGCGCCCCAGAAGTGCTCGATGAAGCCGTGCCGCGAGTCGGCGCGGCGCAGCGCGCCATTGCACGCGCGCGTCACCAGCCGCTCCTCCGGGGTTAGCTCTTTCAGGGTGAGCGGCGTGTCCGGCTCGGCGCCTTCCCGCTGCCAGGGCAGCGGCGCCATGTTCACGCCCGGCGGCGGCGGCAGCGCGATGAAAGTGCCGCTCGCCTGGCAGACGGGCACGCCCCCCGCGTAAAAAGTCCCGCTGGGAATCGATTCCGTGGCCGCCGAGTTGGCTGCGTAGCCGGTCAGGCGCGCGTGCGCGGTCAGCTCGCCGCGCAGCGGCGCCCCGGTGAACTGCGCGTGCAGGTGCACCGTGGCCTGGCGCACGCCGCGCTCGCGCTTCAGCCGCGCGGAGGTCGCGAGGGTGATGTCGAGCAGCACGCAGAACGCGGCGAGGTTGACCGAGCCGTCCACATTGCGGCCCTCGGGGCCGCCGGGCATCGCGGTCTCGAGCTCGTCCTCGCCGATGCGCGGCCAGCGGCAGCCGAGGAGATAGCCGGGATAGTGATAGCCCGGCGCGCGATTGCGCGCGAGCGCGAGCAGCACCTGGCGGCGGATCGCCCGGGCGGATGATTCGTCGTCCATGCGCCGATTCTATGCGATCGCTCCGCGTGCCGAGCGCGGGCGTGCGGTAGAATCGCCAGCGAAAAAAATGAACGAGCCTGCTTCCGCGCCGCCCGCGCGCCCACCCCTCGGACTATTCGAGATACTCCTCATCGTCCTGCTGTGGAACAGCGCCTACAAGGGCGGGCGCGTCGCGAACACGTTGTACCTCCTCGACCTCGGCGCCGACCCGCTGCACACCGGGCTGATGCTCGCCACGTACTCGGTGTTCCCGCTGCTGCTCGCGGTGTTCACCGGCAAGGTCGCGGACCGCTACGGCGCGCGCATCCCGGTGATGGTCGGCACCTCGGTGTGCCTCGCCGGTCTGCTGCTGCCGTGGCTGTGGCCGTCGTTCCCGGCGCTTTTCGTCTCCGCCGCCGTCTGCGGGTTCGGCTTCATCCTGGCGCAGGTGTCCATCCAGTCGCTGGTGGGCTCGCTCGGCGCCGGCGCGGCGCGCACGCGTAACCTCAACCTCTACGCGCTGCTGGTCTCGACGTCCGATTTCATCGGGCCGATCGTCGCCGGCTTCTCGATCGATCACTACGGGCATGTCCGCTCTTTCCTGCATCTTGCGGTGCCGTCCGCCCTCGCGGTGATTGCCGTCGCGTTTCTCGTGCGCCGCCTGCCGCACAACACCGCCGGCGCCGAGGGCCGCGAGGACCAGCGCATGGCCGACCTGCTGCGCCTGCCCGACTTGCGCCGCATGTTCATCGCGAGCGCGCTGGTGATGGGTGGGCTCGATCTCTTCCAGCTCTACCTGCCGATCTACGCGCATTCGATCGGCCTGTCGGCCTCGGCGATCGGGCTCATCCTGGGCGCTTTCGCGGCGGCCGGCTTCGTGACGCGGGCGTCGCTGCCGCTGCTCGTGCGGCGCTACGGGGAGGAGCCGTCGCTGCGCTACGCGATGTTCCTCGCCGCGGCCACCTTCTTCCTCATACCCCAGTTCCAGGGGGCGGTCGTGCTCGGCGCGGTGTGCTTCGTGCTCGGGCTCGGCATGGGCATGGGCCAGCCGCTCACCGTGATCCTCACCTACAACTATTCGCCCCCGCGGCGCCACGGCGAGGGCCTGGGGCTGCGGATCGCGATCAACAACTCGATGCACGTGACGGTCCCGGCGCTGTTCGGCGCCGTCGGCTCGCTGATCGGCCTTGCGCCGGTGTTCTGGGTGAGCTCGGCGATACTGGTGGCGGGCGGCTGGACCGCGCGCGGCGGCAGGGCGGCCCCGTGAGCATTTACGTCGTCCTGATCATCGTGCTGTTCAACATGTCGAGCTTCCGCGCGAGCAAGGTGCTGGTGTCGCTGTTCGCGATCGAGCTGGGGGCGTCGCAGTTCGTGATCGGCATCATGATCGCGACGTACTCGCTGCTGCCGGCGATCTTCGCGGCGTACGCGGGCCGGCTGTCCGACCGCCTGGGGACGCGCCTGCCGATCATGGCCGGCTCGCTCGGAATGGCGGCGAGCCTCGCGCTGCCGTGGCTGTCGCCGACGCTGCCGGCGCTGTGCGCATCGGCCGCGCTGCTGGGCGTCTCGCACATGTTCTACAACCTGTCGGCGCAGAACCTGATCGGCGCGGCCGGCGGCGCCGAGGACCGCACCCGCAATTTCAGCAACTATTCGCTCGCCATGGCGGTGGGGGCGTTCGCGGGCCCGGTGACGGCGGGCCTGGCGATCGACCGCCTCGGCCATGCCGAGAGCTACCTGTGCATCGCCGCGCTGCCGCTGGTGCCGGTGCTGCTGCTCGCGTTCACGCGCGAGGTGCGAGGCGGGCCGCGCATCCGGAGCGAGGAGGAGGAGGCGGTCCTGTCCGCGAGCCTGCTCGCCAATCCCGTCCTGCGGCGCACGCTGATCGCGAGCGCGATGTCGGTCACCGGCCAGGACCTCTTCCAGTTCTACATGCCGATCTACGGCCACTCGGTGGGGCTCTCGGCATCGGCGATCGGCGTGGTGCTCAGCATGTTCGGCGTCGCGGCCTTCATCGTGCGCATGGCGCTACCGGCGTTCGTGAAGCGCTGGGGGCCGGACCTCGTGTTCAGCGTCGCGCTGTACGTCGCCGCGTCGGCTTTCCTGCTGTTCCCGCTCTTCAGCAGCGCCTTCATGCTCTCGGTGGTGGCGCTGCTGCTCGGCCTCGGGATGGGCTGCGCCCAGCCGGTCACCCTGATGCTGATCTACAGCCGCGCGCCCGAGGGCCGGTCGGGCGAGGCGCTCGGCATGCGCGTCACCATCAACCAGATCACGCATATCATCGTGCCGGTCGTATTCGGCACGCTGGGCTCGGCGTTCGGGATCGCGCCGGTGTTCGTGATCAACGCGCTGATCCAGGTGAGCGGCGGCCTGTTGAACCGCGCCAATCTGCGGCCCGGCGCCGCGAACGCGCCCGGCTGAACCAACGGAGGGAAGGGACCATGAAAATAGCGGTATTGGACGACTACCAGGACGCGTTCCGCACGCTGAAGTGCGCCGCCCGGCTGAAAGGGCACGAAGTCACCGCGTACCACGACTCGGTCAAGGATCCCGCCAGGCTCGCGCAGCGGCTGAACGGCGTCGACGCGGTGATCCTCCTCCAGCAGCGCACGCCGATACCGCGCGCGGTCGTGGACAAGTTCGCCACGTTGAAGCTCATCAGTCAGACTGGCCGCAACGCCAACCACATCGACCTCGCGGCGTGCACCGAGAAGGGCATCCTGGTGTGCGGGACCGGCGCCGGCAAGGTCAACCACACGGCCGAGCTGACCTGGGGCCTCATCTTCTCATCGCTGCGCCACATTCCCGAGGAGGTCCAGCGGCTCAAGGCGGGCCAGTGGCAGACCACCCTCGGCACGACGGTCGCGGGGAAGACCCTCGGCGTCTACGCCTACGGGCGCATCGGCAGCATCGTGGCGCGCGCCGGCAAGGCGTTCGAGATGCGCGTCGTCTGCTGGGGGCGCGAGGGCTCGACCGGCCGCGCGAAGGCCGACGGCTACGAGGTCGCGGCGAGCCGCGAGGCGTTCTTCGAGACCGCCGACATCGTGAGCCTGCACATCCCGCTCAACAAGGAGACGCGCGGCATCGTCACCCAGGCCGACCTCGCGCGGATGAAGCCCACCGCGCTGCTGGTGAACACCAGCCGCGGGCCCATCATCGAGAAGGACGCGCTCGAGAAGGCGCTCAAGTCGGGGCACCCCGGCCACGCGGCGGTGGACGTGTTCGAAGACGAGCCGGTGCTGGGCGGCGACCATCCGCTCCTCAAGATGGGCAACGTCGTCTGCACCCCGCACCTGGGCTACGTGGACCGCGACACCTACGAGAAGTACTACGGCGCGGCGGTGGACAGCATCCTCGCCTACGCGGCGGGCAAGCCCGACAATCTTTTGAACCCCGAAGTGCTCAGGAAAGCGTGATTCGCGGGTCGCGGGTCGTGAGGGCGGCCGCCGGTTGGCGGCCTCAAGGGCTCGGATCACGAATCACGAGTCACAAATCACGCAGTTAGCGTAGCGGAGGGTTGAAATGGCAAAGATGAAATGCGGCATCGCCGCGGTCCAGGCGCTGCGGGCGGCCGGCGTGAGCCGGATCTTCGGCCTGATGGGCTCCTCGACGCTGGAAATCTACGACGCGCTGTTCGACGCGAAGGACATGCTCTACATCGGCGTGCGCCACGAGAACTGCGGCATGCACATGGCCGATGCCTACGGGCGCGTGACGCAGGCCCCGGGCGTGTTCATCTGCGGCCAGGCGGGGCCCGGCTCGGCGAACATGACGCTCGGCCTGATGGCGGCCAAGCTCGCCTACTCGCCGGTGCTGGTGATCACGGGGCTGCCGGGGACGTCCGACCTCGGCAAGGACACGTTCCAGGAGATCGACCAGCAGACCCTGTTCCTCCCCGTGACCAAGCGCGTGATGACGGTGACGCGGCCGGAGCGCGTGCCGGAAGTCCTGCTCGAGGGCTACCGGGTGGCGAACTCGGGCCGGCGCGGGCCGGTCGTGGTCCAGATCCCGCGCGACCTGCTGCATACCGAAATCGAAGCGACCATACCCGCCAAGGGCGGCCAGCCGGAGGTCGTGGCCGGCACGGTCGACCGGGCAACGCTCGAGCGCATCCAGGACCTCGTGATGGCCGCGAAAGCGCCGGTGATCCACGCGGGCGCCGGCATCAAGTGGGGGCGCGGCACCGCGGCGCTGCTGCGGCTCGCGGAGAAGCTCCAGCTTCCCATCACCAATTCCGCCGGGCACACCGACGTCGCGCCGATGGACCACCCGCTCTATGCCGGCGGCGCCGGCGCGCGCGGCAATCCCGTCGCAACCGGCTTGCTGCGCGACGCCGACCTCATCCTCGCGTTCGGCACGCGGCTCGGCTTCAACACGACGCGCTTCACCCACGACGTCGTTCCCGCGTCGGCGAAAATCGTGCAGGTCGACATCGACCCGCTCGCGCTGGGGCGCTATTTCCCGGTCGAGTTCGGCATCGCGGCCGACGCCGGCACGGTGGCGGGCGCGCTGGCCGATGTCGCGGCCGCGGTCCCGGCGGCGAGCGCGCCGTGGCGCGCGCGCAACGAGAAGTTCGTGAAGGACCGGCAGGCGCTGTGGCAGGGCCGGGAGGAAGTCGCCGGCCGCGGCACCGGCGTGCTGCACCCCGAGACGGTCTACTCGGAGCTGCGCAAGGTCGCGCCGCGCAACTCGCTCTTCACGATCGACGCCGGCACGACCGGCCTGCAGGCGACCGACAAGCTGCCGTGCTATGTCACGCCGTCGCTGGTCGCGCCGCTCGACTGCGGCAACATCGGCTTCTCCTACGCGGCCGGCCTCGGCGCCAAGGTCGCCGCGCCCGAGCGCCCGGTGATCTCGCTGATGGGCGACGGCGGCTTCGGCATGACGATGGGCGAGATGACGACCGCGGTGCAGAGCCAGATCCCCAGCATCGCCCTCGTGATGGACAACGGCACCTGGGGCGCGGAGATCGCCTACCAGCGCGACTTCTACAACCAGCGCTACATCGGCGCGCACGTGCTCTCGCCGCGCTACGACGAAGTGATGAAGCTGTGCGGCGGCGCGGGCTACCACGTCACTGGCCGCGGCGAGACCGCCGATGCCGTGAGCCACGCGATCAAGGAAGGCAAGCCCACGGTAATCCACGTCAAGGTGGACCCTGACGCGGTGCTGAGCTTCAGGACCGACGCTCTGAAGAAGGCCTAACTTTCCCCTCCTGCCGGAGGAGGGGCGGCGCCAGGCGCGCCGGGGTGGTGGGAGTAGCGGCCGATTGGCGTGGCCGGACAAGCGATTGACGCTGCGGGGCAAGCAGGCGCCCCAGTGACCTACGAGAATCGTAGTTCATGTCCAAATCGGCGAGGCTTCACATGGGCTACCGCCTCAGTGCGCTCGCAGCTTGCGCGCTTTTCGTTCTGTCCGCGACCGATGCAACGGCAGTCAACCGCTGTGACCTGCCCACCGGCCGTATCGTCTATACCGACGCGAGCTGCGAATCGGTCGGTGGGAAGCTGGACCGGACGTTGAAGAACGAGATTTCAATCGTACCGGTCTTGTCGGGTTCCTCCGCCGCCTCGCCGCCCAATCGGGCGGCCGCTCCCACCGCGAAAGCCGCGGGCGCGCCGTTCCGCAAGGCGCCGAACTCACCGGTCCTCGCCGTCTGCTACGACCCGGCCAACGCCCGCGGGGACACCGGCCCGGGCGAGGTCGAAGCGGCCATCCGCTCGGCGATCGGACTGTGGAATGCCGGCTGCAACGTCACCTACGAGTACCTCGGCGTATGCACCGAAAGCGCCGCGCGTGACCAGCGCGCGATCGATTACAAGGTGTGGTGGGCATCCTGGGACGACACCCTGCGCGTAAGCGACGATCCGTCGAAGACGGTGCGAGAGCACGCCATCGCCGCGGCGAGCCCCAGCGTCGGGGTGGCGCTCAACCGCGACGCGGACGCAGCCGCTTTCCAGCGGCAGTGGCGCCGCTCGATCGTGCACGAGTTCGGTCACGTGGTCGGCATCGACCACTCGAAAAACACCGCGGACATCATGTTCTCGGGTGGCCGCCAGCAGACGCCGACCGCGGCGGACCTCGACGCCTGCAACAGCTCGGTGGCGCAGCGCTTCGGCGTGAAATCGCCCTAGCGCCGGTGGCGAGGGCTCAGCCCTTGCGCATGACTTCCAGGTATTGCCGCACGGACTTCTCCAGGCTCGAGTCGACGGGCACCACGTCGCGCACGTGCCGGGTGCGCAGGGCCTCGAGCCCCTCGAACGCCTCGAATGCGGGCCGGATAGACGACGGCAAGCTGGAAACCGGGCGCTCGAGCTTGGACGGCGTGTTGAAGTGAATGTCGGGCGGGCACACGCCGGCCTTGTGCAGCAGCGCGTTGCCGAAGTGGTATCCCGCGATGAGCGACGCGTCGATCAGGGCGAGGTAGTCCTCCGGCATCCTGAACTTGGCCATGCCCGCGAGGATGCGCTCGCCCTTGGCGAGGTGCTGTTCGGGGCTCATCCGGCGGCCTTTCCCAGCACGGCGTCGGTCTCGCGCCGGACCGCCGCGTAGGCGGCCCGCGCCCGGTCGGCGGTCGCGCGGTCCATCGCCGCCGGCCCGCGCACGAAATCCGGCCGCAGGTTCTCGATGAACGCGAGCTCGATCCACGACGCGGCCAGCTGCGGCGGCACCGGCGCCTTCATCGGCGGCTTGTAGGTATGGTTGAGGTCTCCGAGCCGGGCCTCGGTCGCGCGGCCGTCGGTGGTCGTCCCGAGCGCGTGCAGCGCCGCGTTGAGGCGGTTGGTCGCCGCGCGCATCAGGAAGACGGCGTAGATCTCGCCGTCCTCGACGGGATCGAGCCGCGAGAGCGCGCGCTCGAACGCCTGCGCTTTTTTCACGTGTTCCGCGATCTTCATTGCCCCTCCTTCACCATCTCGAGATCGATGAGCGTCCGCTTGAGGAAGTCGTACTGCCTGTCCATGTAGCGCGCCGCCTCGCGGCTCGTCAGGGCCGCGTTGTTCCAGTAGTTGGTCGCGACGTCCTGCTTCCATTCGCCGAGGCCGAACAGGCGCGAGTGCACGCCGTCCCAGTAGGCCACCTGCGCCGGGGTCATGGCCTTCACCCCGATCACGCCCCGCCAGTTGTCGATGACGGCGTCGACGCCCAGCTCCTTCCAGGTCGGGATCGTCGCGAAGACGTCCCTCAGCCGCGCCGGCGACGTTACCGCCAGCACGCGCATCTGCTTCGATTCCAGGAAGCGCGCGGCGATGCTCGCCGGCCCCACGACGAGGTCGATGTGGCCGCCGAGCAGCGCCGTGATCGACTCGCTGGAGGACTTGAACGCCACGGTCTTGACCTTCTTGGGATCGACGCCGATCGCGCGCGCCGCGGTCGCGAACGCAATGTGGTTGATGTTGCCGAGCGAGCTCGAGATGCCGACGACGACCGAGCCCGGGTCCTTCCTCAGCCGCGCGACCAGGTCCTTGCCCGAGGCGAGCGACGAATCGGGCTTGACGCTGAACACCATGTACTCGTTGATCAGCACCGCGAGCGGCGTGAAGTGATGGTGCGACAGTGGCGAGCGGCGCGTGATGTGGTTGGTGAGCAGCGTGTTGGAGGTGACGCCGAGGTAATTGGCCTTGCCCGCCTGCTGGTTCAGGTAGACGAGGGCGATCGCGCCGCCGGCGCCCGCGCGGTTGACCACGTTGATCGGCACCTGAACGAGCCGCGCTTCCTGGAAGAGCTTCTGCAGGGTGCGCGCGGTGTTGTCGTTGCCGCCGCCGGGGCCGGCGCCCACGATGATCTCGACCGGGTCGGCGGGCTTCCAGGCCTGGGCCGCGGCGTTGCCAGCGAGGCACGCGGCCGCGAGGCAGGCGATCCAGCGAAGAGCGGGGGAGCGCATCGGCTAGCGGTACGGCACGAACTCGATCGGCACCTCGATCAGGCTCGGCCCGTCGGCGGCCAGCGCCTTCCTGAGCGCCGGGTAGAGCTCTTTGGGCCCGGCGACGCGCTCGGACTTGAATCCGAACGATTCGCCGAATTTCACGAAATCCGGGTTGGTGAGCTCGGTGCCGATCGTGCGGTTGAATCGCCGCTTCTGCGTGTTGTTGAGGATCTTGTAGCCGCCGTTGTTGAAGATCACCACCGGGATGTTGAGCTTGTAGTGCGCGATCGTCGCCATCTCGCCGCAGCCGAACATGAATCCGCCGTCGCCGCAGAACGCGACGACCGGGCGCTGTGGGGCGGCGATCTTGGCGCCGATCGCCGCGTGGAAGGCGAAGCCCATCGAGCCGAAGGTGTTGGCGAACAGGAAGCTCGACGGCTGGTACATTTCCAGCGCGTAGCGGGTCCAGTGGCCCGCGATCGACTGCGCGGACACGATGGTGTCGCGCGGCAGCGTCTCGCGGATGCCCTCGATCAGCGCGATCTCGCCCGGCACCCGCTCGACGAGCTCCGCGCGCGTGCGCGCCTTCACCGCGCGCATCTCGTTCTCGCGCGAGGGCCGCGGCGGAAGCTTGCGCTGCCGCAGCTCGGCGAGGAGCTGCCGCAGGAAGATCTTCGCGTCGCCCTGGACGGTGAGCGTCGCCTTGTAATTCTTGCCGAACTCGTGGGTATCGATGTCGACGTGGATCAGCGTCCTGGGCATCGGGATCGTCCAGCCCTTGGCCGAGCGGCCGGTCACGTCGATCTCGCCGCTCTTGCGCCGGGTGCGGGTGGCGCGCTCGGAGAAGCGCGTGCCGATGGCGAGCATCACGTCAGCGGCGGCGAGCACGTCCTCCTCCACCGTCGAGGCCATGGTGAGGATGTTGCCGAGCATGAGCGGGCGGTCGTCCGGGACGATGCCCTTGGAGCCGTTGGTCGCGAGTATCGGCGCCTGGAGGAAATTCGCGAGCTCTTCGAGCTCCGGCCCGGCGCCGGCTTTCACGCAGCCGCCGCCCGCCCAGAGGAGCGGCTTCTTCGCGCCCAGAATCAGGTTCGCCACCTCGGGTATGCGCGACGCATCCGCCTGCGGGGGGCTGGGCGTCTTGGGCTCGGGAATCGTGATGTCGTCCTCGGCATTGAACACGTCCGCGGGGATCTCGATCACGACCGGCCGCGGACGCCCCGACCGCATGCGGTGAAACGCCTCACGGATCGCTTCGGGAATTTCCCCCGGTCGCATCACCCGGTGGGCCCAGCCGGTGACCGGGCGGAACATGTCGAGCTGGCCGGGCGACTCGTGGTAGACCCCCTTGTCCTGGTCGAGGTACGGCGTCGGGACCTGGGTGACGATGTTGAGCACCGGCCACGATTCGGCATACGCCTCGCCCATCGCCGACAGGCTCGCGGCCGCGCCGGCGCCGACGGTGACCATCGCCACGCCGACCTTGCCGCTCACCCGCGCATAGGCGTCGGCCATGTGCACCGCGCCGTCCTCCCCGCGCGGGGCGAAGAGCCGCATGTCGGGCCGGTCGCACATGGCGTCGTACGGCCGCAGCAGGGTGCTGCCCAGGACGCCGAACACGGTGTCCACGCCGTGCGCGTTGAGCGACTCGACCAGGGCCTTGCCGCCGTTCATTCGTGGCATCGCGATCTTCCTTGCTTGACGGGGTTAATCGTCGATTCTAGGGCGTCGCGGCGCCGCTCGAATGAAGGTTGTTCAAGCCGCTCATGAGCGGAATTCATCGCCTCCTTCCAACGGGGAGGCAGGGGGTGACGAGATACTAGTGACGAGGTGATAGTGACGAGGTACTAGTGACGGGAGCTTTTCGAAACGAAAGGGCTGCCGCGGCAGCCCTTTTTGGTCGGCGGAAACCGCGCAAGGCGCGGATTCCCGTCACTATTATCTCGTCACCCGTATCTCGTCACCCGTATCTCGTCACGGGGTCAGTGGAGATGCTTGTTCCGCGGATGCAGCGGAATGACGGTCGACGAGCTCGTGGCGTGCTCGCCGGTCACCTTGCGGCTCGCCCAGTCCTGGTCGAACAGCTGGTTGGCGAGCGCGGTGACCTGGTCGACCTCGGCCTTGCCGAGATGGCGCCCCAGCATGGCGCCCAGGTCCTCGACCACGCACTGGCGGCGGAACTCGTGGATCGCCTCGGGCGTCGGGCCGACGAACATCTGGTAGAACTCGTCCTCGCCGCTCTCGGGGTAGTAGGTGACCTCGACCTCGGAGGCGTACTCGGTGAGCGGCCCCAGGTTCTGGAACGCTTCCGCGATGCGCGCGTGGAAGCTGCGGCCGACCTCGCCGGTCCAGCAGAGATTGACGGTGCGCTCGCGGCTGTCGAACTGGAGGCCCGGCTCTTCGCGCTCGATGCTGTGCGCTTCGGCGAGCGTGTCCACGTCGAGGTACTCGAGCCAGGGCTTGAGCGCGTGCTCGACCTGCGACAGGCGCACGCCCCGGCCGAGGAAGATGTTGCCGTGCACGTGGACTTCCATGCGCATTGCCGGCTCCGCCGAAAAAGGGCAGTAAGAATAGCACACTAGGATCCCTTCCCCCTCAGGGGGAAGGTTAGGATGGGGGTGGTGTCGGAAGCAGAAACCCCATCCCCACCCTATCCCTCCCCTTGAAGGGGAGGGGAAGCTTGCTCAGGCGTCGCGGAACAGCCGCCCGGCGCCCGGAACCGCGCGCTGGTCGCCCAGCAGCCGCAGCATCTTCCACATCGAGGCCTGGTTGCTCGCGACGATCGGCTTGCCGAGCTTCTGCTCCATCGACTCGATGATGGCGAGGGTGGGGAAATTGGAGCAGCTCACGAAGATCGCCTGCGTTTGCGGCCGGTCGACCTCGGCGATGAGCGCCTCGATGCGCTCATGGGTGACGCTCGAATGATTTTGCGTGTCGAGGCCCTGCATCGCCTGCACCTCGAACCCGGCGGCGGTGAGGTACCCCTTCAGGCGCTCGTTGAGCCACGGCGCGTACGGCGAGGCGAGGCTGATTCGCTTTGCGCCGAGGGCGCGCAGCGCCTCGGCCACGGCGGCCGATGACACCGCGACGGGCTTGCCGGTTTCCTTCGAGATCTTCTCGCCCAGCGCGCGGTCGTCGACCGGCCCCTTGAGGAACCCGCCCGCCGCGCAGCCGTAGCAGATCACGTCGACCTTGGCGGAGGCGAGGAGGGCCGCCGCCGCGGGCGCCTGCGTGCCGAGCCACAGGAGCTTCTCCTCGGTGTCGGCGTCGTGCGGGATGCGCGCCGAATGCACCGACATGACGCCGTCGGCCATCCTTTGCACTTCCTGCTCCATCACCGTGTTCCACGACGGGACGATGATGCCGAGCTTGCGTTCCCAGGATTTCATTTGAAGGCGAAAGTCGAAAGGCGAAAGGCGGAAGTGTTTTTGCCCATATTGCTTCCGCGCGACGCGCGGCTAACTGTCACGACCCGCGACCCGCAACCCGCGAATCACGCTTCATCAAGCAGCGGCGGGCTTCGGCTGCGCCGCGCGCTCGTCGGGCATGAAGACGATGAGCGCGTTGGCGAAGAGGATCGTGCCGGCGAGGAAGTAGAAGGCGGTGTAGATGTCGGACGCGTCGGCGATCATCCCGAAGATCGCGGGCGCGACCGCCGCGCCCATGTGCTGGATGCCGAACTGGAGGCCGACGCCGCTGCCGGCGAGCTCGCGCGGGGTTGCTTCGACCGCCCACGCCTGCAGCACCGGGCGCATGGCGTAGAGGAAGAAGCCGACCAGCGCGATGAACACCACGAACAGCACGGTCTTCCCGGCGAGCGCCATGAGCACGATCATCACGCAGGAGAGCACCATGCTCGACATGACGATGCGCTTGCGGCCCCACTTGTCCGACAGGTGGCCGCCGATCGGGCTCGCGGCGAATCCGGCGATCTGCATCGCGGACATGCACACGCCGACGAGGATCGGGGAGTAGTCGAGCTCGTAGGCGAGGTAGACCGGCAGGAAGGTGAGCAGGCCCGTCTGCGTCATGGTGCGGAACGCCGAGCCGGTCGAGACCAGCATGAGCGAGCGGTTCCGGAGCAGGCTCGCGAAATCCCGGAGGTAGGCCTTCACGCCGCGCGACTTCGCCCTGGCATTGACGTGGTCCTGCGAGGCGCTCATCGAGAACGCACCCAGCATGACGAGGATCAGCGCCGCCATGACGAGCCCCGGCACGACGTTGATGACCACCACGGTGCGCCAGGAGAACCAGGTGAGCAGCGTGCCCACCACGAGCGGGGCCACGCCGTCGGCGATGTTGCCGCCCATCCCGTGGAAGGACAGGACCAGGCCCTTCCGGTCGGGATAGCGGTAGGCGAGCGTCGTGATCGCGGCGGGATGCCAGAGATTGTTGCCGATGCCGACCAGCGTCACGCACACGAGCAGCATCCAGTAGCTGTGCGTGAGGCTCATGAGCGCGTAGGGGAAGCCGACCCAGAAGAGCGAGGTCGCCATCAGGTAGCCCTTCTTGCCCACCATGTCCACGACCATGCCGCCCGGGAGGTTGGAGATGGCGCCGACCACGTGCATCGTCGTCATGATGAGCCCGATCTCGGTGTACGAGAGATCGAGCTCCTTGCCGATCAGCGGCAGGATGAGGAAAAACGTCGCCGTGTACCAGTGCGTGAAAGCGTGGCCGCCCGAGATGAGCCACACGTCCTTGAAGGAGCGGGTCGTGGCGGCGGTGGCGGCGGCGGTGGTCATGGATAGACCGCAATGATAGCATCGGCGCCAAAGAACGGCCCTCCGGGGAGGAAGCGCAAGCTTCTCGGACAACAAGGGAGGGAGCCATGAAACGATTTCTCATCGTCGCCGCGCCACTGCTCGGCGCGCTCATCGCGTACGGCTGCACCCATCCGGGCACGCGCGGCGCCGAGCCGCAAGGCGCGGAAAGCGGGCCGAAGTTCGCGGTCGATCCGTTCTGGCCCAAGCCGCTCAAGGGCAACCAGATCATCGGCCAGATCGCCGGGCTCCACGTCGACAGCCGCGACCACGTCTGGGTGATCCACCGTCCCAACACGCTGCTCGCCGACGAGAAGGTCGCCAAGGGCGACGCGTCGTCGCCGCGCTGCTGCGTCGCCGCGCCGGCCGTGCTGGAGTTCGACCCGGAAGGCAACCTGGTGCGCGGCTGGGGCGGGCCGGGGCAGGGCTACGACTGGCCGAAGAACGAGCACGGCATCTATGCCGACCCGGAAGGAAACGTGTGGGTCGCCGGCAACGACGCGGCCGACCACATGATCCTCAAGTTCACGCGCGAGGGCCGGTTCCTCATGCAAATCGGCAAGCCCGGCAAGTCGGAGGGCAGCGACAGCCGCACCCAGCTCGGGCGCCCGGCCAACATGGAGCTCGACGCCGCCGCGGGCGAGCTCTACGTCGCCGACGGCTACGGTAACAAGCGCATCCTCGTGCTCGACGCGAAGACCGGCGACTACAAGCGCCACTGGGGCGCCTACGGCGGCGCGCCGAGCGACGAGAAGATGCCGGCCTACAGCCCGTCGGCGCCGCCGTCGAAGCAGTTCGCCAACTCGGTGCACTGCGTGCGGCTGTCGCGCGACGGGCTGGTCTACGTCTGCGACCGCGGCAACGACCGCGTGCAGGTGTTCCGCAAGAACGGGACCTTCGTGCAGGAATTTCTCGGCACCGGCATTCCGTCGACCGACACCGCGGACCTCGTGTTCTCGCCCGACGCCGGGCAGCGCTACTTCGTGCTCGCCGACGGCCAGAGCAGCTTCCTGCGCATCCTCTCGCGCAGCGACGGCAAGCTCCTCGGCACCGTCGGCCACCACGGCCGGCAGGCGGGGCAGTTCCGCAACCTCCACAACCTGGGGACCGACTCGAAGGGCAATCTCTATACCGGCGAGGCGGGTTTCGGGCGGCGCATCCAGAAATTCGTCAAGGTGGAGTGAAGGCTTAGCAGCGGCCCCCTCCTGCCTGAGGCGGGCCGCGCGGAGCGGCGACGGGGGTGATGGGAGCTACTTTCGCCTTCCGACTTCCGCCTTTCGCCTTGCTCTCGCCCTGTTATGATTGCGCCTTTTCCGCGCGCCTCGCCGCGCGGCGCCCGCCCGCAATGCGCACCGACCTCGAACGCTTCTTCAATCCGCGCTCCATCGCCATCATCGGCGCCTCGCAGGATTTCATCACCATCAGCGGCCAGCCGCTGAAGCATCTCCAGTCGCACCACTACCGGGGCAAGCTCTACCCGGTGAACCCGCGCTACCCCGAGGTGGCCGGGGTGAAGTGCTACCCGTCGCTTGCCGAGGTGCCCGAGACGCCGGACCTCGTGCTGATCCTGGTCAACGCCTCGCGCGTCGCCGACATGCTGCGCCAGTGCGGCGCGAAGGGCGTGCCGTACGTAATCATCTTCAGCTCGGGCTTTTCCGAGATGGGTGGGGAAGGCGTGAAGCTCCAGCGCGAGCTTGCGGCCATCGCGAGCGAGCATGGCATCGGCGTGATCGGCCCCAACTGCCAGGGCATGATGAACGTCGCCGACGGCGTGTTCGCGGGCTTCGGCTCGGTGTTTTTCACCGACTACGAGCCCGGGACGGTGAGCATGGTGTCGCAGTCCGGCGGGTTCGGCTTCTCGGTGATGAACCTCTCGTCGAAGGACGGCGGGCTGCCGTTCCGCCAGATGGTGACGACCGGCAACGAGATCGGCATCTCGACGCTCGAGTTCATGGAGTACTTCATCCGCGACCCGAAGACGACCCTCATCGCGGGCTACCTCGAGGGCGCCAAGGACGCGCACCGCCTGCCCGAGATCGGCCGCAAGGCGATGGCCGCGGGCAAGCCCATCCTCATGTGGAAGGTCGGCAACACCGAGCAGGGCCAGAAGGCCGCGGCCTCGCACACCGCCAACCTGGGCGGCGCGATGGCGCTCTACCGGGCCGCCTTCAAGGAGAGCGGCATCATCCAGGTCGACGACATCCAGGACGTGGTCGACTACGGGCGCGCTTTCCGCGGCAACCGGCTGCCGCGCGGCAACCGCCTGGCGATCATCACGATCTCGGGCGGCGCGGGCATACTCATGACCGACGAGTGCATCGGGCGCGGCATGCGCATGGCGCAGCTCGCGCCGGCGACCGTCGCGAAGCTCAAGGAATTCGTGCCGAGCTTCGGCTCGCTCGGCAACCCGGTGGACGTCACCGCGGGCATCTTCAACGACCTGACGCTCATCAACCGCACGCTGCAGGCGATCATCGACGATCCCGGCGTCGACTGCGTGGCGATGATCAACGCGTCGCTGCAGGGCGAGATTGCGGCGAAGATCGCCGGGGAGATCGTCGCGGTGTCGATGAAGACCGACAAGCCGATCTATCTCTGCTGGAGCGCGCGCGACGTGATGGCGCCGGAGGCTTACGCGGCGCTCGAGGCCGCGCGCATCCCGCACTACAAGTCTCCGGTGCGCTGCGGGCGCGCGGCCGCGGCGGTCTCGTGGTACGCGGAGGCGAAGCGGCGCATGGAGGCGCGGCGCGACGAGGCGCCGCTCGCGCTGAAGAAGCCCCAGGCCGCGGCGCTGCTCGCGGGCAAGACGGGTGATGTCGCCGAGCACGCGGCGAAGCGGGTGCTGGCGGAGTACGGCATCCCGGTTACGCAAGAGGCTCTCGCCGCGACGAAAGCCGAGGCCGTCGCCGCGGCCAGTCGCATCGGCTACCCGGTCGCGATCAAGGTGCAGTCGCCCGACATCCCGCACAAGACCGAGGCCGGCGCGGTACGGCTCGCCATCGGCAGCGAGCGGGCGCTCGGCGCCGCCTACGACGAGGTGCTCGCCAACGCCCGCGCTTACAAGCCGGACGCGAAAGTGGACGGCGTGCTCGTGCAGGAAATGGTCGGCGACGGCGCGGAAGCGATCCTGGGTGTCACCAACGACCCCCTGTTCGGGCCGGCGGTGATGTTCGGGCTGGGCGGCATCTTCGCCGAGGTGCTGAAGGACGTCTCCTTCCGCCTCGCCCCGGTCACCGCCTCCGTGGCCCGCGACATGGTCGAGGAGATCGCGGCCTACCCGGTGCTATCGGGCGCGCGCGGGCGCCCGCGCGCCGACGTCGACGCGCTCGTCGACGCGATCGTTCGTCTTTCCGCGCTCGCAATAGACCAGAAAGACAGGATCTCGGAGCTGGACATCAACCCGCTGTTCGTCTTCCCGGCGGGTCGCGGCATCAAGGCGGCCGACGCCCTGATCCGGCTAAAAAACGCTTGAAAGCAGAATGGACAGGATTAACAGGATTGACAGGATTAAACCCGTTAAACAATCCTTTACGGTTCGGTTTTGCTCTAATCCCGTTAATCCTGTAAATCCTGTCTATTGGGTTTTAACGTCTTCGCCATGAATCTCAAGCCGGAAGTACGCCAACTCTGCGACGAAATTCGCCGCTTCATCCAGAAGGAAGTCGACCCGCGCTCGCGCTGGATCGAGGAGCACGACGCGATCCCGGACGACCTCATGCGGATGGCGCGCGAGATGGGGCTGTTCGGGCTCACCATTCCCGAGCAGTACGGCGGCATCGGGCTCGACCTCGCGGGCAAGTGCGCGGTCGAGGAGGAGATGGGGCGCACCAACTACGGCTTCGCCACCGTCATCGGCAATCACACCGGGATCAGCACGACCGGCATCGTCGCGCTCGGGAACGAGGCGCAGAAGCGCAGGTACCTCCCGAAGATGGCGACCGGCGAATGGGTCGGCTGCTTCGCGTTGACCGAGCCCCAGGCGGGCTCCAATCCCGCCGACATCGGCACCACGGCGGTCCGCAAGGGCGAGCGCTTCGTCCTCAACGGCGAAAAGATCTACATCACCAATGGCGGCATCGCGCAGGTCTTCACCGTCATGGCCGTGACGGACAAGTCGAAAGGCGTGAAGGGCATCTCGGCTTTCATCCTCGAGCGCGGCTTCAAGGGGCTCGGGATCGGCAAGAACGAGCTCAAGATGGGGATGCACGGCTGCACCACCGTGCCGCTCGCGTTCACCGACTGCGAGGTGCCCGCGGAGAACCTGCTGGGCGCGGAGGGCATGGGCTACGTGCAGGCGCTGAAGACGCTCACCATGGGCCGCGTGACCGTCGCCGCGCGCTGCTGCGGCATCATGGACAAGCTGATCGAGCGCTGCGTCGACTACATGAAGACGCGCGTGCAGGGCGGGAAGAAAATCGCCGAGCACCAGGGGCTGCAGTGGATGCTCGCCGACATGGGCGTCATGCGCGACGCCTCGCGCCTGCTCGCGCAGCGCGCGATCGACGCGATCCTGCGCGGCGAGCGCGGCACGCTGGAAGCGTCCGCGGCCAAGCTCTACGCCACGGAGTCGCTCGGCAAGGTGGTCGATTGCGCCGTGCAGATCCACGGCGGCATGGGCTACATGCGCGAGATGGGCATCGAGACGGTGTTCCGCGACGCGCGCATCACGCGCATCTACGAAGGTTCTTCGGAGATCCAGCGCAATATCATCGCAGCACAGCTGTTGAAGGACCAGTGAACGGGGAACGGGGAACGGAGAACGGGGTCATGGCAAACGTGAAACAGCTGTTCGATCTCACCGGCCGGGTGAGCGTGGTGACGGGCGGGGCGACGGGTCTCGGCCTGCAGATGGCGACGGCGCTGGCGGAGGCCGGCTCGAACATCGTGGTGTGCTCGCGCAAGCAGGAGAGCTGCGAGCAGGCGGCGGCCGGCTTCGAGAAGCTGGGCGTGAAAGCGCTCGGGCTCGGGGCCGACGTCACCAAGCCCGACCAGGTCGAGGCCGTGAAGGCCGCGACGCTGAAGAAATTCGGGCGCGTGGACGTGCTGATCAACAACGCCGGCAAGGCGTGGGTCGCGCCGGCCGACCAGATGCCGCTCGACCGCTGGCACCAGATCATGGAGTTGAACGTCGCGGCGCCGTTTCTCTGCTCGCAGGTATTCGGGCGCGAGATGGTCAGGCAGAAGCGCGGCAAGATCATCAACATCGCGTCGATCGCGGGCCTGCAGGGGCGCGACCCGCGCGCCTACGACTCGATCGTCTACAGCACGAGCAAGGGCGCGCTGGTCAATTTCACCCGCGACCTCGCGATCAAGTGGGCGCCGCACAACATCATGGTGAACTGCATCTGCCCGGGCTTCTTCGTCACGCCGATCAACCAGAAGCTGTTCGAGCGCAACCCCGGGCCGATCCTCGAGGAGATCCCGCTCGGGCGCACCGGCGGCGACAGCGACCTGAAGGGCATCGCCGTGCTGCTCGCGTCCGACGCGTCGAACTTCATGACCGGCGCCATTATTCCGGTCGATGGCGGGACGATTGCCTGGTGAGAAAAGCAGGGATGAGGGATGAGGGATGAAGGATGACCCCACGCTTCGCGTGTTGTTAGCAGGTCCAAGCTTTGGTCTCGTCTACTGCCAGCGGCCATTGCTAGCGGGTCCAGCCCCCGCACTGCGGGTGTCATCCCTCATCCCTCATCCCTCATCCTTCTCCAGTTTCAATCGATGACGCGCGAAATAGTCCACCCTTGGTACCATCTCGGGTACGTGATCCCGCACCTCTACACGGACATGGACGCCTACCAGTTCTACCGTGTCGCGCCCGAGGGAATGATGCTGGTCACGACCGGGCTCAACCTCGGTGATTACACGCTGGCCGCGGTGGAGAAGGAGCTCCCGGCGCTCTGGCGCGGCCTGGAGCTGCTCGCGAAGAAGAAAGTCGACCGCCTCTCGCTCTCCGGCGTGCCGGTGGCCTCGGTGCTGGGACGGAAGAAGATGCGCGAGATCCTGGCCGAAGGCGCGCAGCGCACCGGGATCGTCTTCGACACCGACCTGGAAGCGCACATCGCGACGCTCCAGCACCTCGGCGCGCAAAAGATCGCGCTGGCGACGCGCTGGCCGGAGGCCGTCAACGCCGCGCTGACCCGCTACCTCGCGGAAGCGGGCATCGAGGTGGTCGCATGCGCCTCCCGCGCCCGGTCGCTCGAGCAGAACAAGCATTCGAGCGCGGCCGCCGACCACGACCTCGCGCTCGAGCTGGGCGGCAAGGCGCTGCGCGAAGCGCCGCGCGCGCAGGCGCTGCTCATGCCCGGCGGGCTGTGGCACGCCATCCACGCCGTCCCGCTGCTCGAGGCCGAGCACGGGCGGCCGGTGCTGCTCAATATTCTCTCGACGACGTGGGCGGCGCTTCATGCCGCGGGCGATCGCATGCAAGTGCGGCCGGACCCGCGCTGGGGGAAAGTGCTAAACAGTCTCTGACTGTTTAGCACCAAGGCGAAAGGCGAAAGGCGAAAGGCGGAAGGAGGTTTTTCCCGCGCTGCGCTCTTCAAATCGCGCCTTCCAGGCGCGGTAACCCTCATCCCTCATCCCTCATCCCTCATCCTTCGGCGGCGGCGCCTGCGGCGGCTGCCCGGGCGGCTGAGCCGCCTGGGCTCCGCCGGCGGCGCCCGGCGCCGCCCCCGGCGCGCCCGGCGCCCCGGGGGCGCCCGCGGGCGCGGGCTTCGGCTGGGGCTTGGGCTTGGGCTGCCAGTACTTCCACATGATCAGCACGCCTTTCCAGAACTTCGGCAGCAGCCAGGCCATCGCCAGGAGCATCGTGAGCAGCGCGGCCAGGAACACGTAGGGGAAGTGGAACGCGAGCCAGCTGCCCACGACCACCGCGAAATCCTCGGAGAACGACGCGCCCCACGTCGAAAGCGGCTCCGGCGACAGGTTGAGCGTCGCGCGCGCGCCGGCCTTGGTGAGATGCGTGCCCGCGGTGATCGTGCCGCCGAGCAGGCCCGCCGCGATCATCAGCGGTGCGCCGTTGTCGCCGGCCACGCCCGCGGCGAGCAGCGCGCCGGCCGGGATGCGGATGAAGGTGTGGATGCCGTCCCAGAAGGTGTCGAGCAGCGGCACCTTGTCGGCGATGAACTCGATCAACAGCATGAAGCCCGACGCGCCGAGCACCCACGTATGCTCGAGCACGCGCAGGTCGGGCGGCAGGTCGATGATGTGAAAGTGGCCGGCGACGCCCATCGCGAAAATGATCAGGTAGAGCCTGATCCCGCTCGCCCAGGCGAGTAGCCCGGCGAGGGTCACCGTCTGGATCAGCTGCCAGTCGCTGTAGGGGATGCCGGTCATTCGATGCGCCTGCGCCTATTTTGCCAGAGGCATCACTTTCCCGGCGCAATACGAGACCCTTTCGCCTTCCGCCTTTCGACTTTCGCCTTCAGCTAGAATCCGCTCTCACCTCGCAAGGAGCGACTCGATGGCCAGCAAAGGTCGGCAGTTGAAGGAGCTGATCCATTCTCCGAAGATTCTCGTCACGCCCGGCGTCTACGACGGCTACAGCGCGCGTCTCACCCAGCACTTCGGCTTCAAGTCGGGCTCGATCACCGGGGCGGGCACCTCCGAGAGCCGGCTCGGCTGGGCCGACCGCGGCGTGATGGGCCTCGAGGAGAACGTCGCCAACGCGCGCCACCTGGTGGACTGCTGCGACCTCCTGCTGCGCGCCGATGCCGACACCGGCTACGGCAACGCGATGAGCGTGTACTTCGCCACCCGCGCCTTCGAGAAGTCCGGCGTCGCCGCGGTCATGTTCGAGGACCAGGTCTGGCCCAAGCGCTGCGGCCACATGGCCGGCAAGGGCGTGATCCCGGCCGAGGAGATGGTGCAGAAGGTGAAAGCCGCGTGCGACGCGCGCGTCGATCCCGATTTCATCATCATCGCCCGCACCGACGCGGCGGGCACGCACAACGTCGAGGAAGCGATCCGGCGGCTGAATCTCTACGCCGAGGCCGGCGCCGACTGCATGTACGCCGACGCGCTCATGTCGAAGGAAGACATCGCCAAGGTCGCGAAGAGCGTGCCGAAGCCGCTCATCGTCAACATGGGCCTCGGCATGCGCACGCGCAAGACGACGCCGCTGATGACGCCCAGGCAGCTGCAGGACATCGGCGTCGCCGTGGTGAGCTACCCGCGGCTCCTCACCACCGCCGCGCTGAAGGGCATGATGAACGCGATGAACGTCTTCAAGAACGAGGTCGTGGACCAGGAAAAGCTCGTCGCGCGCGACGACCTCCAGGTCGCGTTCGAGGAGCTCAATGATCTAATGGGAATGAAGCAACTTGATGAACTCGAGCGGCGCTATGCCGGCGGCTAACGGCGCGAGGGATGAGGGATGAAGGATGAGGGATGACCCCCGGCGGCGCCGGGAGCACCAGTCACCAGTCACCAGTCACGAGTCACGGGCGAAGCCAATATGGGCATGACCATCGCTGAGAAGATTCTCGCGCGCAAGAGTGGGCAGAATCGGGTTGTTCCCGGAGACGTGGTGACCGTGGAAGTCGACACGGTGATCATGTTCGACAACAACTTCATGCCCAGCATCTGGCGCGAGATCAACAAGCTGCACGACGTCGAGCGCATCGTGGTGACGCTCGATCACCGCGTCCCGGCGCCGACCCAGGCGGCCGCGGCGGCGCATGCGACCTGCCGCGCGTTCGTGAAGCGCTTCGGCATCAAGCGCTTTCACGACGTCGGCCACGACCAGGGCATCGGCCACCAGCTCGTCGCCGACCACGGCTACGCGCTGCCGGGCACGGTGCTGGTGTGCAGCGACTCGCATACCTGCAGCGCGGGGGTGTTCAACTGCCTCGCGCGCGGCGTCGGCGCCCCGGACATCATGTATGCCGCCACCAAGGGCACGACCTGGTACCGCTGCGGGGAGACGATCCGCTACGAGCTGACCGGCCGGCTGCCGGACGCCGTGACTGCCAAGGACGCCTTTCTCCAGATCGCCGGCGTGCACGGCGCACACGCGACCCAGAACGTCGAGTACGGCGGCCCGGGGATGGCGAACCTCTCGATCAGCGCGCGCAAGACGCTCACCACGATGTCGGCCGAGCTGTCGGCGGAGTTCGCCACGTTCGAGGCCGACGAGACGATGCTCGCGTGGATCCGCGACCGCAATCCCTCGGCGAAGCTCGAGCCGGTGCGCCCGGACCCGGACGCGAAATACCTCGCCGTGCGGACGGTCGACCTGGCCGCGCTCGAGCCGCTGGTCGCGCTGCCGGACACGGTGGTGAACAACTCGCACCCGGTGAAAGCCGCGGCTGGAACGCGCATCGACCAGGCCTACGTCGGCTCCTGCGCCAACGGCACGCTGGAGGACCTCGAGCTCGCCGCGCGGGTAGTGAAGGGCCGGCGAGTCGCCCAGGGGACGCGCTTCATCGTCACGCCGGCGTCGGCGACGGTCTACCGCGAAGCCGTACGCTCCGGCGCCATCCAGTCGCTGGTGGACGCCGGCGCCATGATCGCGCCGCCGACCTGCGGCGCCTGCGGCGGCGGCCACATGGGCGTGCTCTCGGACAACGAGGTGTGCATCACCTCCAGCACCCGCAACTTCAAGGGCCGCATGGGCGAGCCGAGCTCGAAGGTGTACATGGGGTCGCCTGCAACGGTGGCAGCTTCCGCCATTCGTGGGGTCATCACGGATCCGCGCGAGTTTTTGAGCTAGGAAAAATGTGGATAGTGGATCGTGGATAGTGGATAGTGTTTCCGCGCGTAGCGCGGCTGATATCTCACCATCCACCATCCACCAGCCACGATCCACGGGGGCAAGATGAAATTCAGTGCTCGTGTTTGGAAGGTTGGAGACAATATCAATACCGATTTGATCCTGCCGATCACGGTGTTCTACGAGACGCCGGAGAAGCAGGCGCGCATGGTATTCAGCGCCAACCGGCCGGGCTGGGTGGACCAGGTGCAGAAGGGCGACATCCTGATCGGGGGCAAGAACTTCGGCATGGGCTCGAGCCGGCCGGCGGCGCGCTCGTTGAAGAACGTCGGCCTCGGCTGCGTCGTCGCGCACTCACTGAACGGCCTCTTCTACCGCAACAGCATCAACTTCGCGTTCCCGGCGCTCGAATGCCCGGGCGTGGACCAGGCGTTCGAAGAGGGCGACGTCGCGGAAGTGGACTTCGAGGCGTCGGTGGTGCGCAACGTCACGCGCAACGTAACGCTCAACGGCCGCCCCACGCCGCCGCGGCTGCTCGAGCTGCTCAGGGCCGGCGGCATCTACCCGCTGCTGGAGAAAGAGAGGCTCATTGCTCCTCGTAACTCGTAACTCGTAACTCGTAACCCGTAACCCGTAACTAGTAACTCGTAACTCGTGGCGTAAAGCGTTGTTACCAGTTACCAGTTACCAGTTACGAGTTACCAGTTACGATTACCCATAACCCATATCGGAATTTGTCATGCCTTTCTACCGCTTCGAAGGAATGAAATCCTTCCGCTTCAACCCGCACCTCTCGACCGCGGACGGCCCGGTGATCGAGGGCGAGACCATGTACTTTCGCATGGTCACCAAGAAAGCCGGCACCGGCGCCGAGCTGCATTACCACCCGAACGAGCTGATGGCGTTCCCGCTCGCCGGCAAGGGCGACTGCTGCGTGGGCAAGGACCGCCGCATCCTCGAGCCGGGCATGTTCGTGCACTTCCCGCCCTACGCGCGCCATGGCCTGAAGGCGACGGAGGACGGCGACCTGCGCTACTTGTACATCAAGGACCGCACCTGGACGCTGATCGGGTCGGCGGCGGACGAGGCGCTGCCGGACAAGGCGCGCTCGGCGACCGAGGTGCAGCGCGATATCAAGGCCGGCAAGTACCCGGGGATGCAGAAGAAGGAGCCGGCGAAATCGCAGGCGATCCTCGAGGGGCTCGGCAACTGCTACTACTCGATGATCGACTCGCTCGCGGCGCCGCCCGCCTCCGGCCACAGCGAGCGCTGGGTCGAGGGCGCCCACATCTCGTTCGGCTTCGTGGAGTCGCCCGCCGGCCACGTGACGGAAGAGCAGCGCGCGGCGCATGAGCTGTTCGCCTACGTCATCGCGGGGCAGCTCGATGCCAAGGTCGGGTCGAAGAAGGAAAAGGTGGGGAAGGGCGGCGTCATCCACGTGCCGCGCGGAACCGCCTACCGCTGGACGGTCGCGAAGGGCGAACCGGCGCGCTATGCCGCGGTGCGCTCGACGCCGCGGCTCGAGGCGATCATCGAGAAGAACGGCGCCGCGGACAACTGGCGCGGCTAGCTGAAGGCGGATGGCGAAAGGCGAAAGGCGAAAGGCGCAAGGAGCTTTTCCGCGCCGCGGGCGAGACCCCCTTTCGACTTCCGCCTTTCGCCTTTCGACTTCGAGTGAAGCTCACTCTGTCTTGACGCCAGCGAGCTTCACGAGCTTCCCCATCTTCTCGTAATCCTCCCGGATCAGCCGGGCGAAGTCCTCGGGCTTGCCGATCGCGGGCTCCTCGCCGAGCTCGAGGTATTGCTTGCGCAGCTCGGGCGAGTTGAGCGCCTCGTTCATGACGCGGTTGAACTTCACGACGACGGCGCGCGGCGTCGCGCGCGGCGCGATGACGCCGTTCCAGCCGTAGAAGCGGAAGCCCGGCACGCCGCTCTCGGCGATGGTGGGGATATCCGGCGTCGCCACCGAGCGCTTGTCGCCGCCGGTGCCGAGGCAGCGCACGCGCCCTGCGCGCACCTGCGGCATCGCCGCCGACAGCGGCGCGACGATGAACGCCACTTCGTTCTGCGCGAGCCCGGCCACGTTCGCCGCGCCCTTGTAGGGCACGTGGTTCGCCGTGATGCCGGCCTGCGTCGTGAAGAGCAGCCCGCCCAGGTGGCTGGTCGAGCCGACGCCGGCCGAGCCCATGCCGAGCTGCCCCGGTCTTGCCTTCGCCAGCTCGACGAAATCCCGGACCGTCTTCGCCGGCGAGGCCGCGTTCACGCAGATCGCGGTGGTCGACAGGACGAAATAGCCCACCGGCACGAAATCGCGCAGCGGGTCGTAGCTCAACTTGCGGTAGATGTGCGGCGTGATCGCGAGCATCGACGCCGCCACGCCGACCAGCGTGTAGCCGTCGGGCACCGCGCGCGAGGCGATCTCCATGCCGATCGTGCCGCCCGCCCCGGGACGGTTGTCCACGACGATCTGCTTGCCGAGACGCTCGGACGTGTGGATGAACACGATGCGCCCGAGGAGATCCGTCGTGCTGCCCGGGCCCTGCGGAAGCACCATACGGATGGGCCGATTCGGATAATCCGGCGCGTCAGCTGCGAAGGCCGCCGCCGCGCTCAAGCCCGCAATTATCAGTAGGATCATTCTCATGCTTCGTCCCCCCGCCTTTTGAATGGACAGGATTAACAGGATCTACAGGATTGAAACAAGGAACGCAAACGCGGCTTTCCATCGTTCTGTTGATCTAATCCTGCTAATCCTGTAAATCCTGTCTATTGTGCAATACGTATACGATTTCTCGACGCTCGACCGGGTGCCCGACGGGCCGACCAGCGCCAGGGTCGCGGCGCGGCGGCTGCTCTCGGGCGCGACCCTCGCCACCGGAAAGTCTTCCACCGTGGGCGCGGTGCTGTCCGGCTCGACCATCATCCTGACCCTCGGCACGCAGGCGCGCGGGTCGGGCGCGAAGCCGCACACGCATCCCAACGAGCAGTTCAATTACGTTCTCCAGGGCACCATGGTGAACGAGATCGAGGGCGAGCTCGTGTTCGCGCGCCCCGGGACGCTCCTGCACACGCCGACCGGCGCCGTGCATACCGGCCTCGCGTGCCCGGACGAGGACCTGGTCTTCCTCGCGATCAAGGACACGCGCCACGGCATCGTCGGCCCGCCGGTGGACGGGAAGTACACCGGGCCGAACTACCTGCCCGGCTTCGGCGAGCGCTCGGGCGAGCCGGCGCAGACGACCGCGCAGATGATCGCCGAGTCCCGCCGCGACCCGGTCGGCGAGAAGACGCGCTACATCTACGAGTTCCCGGACCGCGCCGAAAAGCCGGGCCGCGCCCGCCGCGTGAAAGTGGCGCCCGCCGGCGCGCTGCCCGGCTCGGGCGTTTCAGGTACCGTCATCACCGGCGAGCTGCTGCACGTGGGCGTGCTGCGCTATCCGCGCGGCGTGAAGGCGGCGATCAATGCGAGCCCGGCGGAGCGCTTCGTGTTCGTCGCGGAAGGATCGCTGCAAGGCGAGATCGACGGGCGCCCCGTGACCGTCGCGACGCGCAGCATCGTGCACGTGCCGGCGGGCGTTTCATACGGATTCGCTTCTGCGGGCGATAGCGATGCGCTGGTCGTGGTGGCACAGGACAACAAATATCCATTTGAGGGATGAAGGATGAGGGATGAGGGATGACCCTCGTGCTTCGCACGAAGCGGCTCCGCCTCACTGTTGAACTGGAGCTACACGCGAAGCGTGGGGTCATCCCTCATCCTTCATCCCTCATCCTCTATTGGCACGTGCTATAGTGCCGCGCTTCCCAAACGCATCCAGGAGAAAAAAATGGCCAAGCTGACCCTCAAGCAAGCCAATACCATTATCGAAAAAGCGCTCGCCAAGGCCCGCGAGATGAAGATCAAGCCGCTCGGCGTGGTCGTGCTGGACGAGGCCGGCAACATCGTGTCCGCCCAGCGCGAGGACGGGGCGAGCATGTTCCGGCTCGATGTCGCCAAGGGCAAGGCGTGGGGCGCGGTGGCGATGGGCGCGTCGAGCCGGGCGCTCGGCAATCGCGCCAAGGGCAACCCGAATTTCTTCGGCGCGCTCGCCGCGACCGCGGGCGGCCAGTTCCTGCCCCAGACCGGCGCCGCGCTGATCAAGGACAAGGACGGCGCGATCCTCGGCGCCGCCGGCGCGAGCGGCGGCACGGGCGAGGAGGACGAGGCCGCGTGCGTCGCGGGGATCGAGGCGTCGGGGCTGACGGCTGACGCGTCCGCCTGAAAGGCGGGACATGAAACGGCGGGACATGATCCCGCGGGACATGGTGTAGCGGGACGTGGTGAAGCGGGGTCAAGAACCCCGCTTTTTCATGTCCCGATCCATCACGTCCCGCAGCATCACGTCCCGACTTATCAGTCCCGCTTCTATTTTTTCTCGGGGAGAACGCCCAGCTCCCCGAGCAGCCCCTTGATCAGCGCGTACTCGCTGTCGAGATGCTTGCGCGTGTCGGCCGCGTTCTTGAGGTCTTCCGCCCAGGCGTTCTCCGCGACGTCTTCCTTCCATTCCTTGCCCTGCACCGCCTGGGCAAATGCCTTGTCCCAGAACGCGATTTCCGCGGGCTTGAGCCCCTTCGCCCCGATGAAGCCGCGCCAGCTGTAGAACACCGCGTCGATGCCTTGCTCCCGCAGCGTCGGGATATTCGCCGCCGCGCCCGACTGGCGTTGCGGCGCGGACAGCCCGATCGCGCGCGCCTTGCCCGCGGCGATGTGCGGAAGCGCGTTCGCCGGCGCGCCGACCAGGACGTCGATATGGCCGCCCAGCACCGAGGTCATGCCGACGCCGCCGGACTTCTGGATCACCACCTTGGCCTTGCGCGGATCGGCGCCGGCGGCCTTGAAGATCATGCCGATGACGATGTGGTTGTGATTGCCGGGGGCGGCGGAGAAGGCGAAGGAGAGCGCGGTGGGGTCGGCCTTGATGCGCTCGAGCAGGACCTTGCCCGAGGTGATCGGCGACTCGGCGCGCACCGTCACGAGGATGTACTCGCGCAGCAGGATGCTGAGCGGCGTGAAATCCGTGTAATTGAGCTTGCCCACGCCGAGCAGGTAGTTGGTCACCATGGTCGGCGAGAAGGTGGCGATGTTGTGCGGGTTGCCGGGGTGCTGCACGAGGTAGGTCCACGCGACCGTGCCGCCGCCGCCGGGCCGGTTGGTCACGCTGACACTGGGGAACGCGGGATTCACCTGCAGCAGGTTCTGCACCACGCGCGCGGTGCGGTCCGACGAGCCGCCGGCGCCGGACGCGACCACGATGTCGACGTTCTGCGTCGGCTTCCATTCCTGCGCTGCTGCCGTGCCTGTCAGCAACGCGACGGCAATCGCCGCGCCCTTGATGCTAAATCCGACTGACATCCCTTCCTCCCCATTGTTGATATTTAAGGCATCCTAGCAAGAAACTCTTGGCGCGGTGTTATTCTTCATCCCGATCCCCGATCCCCGATCCCCGATCCCATGAGCTCCTATCGCCCGGAAATTGGCTCGCCCCTCTCCGAAGTGGACACGCCGTCGCTGATCCTCGAGCTCGACGCGTTCGAGGGCAACCTCGACCGGATGGCCGCGTCGCTCGCCGGCAAGAAGATCGCGCTGCGCCCCCACGCGAAGAGCCATAAGTGCCCCGAGATCGCCCTCGCGCAGCTGAAGCGCGGCGCGGTGGGCGTGTGCTGCCAGAAGGTGAGCGAGGCCGCGGCGCTGGTGGACGGCGGCGTGCCCGACGTGCTGATCGCGAACGAGGTCGTGGGCGCGCCCAAGCTCAGGATGCTCGCGGCGCTGGCGAAGCGCGCGAAAGTGGCGGTGTGCGCCGACGACGCAGGCAACGTCGCCGCGTTGAACGAAGCCGCGCGCGCCGCTGGCGTGAAGCTCGACGTGCTGGTCGAAGTGAACGTCGGCGCGAACCGCTGCGGCGTGGAGCCCGGCGAGCCGGCCGCGGCCCTGGCAAAGACGGTCGCGCAGTCCGCGAGCCTGCGCTTCGCCGGGCTGCAGGCCTACCAGGGCGGCGCGCAGCATCTGCGCAAGGTCGAGGAGCGCCGCGCCGCGATCGAGCAGGCGTGCGCGCGCGTGCGCCGGACGACGGAGCTCCTCGCGCAGGCCGGCATCGCCTGCGAGAAGGTGACCGGCGCGGGCACCGGCACCTACCTGTTCGAGGCGACGAGCGGCGTCTACCACGAGCTGCAGGCCGGGTCCTACGTCTTCATGGACGTCGATTACGCGAAGAACGACTGGACCGAGAGCGGCATCCCGCGCTTCGAGCACAGTCTCTTCGTGTGGGCGACGGTCATGAGCAAGCCGTCGGCCACGCACGCGGTGGTGGACGCCGGGCTCAAGGCGTTCAGCATGGACTCGGGCATGCCGCGCGTTGCGGAGGTGGAGGGCGCCGAGTACACGAAGGCGTCCGACGAGCACGGCGTGCTCAAGCTCGCGCCCGGCGCGCGCATCGCGCTCGGCGACAAGCTCAAGCTCATCCCCGGCCACTGCGACCCGACGGTCAATCTCTACGACAACTACGTCTGCATCCGGGGCGGGAAAGTGGCGGCGGTCTGGCCGGTCGCGGCGCGCGGCGCGGTGTGGTGAGGCGCGCCGCTCACGGCTTGGGCGGCCGCGCTTCCGCGATCTGCGCGCGCACGAACTCGATGTGCTGGCGCAGCGTGTAGAGCTCGCTGGTGAAAGCGAGCGGCACCTTCACCCGGTTCACGCCCGCCTCGATCTCGTCGAGCCGCGCGAGGTAGTCCGAGAGCGGCTTGTCCGCGCCGGCACGCTGGACCTCGTTCTCGAGCTGCTTCAGCCTGCCGTACCACCGGGTCATGCGCGAGCGCACCTGCCACGAGTAGAGCGGCGGCAGCACCCGGAACAGCGGAATCAGTATGACCACGAGCGGCACCAGCAGCACGGCGAGGCGCTCGGCCAGCACCGCGACCCAGAACGGCAGGTAGCGCTGCAGGAAAGGCGGGCCGGACTTGTAGAAGCGCCGCGCCTCGTCGCCCAGCGGAAAGTCCACCGCGAGCGGCGCCGGAAACTCACCGGCGCGCTGGAAGGTGCCGACCTGGCCGTGCACTTCGGTCGCGGCCTGGATCAGGAGGCTCACCAGGGCCGGATGCAGGTCGTCGCGCGCGATCAGGTTGGCGGTCGGCGCGAGCAGCACCGTGTCGCGCTCCGGGATATTGCGCACGAGGTCGATCGCGCCCTGCGGCAGCGTGACGCTCGAGAGGAACGGGAAGATGCGGGTGTAAGCCGCGGCCTGGCTCACGCTCATCACGCGGATGCCCGGCATGCGCAGGAGCGCCTGGACCGCGGGTGAATCCACCCCCGCGATCACCAGCGCCGCGTCGATCTTGCCATCGCGGAACGCCTGCGCGGCGCCCGCGAGCCCGATGTCGAGCAGCTTCGCGTGCGCCGGGTCGATCTCGTTGGCCGCGAGGATCTGCCGCGCCAGGCGGCGGCTGCCGCTGCCCTCCGGGCCGATCGCGACCCGCTTGCCCTTGAGCTGCGCGACCCGGTCGACCGTGCGCGTGCCGCGGTAGAACAGCCACAGCGGCTCGTAGTACATCGCGCCGAGCGACACGAGCCCGTCTTCCTCCGACGCGGTGCCGATGCCGCCCTGGACGAAGCCGACGTCGACGTCGGAGTCGAGCTCCCGCAGCCGCTGCAGGTTCTCGACGGCGCCCGAGGACGGGCGCAGCTCGAGCTCGATGTCGTTGCGGGCGAGGATGTCGCGATAGCGCTTCGCATAGACGTCGTAGGAGCCGCCCGCCGCGCCGGTCGTCATGACCAGCCGGCTGGGCGGCGCGGGCTGCACGAACTGGTAGCCGAGCCAGAGCGCGGCGAGGGCGATGAGCGCGAGCGGCAGCGCGACCACCGTCAGGTCGCGCAGCGAAAGGTGCCCGGGGTGCGGGTCGGCGGTGCGCCATTTCCACAGGATTCGTTTCATCGCACGCCAGATCGCAAATTGTGGTCGTGTAGTATAGCCGCCGCCTGACGCCTGACAGCGAAGTCGGAAGGCGGAAGTCGAAAGTCGAAAGTGTTAGGCTCCGCGCTGCGGGGTCATCCCTCATCCCTCATCCCTCGATCGTCGCATCACAAAGGCTTCTGATATGAAGGCCATCAAGAAGATCGGTTTCGTCGGCATCGGCAACATGGGAACGCCGATGGCGTCCCACCTGGTGAAGAAAGGCTACGACGTCACCGTCTACGACATCCGGCAGGACGTGGCGCAGGCGTTCGTCGCGCGCCACGGCGGCCGGGTCGCGGCCACCCTCGTCGACGCCGCGCACGGCATGGATGCCGTCATCACCATGCTGCCCGACGACAAGGTCGTGCGCGAGGCGGTGCTGGGCGGCGGCTCCGAGAACTGCCTCGCCGCGGGGCTCGCCCGGGGCGCGATCGTCGTCGACATGGGCACGTCGAACCCGTCGGCGACGCGCTCGCTCGCCGAGGCGCTCGAGCCGCGCGGCATCGCGGTGGTCGATGCACCGGTCATGGGCGGCGTCGTCTTCGCGAAGGACGCGACGCTCGACATCATGGTCGGCGGCGAGCCGGCGCTCGTGGCACGGTTGACGCCGGTGCTGCAGGCCCTGGGACGCAGCATCATCCCCTGCGGCGGCACCGGCACCGCGCACGCGCTGAAAGCGCTCGCGAACTACGTCAACGCCTGCGCGCTCATCAACGCGGTCGAGGCGATGACGATCGGCCGCAAGTTCGGGCTCGACTCGAAATTGATGGCGGACGCGCTCACCACGATGTGCGCGGGCCGCAACCACCCGATCGAGAAAAAGATCGCGCCGCACGTGATGACGCGCAAGTTCGCCACCGGCATGGCGATGGCGTTCATCGCGAAGGACGTGAAGATCGCGGTGGAGACCGCGCGCTCGGTCGGCGCGTACGCCCCGCTGGGAGAGAAGGTCTCCGAGCTCTGGTCGGCCGCCGCCGAAAAGCTCGGCGGCACGCGCGACCAGGCGGAAGTGGCCCGCTACTGGGAAGAGGCGTCGGGGGTGAAGCTCTAGCTGCGCATCTTGATGCGGGCCGCCGCCCAGGCGGGCATTTCGCGAAAGCCCAGGTGGAGAACGGGGGAAGCCGAAGCGAGATTCAGGCCGATCCGCTTCAGCGCAATGGCCAGGCTCCGCCTGGAAAAGAGACTGATGTGCCCGTTGCGCGGCGACCCGTACCACCACTTGAGGCGCTGGTCTCTCGCCACGTGGCCGTCGGAAAGCAGGGTGGAAAAGTAGAGCAGGCCGCCGTCCGATATCAGTGAACGCAGCTCTTCGAGCAGCTTCGCGATGTCGGCCGAATGCTCGAAGACCTCGAACGCCGTGACGAGGTCGAAAGTGCCCAGGCCTTTGACGTCGGTCGGGTTCACGAACGGATCGTAGGAGACGGACTGCCATCCTCGCCGCCGCAGCGTCTCGCTCAGCAGCCCCGCGCCGCCGCCGTAGTCGAGATGCCTGATTTTTTCGCGCGCGGCCCCGAACAGCTTGTGGATATGACCCGCATTTCCAAGGGGCCGGCTGCCCGCGTAGTCGGGATCGACCGTCGCGTAGTCGGCGTTGTAGATGCGCGAGGTGAAGTCTTCGGCGGACCAGCGGGCGAACTCGGGCGCGAAGCAGAACCCGCAAGCCTCGCACAGATGGTAATCAATGGGCACGCCGGCGTCCGGAAGGATCACGCCCCACGACTCGGCGCAGGACTTGTTGAAGTCCACGGTGTCGTGCAATGCGGCGACGCCGTTGCAGACCGGGCAGGCGGCCGGCGCCTTCATGGTCAAGCCGGGTGCGCGGCGGTCCGTCGCCGCAGCATGAGATAGACGCAGAACGGCGCACCCGCCGCGACGAGGTGCTTGAGGGAATGCCCGCTGATCGCGGAGAAGCTCAGCCGATAGACGCCGTAGTCGAACCACTGGATGGCGAAAGCGACGCCGTAGACCGCGACCCCGTAGATCAGGTACTGCCGGTGCGTGTGGCGGGCCGGGTAGACCGCGAGCAGGTACGGGATGACCAGGAGCGGCGTGACCTGGACCCAGCCGTAGACGCGCAGGTCGTCCACGTATTTCCACAGGATGACGCTCGCGGCGCCGATCGCGAGCGACGTGGCCAGCACCGCGAGCTCGTGTCTTTCCGACACGTACTCGGTGACCATCGCCGAGAACAGTCCCATGAACGCGACGGTCATCGGCAGCCGGTCCCACACCAGGCGGCCGTCGTCCGGCTTGTAGTGGTAGTATCCGGACCCGAAGAAGACGAGGGCGACGCCGAGAAAAAAGACGAACCAGGGGCGGCGGGCGGTCGTTCCGGGATTCCGCCAGCACCAGGTCATCCCGATCGCGCCGACCACGAGGAAAAGCAGGTTCGAGGCGACGTTGCCGAAGTTCTTCAGTCCCAGGCAGGTGCGGATGTCCGCGAACGCGTGAAAGCCCGGGTCCTGGGGGATGGGCTTCCACAACAGCAGGAGAGCGAGCAGCGGCCCCGCGATGATCGCGAGCAGCACGCCTTCCCGCCAGCCGTAACGCGGAGCAAGAGAACCAGCCACCATCCACCATCCACTAGCCACGATTTGCAAGCATCATATAGGAGGAGCACGCGATGGCGCAGGACAAGACCAGGATCGTGATGGGCACCGCGACGCCGGGCGGCGGGTTTCCCGCGTACGGCTGGCCGTATGCCGAGATCCTGAACCAGGCCGACCCGACGCTCGCGATCGAGCCGATCAACACCAAGGGCAGCAACGAGAACGTCGTCTCGCTCGACGAGGGCAAGCTCGATCTCGGCCTCGTCACCGGCGAAGTGACCTACGAGGCGATCAGCGGGCTCGGGCGCCCGAAGGCGAGCAACCTGCGCATCATCAACGCGACCTACTCGCAGGCCGGGATGTTCATGGTGAAGGCCGACAGCCCGTACAAGAGCATCCCGGATCTCAAGGGCAAGCCGATCGCGTGGGGCGCGGCGAGCTCGGGCTTCATCGTGCTCGCGCGCTACGTGATGGACGGCCTCGGCCTCGACATGAAAAAGGATTTCGAGGCGCACCTGCTCGAGAAAGCCGGCGACGGCCCTCCCATGGTGCTCGACGGGCGCGCCGCGGCGATGTGGGGCGGCGGCGTCGGCTGGCCGCCGTTCATGAACATCGCGAAAGGACCGGCCGGCGCGCGCTTCATCGCGCCGAGCGCGGAGGAAATCCGGCGCATCCAGGCGAAGCACGCGTTCCTCAAGAACACCACGATGCCCGCCGGCAGCTACCCCGGGCAGGCCGGGCCGATCAATTCCGTCGGCTCGTGGCCGTTCGTGCTCGCGCGCAAGTCGCTCCCCGACGACGTCGCCTACCGCCTGGCGAAGGCGCTGCACACCGCCCACGGCGCGCTCGCAAAGAAGATCGACCAGGCGCAGGAGTCCACGCTTGCGAACACCCTCGCCGCCGCGCCGACGCGGGATCTCATTCATCCGGGCGTGCTCAAGTACATGCGAGAAATTGGGATAGTTAAATAAGGGATGAGGGATGAAGGATGAGGGATGACCCCCTCGCGCTTGGCTCGGACTTGGCGTGTCCCCCCCTTTCGCCCGCGCCCAAACGGTAAACTGTCCCGCCACGAACAATCGTGCAAGCCGGCAATCACGCGAAGCGTGGGGTCATCCCTCATCCCTCATCCCTCATCCCTCATCCTTCGAATGACCATCCCTTAACCAGAAACGGTCGCATATGAAATTGTTTGGCTCCCCCGGCAGCCCCTTCGCCCGCAAGGTGCGCATCGTCCTCGCGGAAAAGGCCATCGCGCACGAGTACATCGTCGCGCGCGGCTCGGCGCCGGGCTCGCCGGTGCCGGCGTTGAACCCGCTCGGCAAGGTGCCGACGCTGGTGATGGACGACGGCCGCGCGCTCTACGACTCCGTGGTGATCGTGGAGTATCTCGACGGGCTCGGCAGCGGGCCGCGGCTCATACCCGAGGCGGCGGCCGAGCGGCTCGAGGTGAAGCGCTGGGAAGCGCTCGGCGACGGCATCACCGAGGCGACCGTGAACGTGAACCACGAGCTGCGCGAGCCGGCGGAGAAGCAAAAATCGCCCGAGTGGTTCCAGCGCCAGCGCGACAAGATCGACCGCGGGCTCGCCGTGATGGAAAAGGACCTCGGCGGGGCGCAGTACTGCTTCGGCGCGCGCTACACGCTCGCCGACATCGCGGCGGGCTACGCGCTCGGCTACCTGGATTTCGCGCTGCCCGACGTCGAGTGGCGCAAGGGGCATCCCGCCCTGGCGCGGCTCGCGGAGCGGCTCTACGCGCGCGCCTCGTTCAGCTCGACCATGCCCGTCGCGCGGACGTAAAGCTCTTTGGGAGGGAAAATAATGAAGGTCCTGAATCACGCATTCATTCTTTGCTGCGCGCTGCTGGCGGGCAGCGCCGCGGCGCAGTATCCCGACAAGCCGATCCGGTTCCTGGTCGGCGTCGCGCCGGGCGGCGGCACCGATTTCGTCTCGCGCGTGATCGGGCAGAAGCTCACCGAGAAGTGGGGCCAGCCGGTGGTGACCGACAACCGCACCGGCGCGACGGGGCTGATCGCGTTCGCGACGACCGCCAGCGCGGCGCCGGACGGCCATACCGCGATCATCTTCAACATCGGCCACCTCATGTCCGCGGCGCTCGCGAAGAATCCCGGCTTCGACAGCGTGCGCGATTTTGCGCCCGTCACGCTGATCGCCACCGGGTCGCTGATGCTGGGGGTGCATGCCTCGGTGCCGGCATCCAACGTGAAGGAGTTCGTCGCGTACGCGCGGGCGAACGCCGGCAAGCTCAACTACGCGTCCGGCGGCCCGGCGAGCGTGCAGCATCTCGCGATGGAGCTCCTCAAGCGAGAGGCGAAGATCAACCTCACGCACGTGCCGTTCAAGGGCGGCGGCCCGGGCACCACGGCGCTGGTGTCGGGGGAAGTGCAGGCGTTCATCACCAACATCCTGTCGCAGATTCCGCACATGAAGACCGGCCGCATCAAGGGCCTCGCGGTCGCGAGCCCGAAGCGCAACATCGCCGCGCCCGAGGTGCCGACTTTCGCCGAGGCCGGCTACCCGACGGTGGACGTGAACCTGTGGCAGGGCGTGCTCGTGCCCGCGCGCACGCCGCCGGCAGTGATCGAGAAGCTCGCCGCCGCCATCACCGAGGCGGTGCGCGCGCCGGACGTCGGCGCGAAGCTCGCCACGCAGGGGGCGGAGCCGGCGGGCACCAGCCCGCGCGAGTTCGGCGCGTTCCTGAAGAGCGAGCGCGCGCGCTGGGTCGCGCTCGCGAAGGAAGCCCGGATCACCGTGGAGTGACGAGCGCGCTCTCGAGCTCGGCGCGCCGCGCGTCGATCTCGGCGAGCCGCTCGATGATCGGCAGGTCGGCCGTCGCGGAGGAGATCGGCGGCGGCCCGCCTTGCACGTGATCGAGGAACGCCTTGATCTCGGTGAGGAGCGGCATGTCCTTCCCCACGGGGATCTTCTCTTCCGGCGCCTTCATGTCGACCGGGTCGCCGCGGCGAACGGTGATCTCGGGCGAGTACGAATCCTGCAGCTCCATGGTCGCGTCGGAGCCGATCGCGCAGAACCAGCGCCGGTAGCCGGGGCTCGCGATCGACATTTCCAGCGTCACGAGCGGGTCGGCGCCGCCGCCGAGCTGCGCGATCACGCCGGTGCACCCGGGCGAGGTCACGGTGACCGAGCGCAGCGGAGGCACGCGCCCCAGCCAGTGCTGCGTGACCGCGAGATCGTGCGGCATCAGGTGCCAGATCGAATTCATGTCGGGGTGCGGCATGCCCCAGCCCCAGCGCACGATGCGGATCGCCTCGAGGCTGCCCAGGCGGCCGGCGGCGATCTCGGCGCGGATGCGCTCGATGCCGGGGTGGTAGCGCCATTTCTGCATGACGAAGAGCCGGCCGCCGTAGGCGGCGGCGAGCCGGCGGGCGCTCGCCACGTCGGTCGTCATGGGCTTCTCGACGAACACCGGCTTGCCGTAGCCGAGCAGCGCGTCGAGCGTCGCCGCGTGCGTGACCGAGGGCGTGGCGACGACGTAGGCGTCCAGGCCGCGCAGCTCGGGAATCGATTCGAACGCCGCGGCGGCGCCGAGCGCGAGCGCGCGATCCCGCGTCGCGCGGGAGGGCGCGGCCACGCTCACGCGCGCGCCGCAATCGAGCAGGTCGCGCAGGATGTTGCGGCCCCAGTTGCCGCAGCCGACGAGCCCGACCGAAAGGGTCACGGCGCGTCCCGCGGCGAGACGCGGCGGGCGTAGTCGGCGGCGAGCGCCGCGTAGCCCGCGGCGTCGCGGTCGCGGCTCGAGAGCTTCGGGCTCGCGCACGGCCATGCAAGGCCGAGCTCCGGGCAGTCCCAGCGGCAGCCGAGCTCGTCCGCCATGTCGAAGTACTCCGAGACCGAGTAGACGTGCAGGCTCGGGCGCGTGTAGTAGAACCCGTGCGCGACGCCCGGCGGGACGCACAGCCCCTGGGGCTCCTCGCCCGTGAGAGTCAGCAGGACGGAGCGGCGGAACGTGGGCGAGTCCGGGCGCAGGTCGTGCAAGCCGAAGCGCATCTCGCCCGTCACCAGGAAAAAGTAATCCCAGTGCTTCACGTGCACGTGCACGCCGCGCAGCACGTTCTCTTCGCTCGACACGGCGTTCCACTGCACGGCGGGCGGGCTGTCGTGCCACGAGGCGCGCATCAGCTCGGTGAAGCAGCCGCGCTCGTCGCGGTGCGGCGCGAGCCTGCGCACGCGGACCCCCGCCAGCGGTTGGGACTCTTCCATGGTCAGCCCGGCGCCTTCGCGGCGCTTTCCCCTGTTGCCTGCCTCATCGCATCTTCCCGCCGCAGGCTGGTCAGCACGCTCTGCGTGAGCCGGTCCCGCTTCCCCGCGTCGGCCAGGAACGCCGCCCAGTGCTTCATCTCCCGCAGCCGCCGCTCGAGCGGCCAGTCGCGGCGGTGCAGCGCGGGAAACTGCATCGTGGTGATCGCAACCCGCGTGCCGGCGCGGATCCCGGGAAGGGCGAGAAATTTACGCCACATGTGCAGGTCCGTCCAGAGATCGGGCGGGGCGGGGCTCCAGCCGACCGGCAGGCGGCGATAGGTCTCGAGGTGATAGCCGGCCTGCGTGAACCCGAAGAAGTTGTAGATGCTTCCCAGCATCCGCTCGCGCGTGTCCTTCGAGGCCAGGTCGCCGAGCTCGACGTGCAGCCCGTTGTCGGGCAGGACGATCATCTGGTGGACGTTGCCGAATTCCACCTCGGCGAGCAGCCGCGCCATCTCGGACAGGTGATCGGGAAGCCACAGGTCGTCGTCGGCGATGTGGCAGACGTAGCGGCCCTGGGCGCGCTCCAGCGCCAGGTGGCGCCAGGCCTCGCCGCTGCGCTCGCCCTTGGGATGGACGAGGGCGCGGATGCGGGGATCCCGCTCCCCCGCCGCGCGCGCGAATTCGGCCGTCGCCTCGGGCGCGCCGTCGCAGACGATCAAGACCTCGAAATCCTGGCGCGCCTGCGCGAGCACGGAGCCGAGCGAGTAGTGCAGCAGCTCGGGGCCGCGGTGAACGGGCAGGAGAATGGTGAATTCGGGACGGCTCATGGCCCTAGCCTAGCACCGCCGGGGCACGATGGCCCTCGTCCACCGTCCTCCGTCCTCCGTCCCCAGTCCCTGGTCCCTATCCCGCGAGCGGCTTCAAACTCCCAAGCAGCGTGGGCACGAGCTCCGTCACCGTCGGGTGGATGTGAACCGCGCGCTGGATGGTGGTGTAGGGCTTCTTCGCGTACATCACGTCGAGCAGCGAGTGCACGATCTCGTCGCCGTTCAGGCCCAGGATCGCGGCGCCGAGCAGCTCCTTCGAGCCGGCATCCACCAGCACCTTCATGAAGCCCTGGGTCTCGCCCATCTCGCGGGCGCGCCCGACGCGGGCCATCGGCATCTTCGCGGCGAGGAGCTTGCGGCCGCTCGCTCGGGCTTCGGCTTCGTTCATGCCGACGCGCCCCAACGGCGGGTCGATGAAGAGGGCGTAGCAGGGAATCCGGTCGCTGATCTTGCGTGGATCCTGGTCGAAGAGGTTCGCGACGACGATCTCGTGGTCGTTCCATGAAGTATGGGTGAACGCGCCGCGGCCGTTGGCGTCGCCCACGGCCCAGACACCCTCGGCGCTGGTGCGGCACTGCTCGTCCACCTTGATGTAGCCGCGCGGGTCGAGCTCGACGCCCGCCCGGTCGAGGCCCAGGTCGCCGGTGTTCGGGAGGCGCCCGACGGCGAGGAGGAGGTGAGTGCCTTCGACGGCCTGGCCGCCCTGGAGGCCGACGGCGATGGCGCCGCCGTTCTTCTTCACGGTCATGTCGCCCGCGCCGAGATGGATGGCGACGCCCTCGCGCTCGAGGATGGCGCGGATCCCGGCGGCGACGTCGTCGTCCTCGCGCGGCAGGAGCTTGGGCATCTTCTCCACCACGGTGACCTGCGCGCCGAAGCGCCGGTACATCTGCGCGAATTCCAGGCCGATGTAGCTGCCGCCGACGATGACGAGGTGCCCGGGCACCCGGTCCACGTCCATGATCGAGCTGTTGGTGAGGAAAGGCACGTCCTTCACGCCCGGGATGTCGGGCACGAGCGCACGCCCGCCGACGTTGAGGAACACCTTGTCGGCCGCGAGCGCCCGGCCGCTGACGTCGAGGGTCCGCGGCGCGGTGAAGCGCGCGTGGCCCTCGATCAGGGTGACGTTCTTCATGCCCTTGATCCAGGCGGCGAGGCCGTCCTGCGAGTGCTTGACCACGCCGTCCTTGCGCTGCTTGACCGCGGCCATGTCCACGCGGACCTCGCCCGCGGCGAAGCCGTACTCGGCCCCGCGCCGCGCCATGTGGATCGCGCGCGCGCTGCCCACCAGCGTCTTGGTCGGGATGCAGCCGTCGTTCACGCACGTGCCGCCCAGCCGCCGGCGCTCGATCAGCGCGGTCTTCAGACCCTCCTTATCCAGCCGCGCGCACAAGGCCGGGCCGGCCTGGCCGGCGCCAATCACGATCGCGTCGAAATGTTCAGCCATGACGAGCCTCCATGCCCTTCATGATAAGGGATCGGGGATCGGGGAACGGGGAACGGGGATCGGGGATCGGGGATTGGGGATTGGGGTATCCTGACGGCCGTCCCGTTCCCCGTTCTCCGATCTCCGTTCCCGGAATTGCCATGAGTCACTGGTTCGAGTACTTCCCCGGCCACCACATGTGGTCGCAGGGCATGATGTTCGGCATCGAGATGCAGACCTGGGGCGCGGCGGCGCTCGGGGAGATCGACCAGGTCGGGCAGAAGTTGAAAGCCCACGTCGGCGACAACGAGAAATGGTGGGCCGAGTGGACCGCGATGGCGAAGCGCATCGAGGGCTTCGGCGACGATGCCGAGCGCGACGGGCGCAAGCTCACGGCGGGCGCCTATTACCTGCGTGCAGCCGTGTACTACTTCTGCGGCGAGCGCTTCATTGCGCCGTCCGAGCGCAAGTGGGACACCTACCGCAGCTGCCTGCGCTGCTTTCGGAAAGGCGTCGAGCGGCGCTACCCGGCGATCGAGCGGGTGGAAGTTCCGTACGAAGGTACCACGCTCCCCGCGTGGCTCCTCAAGGCGAACGTGAAGGGGCGCGCGCCGGCGATGGTGATGTTCGACGGGCTCGACAACGCGAAGGAGCTCTCGGTGCTGTTCGGCGGCGTGGAAATCGCCAACCGCGGCATCCACGTGCTGGCGATCGACGGGCCGGGGCAGGGCGAGGCGCTGCGCCTGCAGGGCATCCCGAGCCGCTACGACTACGAGGTGCCGGGCCGCGCGGCGTACGAGTATCTCGCCGGGCGGGCGGACATGGACCCGAAGCGGATCGGCGTGATGGGCTTCAGCATGGGCGGCTACTACGCGCCGCGGGCGGCGGCGATGGAGCCGCGCTTCGCCGCGTGCCTCGCGTGGGGCGGGCACTGGGACTACCACGAGTCATGGGTGCGGCGCCGCAAGGTGATGGAGAGCGGCGGCACCCGGCTCTCCGCGCCGCCGTTCCAGCTCGCCTGGGTGCTCGGCATGCCGGACATGGACGCGTGCATGAAGAAGCTGGAGAACTACCGCCTCGCGGGCGTCGCGGAGAAGATCCGCTGCCCGTTCTATTGCATCCACGGCGAGAACGACAACATCGTCCCGCTCGAATTCGCGCAAAAGCTCTACGACGCGGTGGGCTCGAAGGACAAGACGCTCAAGGTGCTGACCGCGCACGAAGGCGGCAGCGAGCACTGCCAGGAAGACAACCGGCAGGTGGGCGTGAATCTCGTCGCTGACTGGTTGCAGTCGCGCCTCGACGGTAATCGGTAATCGGTAATCGGGAATCGGGAATCGGGAATCGGGAATCGGGAATCGGGAATCGGGGATCGGGGATCGGGGATCGGGGATCGGGGATCGGGGATCAGGGATCAGGGATCGGTAAGCCGTTAGGCTCTTACTCGCCGCGGAGCTTCGCGGCCGCCACGACTTTCTGCCAGCGGGCGAGATCGCGGCGGATGACCTGCACGAATTCCTCCGGCGTGTTGCCGATCGCGTCGAAGCCCTGCGCCGCGAGGCGCTGCTTCACGTCCGGGCTCGCCAGCGCTTTCACGATCTCCGCGTGCAGGCGCGTGATGACTTCGCGCGGCGTGGCGGCCGGCGCGAAGAGCCCGTACCACGTGATCACCTCGAAGCCGGGCACGGTCTCGGCGAGGGCCGGCACGCCGGGCAGGGCGGGAATGCGCCGGGCGCCGCCGGCCGCGAGCGCGCGCAGCCGGCCGCTCTTCACGAACGGCATGAGGCCGGCGAGCGTGCCGAACGACATCGCCACCTGGCCGCCCACCACGTCGTTCAACGACGCGCCGGTGCCCTTGTAGTGCACGATCAGCAGGTCGATCTTCGCGGCCTGCTTGAGCAGCTCCGCGGCGAGGTCCGACGGCGTGCCGCGCCCGGCCGCCGCGATGGTGAGATTGCCGGGCCGCGCGCGGGCGAGGGCGATCAGCTCCTTCACGGTCTTCGCGGGGATCGAGGGATGGACGACGAGCAGGTTGGGCGTGGAGCCGGCCAGCGAGATCGGCGCGAAGTCGCGCTCGACGTTGAACGGCGCGTCCGGGTAGAGCCACGGGTTGATCGTGAAGATGTTGGTGGTGAAGAGCAGCGTGTAGCCGTCCGGCGCCGCGCGCGCGACCACCTCGGTGCCGATGATCGCGTTGCCGCCGGCGCGGTTCTCGATGACGAGCGGCCGGCCCAGGCTCGCCGCCATCCGCTCCGACAGCGACCGCGCCATCAAGTCCGTCCCGCCGGCGGGGGCGAAGGGGACGATCACGCGGATGGGTTTCTCGGGGTACTGCGCCCAGGCGCTGCCCCATGTGAACAGGAGGGCAGCGACTATTGAACGGACAGAATGACTACCCGCGACCCGCCCCCCGCGAGTCACGGCTGTTGAATGGACAGGATTAACAGGATTAACAGGATTCATGGGATTTGCAGGATTAAAGCATCAAACGGCTCTAAAAGCTTCACCGCGAAGGACGCCAAGGACGCGAAGGAAACCTAGTGTTGCGAAGTGAAGCCAATACCGCGCTTTGCCCTGGGTTCAGGTGGCAACATCAACTGACGAATTGCCTCGAGGATTTCCGCTATAGCCCGATCGTGAATGTCGAGCTTTCGCTCGATGCGCGCTTCCAGCTCCTCGAGTCGTTTTGCCAATTCGCGGCTGGTGGCTAGCAGTCCGCGCAACTGAACAAACGCCCTGACGACGTAAACAGACACATCGATTGCGCGCCGGGTGCTGAGGATAGTTGCGGCTTGAATCGCGCCATGCTCGGTGAAAGCATATGGCAATTTTCTGCGCCCGCCCCATCTTGATGTCGCATTTTGCGACATCAAGTTCTCGAGTTCCCGATGAGTCAGACGAAATAGAAAGTCCGCCGGGAAACGGCGCCTGTTACGACGGACCTGTTCGTTCAGTCTTCGTGTTTCAACTCCGTACAGGGCCGCAAGATCGGCGTCGAGCAGCACGCGGTCGCCTCGTAGTGTGACGATGCGGCTCGTGATAGCTTCAAGGGCCATTTGGCCCGTATTCGTCCTCGCGCGCATGGAAGACCCGCCGTAAAGGTTCTCAACGCCCGGGGCTTCAAGGCGTTGACGACGCAGGCCATCCCTCATCCCTCATCCCTCATCCCTCAAGAGAAAAGCCTCACCGCCAAGGACGCCTCCCCTCCTTCGAAACCAACCGGGTGTTGGATCGCGCTGACGCCTCAACTGAAGTTTTTTTCGCGGCTCGCGGCGCTATTATCAAATGCCAGTGGAATCGAAAATAAGAAGCCCCGTTATTTCAGGCTGCGATAATAGGTCCCTATCTATCTGAGTTATTGGATATTTACTTTGGAGTCCTCATCGCATTTTCGATTTATGATATTATCGAAAATAACGGTCTCCCTTATTTTCGTAGCCGCTAATAAGGACTCACGTGGCGACACCATCGGGAAAATATGTGGCCGTCTCGGCGGGTGGAGAAGCATTCGTACCCGCGCCGCTGCCGCCTGAGATTGCCTGGACCCCGAGCCTCGTCGCGAGGCTATCCGAGGCCGACCGCCTCATCGGCAGGCTGGGGGGAGAGGGGGGGCGCCTGGCCAATCCGCATCTGCTCATCCGGCCGTTCGTGCGCCGCGAGGCTGTCCTGTCGAGCCGTATCGAAGGCACGCAGGCGACTCTCGGCGAGCTTCTGCAGGTAGAAGCCGGGGCGCGCGTCGAGCGCAGCCCCGACGATCTGCGCGAGGTCGGCAACTACGTGGTAGCCCTGGAGCAGGGCGTGGCCCGCCTCGATCGATTGCCCTTGTCCCTGCGCCTCATGCTCGAGCTGCACAAGACGCTCATGAGCGGCGTGCGCGGGGACAGCGCCGCTCCCGGAGAATTCCGGCGCACGCAGAACTGGATCGGCGCGCCCGGATCCACGCCGGCGACCGCGCGATTCGTGCCGCCACCTCCCAACGAGATCGCGCCATGCCTCGACGCCTGGGAGAAATTCCTGCACGAGCGCAACCTGCCGCCCCTCGTCCAGGCGGCGCTGATGCATTACCAGTTCGAAGCCATTCATCCTTTCCTGGACGGCAACGGCCGGGTGGGCCGGCTGCTGATCACGCTGTTCCTGATCGAGCGCGAGGTGCTGCCGTCGCCGCTGCTGTACCTGTCCGCCTACTTCGAGGCGACGCGACGCGACTACTACGACCTGCTCACTGCCGTCAGCACGCGCGGCGAATGGCAGGAATGGCTGCAGTACTTCCTCTACGGTGTATCCCACCAGGCGAAGGATGCCTACGAGCGCGCCGGGAGAATAAATCGCCTGCTCGAAGACTGGCGCCGGAAGCTGGCCAGCCGGCAGACCCGGACGATGATGGCGTTGCTCGATCGGGTCGCCAGCAACCCATTCGTCACGGTAACCGGCGCGGCGAAAGACCTGAAGGTCGCGTTCACAACCGCGCAACGCCAGATCGACTGGCTCGTACGGCATAGGATTCTCAAGCAGGTAAACGAAACAGCGCGCGACCGTGTCTACTGCGCGCAGGCGCTGCTCTCCATCCTCGACGCGCCGGCGGATATTCCCCGGGCGGGAAGCGCTTGACCCTGGCCGTTTCGGGAAGTGGCGGACAAACACCCCTATCCCATATCCCGTATCCCATAACGGGTTTGAGCGGGTCATCCCTCATCCCTCAAAAGAAAAGCCTCACCGCAAAGGACGCGAAGGGATTGAAAATGAGGGCCCCTCGCTGTTCGGCTTCCCCTAGTCCCATATTGGGACTATACTGCGTCATGCGGGTGATTGCGCTGTCTACGTTGCGCGATTTCTGGTCTGGCAAAGCCGCCTACCCGGATGCCCGGGAGCCGACGCTGGCCTGGTACAGGCAGGTCCTGAATTCGGATTGGCGGTCTCCTGCGGACGTTAAGCGGGAATTCGCGAGCGCCAGCATCCTGCAAGACGGGCGCGTTGTATTCAACATTGGCGGCAATAAATACCGCATCGTAGTCTGGATCAATTACCCCTATCGCGTTGTCTATATCCGGTTCATAGGCACCCATTCGCAATACGACCGGATAGACGCGCAAACAATATGAAAGGGCGACGCATGCAGATAAAACCGATCAGGACCAGGGCCGATCACCGCGCCGCGCTAAAGGAAATCGAGGGCTTGATGTCTGCTGAGGCAGATAGCCCTGAAGGCGAGCGCCTCGATGTGCTGGCTACGCTCGTCGAGGCATACGAGAAGAAGCACTTCCGTATGGACCTGCCTGATGCGGTGGAGGCGATCAAGTTCCGTATGGAACAGAATCGAATGACCCCCAAGGACCTCGTGCCCATGATTGGTCGTATCAACCGCGTATATGAAATCCTGAGCCGGCGCCGTCCGCTGACCCTGGAAATGATCAGGCGCCTCCATCGCGAGCTGGATATTCCCGCCGAGTCGCTGATAAAGCAGCGGGAAAAGCGAAAGGCAGCTTAGTAGAAGAAATCAATCCTTCATCCACGGGAACGGCGTGGGGGGGGTGGGAAGTGGGAGGTGGCGGGCAATACACCCATATCCCATATCCCATGACCCATAACGGACTCTCAGCGGGTCATCCCTCATCCCTCATCCCTCATCCCTCAAAAGAAAAGCCGGGGTGGCCTGGTTGAGTAGTTGTTCAGCTTCGACGAGCTGCAGCAGCTTCTCGAAACGAACCGGATGTTCGATCAGATCGTTTTTAACCAGTCCTGCACTCTCGGCGAGGCATCGAGCTCCTTGGCTATGCTCCGCAAATTCCCCAGAACTACTTCGTGCCCGGTTGATGCGGCAACGTCCTGAACGAGTCCGGAGATAAGTGTTTGCGATCCTTCATCCAGAAGGGTTCGCAGGTGAGGTCGGCGATTCTCGGGGATCTTCCCTGACTGCAGAGCAACTCTCAGTTCGTCCGGCGTAAGCAATTCGCGATAGCTCGTGCTGGCAGCGATGCAGGCCATCTGGATGAAGTCGGGGCGAGTTTGTTGCATCGTCGGCGCTGTTCAGGAAAAGACGATTTGCAGGAGACTACAAGTGGACCGCCTTCTTGCTCTTTTGTACACAATGCGGAGGTGTCCATTATCCGTGGTCAACGGATATTGATGTACAGAACGGTTGAAGCAGTTCGTCGTCATGGGTATTGCCACCTGCTTTGTCCACTATTATATCGCGTACATCATTGGTGTACGATATAAAATAATGTACAATGCTGTTCATGGATACCGTGCACCAGACGGCCGGTGAGACTGACGTGCTGAAGCACGCGTTAAAGCGTCTTGAGAATCATGGCCTTACCGCCAAAGTCGATCGCGATCAACCCGCGCTGGGCCGAGCCCGGCCGGATGCACTGGTGCGCCTGGCGTACGGCAAACAGCGCGACACCCTATATGCCGTCGAGGTGAAGCGCTGGGTGACGCCTGCGAATATCGGGGCGATCGTCACCCGGCTACGCGAGCTCGGGCCGGCAGCGTTGCTGGTGACAGACTACGTCACGCCACAGGTCGGCGAGCGGCTCAAGCAACTCGACGTGGCATTTGCCGATACCGCGGGAAATGCCTATCTCCGCGGCCCCAACTTTCTGGTGTGGCTGATCGGTCAGAAACCCCAGGAAATCCACCAGCGCCCCCGTCCGGGCCGCGCCTGGCAGCCGACCGGGCTGAAAGTCATTTTCGCGTTGCTCTGTCACCCTGATTGGATCGGGCTCGGCTACCGCCAGCTTGCTGCGCGCGCGGGAGTCGCCAACGGTACCGTCGGCTGGGTGATGCGCGATCTGCAGGAAATGCGGTACCTGACGGTAGTCAAGCGTACCCGTAGGCTGAATGCCACCAAGCGCCTGCTCGACGAATGGGCGATCGCGTATGCCCGCACGCTACGTCCCCGGCTGCTCATGGGCCGCTATCAAGCTACGACCCTGCAGGATTGGAAAGAGTGGCACCCCGAGAAAGAGGGCGCATTGTGGGGTGGCGAGCCGGCTGCCGCGCTCCTGACCGAATATCTCAGGCCCGGCGTGCTGACGCTGTACGCGAAGCAAGTACCGGGACGGCTGGTGCTCGAGCACAAGCTGACGGCCGCGCCAAACCAGCTCGTCAATGAGCGCGTCGTGGAGTTCCGGCAGCAGTTCTGGGATTTCGACGCGCCCGCGGATAAGCCGCATACCGTGCCGCCCGCCCTGGTCTACGCCGATTTGCTGGCTACCGGCGATGCGCGCTGCATCGAAACCGCCAGGAAGGTCTATGACGGCAGCCTCGCTCGACTTTTCGCGGAAAACTGATCTGCGCCTGCTCGCGGCGCTGGTCAAGGAGGTGAGCGCGGCAGCCGGCGGCAAGCCGTTTCTGCTGGCTGGCGCAATGGCGCGCGATCTGCTGCTGGTTCACGCGCACGGCGTGGCCAGCACGCGCGCGACGGAAGATGTTGATCTCGCATTCCTGATGTCCAGTTGGGAAGAATTCGAGAAGCTGCGCGAGCGGCTGCTGCACGGTGAGTTCAAGGCGATTCCCCGCGCAGGGATACATAGGCTGCGGTTCCGCGGATCGCTGGACGTCGACATACTTCCATTCGGCGGCGTGGAGCGCGCCGACCGCACGATCGTTCTTCCGCCGGATGACGACTTCCGCATGTCGATGTTCGGATTCAGCGAAGCACTTCAGTCAGCGGTGACCGTGACGCTGCCCGACGGCGCCAGTGTCCAGGTCGTCTCCGTGCCGTCGCTCGCAATACTCAAGTTTTCGGCATGGGCAGAGCGACGCCTGGTCGAACCGGGCAAGGATGCCTACGATCTGAAGCTGATCGTCAGAAACTACGCCCACATCGTCGGGGAGCGTCTCCACGAGGCTAATCCATACATGATGGGTTCGCCGTCGGACTATGAGGGCGCCGGCGCCTGGCTACTCGGGAAAGACATGGCGTCATTGCTGGACGACGAAGGGCGCGATCGATTGGCGCGCCTTATCGCGGACGAAGCGGACGAAACGGGGCAATTGCGCCTCGCGGGGGACATGATGCACGAGGATTCTGAACGCGCTTTGACCCTTCTCCAGGCGCTCGAGCAGGGGTTCGTCGAGCGTGGCTAAGACCGACACCCATATCCCATATCCCGTATCCCATATCCCATAACGGGGTCTGAGCGGTCATCCCTCATCCCTCCGCCCTCATCCCTCCAGAGAAACGCCTCACCGCCAAGGACACCAAGGACGCGAAGGACGTGAGGGATACGGAATTGAAATTCCCCTCCTGCCCGAGGAGGGGTGCCGGCGTATCCGGCGGGGTGGTGGGAGGAGCCTTGCAGGCGGATAGCTGTCAGGAATTTCCTTACACGCCCTAATTAAAGGCTTGTCTATCTCGCCTCCTGGGTAAAAAATAGCAACGCTTCAATAAATCCATGAGCTCCGTAACCCGGGGCCGCCTTTGAGGGGGAACGATGGCTCGAAAAGCCGCGAAGAAGTCGAACGGCAATGGCGGCGCCAATCTCGGCTTCGAGGCAAAGTTGTGGGCGGCGGCGGACGCGCTGCGCAACAACATGGACGCGGCGGAGTACAAGCACGTCGTCCTCGGTCTGATTTTCCTCAAGTACATTTCCGACGCGTTCGAGGCCAAGCACGCGCAGCTCGTAGCCGAGAAGAAGAAGGGCGCCGATCCGGAGGATCCGGACGAGTACCGCGCCGACAATATTTTCTGGGTACCGCCGGAGGCACGCTGGGCGTACCTGAAGTCCATGGCGCCGCAGCCGACGATCGGGCAGTTGGTGGACGACGCAATGACGGCCATCGAGCGGGACAACACGTCACTCAAGGGCGTGCTGCCGAAAGACTATGCGCGGCCGGGGCTCGACAAGCAGCGGCTCGGTCAGATCATCAATCTGGTCAGCGATATCGCGCTCGGTAGTGCTGCCGACCGTGCCAAGGACACGCTTGGCCGGGTTTACGAATACTTTCTCTCGCGCTTTGCCAGCGCGGAAGGCAAGAGCGGCGGGCAGTTCTACACGCCCGCTCACGTGGTGCGCGTGCTGGTGGAAGTGCTGGCGCCTTACAAGGGCCGCGTCTACGACCCCTGCTGCGGCTCGGGTGGAATGTTCGTCCAGAGCGAGAAGTTCATCGAGGCGCACAGCGGCAAGCTGGGCGACATCTCGATCTACGGACAGGAGTCCAACTACACCACCTGGCGCCTCGCCAAGATGAATCTCGCGCTGCGCGGCATAGACGCGCAGATCGCGCACGGTGACACGTTCCACGCGGACAAGCACCCCGACCTCAAGGCCGACTACGTATTGGCCAACCCGCCGTTCAACGACAGCGATTGGCGCGGCGAGCTGCTGAAGGTGGACAAGCGCTGGGTTTACGGCGTGCCGCCCGCGGGCAACGCCAACTTCGCGTGGGTGCAGCACTTCATTCATCACCTCGCGCCGGCTGGACTGGCGGGCTTCGTGCTAGCCAATGGCTCGATGTCGTCCAACCAGTCGGGCGAAGGGGAAATTCGCAAGGCCATCATCGAGGCCGATCTCGTAGATTGCATGATCGCCCTGCCGGGGCAGCTCTTTTACTCGACGCAGATTCCGGTTTGCCTCTGGTTCCTCACCCGTAACAAGAAGAATGGCCGCTTCCGCGACCGACGCGGTGAAACGCTGTTCATAGACGCGCGCAAGCTCGGGACGATGGCTGACCGCGTGCACCGTGAACTGACCGACGAAGACGTTGCTAAAGTTGCCGGCACCTACCATTCTTGGCGCGGTGACAAAGGCGCAAAAAAATATGAGGACATGCCTGGGTTTTGCATGGCGGCAAAGCTTGACGACATTCGCAAACACGGCCATGTGCTCACGCCCGGCCGCTACGTCGGCGCAGCTGACGTCGAAGAGGACAGCGAGCCGTTCGAAGAGAAGATGAAGCGGCTTAGCAAGACGCTGCGCGAGCAGCAAGCCGAGGCTGCGAAGCTCGATGTCGCCATCGCCACCAACCTGAAGGAACTAGGGTATGGCGGGTGAGTGGAAGCAGCATGAAGTGAGTGCGCTTATCGAAAGCGGTGCGCTCGTCGTTGGCGATGGTTATCGTGCGAAGAACTCAGAGCTGACGCGTTCCGGCTTACCCTTCGCTCGTGCTGGCAACATCAATGCTGGTTTTCTCTTTGATGATGCAGATTGCTTCCCGGAAGAAAACTTACAACTCGTTGGCAATAAGGTGAGCCAGCCGGGCGACGTTGTCTTTACTTCGAAGGGAACCGTAGGGCGCTTTGGGTTCGTGCGACCGGATACACCGAAGTTTGTATATTCCCCGCAATTGTGTTTTTGGCGCTCGGTTGATCGTGGACTGATCGATCCTCGCTTTCTCTCATTCTGGATGTCAGGCCGAGAGTTTTTCATCCAGTTTAAGGGGGTTGCCGGCCAGACCGACATGGCCGAATACGTCAGTCTCACAGACCAGCGGCGGATGCAAATTACGCTACCGCCATTGCACGAACAACACGCTATCGCCCACATCCTCGGCACGGTGGACGACAAGATCGAACTGAACCGGCGGATGAACGAGACGCTGGAAGCGATGGCGCGGGCGCTCTTCAAGTCGTGGTTTGTGGACTTCGGCCCCGTCCGCGCCAAGGCAAAAGGCCGCGACCCGGGGCTACCTAAGCGCATCGCTGATTTGTTCCCGAATTCGTTCGAGGACTCAGAGTTGGGCGAGATTCCGAAGGGATGGAAATCGGTGTCGCTTCCAGAGGCGATTGAAGTCAATCCCTCGCGGCCGCTACGGAAAGGAGAGATCGCGCCCTATCTCGACATGGCAAACATGCCGACGAAGGGGCACACGCCTGATGCTGTGATTGAAAGACCCTTCGGGTCGGGGATGCGATTCGAGAATGGCGACACGCTTGTCGCCCGTATAACTCCATGCCTTGAGAACGGCAAAACAGCTTACGTTACGTTCCTAAAGGAGGGCCAGGTCGGTTGGGGCTCCACGGAGTACATTGTCTTGCGGCCAAAGCCCCCGCTTCCAGACGAATTCGCGTATTGCCTCGCTCGGAGCGATGTCTTCCGTGAGTTCGCGATCCAGAGCATGACAGGAACCAGTGGCCGTCAACGCGTGCCGGCCGAATCGTTGTCGCATTTCTTGCTTGCCGCGCCTTCGCAGCAGATTGCGCAGCATTTCGGAACGTTCGTCCGACCGATCTTTGCTCAAGCTAGCGCAAACGCATGGGAATCACGCACCCTCGCCGCTCTGCGCGACACGCTGCTGCCCAAGCTCATCTCCGGCGAACTGCGGATAAAGAACCCAGAAAAGGTCGCTGCGACCGCATAGTAGATTGCGCAAGAAAGGAAAATGATGCCGTCCGGGAAGGCGTTATCGATCTTTTCCTGGGGCTACTGGGGATGGGGGAATGCCGCACGCCACCTCATCAACGCTGTGGACGGGGTGGAAAGCGCGCGAGGGTTTGCTCCCCCACATGTTTGTGGACGTGCGCTATAGGCGGACGGGTCGAGCCTCGGGGTTCAAGGGGGATGCCTTTGAATCTCTGCTGGGTCGGCAGCGGTACCGATGGATGCGAACCCTGGGAAACAGCAGCATCGGCACGGTACGGAGGAAGATCAGAATTTCCTGTCCCATGGCTGCGGATCAGCTCCTCGATCTCGCGCTCGATGCAGCGGAGCGTCGCATGCGCGTCATCTACTTCTGTGCATGCGAATCGCCGTGGCGGCTCCCCGATTGCCATCGGCTCACGGTTGCAGGACTTCTCTCACGCGCCGCCAGCAGGCGTGGTGTCAAGCTGGAAGTTCCCGAGTGGCCGGGTGGGAAGCCAGCCCTGGGACGGCGTACATTGGCGGTTTCCCCGGAAACGCTCAGAGCTGTTCAGAATGGAGCGGATGCCGTTCCTTTGAACATGAAGCGAGTGCCTGCGGATTGGGCATCGCTTCCTTGGGGCACAGTAGTAGAGCTCAAGGCGGGAAGCGAGGTGCTTCCTGTGCCAGTCGGTCCGGCATCATATCGCCGCAATCGGTGGGCGTTGCCGCTGTTTGACGATGGACCTTTGGGACGATCGGTGGAAGTACCTATTCTTCGCCGACAGGTGCAAACTTTGCGCCGGCGGTACCGCCTGTAGGTTCAGCAGTCGCGAGTGAACAAAAAAAGATGCCCGCCAAAGCGGGCTTAAGACCAACCAAAGGGAACCTTGTCTCTCCAAGGCGTCACGCCAGAAGCCCCGGCGTTCGGGATGAGTTAGTTGATGCCCCTATACGGCGGCGGATCGAAGACCCGCTACCTTTCTCAGCAGGTAGAGTTTGGCCGCGTCCAGTTTCTCGGGGTCCGTCTTGTGCGACAGCCGCTCGCGTGATTTCTGGCCGAGGAAATATGCGATTCGCTCAGCATTTGCGCCGGATGGATGGGGCAGCCCGTTGAAAATGCGGTCACTGTCTATGGAGCCCGAGGAGGAGAGGAAGTGCAATACCCTGGCAGCCTTGTCTCCCAGAGGGACGAAGACGGCTTTTGAAAGCTGTTGCGCCTCTTGCGCGAAATAGTTGAGGATGTAGCGTTTCAGAAACGGATGGCCAAGGGGGTCGGGGTTCCCGCTATAGTTCATTCCGTTCACGAATACGGGATAGCGGAGCACCGAAGTAGTCTGCACCAGCTGGGAATCGCCCGAGAATAAGTCGGAACAAGTCCGGACGCCGAGCCAGTCGTGCAGGCCGATGGAGTCGAGGAGCGCGATCAGGTTGGGGCGCATTGCGCCACTGAAGCTCGCGGTCTTCTTGGCCGCTCGCAGAGTTCCCTCGGCGGTTGCATTTTTCAGCAACTGACACCTGGCTTCCCTGATGGCGTTCGACATCTGCGTCAGACCGGGTGTGAGGCCGACCAGCACTACCCTCGCATTCTCATTGATGTAATCGAACGGCGCGTAATAGATCTGCAACGCTCCGGCTTCCTCGATCAGCAAGCGGGGGTCGAGGTCTGAAACTGCCGACTCGGGCAACGCGCGGATGACGCCGCTGAAGCGGGTGAAGAGCTGGTTATTCATGTTCAAAGTCTCCTTCTGTTTTATTGGGATTCGTGATCAGGCGCTTGTCGCAGGAACAAAGATCAACTCGAACCTTCGTGGGGCGAGGCGCTTGAGGCGAAGGCGGTCGCCCGCTTTGGCGTGTATTTGTGCGTTGAGCCACCCGGCGAAGCGTTTGCGCGGGCTAATGACCCGCTCGCTCTTCCTGCGAATGTCGGTCGACACGGACTGGCTCCCATAGACGAGCTCGATTTCCTTTCCTCGGCCGTCCCTGCTGCGATCTCCAAAGGAGTCCTCCGGGAAAAGAGCGGCAGCGTGCGCGGGAAAATCAATATATCCATGCTTGATCATCGATGCCGTCAGCTCGATCTCGAGCTCGGATGCGGCCGCGGGCAGGGAGGGGAGTCGTTCCGCAGCATAGTACCCCGGGTTCAGGACGATGCTCATTGCCGCGGGGTAGAGCGCCTGCATAACCTGCAACGTGAACCAGCCCGGATCGATGCCCATCAGGCGCGCAAGCGGTTCGCAATCCTTCGGCTCGATGCTGAGAGGGGATTGCATGGCCCGCGCGACCACTTTGGAGTCCAGCCCGGCAGTCTTGGCCGCCTTCTCTACATGCTCCGGGATGGTGGTCTCGAAGCCTCCGCTCAATACTCCGTGTTGGATGGTTTCGTCCAGTTGTGTGTTGCCGAACCGGTGGAGGATCCGGTCGGCGACAAAGGCAGGGATTTCCGCGGCTGAGAGTTGCTCTCCAACGACGGCAGAATCCTTTGGAAGGTCACGAAAGGTCGTCTTCTTGAAGCCGCGCCGGCCCTCAATCCATCGTTTGGCCTCGGTGTTGTTCACCCAGCCATCCTGGCCGATGCGTAGCCTGGCCGCACCCTTGGCCAAAGTCGCGTTCTGGACGCTTCGTTCGTTCATGTCGGCCAACACCGCGATCTGGCGTGTGGTGAGGTCCTGGCCGTGATCGAGGGCATAGCGGGCCTTCCAGCGCTCGACCATTTCTTCCAGGTGCCCGGTATCGCCGGCCTCGGCCCCGACGACATCGAGGCAGAGTTGCAGATAGTCGCTCTTTGCTCCGATCGAGTAAGGGAAATCGCAGAGGAGTTCGGCCAGCACGTCGTCGGGATTGATTGTCGACTCGTGACCGGCCGGCACCCGGGCCTCGTATGCGTACTCGTAGTAGACGGGCAGGTGACGCGCCATACGAATGCTCGAGGCATCAAACTTGGCGACTGCGCCTTGCAGCGAAGCGTCTTCGGGCAGCCCCAGCATTCGACATCCCGCGCCGACAGCTACGCATTCGTTCACGAGTGCGCCGAGTGCCAGCACATATAGCGCGACCTCCTTTTGAATTTGCGCCAACGTCGGGATCTTCGAAGGCTCGCTCATAAATCTTCTCCCCTATTCAGATACATGCAAATATGATACATATTGGCATGAATCGGGGATTGTGTCAAGTACAAGATGCGCCATATTTGCATATACTGTATTCATGCGAGGGGTGCCGGCCCACTGTTCGGATGTTCTCAATTTAGCTACACTTGTTCTCAATATGAGATCAACGCAGGCCAAGCCGCGGCCACAACTGGTGGAATTGCTGTTTGGCGCTTACCGTCGACAGATACTTTCATTGCTTCTGTTGCATCCAGAGCAGAGCTTTTACGTACGCGAGATCGGGCGCCTGACCGGCGTACCAGCAGGTTCGCTGCATCGCGAGGTCAGTCAGCTCACCGAAGCCGGTCTCCTGGACAGAACCGCTGCAGGCAACCAGATCCGCTACCGGGCGGACCGTTCCTGTCCGATTTATGAGGAATTAGCCGGTATATTTCGCAAGACGGCCGGACTTGCCGACGTACTGCGTGATGCCCTGGCCACACTCGGCAAAGCAGTGGAAAGTGCTTTTGTTTTCGGCTCGGTGGCGCAAGGCAAAGAACGCTCGACCAGCGACGTGGACGTGATCGTGATCGGATCGGCGAAGTTCGAGCAAGTGGTGGGGGCATTTGCATCGGCGGGCGAACGACTCCGACGAAACGTCAATCCGGTTGTGATGGAGTCAGGAGAATTTCGCGCGAAGCTGCGCGCGCGCGATCGTTTCGTATCACGGATCATGCGGGAACCGAAAATAATGCTGACAGGGGACCTCCGTGAGCTTGGCCAATCTCGTCAAGACCGGGCAGCTTAAAGAGCATCCGGCCAACCGGGAAGAAATCGACCGCCTGATGGCGGCGGCCGAGCGCACGCTCGCGGACACGCGCGTGGCCGGGATCAGCAATGAGTCGAAATTTGACATTGCCTACCGCGCGATCACGCAGCTCGGCATCGCGGCGCTCCTGAGCCAGGGCTATCGGCCAGACACCAACCGGCCGGGGCATCACATGACGATCATCCAGGCTCTCCCGCTCACCCTCGGCATCGAGAAGGAGCGGATGGTCCTGCTGGACACGCTGCGTCGCAAACGCAACCTCAACGACTACACCGGCGAGGAGATCGACGACAACTCGGTCAAATCCTGCATCGACCAGGCCGAGAAGCTGCTGCGGGAAGCGAAGGCAAAAATCGGAAAGCGCAAATGACCGCCTTCACCGAATCCGTGGTAGAAGAGGCGGCGCTTTCCTGGCTGGAAGAGTTCGGCTGGACGGTCGCGCACGGCCCGGACATCGCGCCCGGCGAGGCGGCCGCCGAGCGAAAAGACTACGGGCAGGTCATCCTGGAAGGGCGCTTGCGCAGCGCGCTCAAGCGGCTCAACCCGAAGTTGCCGGCCGAGGCGCTCGACGATGCTTTTCGCAAAATCCTCCGCGTGGAGGGGCCGACGCCGGAAACCCGCAACCGGGCGTTTCACAAAATGCTGGTGGACGGCGTCACCGTGGAGTATCGCCGGCCGGATGGATCCATTGCCGGGGCGCAAGTGCGTCTCCTGGATTTCCTGCAACCGGACGAGAACGACTGGCTGGCGGTCAACCAGTACACCGTTATCGAGAACAAGCACAACCGTCGGCCCGACATCGTCCTTTTCATCAACGGCCTGCCGCTTGCGCTGCTGGAATTGAAGAACGCCGCGGACGAAAATGCCACGGTCTGGTCCGCCTTCCAGCAATTCCAGACCTACAAATCCGAGCTGCCGACGCTTTTTGCCTACAACGCGCTGCTCGTCATCTCGGACGGCACGGAGGCGCGCATCGGCACGCTCACGGCGGGGCGCGAGTGGTTCAAGCCGTGGCGCACCATCGCCGGCGAGACGCTGGCGCCCGCAGGCATGCCCGAGCTGCAGGTCATGCTCGATGGCGTATTCGAGAAACGGCGGCACCTCGATCTCCTCGGCAATTTCATCGTGTTCGAGGACGAGGGCGGCGGAAAGCTCGTCAAGAAGATGGCGGGCTATCACCAGTTCCACGCCGTCCGCGTGGCGGTGGAAGAGACGCTGCGCGCGGCCAGCGAGCTGCGCGATGCCGCTGCCGGGCGATATGAAACCCGCAGGCCCGGCGGCGATCCGGGCGACCAGCGGATTGGCGTGGTCTGGCACACGCAAGGCTCGGGCAAAAGCCTGACCATGGCGTTCTACGCCGGTCGCGTGATTCGCGAGCCCGCCATGGCTAATCCGACCCTCGTCGTTCTCACCGACCGGAACGACCTCGACGACCAGCTTTTCGGAACCTTCTCGCGTTGCCAGGACTTGTTGCGCCAGCCGCCGACCCAGGCGGAGAACCGCGCCGATCTTCGGGCGAAACTGGCGGTGGCGGCGGGCGGAGTGGTGTTCACCACTATCCAGAAGTTCATGCCCGAGGAACGGGGCGACCGGCATCCTGTCCTGTCGCAGCGCCGGAACATTGTCGTCGTCGCCGACGAAGCGCATCGCAGCCAGTACGACTTCATCGACGGCTTCGCGCGGCACATGCGCGATGCGCTGCCGAACGCTTCCTTCATCGGATTCACGGGCACGCCGATCGAGCTGACCGACAAGAATACGCGCGCGGTGTTCGGCGACTACATCAGCGTGTACGACATTCAGCGTGCCGTCGAGGACAAGGCGACGGTGCCGATCTACTACGAGAGCCGGCTCGCGAAGCTCTCGCTCGACGAGAAGCAGAGGCCCCGGATCGATCCCGAGTTCGAGGAAATCACCGAGGGCGAGGAAGTCGAGCGGAAAGAAAAGCTCAAGACTAAGTGGGCGCAGCTCGAAGCGGTGGTGGGCTCGGGCAACCGCCTTAAATTGATTGCCCGCGACCTGGTGGACCACTACGAGAAGCGGCTCGAGGCCATGGAAGGCAAGGCCATGGTGGTTTGCATGAGCCGCCGCATTTGCGTGGAGCTCTACAAGGAGATCGTTGCACTGCGGCCGCGCTGGCACGACGCCGATGATGAGAAGGGGGCGATCAAGGTGGTGATGACCGGCTCGGCGACCGATCCGCTCGACTGGCAGCCCCATATTCGCAACAAGCCGAGACGGGAGGCGATGGCCAACCGCTTTCGCAAGGCAAACGACCCGTTCCGCATCGTCATCGTGCGCGACATGTGGCTGACGGGCTTCGATGCTCCGAGCCTCCACACCATGTACGTGGACAAGCCGATGCGCGGGCATGGGCTCATGCAGGCGATCGCCCGCGTGAACCGCGTGTTTCGCGACAAGCCCGGCGGCCTAGTGGTGGACTACCTCGGGCTCGCGCAGGAACTCAAGTCGGCCCTCGCGACATACACCGAGAGCGGCGGAACCGGCAGAACGGCGATTGACCAGAAAGAGGCGGTCGCGGCAATGCTTGAGAAGTACGAGGTGTGCTGCGGGCTGTTCCATGGCTTCGACCGGTCGAAATGGATTTCCGGCAAGGCGCAGGAGCGTCTCGCAGTGTTGCCGCTCGCACAGGAGCACATTCTTGCGCAGGAGGATGGAAAGGCGAGGCTGCTGCGCGCGGTGCAGGATCTGTCCCAGGCTTTCGCGCTGGCCGTGCCCAACGACGAGGCGCTGCGGATCCGCGACGACGTCGCATTTTTTCAGGCGGTACGCGCGGTGCTGGCCAAGGCCTCGCAAGAAGGCGCGCGTACGGAGGAAGAACTCGAGCTTGCCGTGCGGCAGATCGTGTCGCGGGCGGTCGCCTCCGAAGGCGTCGTTGACATCTTCGCTGCGGCGGGACTCAAAAAGCCTGATATATCAATACTTTCCGATCAATTTCTGGCGGAAGTGAAGGACATGCCGCAGCGCAATCTCGCGGTCGAGCTGCTGCAGAAGCTTCTCTCCGGAGAAATCCGCGCACGGCGACGGAAGAACGTGGTGCAGGCGAAATCGTTCGCCGACCTGCTCGAACAGACGATCCGTAAGTACCAGAACCGTGCGATAGAAGCGGCGCAGGTGATCGAGGAGCTGATCGGCCTTGCCAGGGACATGAGAGCCGCGAATGCGCGCGGCGAGAAGCTCGGGCTGTCGGAGGACGAGCTGGCTTTCTACGATGCCCTCGAAGTGAACGACAGCGCGGTCAAGGTCCTGGGTGAGCCAACCCTCGTAATGATCGCGCGTGAGCTGGTCGAGACCGTGCGCAAGAGCGTAACAATAGACTGGACCGTTCGCGAGAACGTGCGCGCGCAATTACGCGTTATCGTGAAGCGCATCCTGCGTAAGTACGGGTATCCGCCGGATAAGCAAGAGAAGGCAACTCAGACTGTGCTTGAGCAAGCAGAGGTCTTGAGTGCTGAATGGGCAATTGTCTAAGGGGGAGCATGAAACTCTATCTAGATTGGAGCAAGCCCATAGTTCTTAGGGACGCGTCCCGAGAAAACCTGATTTATAAAGTCGACTTGGATAAGTTACCGAGATCGCCGGGGATCTATGTATTCGGACGCCGTTGGGGTAAAGGGCAGTTTGAGGCGCTATACGTAGGCAAGGCCAACCGCATCAGAAGCCGGGTGAAAAGCCATTTCAACAACCTCCGACTAATGCAGCATTTGAGAAACGCGAAGAACGGAAAGCGAATCCTTCTCGCGGGACGGATTGTGACAAGGCCCGGGCAGCAGCTAGCAAAGTGCCTGAAAATTCTTGAGCGGGGGTTTATAAGATATTTCCTCGGCGAAGGCCACGATCTTGTAAACAAGCAGGGGACACGGATACGACGCCATCACCTATCCTCTGCAGGCAAACATCCAAAGCGGTTCTTTCCGCGCCTGATGTATGTCGACAAGACAAAGGGCGAATGAGCGAATGCCATTTCCCAATTTGTCGTTCAATCGTCGTCACGTAGATGGCATAGAAGCGCTGCTCAACCAGTTTGGATTAGGAGCATTCGCTTCTCCATTTCGCTCGACTGTTCCTCTCGTTGCGCTGGTAAAAGATGATTGGCCGCAATTTCAGAAAATAGCCAACGCTTGCGGGTGCTCGGGGAAGCTATCCGTGGACTTCGAATATGAAGTCCCAGTGCCCGGCCTGTCCAAAGGCAATGCATCGCAAACGGATGCCATGGTTTTCTCTGAACAGTCCGCAATCGCTATTGAAGCGAAGTGGACGGAGCCGCGATACGAGACGGTAGCTAGGCGCTTGAAGAGCCGCATTGCGCAATTGACCCGAAAGGAGCCGGCTAACGAGGCAAAGCACGTGCGGGATCAGCGTGCTGTTATCGACGGGTGGCTCGGATTACTGCAGAAGCACTCGGGGAACAAGCTTGGCCTGGACGACGCGGGGGAAGTGGTGTACCAAATGATCCATCGAACTGGATCAGCTTGCGCAACCTGCGCTATGCCGGCGGTTGTTTATTTACATTTCGAGCCGTCCCCCGCTAAGGGCGCAGCCTCTACTGCGCAATATCGGGCAGACATGGCGCACTTGCATCGGCTCATGGGGAATGCGTCGACGCTCGCGTTCTTTCTGGTGGAGATGCCGATCTCGCCGACAGTAGACTTTTCGGCTCTTGCGTCGTTACCCAAGCGTACCGCTTCGACGGACCACGCGGTACGACAAGCGCTGGCGACTACCAGACTCTTTCAGTTTGGTGAGCCGGTGATAGAAAGGATCAGTTGATCGGTCGCGCTATTGTGTATGACTGCGAACGGCGGGAGTGGAGGATGAGCTATGCCTTGGGAAAGCATTGGGAGCGTAGGCAATGGACAAATGCCGAGCGACCGGGACTGGATCTTGCTCTGCAATGATATAGCCATCACCTACTTGAAATTTACATGCGGCTCTCCGCCCGAGGGCTGTCAGATCGAGACCATGTGGCATGCGCATGATTTGGGCGACTATCCCACGATCGGGATCAGTTTCGACTTTCACCCGCCCTGGGATTACATCCAGCGGTGCCAAATGGCGCTTGAGCGATTCGATGATGCTGTGGCCTGGTCGGAGATTGATCCAGACAGCTATGTAGGGGAGGAGCAGGAAGAAGAGGACAATCTCGCCACCTCAACGGCATTCAATGTAGACGACGAGGTCAATCGATATATTGATGAATTGTCGATACCAAAGAAAATGCCGCCGGTCGCCGTAGTAATCATGGGGGGCCTTGCGGCTGGTAAGACCACTCTGCGAAAACACGAATTTGCCAAAGGTTATGTTCTCGTCGACGCCGCGGACATATTTGTGAATCTGTGCAATGATGAAATCCTTCCCTTTCCAGGCGATCTCCAACAATCGATGAATCTGGTGGGGTTGTCGCTTGCAAAGCGGGTGGTGTGCGAGCGTCGGAACCTAGTGACGGAAATCTTGGGCACTGAATACGAATCAACCAAACAACTAATTACTGCGCTGAAACGCGCAGGATATTGCGTCAATGCCGCGCATGTGAAATGCGACATCGAGGAGGCGGTAAGGAGGAACGCTGACCGCTCCCGCGGAGAAATCTCATCTGTCTATAGCGAAAGCTTTAATCGGAGTTGGCTAATCGAGGCTTGCAACGAGTTTGCCGAAAGTGATGGAGAATCGGGACTGGAATCCAAATAGTTGTAGTTAACTGGAGGCGTCAGACCCCACTAGAACTATAATGAAAATAGCATCTCGCCTAACTATTCGAGGAGTGGAACATGCCGATGTATCTCAGTCTTGACGCGCAGCTAGCGCAACTGATGGACGAGACCGCCTCTGACCATTGGCGCATGGTCCACGGTCGCCCGGACGACGATTGGAAAGTTAGCGTCACGGGCCCTGCACATCGCGATCCCGGCTCAACTGATGGCGGGATGACGAACTCGCAGTTTTGGCAGATGATCGTGGACGAGGTAGTGCCCGAGGGTGCACCCTACGTGTTCATCACCGAGGACATGGTGCCAACCGATCGCACCTTCCGCGACGACTGGCGCTTCGATCCTGATGTCGGGCTGTCGATCACGCTGACCGAAGGCACGATTCTTTACGGGACCACCGGCGATGACGTAGTGACGATCACGCAGTTCACTAACTCCGAGGCCCTCTCGACCTCGGCGCTGATGACTGACGCGATCTCCACGGGTGGGATCGCCGCGACGCTCTACGGCCGAGACGGCGATGATCAGCTCGTCGGCGCCGGTTTAAAGGAGAACCTCGTCGGCCAGGGCGGCAACGATCATCTCGATGGTCGCGCCGGCGCTGACATCCTCAATGGTGGGGGCGGAAACGATACGCTCACCTGGGCCAAAAACGACAAGTTCCTAGGGGGCAGCGGCTTCGACACGATCAAGGTGGCGAGCGATGGCGTTGTGGACCTCAAGGCATTCTCGGACACCCGAATCGACAGCATCGAGCACCTCACTCTCGGCGGCGCGCGCAATAGCGTCGTAATCCGCGCCTCTGACGTGCTCGATATGTCCTCGACGGACACTCTGCGCATCGACGGCAATCATGACGACAGCGTTTCGATGGGCGCCGGCTGGCACGCTGACGGCATCACCCAAGTTGGCGGGCACAGCTACCACGAGTTCTCGCGCGGCCTCGCCACCCTCCTCGTCGACGTCGACATTTGAGCTCCACCATCGTCGAACGACTGGAAAATTAATGGGGTCAGCCCCCATTTTGCTAGGGCATGTTCCAGGCGGGCACAGCATACTCACGGGATGACATCCACGCTGAGCTCGGTGGAAGCAAGCAGGCGTGCTTGCTCACCAAGCATGGTGCGGTCATCGGGGTCTGTTTTGTTCCCGATATGAATCCTCGGGGGCCGAATGTGATCTTGGTCGGCCGAGGCCCACAGAAGGAAAAAGCCGCTGGGCTATTCGCATCGCAGGCTGGAGGAGTCCCTGTATTCAAGAAGCAGGCAACGAACGCTTGGGAGTTCGTTGGAAATTTCAAGGCCGACCGATATCTGACGTCGACCGTGGAGGCCTTCTCGTTTGTCGACGGCTCCGGCCGACATGACGTCGCTGGAGTGTTGCTGCTGAATCGGATTTCTTAGTGGTAGGTCGGGCAGGACTCGAAATGCCCGGAAAGCACGCCGCCCACGCCATCACAGGAGCGCTGCTCCTCGCCCTGTTCCTGTTTCCGTTCCTGACCAGGTCGGTCGCGTGCGAGCAGCGGCTGGACATCTATTTCTACGCCGGCGTGGCGGCGCTGCTCGCCGTCGCGGCGGTGCCCTTTGTCATGCCGGCCGGGCGCCCGATGGGCGCGCGGGTTGGATGGTCGTTCGCTTTCGCCGCGGCCTGCGTGCTGGTGTGGCTGGCAGGCCTCTTCGCCGGCGACGTGCGGATCATGTGCCGGCTTTTCTGAGGGATGAGGGATGAGGGATGAGGGATGAGGGATGAAACCTAACCCTCTGCGTTAATGCTTTTGGAATGAGGTGGTCAGGGCGGCCGGATTCGAACCGAGCATGTCCGCTGCCCTGCAGCGGTGCGCCCCGTCGGCGCTACGCCCTGAGTGTGTGCAATGGTAGGCCGGGCGGGACTCGAACCCGCAAAAGCATGGCGGATGGCGGATGGCGAAAGGGTAATTTGAGTTTCCTCTAAGTCCCCCCGCGTCCTCCCGTCCCCCGCGTCAAAGCTTTTGAAGTAGCATCTCGTGACCTAAAATGAAGTCATGATTCAATCGGGTTCCTTCGCGTCCTTGGCGTCTTTCGCGGTGAAGCTTTTCGGCTGTTCGCATGACTGAAGTCATCAAGCAAATCCACCTCGACGACATCCCCATCTCCGTCGTCCGCAAGAAAATCCGCAACCTCAACCTCACCGTTCACCCGCCCCTGGGCGCCGTGCGGATCTCGGCGCCGTTGCGGATGGGCATGGCGACGATTCTTGAATTCGCCCAGTCGAAGCTGGAGTGGGTCAGGCGGCAGCAGAAGCGGGTGGTGGAGTGGGCGCGCCAGGCGCCGCCGGAGGTGCTGGATCTGGACGGGCGGTATGTCTGGGGCAAGCGCTACGTGCTGGAAGTCGTCGAGGAGAACCCCGCGCCGCGCGTCGAGCTGACGGACGAAAGGATGCGCCTCCACGTTCGCCCGGGCACCGGCGTGCGCAAGCAGCAAGCCATTCTCGATGCCTGGTATCGCGAGACGACCCGCCAGGCCCTCCCCGGCCTGATCGCGAAGTGGGAGCCGGTGATGGGCGTGAAAGTCGATCGTTTCTTCGTCCGGAAAATGAAATCCCGGTGGGGCACCTGCAGCACCCGCCGCCGCCACATCCGGCTGAACAGCGAGCTCCTTTCCAGCACAGTGGGATCCGAAGCTTGGAATTCACGTGACTTGAAGTCGCG
>JADMIO012791278.1_pt1 | contig 77370 bp, 64 predicted proteins | sample 8958161 | NCBI WGS metagenome assembly JADMIO01 (sample SAMN16585339, study PRJNA669376) | soil metagenome | isolation source: Crop rotation soil | place: USA: Cullars Rotation, Alabama | collected 2011
GGCCGCGACTTCAAGTCACGTGAATTCCAAGCTTCGGATCCCACTGTGCTGGAAAGCGCGCAGCGCGCGTGCCATTCACCGATTTCGAGCGTCGCACCAATGTCGAGATTGACATCGGGGTTTGCCGAGACATCACGCCGTTGTCGACGGCGACCCAGAGGCGAGCGTCGCAACACGATCACTGCGGCAAGCGCAACTAGGGCTGCTACCGCAAACTCGAATGTGATACCCACGCCCAATAAATGCGCAAGCGCGCCGGCCAAAAAGCCCAGCGCAATCATCAACAAATAGAATGTGCCGGTAAACAACTCCGCGACAATCAATATCCCAGCACCGAGCCACCAGAAAAAATCGTTCAGTATCATTTTGCCCCTTCTCGAAAAAGGCCCCGGCGTGCTCGAGTATCCGGGGCGTGACAACATGAATTGGGTGCGTTTCGATTCGATTATTCTGGCTCAGGGTCACTGTGCCGCCATGCTAACGAAGGGAGCTATTCGCTCGCCTTCGCGGCAAGCGCGCGCCACGTGTCAATGACTGTGTCAGGATTCAGCGAAATCGATGCGATACCTTCATCAACCAACCATTGCGCGAAATCGGGGTGATCGGAGGGCCCCTGCCCACAAATACCGACATATTTATTGAGCCGGCGGCAGGCATCGATCGCACGTTTGAACAAAAACTTCAGGGCTTCATCGCGTTCATCGAAGTCAGCGGCAAGCAGCGCCAAGCCCGAATCACGATCCAGACCTAGCGTGAGCTGCGTCAAGTCGTTCGATCCAATCGAAAAGCCATCGAAGTATTGCAAGAATTGCTCGGCAAGAATGGCATTCGAAGGCACTTCGCACATCATAATCAAACGCAAACCCTTCTCGCCGCGTTTCAACCCGAACTTGGCGAGCAACTCAACCACACGCTGCGCTTGTTTGAGCGTGCGTACAAAGGGCACCATGATCTCGACATTATCGAGCCCCATCTCTTCACGCACCCGCTTCAACGCAGCGCATTCCATCTCGAACGCGGGGACGAAATCTTCGGCAATATAACGCGATGCCCCCCGAAAGCCAAGCATCGGGTTTTCTTCATCGGGCTCGTACCGTGAACCACCAATTAGCTTTTTATATTCGTTCGATTTGAAATCCGATAAGCGCACGATCACCGGACGCGGATAAAACGCAGCAGCAATCGTTGCGATGCCTTCAGTCAATTTGTCGATATAAAACGCGCGCGGCGATGCATGTCCACGCGCGATGCTCTCGACAGCCTTCTTCAGGTCAGGGTCGACATTCGGATAGTCGAGAACAGCCTTCGGATGCACCGCGATATTATTATTGATAATGAACTCGAGCCGCGCTAAGCCCACGCCTGCGTTCGGTAATTGCGAGAAATCGAATGCAAGCTGTGGATTGCCCACATTCATCATGATCTTGACTGGAATCGGCGGCAACTCGCCCCGCGCGATTTCAGTCACTTCGGTTTCGAGCAACCCATCGTAAATCTTGCCTTCATCGCCTTGTGCACACGACACCGTCACCAGCGCCCCATCTTTCAGAACGTCAGTCGCATCGCCACAGCCCACCACTGCCGGCACGCCCAACTCGCGCGCGATAATCGCTGCGTGACATGTGCGCCCGCCCCGATTCGTGACGATTGCCGACGCACGCTTCATCACCGGCTCCCAGTTCGGGTCTGTCATATCGGCAACGAGCACATCGCCCGGCTGCACTCGCTCCATCTCGGACGGATCACGAATCACACGCACCCGGCCTGCGCCAATCTTTTGACCAATCGCACGGCCAGTCGCAATGACCTGCGATTGGCTTTTCAATTTGAAACGTTGCTCGACCTTGCCCACAGCCTGGCTCTTTACCGTCTCAGGACGGGCTTGCAGAATAAAAATCTTGCCGTCGCGACCATCCTTGCCCCATTCGATATCCATCGGGCGCTGATAGTGCTTTTCGATGATCAGCGCATAGCGTGCGAGCTCGATCACATCTTCATCGGTAATCGAAAAGCGGTTGCGCTGCTCAGGGAGCACGTCGACCGTCTTGACACGGCCCGCCTCACCCGGCTTCGTGAACTCCATCTTGATCAATTTCGAGCCGATCGAGCGGCGGATAATCGGATACTTCCCCTGTGCAAGCGTCGGTTTGAAAACATAGAATTCGTCTGGATTCACCGCGCCTTGCACCACCGTCTCGCCCAAACCATAGCTTGATGTAATGAATACGACGTCTTTAAAGCCCGATTCGGTATCGATCGTAAACATCACGCCTGCCGCCCCGGCGTCGGCGCGCACCATCCGCTGCACGCCTGCCGATAATGCAACTTCTGCATGCGTGAAGCCTTTGTGAACGCGATAAGAAATCGCACGATCGTTGTAAAGCGAGGCAAACACATGCTTGACCCGATCGAGTATATCGTCGATACCCACGACATTCAAATAGCTTTCTTGCTGACCCGCAAACGATGCATCAGGTAAATCTTCGGCGGTTGCCGATGAGCGCACAGCAAACGAAAGCTCCTCAGGTGAGCTCTTTTGTAACGTATCGAAATGTGCTCGGATTTCGGTTTCGAGATGCGATTGCAACGGCGCTTCGACGATCCACTGCCGGATTTCATTCCCCGCGGCAGCTAGCGCCTTGACATCATCCACATTCAGCGTTTCGAGACGCTTGGCGATGCGTTCAGTCAAATGGTGATGCGCAAGAAAGTCACGAAAAGCCTGTGCCGTTGTCGCAAAACCGTCCGGTACGCGCACACCCGCCTGCGCAAGCTGGCTGATCATCTCGCCCAGCGATGCATTCTTACCGCCGACAATCTCGACATCCGACATGCGCAACTGTGCCAATGGAATCACATAAGCTCGATCCGTTGCCACCACGTTAGCCGTATGAATCATAAAAGCCCCTAAGCGTAAAAAAATTCGCGGTTGCGCAAATGGGCTCAAAGCATGCTCGCCCTTATCGCCTTTCTCGTCAATCGAGCGGGCATGCAAGATGCGCAACCTGTCGGATAAGCCATCTTGGCCCTTTATCCGGCTCACTCGCTCATGATTGCTTATCCGACAGGTTGCCGCTATTCTACCGTGCCAAGCCTCGAATCGAAGCAAGTCCGCAACAAGCAGGATGGAATCGTTATCACCATGCCGCCTACTGTATTCATTGTTTCAGACGGAACGGGGATCACTGCCGAAACTTTCGCGCACTCGATCTTGTCGCAATTCGACCAAAAGTTTCGCCTGGTGCGTGTGCCTTTTGTCGATTCGGTCGATAAAGCGTATGCCGCCGTCGAAAAAATCAGCGAGGCAGCGAAGCTCGATGGCCGCCGGCCCATTGTCTTCACGACGCTCGTCGATAGCGCCTCGAATGACATCGTGAAGCACTCGAACGCGCTGGTGCTCGATATGTTTCAACGCTTTGTCGAGCCGCTCGAGCAGGAGCTAGAGACGAAATCATCGCATACGGTAGGCCGCGTGCATCAAAATGCGGATACGGAAGAATATAAAACCCGCATCGAAGCAATCAACTTTTCACTTGCACATGACGATGGGCAATCGAACCGTAATCTTGCCGATGCGGATGTGATCTTAATTGGGGTGTCCCGCAGTGGCAAAACGCCAACAAGCCTTTATCTCGCAATGCAATATGGCGTGAAAGCCGCGAATTACCCGTTAATTCCAGAAGATTTCGAACGGGGCAAACTGCCAAGCCCGTTGATTGCGCGTCGAGCTAAGTTATTCGGTTTATCGATCGATCCGCAACGGCTTTCAGAAATCCGCAACGAACGACGGCCCGGCAGCAAATATGCCGCACCGGAAAACTGCCGTTATGAAATCAACGAAGCCGAAGCGATGATGCGCCGTGAAGGAATCAAATGGCTGTCGTCAACGCATAAATCAATCGAGGAAATTGCGACAACCGTGTTGCAGGAAATTAAGCTGGAGAGGCAGGGCTATTAATTCATTAGATCAAAAAAGAGAAATTATTTTCAATCTCAACGCTCTCTCGACAATCATTTTTCATAATCTCTTTCCATAATAATACTCATCAACATTGTTTTTCCCGCTAGCTTCAGCATTATATAAACCCTTAAAATAAAACGACAAAGTGTCAATTATTAAAGACATCGATTTACGTTACGTCTGATTTTCAGCGGGATTATTTAGCCATTTTCGAGAAAAAATTACAATCATCCAAGCTCAAAAATCCATAATTCAATTGTCAGTTGATCGAATTAAATCAATAGTTTTCCACATAAAGAAACGTATCCACATGAAATCAGAGATTGCTGGAACCACAATGCCGGTATTGACAATTAGCTTAGAGCGCGGAGAAAAGCTGATTTCAGAACCCGGCCACTTTGCGTGGATGTCGCCCAATATTCAATTGACTACTTCGGCTAAGACAGCAGGCGTTCAGAGCACGTTTGGCGTTTTGGGGCGGGCTATCTCCGGGGGTGGCTTATTCATGAACGAATATCAAGCCCTGAATGCACCGGGGAACGTGGCCTTTGCGGCCAAAATACCAGGCAATATCGTAGAAGTGCAGATCCAACCGGGACAAGATTATATGGTGCACAGACACGGTTTTCTGTGCGGCACGGAAGGCATAGAGCTCTCCACCGGCTTTCAGCGTTCGATCGGTGCCGGTATTTTCGGGGGCACAGGCATCATCTTGCAACGCCTTGCGGGCCATGCGACAGCGTGGATCGAATTAGGCGGCGAGATCGTCAGTCGCAAACTGGCGCATGGCGAATCTTTAAATGTACACCCAGGCCATGTCGGTATGTTCGAAAGCAGTGTGAAATTTGATATCGTCAAAGTGCCCGGCATAAAAAACATTCTGTTCGGAAGCGACGGCTTATTCCTCGCACGCCTGACCGGGCCAGGCCAAATATGGCTCCAAACCCTGACCCTACCCACTTTGGCCCATGCGCTGTCGCCTTACCTATACATGGAAGAAAAGAAAAAAGACGTGAATTTAGCGTTGTTCGGCGCAGCCGCTTCGGTACTGAAGAGTGTGTTGAAGTAAAGCAAAACCTGATTTTTATTTTCCGCGCCCCTGGCGACATTGCTCGAAAAGGCATATCGCGGCTGCCGCTGCGACATTGAGCGATTCCATAGCCCCCCGCTGAGGAATCTTCAAACGGTAAGACGCAACCTGGGCCCACCTGTCAGATACACCCGAGCCTTCATTGCCGAACACCCACGCAAGTGGCCGGCTCAAATCGCAGTCGTAAAGCGCGCAAGACGCATGCGAATCGGTGATCACTACAGGCATCGCAAGGCGTTCGAGCAAAGCATCCGCTTGGATGTCTTCATGAATACGCAGCAGAAAATGCGCGCCCATCGCGGCACGCAACACTTTGGATGACCACGCGTAAGCCGTACCCGCTGTACAAAACACTTCGTGCACGCCCGCTGCCGCGGCGCTACGCAAAATTGACCCCACATTGCCCGCATCTTGTAGGCGATCGAGCACGACACAGGTTGTCTCCACCTTGTCGGGCAGCAAGGCAGTAGGCCTTGGCACAACCAGCAGCAAGCCCACGCCGTTCACCACATTCGATAATTGATCAAAAAGCGTTTCAGGCAAGGTGACCTGACGAGCCGGATCGATACGGGCCATCAACGCTTGCGCCTCGGGATAACGCAATGTGGCCTCGGTAACAAGACATAGATCGGGGTGCGATGCTGTATCCAAATAAGCACGCGCTAAATGAAAGCCCTCTAACAGCACTTGTCCGCTTTTCTTTTGCTGCGGCGAGGAACGAGCCAGTGTCTTCAGATGTTTATAAAGCGGGTTATCACGCGAGGTAATGGCTTTCACCGCTGAGGTTCCCAGCACACGCTATTGCTATTGCTATTGCTATTCATGACGTAAGCGGCAACGCGGCATAGCGCGCGTAGGCAGCACGCACCGGCGCAAAGGTACGCCGATGATGTTCGCATGGCCCATGCTCGCTCAGCGCCGCGAGATGCTGCGGTGTGCCATAGCCCGCATGGCTATCGAAGCCATATACTGGAAACTGGCGATGCAGCTCGAATAGCATCCGATCACGCGACACTTTCGCTAAAATCGAGGCCGCTGAGATGGCCGGCACCAGCGCGTCGCCACCGATAATCGCCTCGCTATGCACGGTTAACACTGGGCAACGGTTGCCATCGATTTGCACGAGTGTTGGCGTCAGTGCGAGCCCTTCGACCGCGCGCTTCATCGCCAGCATCGTCGCATGCAGAATGTTCAGCGTGTCGATTTCCACCACACTGGCCGATGCCACACAATATGCCAACGCGCATTCGACAATTTTTTCGTAAAGCGCTTCGCGTTTTTTCGCACTCAGCACTTTCGAATCATCGAGCCCGTGAATGGGCCGCTTCGGATCAAGTATTACCGCAGCGGCAACAACAGGGCCAGCCAGCGGCCCACGGCCCGCTTCATCGACCCCACAGATGATATCCAATGGCGAACCAAAATCGAAGCCGGTTTGCTGCAACACAGGCTGCTCAGCCAGTTTTACCATTGCGTCGATAATCATAAATAAGATGATCTCATTTCGATCACACGCTCGACGGCTTGTGCCGCGCGCTGGGCGGTGTTTTGCCGCAACGTGTAATGCATCTGCGTGAATATTTCCGTCAGCATGCGCCGGTTGGTGTCATCATTGAGCTGCTTCAGCACGGCATCTGCGAGCGCATCAGGCGTTGCGAAATGCTGCAGCAGCTCTGGCACCACAAAACGCCCCGCTAGAATATTCGGTAAACCGACATATGGTAAATAGCCTTGCCGACGCATAATCTGGCCCGTCAACCAAGGCACTTTATAGGAAATCACCATCGGTTTCTTCAAAAGTGCCGCTTCGAGCGTGACAGTACCACTCTTAACCAGCACGGCATCCGCCGCCGTCATCGCGTGTTGTGCATTGCCATCGGTGATCGTCAACGCAAGCGTAGGGTGAGCACCGCCAAGGGGCCGCAACAATTCACGCAATGTAGGTGTCGCAGCAGGCATCACGAAACGCACAGCTGGTTCGCGTTGCTGGATCAATGCCATCGCTGCAAAAAAAGTCGGCCCGATCAATTCAATTTCCGAACGCCGACTGCCGGGCAACACCGCGATAACCGGGCCTGTCGCAGGTAGCCCAAGCGCCGCACGGGCACCGGCCATATCGGGCACAAGCGGAATTTGATCAGCAAGCGGATGACCCACATACGACGCTTGCACCCCCGCTTTCTCGAGCAATGCCACCTCGAACGGAAATACGCACATCATGTGATCGACCGCGCGAGCAATCGTCTTGATGCGCCCCCCTCGCCACGCCCAAATAGACGGGCAAACAAAATGCACCGTCGGCACCCCGGCCTCGTGCAACGCGCGCTCGAGACCAAAATTAAAGTCGGGTGCATCGATACCGATAAACACCTGCGGCGGGCAAGCAAGCAATCGACGTTTCAGTGCATTACGTATACGAAGAATGTCGGGAATATGCCGCAGCGCTTCGACATAGCCCCGCACCGCCAGCTTTTCCATCGGCCAATGGGCCTCGAAGCCTTGTGCGATCATTCGCGGCCCACCAATGCCGTCATACCGTGTCGAAAGCGGTAGCCTGCTCGCCAACCCCTCCAGCAGCGACGCACCAAGCACGTCGCCCGATGGCTCGCCAGCAACCATAGCCACATGCAACGGAGATGAGTTCGAATGCGGCGCCATCGATGAGCGAATCAGTCTAATGAGATAATGAAAGGCTAACGGATAATACCGCGCTGCGATGTTTCGACAAACGTAAGCAGCGTGCGTACCAATGCATCGCCATCGCCGCCCGCTGAGGCGAGTTCCCGCAATTGCAGCTTGGCCTCTTCAAGCGATAAACCATTCTTATATAAGAAACGATAGGCACTTCGCAGCGCAGAAATCGCATCTGGCGAAAACCCACGCCGGCGCAACCCTTCGACATTGATCCCATGCGGTTCTGCTTTGTTTCCTGCCGCAATCACGAATGGCGGAACATCTTGAACGAGCGCAGAGGCGCCACCAAGCATCGCATGTTCGCCGATCCGCACATATTGATGCACCCCCGACATCCCACCAATCACGGCCCAATCGCCGACAATCACATGCCCCGCCATCTGCGCGTTGCTCGACAACACGACGTGGTTACCCACCTGGGAATCATGGCCGACATGCACATACGCCATGATCCAATTATCATTGCCAAGCGTCGTCGCCCCCGCATCTTGTACGGTACCCGTGTGAATAGTCGTGAATTCGCGAATCGTATTACGGTCCCCTATGACAAGGCGCGTCGGTTCGCCTTGATATTTCATATCCTGGGGCTTACCGCCAATCGAGGCGTAATGGCCGATTCGGTTATCGTCACCAATCGTGGTATGGCCCTCGAGCACGGTATGCGCGCCCACTGTCGTGCGCGTACCTATCGTCACATGCTTGCCAATCAGGGTATAAGGGCCAATCTCGACGTCTTCGCCAAGCTGCGCGCCCGACTCGATAATCGCAGTGGAATGAATACGACTCATACGCCTTCGCCTTTCTTATGCTATTTATCTCGTATTGACCGGTGTTGTGCGTTGCGCTTGTGGAACACCCCAAGGCAATCTCCATCGCACGTTCAGTCCCGCACCCGCATACCCCCACAATGCTGACGCTACTGATCCCCTGTACGCTTGACCGTACACATCAATTCGGCTTCGGCGGCAAGCGCGCCTTCCACTTCCGCGCGCGCATGAAATTTCCAAATACCGCGTAAATAGCGTTCGAATGTCACATTCAAGATCAATTGATCGCCCGGCTCCACCACCCGTTTAAAACGCGCGCCGTCAATACCCACAAAATAATAAAGCATATCTGACTCATGCGACTCTTCAGCAAAGGTCAAAAGAGCCGCTGTCTGCGCAAGCGATTCCAGAATTAACACCCCCGGCATCACTGGGCGCTGCGGAAAATGACCGGCGAAATAAGGCTCGTTGATCGACACGTTCTTCAATGCCTTGATGCGCTTGTGCGGTTCGAGCTCGAGCACGCGGTCTACCAGCAAGATCGGATACCGATGTGGTAACAACGTGAGTATCTTGTGAATATCGAAATTAATTTTTTCGGTGTTCATAGTTTAGGATTCCACGCATCACAAGCGCGGATGATAACGGCAAACGATGAATGTTACGCAAAATCTTTGCGTTCATTCATCGCTCGATGAAAAGCGGCCACTGGCAACTACCGTATGCAAAGCGAGCGGGCCAGGAAAAACCAGTATGTCACCTCTAGCAATTGATTATGACGCGCCGCCCTGCTCGATCGTGGCTTCGAGCGCTCTGACACGATCTCGTAGCTTATCCAAATGACGCAACAGCGCTGCACTTCGGTTCCAATCGGTATGGTTAATAGCAGGAAACGCACTCGTATAGATGCCCGGTTTAAGCAATGACTTCGATACGCCAGACTTCGCCGTTACAATTACACCATCGGCCAGCGTCACATGCCCGGCGATACCCACAGCACCACCGATCATGCAGTGCCGCCCGATCGTCGTGCTGCCAGCAATACCCGCGCAACCCGCAATCACCGTATAAGCGCCAATTTTACAATTATGTCCAATCTGGACAAGATTATCGATTTTTACGCCATCGTCAATCATTGTGTCTGTCATAGCGCCACGATCGATCGTCGTATTCGCACCAATTTCGACATCATTCCCAATCGTCACCCCCCCGACTTGCGGAATTTTCACCCAGCTGCCAACGCGTGCTTGCCCCTCGCCAGAAAAATCGGGAGCAAAACCAAAGCCATCCGAACCAATCACCGCGCCCGCATGAATCGTCGCACGGGCGCCGATTTTACAGTCGGAATAAACGGTGACATTTGGATAAAGGTGAGCCTCATCGCCAATCGAGGTGCATCGCCCGACGACCACATTCGCATCGAGCCGCACATTTTCGCCCACCACCGCCCCCGCTTCGATCACCACATGGGGGCCAATGACCACGCTTGCTGCCACTTTTGCAGTGGGGTCGACCACGGCGCTCGAATGAATGCCCGCGAGCTTTTTCGGCGCCGCCAGATCAATCAACATTTGCGCCACGCGCGCGAAATAAGCGTAAGGGTTGGACGTGACGATAAAATTACGCTCGCCGCATGAAGTAAGCTTGGTGAGATCCTCCGGTGCAATCAACACCGCACCTGCATGCGTCGTTTCGACTTGCAGCAAATATTTCGGATTGGACAAGAACGCCAGCTGATGAGCTTGCGCTTGATCAAGCGGTGCAAGGCTATCGATACGGTGCGCGCTATTGCCCATCACCTCGCCGCCAAAGCGCCGCGTAATCTCTTCAAGTGTTAGGAATGCCATTGGCTTGCAGCTCCCGCGCAACTAGTTATTCGGCAACGCAGCCAGTGATTTCAATACCTGGTCTGTAATATCGATGCGCGGGCTGACGTAGACAGCTTCTTGCACAATCAAATCATAATGCTGCTGCTCGGCAATCTGCTTAATTACCTTATTCGCACGATCGAGCACAGCCGCAAGTTCTTCATTACGACGCTGATTCAAATCTTCACGGAACTCACGCTGCTTGCGTTGAAAATCGCTATCGAGATTCGACAAATCGCGCTGCTTTTGCGCGCGAGCGGACGCCGACATCGACACACCATTCTTATCGAGATCATCGGACAACGCCTTCAAACGCTGCGCCATGTCTTGTAAATCTTTATCTCGCTTCGCAAATTCTGCCTCGAGCTTCTTTTGTGCCGCCTGTGCTGGAATCGATTCGCGCAAAATGCGATCCGAATTCACGGCTGCAATGCGCGCCTCCTGTGCATACGCTGTGCCCGCACAAAACACGGCGGTAAGCGCCGCCACACACAGCATTTGTTTCAAGAACTTGCTCGTTCGCAACATCTTCCTCTCGATACTGTTAAAAGTTTCTGCATGCAGGTCGCTTTCGAAAGAAATTCGGCGAGCAACATGGGGAAACAACCGCAATATCAGAATCAGAATGCCGTTCCAATCTGGAACTGGAATTTCTGATATTGATCGCCCTCATGCTTCACTACTGGGAAACCGACACTCACCTTCAACGGGCCAATAGGAGAAATCCATGCGAGCCCGACACCGTACCCATAACGCAACCCGTTCGCACCGATGCTACTCCCTTCGTCGCCCCAGACATTACCGCCATCAAGGAATGTAAACACACGCAGTGTGCGGTCATAGCCTGTGCCCGGCAAGGGGAATGTCAATTCGATGTTGCCCACGATCATCTTCGAACCACCAATCGGATCATTGGTTGTCACATCGCGTGGGCCCAGTGAACTCGGTTCATAACCTCGCACCGAACCAATACCGCCCGCGAAGTAATTCTTGAAGATCGGATAGGGTTTGCCAGCCAGCCCGTTGCCATACCCACCTTGGAAATTCAAGCCAAGGATAAAACCACGTGAGATTGAATAATAGTACTGTACTTGTAAATCTGCTTTGTAATATTGTGTTGCGCCAATCGGCGTGCCGTACTCGGCATTCGCCTGCGTGAAATATCCACGGCTGGGCACCAACGCACTATCGCGCGCGTCGCGCGACCAACCCACCGTCAGCGGCACGTTATTCGACACCCGGCCAAACTGATTCACATAATCGATATAACTTTGCGGCGTATACGCATCGACATCAAGGCGGTCTTGCTCGAAGCCCATGCCGAAATAAACGGTATCCACTTCGGAAAACGGCACGCCGAATTTCAAGTCACCCCCCGCCGTGATAATGCGGAAGCTCGAATCCGTCGAATAATAAAGCGGCTGCGTTGTGCGGTAATACAGATCGGTGATGCGCTTAATGCCATCAACAGTAAAATAAGGATCGACCTGCGTGACAGTAAGGGTGCGGTACGATCTCGCTGTGTTGACATTCACCGCAAGGCTCGTCCCCGAACCGAACACGTTGTCTTGCGAGACACCGGCCGACAATACTACCTTATCGGTCGATGAAAAACCCGCGCCCAGTGTAATTGCGCCAGTGGGTTTTTCATCGACTTTTACATTGACATCAACTTGATCTGTCGTGCCTTCGACCGGCACCGTCGTCACTTCGACATTCGTGAAATAGCCGAGACGGTTGATTCGGTCTTTCGATAACGCGAGACGACTCGAATCGAACCATGAGCTTTCAAGCTGCCGCATTTCGCGACGAATGACTTCGTCACGCGTTTTCGTGTTGCCAACAATGTTGACGCGGCGCACATACACACGGCGGCTCGGCTCAACTTGCAATGTCAATGCCACCGTGTGATGCACTTGATCGATAGCAGGCTGCGCACTAACCGTGGCAAACGCATAGCCATATTCGCCCAGCTTATCGACAATCGCTTTGGTCGTCGCTTGAAGTTTTTCTGCCGAAAAAAGCTCGCCCACTTTGACCGTGATCAGTTTTTGTAGCTCGGCTTGCCGATCGAGCAAATTGCCCGTGAGCTTCACACTCGACACCGTATAGGGCTCGCCCTCATGCACCGTCAACGTCAGGTACATGTCTTTCTTATCGGGCGAAATCGAAACTTGTGTAGACTCGATATTGAACTCGAGATAGCCGCGATTCAAATAATAATTACGAATATTCTCGAGATCAACCGTGAGCTTTTCTTTCGAATAAAGATCGTTTTTTGTATACCATGAGAACCAGTTCGGCGTAGAAAGCTGCATCTCATCACGCAATGTGCTCGTACTCACTGCCTTATTGCCGATAAAATTGACCTGGCGAATCTTCGCGCTCGGGCCCTCAACAACAGAAAAAAGAACCGATACCCGGCTTTGATCGACCGGTGTGACGGTCGTCGTCACTTCAGCCGCATAAAAACCCCGTGTCAAATACTGGCGTTTGAGCTCTTGCTCGGCGCGCTCGACGAGCGCTTTATCGTAATACCGGCCTTGCGACAAGCCTACACCACGCAACGCTTTGATCAACGCGTCTTTTTCGAATTCTTTGATACCCGAAAAATCGATTGACGCAATCGCCGGACGCTCAACGACGTTGACGATGACAATATTGCCTTCGGTCGAAATCTTCACATCGTTGAAAAAACCCGTCGCATAGAGCGCACGAATCGCTTCGGACGCTTTATCGTCGGTAAAAGTATCGCCCCGCTTGATCGGCAAATAAGCAAATACCGAACCCGGCTCAATGCGCTGTAGCCCTACAATACGAATATCTTTGACAACAAAAGGCGCAACCGCGTGAGCCACAAGCCCATGCATCGTAATTGCAACAACTGCGACCGTTTTAGGAACAAAGCGATGACGTTTGAACAACGTAACTTCCCCAGTATTTTTAACCGTATCGGTTTTTTTCTGACAAGCGCTGCCCCGCGCGCGCTGTCGAACACTTTAAAAATGGATTAAACGCGCCAGATCGTTAAATAGCGCAATCGCCGAAAGCGCGACGATACAAACCAGACCCGCCTTTTGTAAAATAAGCTGCCAGCGCTCTGACAGAGCCTTACCGGTTACGGCTTCAATCGAATAATATAACAGATGGCCTCCATCCAATAAGGGAATCGGCAGTAAATTCAATACGCCCAGGCTAATGCTCACCAATGCGAGAAACGATAAGAACGGTGCGAGCCCAAGACGCGCGCTCTTACCCGCGTAATCGGCAATCGTCACAGGCCCTGACAGATTTTTCAACGACGCGTCGCCTGTCGCCATTCGGCCAAACATCCGCAGTGAATAAATCGCGATATTCCATGTGCGTTGCGCACCCAACTTCGCGCTTTCGATCAAGCCATAGCGCACATCGACACTCGCTACATGCGTGGCAAGCGCCGCACCAATACGGCCAACGTCGCGTGCGGTATCAGCGTCTCGCCGGACATTGGGAACAATTCGAATTTGCCGCAGCGTATTGCCCGATGACGCAGTTGTCGATGACGGATGGCCACGCTCGACTTGCAACAGGATCGGGCGAGCGGGATGTGCCTTCACGTAATCGATAAACGCTGCTGCGCCATTGATAGGGATACCATCCACTGCGCGCAAGATGTCACCCGACATTAACCCTGCGCGTTGCGCTGCACTGCCCGGCTCGACCTCGGCAACCGACACCGTTCCCCCCTCATCGAAACCCAGCTTCGAGATGAAATCGTCATCGTCGAGATCTCGCGCGGTAAGGGTACTCAAATCAACGGGAAAATCGAATTCGTGCTGCCCATCGCGCGCTTTAAGCAACACGCGTCGGTGATCGAGTGCAGCATCCAATAATTTCCAACGTAAATCCGGCCAGGAACGCACCACGGCGGTGTCTGCGCCGTGTTCGCTGCTGACCGCCACCACCGTTTCACCGCCCTCGAAACCTGCCCGCGCCGCCAGGCTACCCACCGGCGGCGTTGCAAGTGTCGCAACCGGCTGGTTCACACCCGTTGCGAACACCATGGCGTAAAGCACAATCGCCAGCAAGAAATTCGCAAGCGGGCCGGCCAGCACAATCGCCACACGCTTGCGAAGCGATTGCCGGTTGAACGCATAAGGTAAATCTTGCGCAGCAATGCCGGGCCCTGGGTCGCGCTCATCGAGCATTTTGACATAGCCACCCAGCGGCAACGCAGCAATAACCCATTGAACGCCCGTCTTTTTGCTCACCCATTGAAACAAGGGCTGACCAAAACCGATCGAAAAACGTAGCACCTTGACGCCGCAAAGTCTCGCAACACTGTAGTGCCCATACTCGTGCACCACGACAAGCACGCTGATCGCAACAATGAAGGAGAGAAGTTCGATCAGTAGATTCATAGTCGGTATCAATGCCTCATTGCACTGCGCGCTCTACGTGTGAGGCCCGCGCACGGTGCACATCCGACAATTGTCGGGCGATAAACTCATGTGCGGCATAGCGAGCATCGACATCGGCGGCCAGCACATCGTCGAGGCCCCCTGGGCGACAATTCGGTAACACGTTCAACACCGCTTCAACCGTTTGCGCGATATCGATAAAACCGATTCGTCCTTCGAAAAAGGCTTCGACGGCCACTTCATTGGCGGCATTCAATGCTGTACTTGCAATGCCTCCGGCATCGAGCGCTTGCATCGCAAGCGCAAGGCACGGGAAGCGAGTGTAATCAGGCTTTTCGAAATCGAGCGATGCAATGTGCGCTAAATCGAGGGGCGCGACACCCGAATCGACGCGCTCCGGAAACGCAAGTGCATGCGCAATGGGCGTGCGCATATCGGGGTTACCCAACTGCGCAAGCACGGAACCATCGACATACGAAACCAGCGAATGGATCACGCTTTGAGGATGAATCAATACTTCGATCCGCTCGCCCGGCACACCGAATAGCCAATGCGCCTCGATCACCTCAAGGCCTTTATTCATCATCGTCGCGGAATCAACCGAAATCTTGCGCCCCATCACCCAATTGGGATGCTTACAGGCTTCATCAGGCGTCACATCGACAAGCGTCGCCGGATCTCGTGTGCGAAAAGGGCCACCTGAAGCCGTCAGAATGATTTTCGAGACCCCCCCATGCAACGTGGCGTCACGCGGTAAGCATTGAAACACCGCGTTATGTTCGCTATCGACCGGTAACAGCGTGGCGCCGTGATCTTGCACTGCACTCATAAAAAGAGCGCCCGACATCACCAGCGCTTCTTTATTCGCAAGCAAAATGCACTTACCCGCCCGCGCTGCCGCAAGGGTAGGCGCAAGGCCGGCGGCGCCGACAATCGCTGCGACAACGGTGTCGCACTGCGCGCTTTGGGCAATCTCAATCAGGGCATCTTGACCATACGCAATTTGAGTGGCGCACCCTGCACTGCGCAGCCGCGCTTCGACATGCGCGGCGGTATCGGCATCACCCACCACCGCCACTTCAGGGACAAAACGCAGGCATTGCTCGATCAATGCATCGCCATTGCGATGCGCGCTCAAGGCATAAATTGTAAAGCGTTCGGGATGACGCGCCACGACATCGAGCGTGCTCTTGCCAATCGAGCCGGTGGAACCGAGCAGTGTCAGATGTTTTTTCATATCTCTTTCTCTAGCCGATCAACAACATCGCAACCGGCAACACAGGCAGCAAGGCATCGATTCGATCGAGCACGCCACCATGCCCCGGTAGCAAACCACTCGAATCTTTCACGCCTGCCTGGCGCTTGAGCAATGACTCGAATAAATCGCCTATCACGCTCAATGCGACAAGCAGCGATAAGACGATGAATGTGCGTAGCGTGCCAAAATGCACCTCGAGCTTCGTAAAAAGCGTCGGCTCGTACCATTGGCCTATTAGCGCCACACCCGCTACGATAAGGACAGCTAACCAGCCGCCCACAGCACCTTCCCACGTTTTGCCGGGACTAATCGCAGGCGCCAGCTTATGAGTGCCAAACGTCTTGCCGGCAAAATAAGCGCCGATATCAGCCACCCATACCACGATCAGCAGCGATAAAACGAATGACACGCCGAGGGCCCGCGCGGCGACCAGTGCTTGCCAGCACGCGACCAACACGACGATGCCCACGATCAGCAAGAAAAAGCGCCACGCACCCGATGCGAGTAACGGTTTGCGCGCCAGCACGAAGGGCCCCACTAACACCCAAAAGACTGCCGCCGCCTGAAAAAATGGCCTCGACAGAGGCACGCCCTCACCCAAACCACTACTTGCGAAAAGCACAAGCGCTGTCAGCCCTGCATAGAAGAACGGCCATACGCGGCCCACTTTCAGCAACCGCGCCCACTCCCACGCGGCAAGCATGATAATCAACGCAATTAACGCACCAAATGCGTTCACGGATGCAAACAACGTTACGGGCAAAAACACCGCCAACAGCACAACGGCTGTGACAACACGCATTTTCAGCATGACAGTGAATCGACGCGTTGCGATTGGGGCGAGATCTGCGCACTCGTGCGGCCAAAACGACGTTCGCGCTGCGCATAGGAGGCTATCGCATCAGCAAGCGCTTGTGCATCGAAATCCGGCCAAAACGTCTCGGTAAAATAAAGCTCGGTGTACGCAAGCTGCCAAAGCAAGAAATTGCTGATACGCGTTTCGCCCCCTGTGCGAATAAAGAGATCGGGTTCCGGTGCATATGACATGGCAAGGTGTTCGGCGAACGCTTCTTCATCGACATGCGTGGCATGGCCCTCACGCGCGGCCTGCTCTGCTAACTGACGTGTCGCTTGCATGATATCCCATCGGCCACCGTAATTTGCTGCGATAGTCAGCGTCAAACGGGTATTGTTCGCTGTCTTGGCTTGCGCGCGTTGAATAAGCGCTTGAATGCGTGCATCAAATCGCGACAAATCACCGACGACACGCAAGCGAATGCCATTCGTATGTAACTTACCGACTTCCCGCTCGAGGGAAGTCACAAAAAGACGCATCAAAAAGGAAACTTCTTCTACAGGCCGGCGCCAGTTTTCGGAGCTAAACGCGAAAAGCGTCAAATACTCCACGCCCCAACGCGCACACGTCTCGACCACAGTGCGCACCGCATCCACACCACGCGTATGACCCGCAATCCGCGGCAAACGCCGTTGTGTTGCCCAGCGACCATTGCCATCCATGATGATCGCAATGTGACGAGGCACGACATCGACATCTGGCACGCGAACCGTAGAACTCGTATAAGTCATAGTGGCCATCCTCCTGCTGCGAGGAAGAGGCGAAATAAAAAGATTCGTCGCAAACCCAATAACCTCAAACAGTCATGATTTCAGCTTCTTTGGTTTGAACCAACTTATCGATTTCGGCAACGTATCTGTCGGTCAATTTTTGTACCTCATCGCTCGTACGACGCTCGTCATCTTCGGAAATTTCTTTCTCTTTCACGCGTTTTTTCAATTGATCATTGGCATCCCGGCGCAAATTACGCACGGCGACCTTCGCTGTTTCGCCTTCGCTTTTCACAACTTTCGTGAGCTCGCGGCGACGCTCTTCGGTGAGCGCTGGCATCGGCACGCGAATCAAATCGCCTTGATTAGCAGGGTTCAAACCGAGATCGGATTCGCGAATCGCTTTTTCGACAGCGGCAACCATGGGCTTTTCCCATGGCTGCACACCGATCGTGCGCGCATCGATGAGTGTGAGATTCGCCACCTGTGAAATAGGCACGGCAGAGCCGTAATAATCAACCTGCACGTGATCGAGCAGCCCTGTATGCGCGCGCCCAGTGCGAATTTTCGCTAAATCGTTCTTGAACGCGTCAATCGAACGCTGCATTTTCTGCTCGACACTTTTCTTAACTTCCACCACTGTCATTTCAACCTCCGTACTCCGTCATAGTGCAGCCCGCTCACTTGCTTTTGTCATCGAGAAACTGACGAACATCAGCGCATCGCGCCCAAGCCAGATCCGCGTTTTCCGAGCGTGTATTACACGTGAACCAGCGTCCCCTCGTCCTCGCCTTGCACAATACGTTTGAGCGCGCCGGGTTTGACGATAGAAAACACTCGAATAGGCAACTTCTGGTCACGGCATAACGCAAACGCGGTCGCATCCATCACTTGTAAATTTCGGCCAATCGCCTCATCGAAGCTAATCGAACCATACCGCGTCGCGGTTGCATCTTTATTGGGATCCGCCGAGTATACGCCATCCACCTTGGTCGCTTTCAACACAACCTCGGCACCGATTTCCGAGCCTCGCAACGCAGCAGCGGTGTCCGTCGTGAAAAACGGATTGCCGGTGCCCGCAGCGAAAATCACGACCTTACCTTCTTCGAGCTGACGAATCGCGCGCGGGCGAATATAAGGCTCAACAACTTGATCCATCCGTAACGCCGATTGCACCCGCGCTTCGATGCCTGCATGACGCATCGCATCTTGCAAAGCCAGCGCATTCATCATCGTCGCAAGCATGCCCATGTAGTCAGCCGTGGCGCGATCCATCCCTGCTGCACCACCGGCCACGCCACGAAAAATATTACCGCCACCGATGACAATTGCGAGCTGCGTGCCGAGCCGGACCACTTCAGCGATATCCGCCACCATTCTTTCGATCGTTGCGCGATTGATGCCAAACGCATCACCGCCCATCAAAGCTTCGCCTGAAAGTTTCAGAAGAACGCGTTTATAAATAGTGGGCATAACCGAATCCAATCGCGTTGAAGGGGGGACCATCACCCCGTCGCAGTAAAGGGTCTCTTTATCACGGGAGGTTTGCTGTTCGCTCACACAGAGCATGAGACTACTGCTTCGCAGCGGCGACTTGCGCAGCCACTTCTGCGGCGAAATCGTCCTGACGCTTTTCGATCCCTTCTCCTACGACGAAGAGCACAAACTTTTGCACGGATGAGCCTGCCGCCTTCAGCATCTGCTCGATCGTCTGTTTATCGTTCTTCACAAAGGGTTGATCGAAGAGCGACACTTCTTTCAGATATTTTTGTACGCTGCCTTCGACCATCTTCGCAATAATTTCCGCTGGCTTACCCGATTCGGCCGCTTTTTGCTCGGCAATGCTGCGCTCTTTCGCAATCAAATCGGCAGGCACGTCGTTAGCCGACAACGAAACCGGTTTCATCGCCGCAATATGCATCGCAACGTCTTTGCCAACTTGCTCGTCAGCACCTGTGTATTCGACGAGCACGCCAATGCGCGTGCCGTGTAAGTAGGCAGCGAGTTTATTTGACGTATCGAAACGCGTGAAACGGCGAATCGATAGGTTCTCGCCGATTTTGCCCACTAGAGCAAGACGTTCGGTATCTACCGTTGAGCCATTAAATGACAATGCAGCCAGTGCCGCGATATCGGCGGGATTTTGAGTAACCACCAGCTCGGCCATCTTCTTTGCGAATGCATTGAAATCATCATTCTTTGCGACAAAATCGGTTTCGCAATTCAGTTCGACCAACGCGCCCGTGTTACCGTGAATAAAGAATGCGACCACGCCTTCGGCTGTGACACGCGAAGCCGCTTTGCTCGCTTTATTCCCCAGCTTCACGCGCAGTAGCTCTTCGGCACGCTCCATATCGCCATCGGCTTCCGTCAACGCTTTTTTGCATTCCATCATTGGCGCATCGGTTTTTGCGCGTAGCTGCGCCACCATGCTTGCAGTAATTGCCGCCATATTCACTCCTCGAGTCTGTGTTTTCGTTAGATCATTCGGTTACGGTTAGATCATTCGATAAGGTCGACACGCCTTCATCTGTGTGACGACAAGCGGCGGGCCATTTATGGGCCATTGCGCACCGGAAAAGCCGAAACTCAAAAAAAAGGGGCTTTCGATAGCCCCCTTTTACATCCACCACTGGGGCCGCGCTTTTACGCCTCCCCGTTCACCTCGACAAACTCGTCGCCTTCCGCGCCGCGCGCGACCTGCACCACTTCATTCAGCGCATTCTCACGACCATCGAGAATCGCACTCGCAATGCCTTGCACATACAGCGCCACGGCCTTGCTTGCGTCGTCGTTGCCCGGGATGATGTAATCGACCCCTTCCGGCGAATGGTTCGTATCGACGACTGCGATCACCGGAATACCCAGTTTCTTCGCTTCGGTAATCGCAATCTTGTGATAACCGACATCGACAATGAAAACGGCATCCGGAATACCGTTCATATCCTTCACGCCGCCGATCGACTTTTGCAGCTTCGCGATCTCGCGCTCGAAAAGCAGCGCTTCTTTTTTACTCATGCGTTCGAGCTCGCCTGCCTCCACCATCGCTTCCATTTCCTTCAAGCGTTTGATCGAAGTTTTCAGTGTCTTGAAATTGGTGAGCATGCCACCGAGCCAGCGCGCGTTCACATAGGGCATACCGGCGCGCAGCGCTTCTTCGGCGATAATGTCGCGCGATTGGCGCTTCGTGCCAACCAAAAGAACCGTGCCACGATTCGCTGCCAAGCGACGCACATATTTAAGCGCGTCGTTATACATCGGCAACGTTTTTTCGAGATTGATAATATGAATTCTATTGCGATGACCAAAAATATACGGGGCCATCTTTGGGTTCCAGAAGCGCGTTTGGTGACCAAAATGGACGCCCGCTTCCAGCATTTCACGCATGGTGACTGCCATGTCATTTTTCTCCGCAAGGGTTAGATCTTAAGCCAAGTGCTGCATCCCACTTCGTAGGACACCCTAGGTGCACCGGCCTGCGAGTTGGGGCGAGCGAAGCAAAAAAGACAAAGCTCGCACCCTTCGTCATCAAACGGTTGGAGTTTAGTAACCCCGCAACCGCCGAGAATGACTTAGCCGTATATTATAGTACAAATGCAATTCGCCTCTCAAGATTATTATCGTCGCGCCGCTTTTGAAGAGGGCGATTGGTGCGATAATCAGCGCAACTTTATTACTTCGAAGTTTTATCCTTTTTCATGGCTATTACGATCAAAAACGAACACGATATCGCACAAATGCGCATTGCGTGCCGTCTCGCCAGCGAAGTACTCGACTACATCACGCCATTCGTCAAGGCGGGAATCACCACAGAAGAGCTCGATCGGCTATGTCATACGTATATGACCGAGGTTCAGCAAACCATTCCCGCGCCACTAAATTATCAACCGCCAGGTTACCCCCCTTACCCCAAAGCGACGTGTATTTCGGTCAACGATGTCATCTGTCATGGCATTCCCGGGGACCGGGTGCTCAAGAATGGGGATGCACTCAATATCGATATCACCGTCATCAAGAACGGCTATTTCGGCGACACGAGCCGGATGTTTATTGTCGGTGAAGGCTCCATTCTCGCCAAACGCCTCGTACAGATCACTTATGAATGCATGTGGCTCGGCATCGAACAGATTCGTTCCGGCGCGCATTTGGGCGATATTGGCCGAGCAGTACAACAGCACGCAGAAAAGCATGGCTATAGTGTCGTGCGCGAATATTGCGGCCATGGGATCGGCACGGTGTTTCACGAAGAGCCTCAAATTCTTCATTACGGACGCGCTGGCACAGGGATCCAATTACAAGCTGGCATGATCTTCACGGTCGAGCCGATGATCAATGCAGGCCGACGTGAGATCCGCACCATGCCGGATCAATGGACCGTCAAAACGCGCGATCGCAGCCTTTCCGCGCAATGGGAGCATACCGTGCTCGTGACCGATTCCGGCTATGAAGTGCTCACCGTTTCCGCGGGCTCACCGAGCCGACCACTTATTACGGCATCTGCATAAATCTGACCGAATGGGCGATAATGAAAGTGATCGAGTCGCTCTCCTCAGATTTCGCCCTTTTCACCCTTTTCGCCCTATTACACGCTGCGCACGCCGATGAGCGCTTTAGCCCCTGCCGATGCGGCATCGCTCAAAGCAGACTATCAAGCTGCTAAAACCCGCTTACTCACCCGTTTTCACACTGCTCGCCACGTCAATGCAGTGATGCATGCACTCGCATACATCACCGACGATACGTTGCGCCGCACGTGGCAAACCTGCTCGATGCCCGCTGCATTCGCGCTGGTTGCGGTTGGTGGATACGGGCGAGGCGAACTTGCGCCTTATTCGGATATCGACATCGTAGTGCTATTGCCCGCTCACCACGATACGCAATACGATGCGCATATCGAACGCTTTATTGGCATGGCATGGGATATCGGGCTCGACATTGGCAGCAGTGTACGCACGGCGGAAGAATGCCTCGAGCAAGCGACTCACGATATTACGGTGCGCACATCGCTGCTCGAAGCCCGCCGAGTGACGGGCAACAAAGCGCTTGTCGAGCATTTTATACCGCACTTTCGCGAAACCCTCGACCCGCTCGCGTTTTTTCAGGCCAAAGTGCTCGAAATGCGTCAACGGCACGCGAAATATCAAGATTCACCTTATAGCCTCGAACCCAATATCAAAGAAAGTCCGGGCGGGTTGCGCGATTTGCAATTGATCTTATGGGTCGCACGCGCCGCGCAGTTGGGTCGCAACTGGGAAGAAATCGAAGAGCGTGGGTTCATCACCGCGCGCGAAGCCCGGGAGCTGCGTCGCAACGAAGCTTTTTTGAAGACCTTGCGGGCGCGGCTCCATGTGATTGCGGGACGGCGTCAAGATAACCTCATCTTCGATTTACAAACGGCCACCGCCGAAAGCTTAGGTTATCTCGCCACGCACACGCGCCGCGCGAGCGAACAACTCATGCGCCGCTATTATTGGGCCGCGAAAGCAGTCACGCAACTAAGCGCCATCCTGATTCAAAATATCGAAGCACAGCTCTTTCCGAAAACCAGCGGTATCACGCGCGTGCTATCGAAGCGCTTCGTCGAAAAACAAGGGTTGATCGAAATTGGCGACGATGATCTGTTCCGGCGCGAGCCCCATGCGATTCTCGACGCTTTTTTGTTGTTCGAAGCCACCCCGGGCATCAAAGGGTTTTCAGCACGCACGTTGCGCGCGCTTTATCACGCGCGCGACATCATGGATCAGCGCTGGCGGCAAGACCCAGAAAACCGGCGTTTGTTTATCGACATTCTGAAGCAACCCCAAGGGCTCACACATGCGTTACGTTTGATGAATCAAACGAGCGTGCTCGGACGTTATTTATTGTGTTTTTGGCGCATCGTCGGACAAATGCAGCACGATTTATATCATGTTTATACGGTCGATCAGCATATCTTGATGGTGCTGCGTAACCTACGTCGTTTTGCTGTCGCCGAACATGCGCATGAATACCCACTATGCAGCCAACTCATGGGCAATTTCGAGCGCCCCTGGGTCTTGTATATCGCCGCGCTCTTTCATGACATCGCCAAAGGGCGTGGCGGTGATCATTCGATACTTGGCATGGCTGATGCCCGACGTTTTTGTCGCGAGCATGGCGTCCCGAGAGACGATAGCGCGCTGATTGTGTGGCTCGTGCGCCACCATTTGACAATGAGCCAAGTCGCGCAAAAACAAGATACGAGCGATCCGCAAGTGATCAAACGATTCGCCGAACAAGTCGATAGTGAGCGGCGGCTCACGGCGCTTTATTTACTCACTGTGGCCGATATTCGCGGCACGAGCCCAAAAGTCTGGAATTCATGGAAAGGCAAGCTGCTTGAAGATTTATATCAAATGACGCTTGCGGTGCTCGGTGGTGTGCAGCCCGACACTCATGCGGCACTGCAAATGCGCCGGGAAGAAGCGCTCGCGTTGTTACGGCTCGAAACCGTACCCGACGAGGCGCATCACACCCTGTGGGAACAACTCGACGTGGGGTATTTTCTGCGGCATGACGCTGCTGATATTGCCTGGCAAACGCGTATGCTCTATCGCCACACTCATGCCGACACCCCGATCGTTCGCGCCCGTCCGTCGCCTTTCGGACAAGCTTTACAGGTGCTCGTCTATGTGCAAGACCGGCCCGATCTTTTTGCCGGCCTTTGCGCCTACTTTGATAAAAACAGGCTCTCGGTGCTCGATGCGCGGATCAACACCACCCGGCACGGCTATGCGCTCGATAACTTTATTGTCGTGCACACGGAAAGCGAGGTACATTACCGTGACATCGCGAATCTCGTCGAGCAACAACTCACGATACACGTTGCGGCGAACGCCCCACTCCCCGAGCCGTCCAAAGGCCGGCTCTCCCGGCTTTCGCGCACTTTTCCGATCACACCGCGTGTTGATCTGCGCGCAGACGAGCGTGAGCAATACTATATTTTATCCGTCTCGGCAAACGACCGGCCAGGCTTGCTGTATGCAATTGCACGGGTGCTGGCGCAACATCGCGTGGAGGTGTATGCCGCACGCATCAATACGCTGGGAGAGCGCGTCGAAGACGTATTTTTATTAGATGGGCGACGTTTGTCAGACAACCGGTTGCAAATTCAAGTCGAAACGGAATTGCTGTACGCCATTGCCGTGTGAGCTTCGTGACTCTTACTTCTTTTCTTTTCCTTGTATAGATTTATGCGTATTAAATTAACCGCCAAACGTCCACGACCCGCTTCACCCGATCGTGCACCGGTTCGCCCGGGTAGCGCTACAGCACGTAAGCCTGTCAAGCGCACGCACTCAACCGATGCGACACAGCCGGGCCATCCGCCGTCCAAGCCTGCCCCACGTCAACGTGCCGCTGCAACCCCGTGCGTCAATGCTTCCTATGCGCAAACGCCACCAAAAACGGCGAGCGAGCGAGCCAAGCCTGCCGAGCGCAAACGCAGGCATACGTCTGACCCTATCGCCATGCACACGCCATCTACGCGTACGCCGGCGCCTGCACCTGCGCCGGCCAAAAAGCGGGCAATGCCTATCACGACGCGCACAACGCGCACGACGCGAACTCGCGTAACACCCGAAAACACCCAACCTCGCACGCCACCCAAACCCGCTACCGTAACAATGCCTGCCAACACGGACACGCCGCGTCTCTCGAAGCGCCTCGCAGAACTAGGCCTTTGCTCACGCCGTGAGGCGGATGTATGGATCGAAAATGGCTGGGTGCTCGTCGATGGGGCGTGTGTCAACATCCTGGGCGCGAGAGTGCGGCGTGAACAAAAAATTGAAGTCTCCGCAAATGCGCATGCGGCACAAGCACGTTGCGTGACCATTCTGTTGCATAAACCCATCGGCTATGTATCGGGTCAACCAGAAGACGATCATCAACCTGCTATGACCTTAATTACACCGGAAAACCACTGGAGCGACGACCACTCGCGTCTACGCTTGGTGCCCACGCATTTACGCAAGCTCGCACCGGCAGGACGTCTCGATATCGATTCGACAGGTTTAATCGTATTCACGCAAGATGGCCGTATTGCCAAACAACTTATTGGCGAACATTCCGGCATCGAAAAAGAATATTTAGTACGGGTGACGCAAGGAGAACAGACGCGCGACATCGCTCAGCACTTCCCGGAAGAAAAACTCGCATTGCTGCGCAACGGTTTATCGCTCGATGATATTCCGTTAAAGCCTGCGAAAGTCAGCTGGCAAAATGGCGAACAGCTCCGCTTCGTGTTGCGCGAAGGAAAAAAACGGCAGATTCGCCGGATGTGCGAGTTAGTCGGGTTGGAGGTGGTGGGCCTCAAACGCGTGCGGATAGGACAGATCACGCTCGGTGCATTGCCACCGGGTCAATGGCGGTATTTGCAGCCGAATGAATTGTTCTGAGCAGAGTAAAGCCCAAGCAGCAGTGCTGCAGTGTGACGCAATGATGACTTACTCGATTCGATCAATCGTCGTCCGCTTCGGGCCCGAGTTCGGGAAAAAGCACGCTGGTAAAACCAAACTTCGAAAAATCGATGACTCGCATCGGGAAAAGCTTACCAATCAGATGATCGCATTCATGTTGGACTACCCGCGCATGAAAACCCTCGGCAATTCGATTAATCGGTTGGCCGTATGGATCCATTCCTTGATAGCGAATCATCGAAAAACGGCTCACTACCCCTCGCAAGCCAGGCACCGACAAACAGCCCTCCCAACCTTCTTCCATATCTTGCGAAACGGGGGCAAGCGTCGGATTAATTAGCACCGTCTCGGGTACTGGCGGTGCCTCAGGATAGCGTGCACTGTGCTTGAAACCGAAAATCACCACTTGTAAGTCAACACCAATTTGCGGCGCAGCCAACCCTGCTCCATTCGCATGGTGCATTGTCTCGAACATGTCAGCGATTAATGCATGTAACTGCGGGGTATCGAACTGGTCGACTAATTGAGCAATGCGCAAAAGACGCGGATCACCCATTTGCAAGATCTCTCGTATCATCGGATATCACCTTCCAAAAGCTTATACAGACCCTCTTCGCCGAGCACAGGAATACCTAGCGTCTCCGCCTTTGTGAGTTTGCTGCCGGCATCTGTGCCCGCCACGACGTAATCTGTCTTTTTCGACACCGAACCCGCAACTTTTGCGCCTGCGGCCTCGAGCATGGTTTTCACCTGTTCACGTCCAAGCGTCGGCAAGGTGCCGGTCAGCACGATCGTCTTGCCGACGAGCGGCCCGTGAAACGCACGCTCAGCAGGCGGGCCTTCGACCCAAGTGAGCTTGCCAGGCGCGCGTAGTTGCTCGATGACAGTACGATTATGCGCCTCCGCAAAAAATTGGTGTATCGATTCAGCGACAATCGGCCCCACATCGTGGACGTCGAGCAATTGCTCTGGTGATGCCTCCATGAGTGGATCCAATGCGCCGAAATGCTGCGCCAGATCTTTCGCTGTCGCTTCGCCCACATGACGAATCCCTAACGCGTAAATAAAACGCGCCAATGTCGTATGCTTCGCTTTTTCAAGCGAATCCAGCAGATTTTGAGCCGATTTATCCGCAAACCGCTCCAGTGCAGCAAGCGTCGAAAAGCCTAGATCAAAGAGATCGGCTGGCGTGCGCACCAATTCGAGCTCGACGAGGCGATCGATAATCTTTTCGCCGAGCCCATCGATATTCAGCGCACGCCGTTGAGCAAAGTGCCACAGCGCCTGCTTACGCTGCGCCGGACAAAAAAGCCCACCCGTGCAACGCGCTGCCGCTTCATCGGGCAACCGCTCGATATGTGAGCCGCACACGGGGCAAGTGACCGGCATCACAAATGCGAACGCATGCTCAGGGCGATGTGCGAGCACCACGGATACGATCTCCGGAATCACATCGCCCGCGCGACGCACCACGACGGTGTCGCCAATACGAATATCCTTTCGGTGCACTTCGTCTTCGTTATGCAATGTCGCATTCGTGACTGTCGCGCCCCCGACAAACACCGGTTCGAGCCGCGCTATCGGCGTCACCGCGCCAGTGCGTCCCACATTCACATCGATTGCAACTAGGCGAGTCAAGGCTTCTTGTGCAGGAAATTTATGGGCGAGCGCGAAGCGCGGCGCACGCGACACAAACCCCAGCACATCTTGCTCATCGCGACGGTTGACTTTATAGACCACCCCATCAATGTCATACGATAGTGCATCGCGCTTTGCACCCACTTGCCGGAAAAAATCGAGCATCTCGCTTACGCCACACACCACCGCGCGCTCCCCGCAAACAGGGATGTTCAGTGCGTGATACCAATCGAGCAACGCGCTATGGGTGGCGGGCATGGGCATGCCTTCGAGCACACCAATGCCATACGCGAAAAACGACAGCGGCCTTCGCGCGGTAATTTTCGAATCCAATTGACGCAAGCTGCCCGCCGCCGCATTGCGTGGATTGGCAAACTCCCGTTGGCCTGCTTCACGCTGACACGCATTCAGGTGTTCGAAATCGCGCTTGAACATCAACACTTCGCCACGTATATCGATCACGCGTGGCACGCAAGGCCCTTTTAGCCTAAGCGGAATCGAGCGGATAGTGCGCACATTGTGCGTCACATTCTCACCTGTGGCGCCATCCCCGCGCGTGGCGGCCTGCACTAAACGACCCTCTTCATAACGCAACGAAACCGCTAAACCATCAAATTTGAGCTCACAGGCGTATTCAACTGAAGATTTATCGAGGATATCGGCCACACGCTTATCGAATGCAACAACATCTTCATCAGAAAACGCATTGTTCAACGAGAGCATCGGCCATGCATGAATGACCGGATCGAACCCGCTCGCGGCCTGGCCACTCACTCGTTGGGACGGCGAATCGGCAGTAATCAGATCAGGATGTTCGGCTTCGAGCGATTGCAGTTCGCGGAACAAGCGATCATATTCGGCATCGGGCAATTCGGGCGCATCGAGTACGTAATACGCGTAATCTGCGCGTTCCAATTGTGTGCGTAACCAAGCCGCACGCACATCAGGTGAATCGGGTGAATCGACCAATGGGTCTATCGTCTTTCGAGCCATACTTTTTCGCGTATGCGATTTTCACAACACGTTAGGTTTCAGACAGATAAGCTAGCAATTGATGAATGGGTGATCTTTCGGATGATCCATCTCATCCGCTAAAAAGCCGTCGTGTGACGGGACAGCCCGCGGGAATACCCGCTTCATCAAGCTTAGCGTAAAGGCGCGTCAATTGTTTTTCGATGGCCAAAAGCGCGGCTTCCGACAACACGCGCCGCTGGTCATCGACAATACGCCCACCGATACGTTGCGCGAGCGAGGTCGCATAATCACACATCTGCGCAAACGGTAATATATCTCCATTGGCTATCGGCACGTCGAGAATTAACGTCGCCATCTGCCCCCCTTTGTACGTCAGGTCGTCACGTAGGAAATTCGTGTCGCCGAACTGAAGCATGAACACGGGGTTTTGTTTCGCATCGAGTTTCACGAAGCGCATCCCATCGCGAGATAACAGCAGACCATCTTGCGAGGCCACGGCTTGCAGATAATTCGCAGACCAAGGAGGGCCATCGGAGAGAATATTGATCGATAATTGCGCATCGCACTGCGCAGCAAACCCGTCCAACTCACGTGCCATCGTCACCGTTTCGAACATATCGGGAATTTCCGGTTCGCCATCGATGGCGTCTGCGAACTGTCGCACACCAGAGACAAATTCCGAAAACTCGAGCTCGTTTAACGCGCCACCCCGATTCGCTAATTGCACGGCAGCGCGCAACGCTTGATAACGAGTGCCGCTTTGCAACAGCTCCCAGCCATCGCCATTCTCGGGCTGCCCTTCGATATGCACGGGCTTGCTGCCCGCACGGCGCAAGCGTTGTGCGAGCACAATCAATTTTTCGCCGCCAAGCGAAGCACTGAGGCTAATCGGAATAATGCAATCGATACGCCGGTCGATAATAGATAGCCCCGTGGTAGGAGTAGTAGGAACGGCTGGGGCGTTAGCGGGCAACGCAGCGGCACCTTGTTTCGGTTCGTCATCGTCACGGCTCTCGTCACCGTTATCGCTATCTCCATCGTTACGACTTACATTAACGCCCTCGTCTTCGCGGTTGCGAAAATCGCTTATGGCTATGGGGTCGCTATCCGGTACGCCCGCTTCAGCTTGAATATCAACGGGCACATCGAGTGGGGCTATCGCATTAAAACTAGGCTCACGCCGCCCCATACCCGGTGCAAGCTCAATAAAGAGCGAGGCATCCCCGTCTAGCGGTTGCCCTCGATCACCCAGCCCATCCTCTGCAAAAGGGGCGGCTGTGTCCTGTGGAACCGATTTCGGCATTCTGCGGCGGATTTTCGCCCCTTGCCACGCATTGTGGGCGAGCACACCCGCGACAACCACAGCGCCCGCACTGATTAACCCGAGTGTCAACTCGTCCATGCATGCTCCATCTGCCTATGCTTTGCTATGATGCGCAACCCCATTTCCCCCAAGCAGCCCCCCTGCACGCTCGCCCATCTCAAGCCGTATTCTGTGCGAAACCCGCTGCGGTTTCCATATCCACTGCGACAATCCGAGACACGCCTTGCTCTTGCATCGTCACACCGATCAGTTGCTGGGCCATTTCCATCGCAATCTTATTATGTGAAATAAACAAAAACTGTGTCTTTTCAGACATCGCACGTACCAGATTCGTGAAACGCTCGGTGTTCGCGTCATCGAGCGGTGCGTCCACTTCATCTAACAGACAAAACGGCGCAGGATTCAATTGGAACATCGCGAACACCAACGCGGTGGCGGTCAGCGCCTTTTCACCACCCGATAATAAATGGATAGTCGAATTCTTCTTGCCCGGCGGCTGTGCCATGACTTGCACCCCCGCATCGAGAATTTCATCGCCGGTCATGTTCAGCTTGGCTTGCCCGCCACCGAAAAGACGCGGGAACAATTCGCCGAAATGACGATTGACTTCGTCGAAGGTGCTTTGCAGCAATGCACGCGTTTCTTGATCGATTTTACGAATCGCATCTTCGAGCGTTTCGATGGCACGCGTCAGATCAGCCGATTGCGCATCGAGAAAGGCCTTGCGTTCTGCTGCCGCGCTCAGCTCTTCAAGTGCAGCCATATTTACCGGCCCAAGCGCTGCGATTGTGTTGTCGATTCGGCTTAGCTCGCTTTGTAAATAAGCCGGTTTCATTTGTGGCGTTAGCTTGTGCGTCAGCTGGGTTTCGTCCACCTCTGCCGCAGCGAGTTGTTCGGCAAATTGTTCGCCCGCAATACGGGCCGCCTGTTCTTTGAGTTGTAAATCAGTGATGCGATCTCGTAACGGCTGCAACGAGCGCTCGATCGAAAGACGCATTTCATCGGCTGCGCGCAATTTAGCCGTCAGATCGTCCAGTTCGACACGCGCAGCTTTAAGCGCGGCTTGCTTCGTCACACTCACTTCAAGCGCGACTTGCAAGCCAGTATGGGCGGTTTGTTCGTCGATTGTTTCAAGCTCGGCGCGGGCTTGCTCGAGCGATATAGCAATGCGCTCGCTTTGTTCATGCGCAAGCTGGACACTCCGTTTAAGCTCGTCGATCCGATGAGCCGTGTGGCGTACTGCAAAACCCGCATCGGTCGCCGCACGGTCGAGATCACGCACACGCGCACGTGCCGCATTCAACGCTTCATCGAGCGCCTCGAAAGCAAACTGGTTATCTTCGAAGCAGGCCTGCCGCTCAGCCAGCTCGGTATCACAGCGTTCGAAATTCGCTTCGGATTCGGTACGTAACGCGCGCTGTGCTTCAATTTGTAGGCGAATTTCCTCGCGCTCTTCGTGAATCTGTGTGCTGCGTTGCGTATAGCGCTCGTGTGCTTGCGTCAGCTTGAGCACATCGAGCTGCAACGCATGGGCGCGCTGCGTCGCACGCTCGAGTTGCACGCGCGCGTCGGCAAGCGTTTGCGATGCCTGCGTATGAGCCGTTTCGGCTCTTATCGCCGCAGATTTTGCCTCTTGCACGAGTAATACTTGCGCACGCAGCTGGCGCGTCAGATTTTCGATTTCTTGCTCACGGGCAAGCATGCCTGCTTGCTCAGAATCAGCGGCATAAAGCTGCACACCCACACGGGTCACGATATGCCCCGCACTGACCACAAACGCCCCGCCATCGGGCAATTGCGTACGCATCGCCAGCGCTTGCGTGAGATTGTCTGCGATAAATGCCAACCCCAGCCATTCGCTCAGCACCGCTCGCAAACCCGCATCGTCGATGCGCATCAACGATAGCAAGGGCCGTAACCCCGCTGGCGTTGCACGCGGCAACGCGGCGCCGGGTGGGGCATAAAACGCGAGTTTCGCTGGTGGCGCATCGTCGGTTGCGAACGCTGTTACCCAATCCAGATTGGACATTTCGAGCGCGACAAGCCGCTCACGCAACACCGCCTCGAGCGCTGTCTCCCAACCGGTTTCGATATGCAGCTTTTTCCAAAGACGCGGTAAGCCACCCAATTCATGTTTGTCTAACCAAGGTTGAATCTTGCCTTCGGTACGCAGCCGTTCTTGCAAGGCTTTAAGCGCATTCGAACGGGCTTCCAATTGTTGAATCTGCGCACTTTCGTCCTGCACGCGTGCCTGCGCGCAACGACGCGCCTCTTCGAGGCTCGGCAAGGCCTGTTGGGCTTGCGCAAGGCTTGCCTGGGCGTCTCGCACTATCACTTCATATTCGACGAGCTCTATCTGCCCTTGTTCGAGCGCGGCTTCGTCCGGTGCATCGAGGCCGCGTGCTTCTGCACTCAGACGCTCGTCACGTTGCTGCAATTGTTGTAATTGCTGATCGGCGTTACGCTGGTGTGCTGCTTCGAGCTTCAGCGCGTGTTCGGCCTGCGCAATCTTGGCGCGCTCGTCGTTCAGTTGTGCTTGTGCATCCCGCATCCGCGCCTCCAGCGCGGGCAGCGCATCGTGTTGCACGCTAGCCTGCTCTTGCGCAAGCGCGGCTTTTTCTTCATCGATTGTGTGTTGCGCTTCACTCGCCTCAATGTCGTCGCGCGCCTTTTGCGCTTGCATTTGCCATTGCTCACGCTCGGCGGTGAGCGCGGTCATTTGAGCCTGCACCCGATGACGTGATTCGACGACGAATTTGATTTCCGCTTCGAGACGACTGACTTGCGCATTCGCTTCGTAAAGCTCGCCTTGCGCGCCTTGCATGGCGTCGCTCGCTGCATAATAGGCGACACGCAACGTCTCGAGCTCGACCTCGAGCTCACGCAACTTCGCACTCTGCGCATCGAGTTCGAGCTGCGCATCGGCCATCGCACGCTGCTCCCGCGCTTGTTCAAACGCCGCTTCATTCTTACGCACAAGCCACAACAAATGTTGTTTTTCTTCGCTTTGTGCGTGCAACTCGTTAAATTTCGTGGCCACCACCGCTTGCGCTTCGAGCTTTGCGAGATGGGTGCTCAGCTCGCGCACGATGTCTTCGACACGCGTCAAATTCTCTCGGGTGTCGTGCAAGCGATTCTCCGTTTCACGACGCCGTTCTTTATATTTCGAGACGCCCGCCGCCTCTTCGAGAAACACCCGCAACTCTTCCGGCTTCGCCTCGATGATGCGTGCAATCATTCCCTGCCCGATGATTGCGTAGGCGCGCGGCCCCAGGCCCGTGCCCAAGAAAATATCTTGAATATCTCGGCGGCGCGCCGGTAAATTATTGATGTAATAGCTCGATGTGCCATCACGCGTTAGCACGCGCTTAACCGCAATTTCCGCATATTGCCCCCATGGGCCACTGGCTCGACCTGCCGCGTTATCGAACACTAACTCGACGCTCGCGCGACTGCCTGGCTTACGCAGCATCGAGCCATTGAAGATCACATCTTGCATCGACTCGCCGCGTAGCTCCGAGGCCCGCGACTCGCCCAGCACCCAACGCACGGCATCGATAATATTAGACTTGCCGCAGCCATTGGGGCCCACCACGCCGACAAGCTGGCCTGGCACCTGGAAATGGGTAGGATCGACGAAAGACTTAAAGCCAGCGAGTTTAATGGAGGTCAGACGCACGGCGCTTATCGCTGATAAGAAAATAGGATAATCAAAATGAAAAATACCGCGGTGGGCTTAACGTTTTCAGCCATTCCAACAATTCGTATCCAAAATACGACATTGAGCGAAAGCTTTTTGTCAAAAGCGCGAGCATTCGAATATTTCCTCGAATGCTCGCGCATGACAATCATACTATCTATCTGAGGACTGAAGACAGTTATACTTCACGCCTTACAGGCGCGCTAATTATATCTGTCTTCAGCCCTCTGTCCTCTGTTCTCGGGTCTCTGAACAACTGTGAATCCGCTTCTCGATCTTCTCCAGCCTTATCCATTTGAAAAATTGCGCGTGTTGCTCAAAGAAGCGACGCCACGCACCGATTTGCCCCCCATTAGCTTTGGTATCGGCGAACCCAAACATCCCACGCCCGCGTTTATTCGCGAAGCGGTGGTCGATTCGCTCGATGCATTGGCGACTTATCCACCCACCCTGGGCTTGCCCGCGCTGCGCGAAGCCATCGCGAATTGGGCTAAGCGCCGCTATCGTTTGCCGGCACTGGACGCGACCACCCAAGTGTTGCCGACCTCCGGCTCCCGCGAAGCCCTTTTTGCGCTCGCACAAACCATTATTGGATGCACAACGCTTGCGAATAAAAACGCAATCGTGGTATGCCCCAATCCCTTTTATCAAATTTATGAAGGTGCAACGTTGCTTGCCGGGGCACAACCGTATTTCGCGAACAGCGACCCGGCACGCAACTTCGCCTCCGATTATCAATCGATACCCAACGACATTTGGGCGCGCACGCAACTGCTTTATCTGTGTACGCCGGGCAACCCAACCGGCGCCGTGGCAACACTTGATGACTGGCGCACCCTCTTTGCGCTATCTGATCGTTATGGCTTTGTGATTGCCTCCGACGAGTGTTATTCGGAAATTTATTTCGACGAAACAAAGCCCCCACTCGGTGGGCTCGAAGCCGCCGTCATGCTAGGCCGGAACTTCGAGCGGCTCGTAATGATTTCGAGCCTCTCGAAACGTTCGAACGTGCCGGGCATGCGCTCGGGCTTTGTCGCAGGCGACGAAACCATTCTCAAGCAGTTCTTGCTTTATCGAACTTACCATGGCTCAGCGTTGTCACCGGTTTATCAAAAGGCCAGCATCGCAGCATGGAACGACGAGGCGCATGTACGCGACAATCGCACCCAATACGGGCAAAAATTTGCCACGATCACGCCCTTGCTTGCCGATGTGCTGGACGTGCAACTGCCTGATGCGGCGTTTTACCTATGGGCAAATGTTCAACGCACCGGCCTCACCGACACAGAATTCGCCCAGCGCTTGCATGCCGATTATAATGTGACGGTTCTACCGGGCTCTTATCTCGCACGCGAAGCGCACGGTATCAACCCTGGGCGCCATTTCGTTCGCCTCGCGCTGGTCGCCGATGCGAACGAATGTCTCGAAGGCGCAAAGCGCATCGTCGCTTTTTGCCGCGACCTCATACGCTAGCCCTGTCTAAACGTCCGCACTATCGTTTGCCTCGAGCCCTTTGCGACTTTATTTCTTATCGAACCCTCTGCCACTATGACGGAACAACTTCAGCAAATCATCGACAACGCTTGGGAAAGCCGAGCTGATCTATCCCCCAAAGCGGCGCCCGCCGAAGTACGCGACGCAGTCGCCCATGCGCTGAGCGCGCTCGACAAAGGCACCGTACGTGTCGCCGAGAAAAAAAACGGCCAATGGATCGTGCATCAATGGCTGAAAAAAGCGGTGCTGCTGTCATTTAGGCTCGCAGATAACGTGCCGATGCCCGCCGGGGGGGATACAGGCGCGGGCATGGGCGTCAACTACACGCAGTTTTACGACAAAGTGCCCTCGAAATTCGCGCATTACACCGCTGAGGACTTTGCCGCAAGCGGCTTTCGCGTTGTGCCTCCTGCCATCGCGCGCCGGGGCGCGTTTATCGCGAAAAATGTCGTATTGATGCCCTCTTATACGAATATCGGCGCTTATATCGACGAAGGTACGATGGTCGACACGTGGGCAACCGTTGGTTCGTGCGCGCAAATTGGCAAGAATGTGCATTTATCGGGTGGTGTTGGAATCGGTGGCGTACTCGAGCCATTGCAAGCCAACCCCGTCATCATCGAAGACAACTGCTTTATCGGCGCACGCTCGGAAGTGGTCGAAGGGGTGATTATCGGCGAAAATTCCGTAATCTCGATGGGTGTGTATCTCGGCCAAAGCACGAAAATCTACGATCGTGAAACGGGCCATATCAGCTATGGCTATGTGCCGCCAGGTTCAGTCGTCGTCGCGGGCAACTTACCGTCGAAAGACGGCACACACAGCCTTTATTGCGCGGTCATCGTGAAGAAAGTAGATGCCGCCACGCGCGCGAAAGTTGGTTTGAATGCGCTGTTGCGAGGTGACTGATGCTGATGCACGGCGATACGAAACAAGTTTTCGTCTATGGCATTCCGAACTGCGACACAGTGAAAAAAGCGCGCGCGTGGCTCGAAGCCCATCATATCTCGTTCGAATTTCACGACTTCAAGAAAGTCGGCGTGAATGCGTCGCTGATTCAAGCGTGGCTGAACGATGTGTCACTTGATGCACTGATCAATCGCCGCGGTACAACCTGGCGGGGCCTTACCGATGACCTCAAAGCGGGCACTGGCACCCTAGCCGGCGCGATTGCGTTGATGATCGACAAACCTTCGATCATCAAACGCCCAATTATCGTCATTAACGGTCATATCAAAACGCTCGGCTTTTCGCCCGAACAATACACCGCGATTTTTACTTGATTCGTCTAACCCGCTAGCGTTTTATTTTAAAGGTCAGCCCACTCATGTCCGGCACGCTTGCCCTTACCGAACAATTGATCGCGCGCGCCTCCGTCACGCCTGACGATCAACATTGCCAAACGCTGCTGAGCGAACGGTTGGAAACACTCGGCTTCACCTGCGAAACAATCGCATCGTACGGCGTGACGAACTTGTGGGCCATCAAACGCGGCACCGACGGCGCGCAAGGCAAACGGCTCGCGTTTGCCGGCCATACCGACGTTGTGCCCACAGGCCCCCTCGAACAATGGACTTCACCGCCCTTTTCTCCGACGCATCGCGATGGCAAGCTCTATGGGCGTGGCGCTGCCGATATGAAAACATCGATTGCAAGCTTCGTCGTCGCAAGCGAAGAATTCATTGCCGCCCATCCCCTGCATCGCGGCACGCTCGCATTCTTGATTACCAGCGATGAAGAGGGGCCTGCCACCGATGGCACCGTGAAACTCGTCGAAATGCTCCAAGCGCGTGGTGAAACCCTCGATTACTGCATCGTCGGCGAACCCACGTCTCACACCACGCTAGGCGACATGGTCAAAAATGGGCGACGCGGCTCGATGACAGGCAAACTGATCGTCAAAGGCATACAAGGACATATCGCGTATCCGCATCTCGCCAAGAATCCGATCCATTTGCTGGCTCCCGCATTAGCCGCGCTCGTTGCCGAGCAGTGGGACAAAGGCAATCAATATTTCCCCCCCACGACCTGGCAAGTGTCGAACTTGCACGCAGGCACGGGTGCGAATAATGTCATTCCCGGCCATGCGGAGCTCCTCTTCAACTTTCGCTTTTCGACAGCCAGCACCGTTCAAACGCTACAACACCGCGTGCACACATTGCTCGATCGATATGGTCTCGATTACGCGCTTGAATGGGTCGTGAGTGGGTTACCATTTTTGACACCACGCGGCGAGCTATCGAATGCGCTCGAACACGCCATTCGTGACGAAACGGGCGTGACGCCCGAGCTTTCCACCACCGGCGGCACGTCCGATGGCCGTTTTATTGCGCAGATTTGCCAACAAGTGATCGAATTTGGGCCACCCAATGGCAGTATCCATAAAATCGACGAGCATATCGAGCTTGCCTTCATCGAGCCATTAAAAAATATTTACCGACGGGTGCTTGAAGCGCTAATCGTGTAGCAAGCCTAAAAAAGGAAAGCATCGAATGACATCGACTCTGCCATTCGCAACGGTTCGCGATTTGTTGCGCTACGCCGTGTCTCGGTTTCAGCAAGCGCAGCTCGTTTTCGGTCATGGATGCGCCAACGCATACGACGAAGCGGCTTATTTGATCTTGCATACGTTGCATTTGCCGCTCGACACGCTCGAACCCTTTCTCGATGCGCGGCTTCTCGAAACAGAAATCGACGCCGTGCTAAAAATCATCGAACGGCGCACCATCGAGCGGGTGCCCGCGGCCTATCTCACGCACGAAGCCTGGATGCATGGCAAACGCTTTTATGTGGACGAGCGCGTGATCGTGCCGCGCTCTTTCATTGGCGAGTGGCTCGAAGAAGGTTTGCACCCTTACATCGATGATGCCGATACAGTGGGCGCAGTGCTCGAGTTGTGCACCGGCTCGGGCTGCCTGGCGATTCTCGCCGCCCAAGCTTTCCCGAATGCAGATATCGATGCGGTCGACCTCTGCGCGCACGCGCTGGCAGTCGCGCGTCTCAATGCACACGCGTATGCCCTCGAGCCACGTCTCACCTTTTTCGAAGGCGACCTCTTCGCGCCCCTTGTCAAACGGCGCTACGATATTATCATCGCGAACCCCCCGTATGTGAACGACGCGTCAATGCAAGCATTGCCTGCCGAATACCGACACGAACCGCCGCTTGCGCTCGCCGGCGGAGCCGATGGGATGACCCTCGTGCGCCGTATCATCCATGAAGCCCGCGAATGGCTCACCGACCATGGCATACTGGTTATCGAGATTGGTAATGAACGTGCCCATGTCGAAGCTGCGTTCGGTACGCTCGATCTGATTTGGTTACCCACAAGCGCAGGGGATGACAACGTATTTTTGATCTATGCACGAGATTTGCCTACCTACGGTTAATCATTCAATCATTCACTAATCACAGACAGACATGTCCACGCCCGCCCCCATACAAACGCCAACGCCTCTGAACACGCGCGCGATGTCGCGAACACGTATGCTATTGTCTGCGGCAAGCGTCGCCGCACTTGTGTATGGGCTCTCGCTGCGCAACGCACCTTACCCCAATGAAGCGGTCGTTAAAGTGCTGATGTGTGTGTTGCTGATGCTCGCGACGCTTGTCCACCATCAGCCGCCCCTGCGTGAACGGTGCTGGCTAGGTGCAGCCCTGCTCGCGTCAGCAGTAGGGGATGCATTATTGGCGTTGCGCGAACTTTCTTTTTCATTTATTGGCGGCTTGGGTGCATTCTTGCTCGCACATCTCGCTTATTGCATGCTGCTCGCGCCCTTCGCCAAAGGTGTCAAAAATGCCCAAGGCGCACCCGGTTGGCGGTGCGTAACGTTGTTGGTTGGGCTGTGGCTTGCGGCACTCGCGATGTATCGGGTATTGTTGCCACACTTGCACACCTTGGCCCTCCCTGTCGCCCTCTATATGCTTGCGCTTTGTACGATGGCAAGCTTAGCTGTGCTAGCACGCTTGCCAACGTTGTACGTTGGGCTCGGGGGGCTGGCATTCGTTGCATCGGATGCGATGATTGGCATCGATCGTTTCCTTTTTGCGTTCGATTACAGTGTCTATGCAATATGGTTCACCTACGCTTTCGCGCAACTCTTCATCGTTTCAGGTGTTTTGTTACGACGGTCGTGAACTTGTATCTTTTATCTTTTATCTTTTATCTTTTATCTTTTATCTTTTATCTCAGACGATAGAAGCCGCTCGATGAAGCGTAATGCATCGGTCACCTAAATAGGCCGCCTGATTTGCATTGATAAACCCGCACGCTTCGTGCACCCTTCTTCTCTCCGCACTCATGCATTTTGACTGGCTGTCCATTGGTGGTCTGATTGCCACGGCTCATATCCTCGGGGTCATCGCGGCATGTCATGCGATTCTCAATACGCGCACCTCGCAAGGCGCCATCGCATGGGCTGCATTGCTGATTGCGATGCCTTATTTCACGTTGATTCCTTATCTCTTTCTAGGACGCAGCAAGTTTTCTGGCTATGTCGATGCACGGCGGCTCGAAACCGAGTGGTTTCGCACCCACAAACACCCCCGCACCTGGGACACTCGCGCCTCGTCAACCAGCCACCCCGCAGATGCATTTGGACACGCGACGGTGCGGGCATTGATCCACTTGAGCGGCATGCCTTTTTTACGTGGCAATTCTGTCCGTACACTGGTCAATGGCGACGCAACTTTTTCAGCCATTTTCGATGCAATCGAACAGGCGCAACATTATGTGCTCGTGCAGTTCTTTATCGTGCGAGACGATGCGCTCGGCAAACAATTGAGCGATTTGCTGATCGCGAAAGCCGCGCAGGGTATACGCGTTTATTTTCTATACGACAGTATTGGCAGCATCGACTTGCACCAACAATATGTCGACACGCTGCGTGCGGGCCATGTCCAAATCCATCCGTTCGCGACCAAACGATATTTCGTCAATCGGTTTCAACTGAACTTTCGAAACCATCGCAAAATTGTCGTCGTCGATGGCAAGCAGGCGTTTGTCGGCGGGCACAATGTCGGTGTCGAGTACCTCGGCGCCAATCCACGGCTCTCGCCGTGGCGCGATACCCATATCGAAATACGCGGCCCCGTTATTTCGAGCGTGCAATTTATTTTTATCGAAGATTGGTATTGGGCAACCCAACAGCTCCCGCAATTCGAATCGGCTCCCAGCGCTTCCCCCACCACCATCACGACCGACGACGAAGCGTCCCCTGCCGCACCCGAGCGCGATATGCATTGCTTGGTCATCGCGCCTGGCCCTGCTGATAAGCAAGAAACGGGTTCGCTCTTTTTCGTCCAGGCAATCAATGCAGCAAGCGAACGAATTTGGATCACCACCCCCTACCTTGTACCCGACGAAGCGGTGTTTTCCGCGCTGCGTCTGGCCGTGATGCGCGGCGTGGATGTACGCCTCTTGATTCCCTGCCGGCGCGACCACTATGTCGTATTTGAAGCCTCGACCCTATACGCATACGATTTGATCAATGCGGGGGTGCGTATTTTCCGCTATCAGCCTGGCTTCTTACATCAAAAGGTCGTATTGATTGACAAGACGGCTGCTGCGGTGGGCAGTGCGAACCTTGACAATCGCTCATTCAGGCTCAACTTCGAGATTATCGTGCTGACGATCGACCGAGCCTTTGCTGCCGAAGTTGAATCCATGCTCATGACCGACTTCCAACAAGCCCGAGAAGTGAATCGCAACGAATATCGCCATGCCCCCGCTTGGCGGCGTGTGATCATGCATATCGCGCGGTTATTCTCACCGATTCTATGAACACGAAAGCTCCCGCTCGATTTTTTCTTCGAGGGTTTGCGGTTTTTTCGCGGGGGCATAACGTTGCACCACCTGCCCTTCTCGATTGATCAAAAACTTCGTGAAATTCCACTTGATCGCTTTCGTGCCGAAAAGCCCTGGCGCCTGAGCCGTCAAATAGCGAAAAAGCGGATGCGCATTCGGCCCCTTCACATCGATCTTCTCGAACATAGGAAACGACACGTGATAGCGCGCTTCGCAAAATTCGGCGATTTGCTGAGCGCTGCCTGGCTCTTGCTTGCCAAACTGATTACAGGGAAAGCCAAGCACCGTAAAACCACGCGCGGCATATTGCTGGTAAAGCGCTTGCAAACCCGCATATTGAGGTGTAAAACCGCATTCGCTTGCCGTATTCACGATTAACAGCACCTGATCGCGATAGCGTTCGAGCGTAATCGTCTCACCTTCGAGCGAACGAGCAGAAAAGGTATAGAGCACACTCATCGAAGCCTCCAGGAAAAACGCAGTGTAGGCGAAAATCCCTGATAATGAGTATCGGCCATTCGGCTAATTTCAATTACGCCCCGCAACGTCTAAAATAGCATTTTTCCTCACTCACTACTCCCGTGCTTCGCTTTCAACAATTCAGTCTCGCCCGCGGGGTAAAACCGCTTTTCGATGCCACGTCGTTTGTGCTCAACCCGGGCGAAAAAGTGGGCCTCATCGGGGCCAATGGTGCGGGCAAATCTACGCTTTTTAGTGTATTGCGCGGCGAGCTCGCGGCAGATGCCGGCGAATGGTCGATGCCGCCTTCCTGGCAAATCGCGTATGTCGCACAAGACACCCCGCCTGTCGAAAAAACCGCACTCGATTACACGCTCGATGGCGATACGACATTGCGCGCCATTGAAACGCGTATCGTTGCCGCCTGCGCTACACACGATGGCGTCGCTGTGGCACACGCGCACGCCGAATTCGCCGATGCCGATGGTTACACCGCCCCCGCTCGCGCGCAAACGCTTTTGCTAGGGCTAGGTTTTACGCTCGCGCAAATTGGCGAGCCTGTTAGCCATTTCTCCGGCGGTTGGCGCATGCGGTTAAATCTTGCGCAAGCGCTGATGTGCCGCTCCGATCTTCTGTTGCTCGATGAGCCCACCAATCACTTAGATCTCGATGCAATCGTTTGGCTCGAAGAGTGGCTGCATCGTTATAGCGGCACCTTGATCATTATTTCGCACGACCGTGAATTTCTCGACGCCATATGCAACGTCACCCTACATCTCGAAAATCGGCAAATTAAGCGTTACGGCGGAAATTATTCGCAATTCGAAGTGCTCCGCGCACAACATCTCGCATTACAGCAAAGTACATACAACAAACAACAGAAAAACATTGCCCATTTGCAAAGTTTTATTGATCGCTTCAAAGCAAAGGCAACCAAAGCACGGCAGGCTCAAAGCCGGATTAAAGCGCTCGAAAAAATGGAGCGAATCGCACCCGCTCATATTGCGTCGCCGTTCACCTTCGAATTCCGTACCCCCGACGCTGCGCCCAACCCGATGATTGTGATGGAAAACATACGCTGCGGGTACAGATCGGATGCGGGCGAAACGCCTATTGTCGAAAACGTGACCCTTTCCCTTCAACCCAGCCAACGCATTGGCTTGCTCGGTGCCAACGGTCAAGGCAAATCTACGCTGATTAAAACCCTGGCGGGCGTGCTCGCGCCGCTGGCCGGCACCGTGCGCACCGGCCGTGGGCTAGCGATTGGCTATTTCGCGCAGCACCAGCTCGAAACACTGCGCGCCGAAGAAAGCGCGCTGCAACACCTTGCCCGCATTGCACCTAATACGCGTGAACAAGAACTGCGTGACTTTCTGGGCAGCTTCGCTTTCTCCGGCGATATGGCGAGTAAGCCAATTACTCCTTTTTCGGGGGGCGAAAAAGCCCGCCTCGCCCTTGCGCTGATCATCTGGAAAAAACCGAATTTACTGCTGCTGGATGAACCAACCAATCACTTAGATCTCGAAACCCGTCACGCGCTGACGATGGCGCTCGCGCAATTCGAAGGCACACTGATTGTCGTCTCGCACGATAGGCATTTACTGCGGGCAAGCACAGACCAATTCATGCTGGTCGCGCACCACCAGCTACAACCGTTCGATGGCGATCTCGATGATTACCGCGATTGGCTGCTCGAGCATGCAGCAGCCGGGCGCCTAGCGGCGAAGGCTGCAACGAGCACTCAAACCGATGAAGGCGTTGACAAAGGCAATAACAACGATAAAGAAGCCGTTAACCGCAAAGAACAACGCCGGCAAGAAGCGTTCGCACGCCAAAAGCTCGCCCAGTTAAAAAAGCCGCTACAAACACGGATTGCAAAAATCGAATACGAAATGGAAACGCTCCATGCGGAAAAAGCCACGCTCGATGCATGGGTTGCCGACACAGCGAGTTATGAGCCCGCCATGAAAGCAAAACTCACAGAGGCGCTTCATCAACAAGCGCAGGTGCGCGCGCGTCTCGATACGCTCGAAGCCGAATGGCTCGAGGCGCATCAAACCCTTGAGCAAATGGGCTAAGGTGTTCGTCTCCGCTCGATTTTGATAAATTACAATTTTCCCTCTCTGACACATTTTTTATCATCAGTATGGTTTCTTGACCTTTATAAGCTTGAGTCATCGCCAAGAACGCTCCAGCCTTAACAAATCCTGCATTTTCATAGGCACGTAAAGCTTTTTTGTTATCCTTATCAGGATCAATAAGAAATAAATCTGTTTTCGCGTCTATATTAGACAGATAAAATGTAATGAAGGCATTAATTGCCACAGGCGCATAACCTTTCCCAAGAAAGGCTTCTTCACCAATCATAAAGTCAAGACTCACCGTATTCCCGGTACGAGATAAATGTGTTTTCCATAGATCTGGCACATCATCATTGGGTAAAACTTGGTTTGACATCATAAGACAAAATGGTTCTTCATTTTTTGTTCCAACCCAATAATCAAAAATCCCATCAAAATAGGGACTGGGTATTTTTCGTCCGTTCATAAAGACATCAAGATCGACTCGATAGAGATCGCTGTTATCCCAGAACGCCTGGACGTAAGGTTTATCCAACCAACTAAAAATACGATCCTTATATTGAAGAGCCGCTTTATCAAATGAAATACACATATTTTTATTGCCCTATAAACTGGGTATGACTACTTATTCTAAAACTATCACTTTTATTCCAGCGTCCTTGTCTGTTCAATCGCTTGCTCAATACGCTCCACGGCGAACACCCGTAGGCCATCAATGGCGTGTTTAGGCGCATTTGCCTTTGGAATCAGTGCCGCCGAAAACCCCAGCTTCACCGCTTCTTTCAATCGCTCTTGCCCACGCGGCGACGGGCGAATTTCGCCCGCCAACCCCACTTCACCGAAAGCAATCAACCCTTTGGGCAAGGGCTTATTGCGCAGCGATGAATAAATCGCCAGCAACACGGCGAGATCCGCGGCGGGCTCGGCGATTTTAACGCCGCCCACGGCATTCAGAAATACGTCTTGATCAAAGCATGCAATGCCCGCATGGCGATGCAGCACAGCGAGCAATAACGCAAGCCGATTTTGCTCGAGCCCCACGGCGAGGCGTCGCGGGTTCGGTACATGGGCCGTATCGACCAACGCTTGGATTTCAACCAGTAATGGCCGCGAGCCTTCTTGCGTGACCAGCACACAAGAACCCGGCACGGTATGCTCATGTTGCGAAAGAAACAACGCTGAAGGGTTCGCAACACCGCGCAAGCCACGCTCTGTCATCGCAAATACCCCTAATTCATTCACCGCGCCAAAGCGGTTCTTGAACGCGCGCACCAGCCGAAACGACGAATGCGTATCGCCTTCGAAATAAAGCACCGTGTCGACGATATGTTCAAGCACGCGCGGCCCCGCCAAGCTCCCATCTTTCGTCACATGCCCCACCATGATAAGCGCTGTATTGCATTGCTTCGCAATACGTGTGAGCTGCGCCGCACATTCGCGCACTTGCGCGACCGAACCCGGCGCGGAACTCAGTGCTTCCGAATAGATCGTTTGGATTGAATCGACCACCGTCACATCCGGTTGCTCCGACTCAATCGCCGCTTGGATTTTTTCGAGTTGGATTTCCGCGAGAAACTTCAGCTCAGCCGCCTTCGAAGCAGGCTCCAGCAGTGCCAAACGCTGCGCACGCAACCCGATTTGTGAGGCAGATTCCTCCCCGCTGATATAAAGCGCACGACGCTCATGCGCAAGCGCGGCCAGCGATTGCAACAATAATGTTGATTTGCCAATGCCGGGATCTCCCCCGATCAACACGACCCCACCCTTTCCCACCAGCCCCCCCCCCAGCACACGATCGAATTCGCCCATCCCACTCGAAAAACGTGGAACATCTGCCGCTTCAATATCGGCAAGACGCTGTATCGGCGCCCGTTTCGCAAGCGACTGAAAACGATGCGCACCCTGCACTTCGGCGACTGTCTCGACCAGCGTATTCCACGCCTGACAGGCAGGACACTGGCCTTGCCACTTGGACAACTGGCCGCCACATTCGGTGCACACATACAACGTTTTTTGTTTGGCCACGCACCATCCTTCGCATTCATGTTTTAAAAAGGATCAATCTGCGTGCACAGGCACACGGGGTGCCAGCCCACACATCAGCTCGTAGCCAACCGTAGCGCATGCATGCGCCACATCGTCAATCGGTAATTGCGTACCCCATAGCTCGACGGGCGAACCGATATGGGCGCGCGGACACGGTGTCAAATCGACCGTAAGCATATCCATCGACACGCGGCCCACCACCCGTGTATGCACGCCATCAACCATCACTGGCGTGCCCTGTGGCGCACAACGCGGGTAACCATCCGCATAACCGCATGCCACCACGCCAATGCGCATGGTCTCCGGTGCAGCGAATATCGACCCATATCCCACACATTGCGCTTTCGCTACCGTTTGCACTGAGATCAGCTCCGAGGAAAACGTCATGGCGGGCTGCAAACCGGTGCCTTCGAGCGCGCGGCTCATGCCAGAAGGCGATGCGCCGTACATCATAACTCCCGGGCGCACCCAATCGAAATGCGCCTGGGGATGCCACAGCGTTGCCGCCGAGTTCGCCAGACTGCGTGCTCCCGCAATGCCTTGCGCGCCATGCTCGAACTCTGCCATCTGCGACGCGATGCCACGTTCGCTGTCCGCATCGGAAAAATGCGTCATCAGCACGATTTGCCCGACATGCGGCGAGGCGCGCGCGCGCTCCCACGCTGCACGGTATTTATCCGATGGATAGCCCAACCGGTTCATCCCGCTATTCATTTTCAAGTAAATATTGACGGGTTTCGTCAAGCGTGCCGTCTCGAGCATTCGTAATTGCTCATCACAATGCACTGTGCTCGTCAAGCTATAACGGTCGACCACTTCCAGATCGGCAGGCCGGAAAAAACCTTCGAGCAATAAAATAGGCCCTCCCCAGCCCAATTCCCTTAATTTGATGGCCTCTTCGAAATCTAACAGGCCAAAACCATCAGTGGCCCGTAGCCCGGGAAAAACACGTGCCAAGCCATGCCCATAGGCATTGGCTTTCACAACGGCCCAGATTTTCGAATGAGGCGCATAACGGCGTGCAACAGTGAGGTTATTCGCAAGCGCAGCGGTATGGATCGTGGCAAAAAGCGGACGCGGCATAAGAATTCTTATCGAAACTCGAGTTGGGACACCATCATACTAATGTTCGACAGACCTATCTTTCGATAGGCCAAACGGTTACAAATGGTTACTCTGACGCTTATTTCACGCGCGCCAAGCCGAAGTCTATTATTTTCATGATATAAAGCGATGCACACAACCCATTTCGAACGGAATCAGTCCGGTGTGTCGCTTAGCACCTGGAGCGGTTAACCGCGGCAAAGAGGCAAAGACAGCACAGCTGCAAATGAAAAAAGGTTTTTACACCATCATGGCCGCGCAGTTTTTCTCGTCGCTGGCCGACAACGCCCTGCTTATTGCCGCCATCGCGCTATTGAAGGATCTCGATGCGCCAAACTGGATGACGCCGCTGCTGAAGCTCTTTTTTGTGCTGTCTTATGTCGTGCTAGCCGCATTCGTCGGTGCATTCGCCGATTCCCGGCCTAAAGGTCACGTGATGTTCGTGACCAATCTGATCAAGATCATCGGCTGTGTGGTCATGCTGGTTGGCGCACATCCACTGCTCGCGTATGGCATTGTCGGCTTTGGCGCAGCGGCGTATTCGCCGGCGAAATACGGCATTCTCACCGAATTACTCCCCCCTGAGCGGTTGGTTGCCGCCAATGGATGGATCGAGGGCACCACCGTTGGCTCGATCATACTCGGCACCGTGCTTGGCGGTGCGCTGATCAGTCCCTATATTGCCAAACATATTCTCCACCAACACCTACCCGCCATTCACACACCGGCGCAGGCAGCCATGTTGGTGATTGTCGGTATCTACGTGATCGCAGCCCTTTTTAACCTACGTATTCCCGACACCGGCGCGCGCTATCCAAGACAGCAACATGGGCCGATTAAGCTCGTGACCGATTTCGCCGAATGTTTTGTCGTATTATGGCGCGATAAGCTCGGTCAAATATCGCTGGCCGTCACCACGCTGTTTTGGGGCGCAGGCGCCACGCTGCAATTCATCGTATTAAAATGGGCCGAAGTCTCGCTCGGCATGTCGCTTTCCAGAGGAGCGATTTTGCAGGCCGTTGTCGCAATCGGCGTAGCGCTTGGCGCGGTCATCGCCGCAACGAAGATACCCCTTAAGAAGTCGCTCTCTGTGCTGCCCGTGGGCATTATCATGGGTGTGGCTGTCACGTTGATGGCGTTTTACACGCGCAACACCTTCCCCGTACGGTGGGGCTTTTATTTCGAACACGTGCATGTACCGGGTTATCTGCTTGTCGCTTATCTGTTTTTGATTATTATCGGTGGGCTCTCAGGGTTTTTTGTCGTGCCGATGAATGCGCTATTGCAACACCGAGGCCATGTGCTGCTGTCTGCCGGTCACTCAATTGCCGTGCAAAATTTCAACGAAAACCTCTCGGTGCTCGTGATGCTGTGCATCTATGCTGTGCTGGTATGGCTCGATATGCCTGTATCGATGGTCATTATCTTATTTGGCTCCTTTGTGTGCGTAACAATGTGGCTTGTTATTCGTCACCATCGAGCGAATCAACGCGCCTTTGATACCGTGGCGCTGATTGGGGAAGCGAAGCATTAAAACCAGCAATTCATCACATGGCCCCTCCCATTGCTAATATCCTCACGATTGCAGGCTCCGATTCTAGCGGTGGCGCAGGCATTCAAGCAGATTTAAAAACGTTTTCTGCCTTAGGCGCTTACGGCGCCAGTGTCATCACCGCACTCACCGCGCAAAACACCCTCGGCGTAACGGGCGTTCATTTGCCCGATGCAACCTTCGTCACGGCGCAACTCGACGCCGTCTTCACCGACATCCGCATCGACGCCGTGAAAATCGGCATGCTTGGCAACGCATCCATTATTCAAGCCGTGGCTGCGGCGCTGCGGCTGTATCGGCCTGCGCGCATTGTGCTCGATACCGTGATGATCTCGAAAAGCGGGCATGCACTACTCGCACCGGATGCGGTCAATGCGCTGCGTGATGAATTGCTGCCACTGGCCGGGTTGCTGACACCGAACCTCCCCGAGGCAGCAGCGCTGCTTAGAAGCAAAATCGCCACCGATGAAGCAACCATGCAACAGCAAGGCCAAGCACTGCGTGCGCTAGGCGCCGGTGCCGTGCTGATGAAAGGCGGCCATCTCAGTACACGGGCGGATAGCCCCGATTGGTTAATCGACGAAAAAGGCGCTGAGCGTTTTGGTGGCCCACGGGTGCCCGTGAAGAACACCCACGGCACCGGCTGCACGCTTTCCGCGGCAATCGCGGCACTCATTCCACAGCACCCGCATTGGGCAGGCGCAGTCGCGGATGCCAAAAAGTATCTCACCGGTGCGCTGCAAGCTAGCACTCAACTCGCAGTGGGCCAAGGCATTGGCCCGGTCCATCATTTTTATCGCTGGTGGTAAGCCACTCACTGCCTCATTCACCTGTAAAAGCCAAAGCTCGTTCGGGCCAATCGTCAGGCACGATAAAACCTCGCGAATGCTCGACCCAGTAAGTGTTGGTGTCGTCACGCACCAAAGCGGCGACCAAGATAGGCGCACAAGAGGACTCGGTCTGCGCTTGAATCGCACGTGCATCGACTAACGTATTCGCCTCTAGGCTGTCGACCATCATGGGTGGACGGGGCGCAAGCCACTCGAGACGACGCAATCTCACCCAGGCTTGCGTTTGCCTATGACTCGCCGCAGCAAAACGCATCCACTCCGCACGCGTGACCCAAAACCCCCGTTCATGTGCAGGGTTTATCTCCAACCCGCCCAACGATGCCGACCTGACTGAAGCAGCAGCTGATATAAAGACGTTACGCGCCTCCTCCCATCGATAGAAAAGCCAACCTTTGATGAACATCTGCGCTTGCCACGGGCCTGCTCCATAACCCAACGATGCAAATTCCTCTCGCGTGCAAAGCCGCAGCTGATTCGTCAGCAAATGAGTCAGTTTCCAATCGAAACGATCTTGCAAATTCGGGCCGACATAATCGGCAAACGATGTATGCTCGCGCCCATCGCCTATATGCAAATAACATTTGACAGCAAGCTCCCAATGCAAGCGTTGCCCACTTTCTCCGAGTGCTTGAACGAGAAAATCGCATTCGCCAATCGTGCGTTGTGCATTACGCAGCACGACATTGGCCGCGATAAGCCGCTCAGCGGGGCCGTATCGCAAAAAATAAGTCAGCAGACACTCGGCATAGTGGCCGAGCCGTGTCACACGCGATGCAACCATAAACTGCTGAAAATCGCTGACGTCACGATCCAATTCAAGTAGCCAAGCACGTGTTGCATACGCATCTTGTGGCATGTCGCACGGGCACGCCAAGAGACGCATCGGCGGCGATTCGCATAGTAAGCCCGCACTGAAGAGCAACCAAGCCAGATCGCGCACAGTAGGCTCGCGCAGCGAATTCAACCACGTAGCGAGCCCGACACTCACCGGCGTCAATGCCTTCACTCGATAACCTGTACGGAAACGCCGCTCCTTTGCCGATAAATATCTTGTGCGAGACAGAGATCGGCCCAGGCTTTAGCCTTGTCATGCAAACTACGTAATAAATAAGCAGGATGATAGGTCACGATCACCGGCACCGCTTCATATTGATGCACCCGCCCGCGCAGCGACGAAATCGTGGCATTCGTTTTCAATAAATTTTGTGCGGCGACCCGCCCGAGCGCCACAATAAGCTTAGGTTTGACGAGGGCAACTTGACGCCGCAGATACGGTTCGCAGCGTGCCACTTCATCCGGCTCGGGGTTACGATTGCCGGGTGGCCGACATTTGATGACATTGGCGATATACACATTCTTATCGCGCGCCAGCGAAAGCGAGCGCAGCATGCTGTCGAGTAACTTGCCTGCCTGGCCTACAAAAGGCTCGCCTTGCTTGTCTTCGTTTTCGCCGGGAGCCTCACCAATCAACATCCACTCGGCGGTGCGCTCGCCCACGCCAAACACCGTGTTCGTGCGTCGTTCGCATAGACGACAACTTTTGCACGCGGCGACACGCGCCGCGAGCGCATCCCAGTCCAATTGCTCGACAGGCATTGGCATTGGCATTGGCGGTGAAGGCGCTAAAGGGCCATCGCAACCGTTCGGGTTCTCGTCTATGACAAAACCCTCTGCGACTTGCGAACCCTGCATATCGCTCGATGCGTCCCTTGCAGCAAGACTTGCCGCATCCTCCTCCAAGCGAGTCTCGATACGGACGTTATCGGCACGCGCGCGCTCGCCACTAACCGCTCGAACACCTTGCACCATTTCGTTCGAGGACTTCCCCAAACCATCACGCCGTACCCACAACGGCGCCAGTCCAAACGTTTCGAGCATCGTTTTATCGAGTGCCATCTATGCTGCCCCCTTCTTTCACAAACGTCAAACGCATCACAATCGCATCTTCGCGCGTGCGGTGCTTGGCAGGATAATAATTCTTACGTCTGCCAATCATGACAAAGCCAAACTGCTCATAGAGCCGAATCGCGTGCAGATTCGATGGCCTAACTTCCAGTAAAATACTCCGCAATTGAGCCTCACGACTGATTCGCACCGCTTCGCGCAAGAGCTGGACCGCTGCGCCCGTATGTTGCGCGTGGGGCGCGACGCATAAATTCAACAAATGCATTTCATCGACGATAGGCATCAGCACACAATAACCGATCAGTGTCCTATTCAGATGCCGAAGGCAAATGCCGAAATAACCATTGCGCAGCGCATCTTCAAAGTTCCCGCGTGTCCACGGAAACTCATAAGCCGCGTGCTCGACGCTCACCACTTCATCGAGATCGACATCAGCCATTGGCGTAAGATACCGCTCGATTGCTAACGCCCCACTCATCAGCCACGCTCCCTTGGGGGCGCGGACGCAGCTGCAACGCGAGCCTGTTGCACCGCAAGACGCTCTGCGGTGGTTTGGGCCACTTTGTCGCGCACATAGTCGGGCATTGCCTGTTCAGCACTCACTGTGCGACCGGCCCGATAAGCACGTAACGCAGCATGGGCAATCGGCAATGCACTCGGCACGGCATTCATATCAATCGTTTGCGCACAGGCAGCGGCAGCAAGCCGCTCGCCAAAGAGCGTCATCGCATTGCCCGCGAGCACAAAGGGCTCATCGGGCACGCTCACCGCCATCGGTGCGCTCAGCGTGGGCAAACCCTCGGCCTGCCATTCGCACCGTTGCGCACACCATACATAATCGGCCCAATACACTTCGTCCATTCGCGCATCAAGCACGGCGAGCACGCGCCTCACCGAGGGATCATGCAACCGTGCACTTTCAGCACAAGCGAGCAAAGTGCCTACCGGCACCACGGGCACATTCAACCCAAACGCTAACCCTTGCGCGACACCCGTCGCGGTACGTAAGCCAGTAAACGACCCGGGGCCTGCACCGAATGCAATCGCATCGCATCGAGCAAGCGTTAAGCCTGCTTCGCCCAACACCTCTCGCACAAGAGGCAACACGCGCGCACTCGACACCGCGCCGGTTTTCTCATCGTGTGCCCAAACGCGTGGCGCCGCGGCTGCATCACCTGACGCATCGGAACAAAGCAACGCCACCGAACAATATTCGGTTGAAGTATCGATAGCGAGCAACACGGTAGTGGTAGTAATAGCAGTAGAAATCATGGACGCTATTGTAATGCGCATCCTGCATCGTCTCGTGATCTCATCCGTTCTCTTCGATTTGGAAGGAGTACTCGAGCTTTTATGACGACGCGCTTGTTATGATGGAGAGCGCCTTTCGATTTAATTCAATCTTATTCAATCTTATTCACGACTATGCAACGGAGCATTCAATGAGCGATATCAACGCCCTATTCACGCAAGCCCAAACTGATGTCAAAGCTTTGCCGGAAAAACCTGGCAATCTCACTCTCTTACGCCTTTACGCACTTTACAAACAAGCATCCGAAGGCGATGTGCACGGCGAAAAGCCCGGCATGACCGATATCGTCGGTAAATACAAATATGACGCATGGACCGCGTTGAAAGGCACGGCACAAGATACAGCCAAACAACAATATGTCGAGTTGGTGGAATCGTTGAAGATGGGTACTGCCGAATAATGAACAGCTTGAACCGCGCCATTCTCGATCAGGGATGGGGTGAATTCAGGCCACAACTGGATGACAAGGTGGCGTGGAGTGGCGGCCTATTGCTTGCTGTGCCGCCACACAACACCAGCCGGACTTGCCCGTGCTGTGGGCATATATCGAAAGACAATCGGCCGACTCAGGCAAAATTCCTATGTGTCGATTGTGGCTACGAAGCTTGTTAGCCCGTGGAGAGTCGGTGCAGTCAGACCACTCGATGAAGCAAGAACCCGCCGAAGCAACTCGCAAATCATCGCGCAGCGCCGTAGGAATCCCCTTCCTTTCCGCGTAACCGGCAGCCGCATGGCTGAGGGGGGAGAATGTCAATTATACGAGTGGCAAGAGGGCTGCTCGTATAAATATGCAGCTCAACCACGCGAATATCGCCTCTGCAAATCGGTACCAACTCAAACCGCACTATCGACGATGACATGGCTTGCCCCCATCGAGCAGCGCTCGATACGCGCATCGATTCGGTATACATCCCGTAACATCGCGGCAGTAATAACCGCTTCGCAAGGCCCACTACCATATGCCGTACCATCGGCAATCACCAGCACATAATCCGCAAAACGTAATGCATGATTTAAATCATGCAATGCGATAAACACAATCATATTGCGTTGCTTCGCCAAGCTACGCATGAGGTCAAGCACCTGCACCTGGCGACGCATATCTAGGGCACTCGTCGGCTCGTCCATCAGCATGATTTCCGGATCACGCGCCAGCGTTTGTGCAATTGACACAAGTTGACGCTGCCCACCGCTCACTTCAGCCAAATGGCGAAAAGCCAGCTCGCTTATTCCAATTGACTTCATCATTCCATCAATCAACGCAAGATCAGTATCATGTACCGCCCACGTGGGTTGATGTTGCTTACACGCCAAAAGGATCGATTCGTAAACCGTCAATCTGGCATTGGCGGTTGTATCCTGAGGCATGTAACAAATGCCGTCCAACCCCTTGCGCGAACCGTCTAACCTCACCTCGCCCGGCCCGTCGACAAGGCCCACCATACGCTTGAACAGAGTCGATTTACCGGCTGCATTAGGACCAATCACCGCCACCATCTGCCCCCCCTGCAACACGGGCGTGCTGATATCCGAGAGAACCCGGCGGCTACCATAAGTGGCACCAAGGCCCTCCAACCATAGCTTCACCATGAATGCCTCTTGCGTTGCAAAATCAAGCCAATAAAAAACGGCACTCCCACGAGAGATGTCACCACCCCGATCGGAAAAATAGCACCGGGAATCACGGTCTTGCTTATCACGGAGCTCACCGACATCATCAACGCACCCGTCAACAACGAAGCCGGTAGGAAAAAGCGTTGGTCCTCACCCACCACCATACGTGCAATATGAGGCCCCACCAGCCCCACAAAACCAATGACGCCCACAAATGCCACGGAGCAAGCCGCCAGCAAGCTGATCATGATGAGGGTCTCGAGACGCAAACGCCGCACATCAATGCCAAAACTCGCCGCTTTCTCGTCACCCAGACGCAGCGCTGTCAATGCCCATACACGTCGCGCGAAAACCGGCAACATTACAACAATCGCCGTACAGACCACCCCAAGCTTGGGCCATGTCGCTTTAGTGAGACTGCCCATCGTCCAAAACACGACGGCAGCAACCGCTTGTTCAGTCGCAAAATACTGCACCAGTGCGAGCAACGCATTGAATGTAAACACTAGCGCAATGCCGAGCAACACGATTGTTTCAGCCATAATGCCGTGCCGCATACTCAGGAGATGGATCAAGATGGCCGAAAATAACGCCATCACGAAAGCATTGAGCGGGACCATATAATCGACAGCAGCCGGCAATAACTTCAAACCAAAAGCCAACCCTAGCGCCGCACCAAAACTGGCTGCCGCAGAAATGCCCAGCGTAAATGGACTGGCCAACGGATTATTGAGGATCGTCTGCATCTGTGCGCCAGCTAGCGATAGCGCAGCGCCTACCGCCACCGCCATTAAAGCCACCGGCATTCGGATATCCCACAACACGACGCGCAATGGCACCGGCACCGTGTCGGGCCAAAAGACTGCACGCACCACTTCACTTATGCTGTAACTGGCTGGGCCAAGCGCCAAATCGCACAATACGCTCGAAATCAACAGAAGCGCGAAAACACCCAGCCATATCCGTTTGCGCCGCACCAGCCCACGATACGCGCTACGCTGGGCCAACCCAGCCAAAGGCAATGAACTCATTCCTACTTCTCCATCGGAAACGTAACGGGCAAGCTAACGAAATAGCCGGGTTGGTAATCGAGCGGAAGAAAACGGCTATACAGCCCGCGAAATGTGGCATCCGGGTCAAGATCGGCAAACAACGCGGGGTGAAACCACTTCGCCAATTGCTGAATCGCCACAAAATCGTAGGGGCTGTTATAAAATTGATGCCATATCGCATGAAATGCGTGGTTCCGATTTGCGTTAATGCCGGTATAAGCTGGCCGCAACGTGTAGTACGCCAGCTTATGCGCGGCTTGTGTCAGGTCAGCGCCCGGCCCCACACCAATCCAATGTCCATGCGGCACAAAAGCCTCCCAGTTGGCGCTGGTAATCACCACTTGATCAGGATTAGCGGCCACCACTTGTTCTGGATTGAGCTGGCCAAAGGTTGTGCGAATAATGCCGTTGGCGATGTTGTGTCCGCCGGCCATCTCGACAAACTTACCAAAATTCTCGTTTCCGAAGCTCAAGCAACATTCATCGGTATAACCCCCAATGCGCTCGATAAACACGTTCGGACGCAACGGCCGATGGGTCGTGATGACGTCAGTCACGCGTCGAATCTGTTCAGCGCGAAACGCAATAAATGCCTCTGCCCGCGCTTCCTTGCCAAACAACTTACCCACCACACGCATCGTCGGTGCAATATTTTCCACGGGATAGTGACGAAAATCGATATACACCACGGGAATACCCAACTTATCCAGCTTCTCTGTGTAACGCGCATCTTCAGTCGCGCGTTGTGCTTCGATGTTCATCAAAATGACATCGGGCTTAAGCGAAATAGCCTGCTCGATGTCGAACGCACCGTCTTCGAAACCACCGAAAGTTGGAATATGCGTGATCTCAGGAAATTTGTTCAGATAGGCAGACCAAGTGTCGGGATCCGACTGGATCAGATCCTTGCGCCACCCCACCACACGCTTGATGGGGTTCTCGGTATCGAGCACAGCCACTAAATAAAGCTGCCGTCCTTCTCCGAGGATCACCCTGCGTACAGGCACACGCACTTGAACCTTACGCCCGAGCAAATCAGTAATCGTCGTTAAACCAGACGTGTCTTCCAACACAGCAACCGGCGTTGTATTCGTTTCCTTCACACTGAACAAACCGAAAAAACCGAACCACCCCAACGCGAGCAGGGTGACCGCGGCCATTCCAACAACAATGATGATGATGATGATGAATACTCTACGCCATTGATATTTTTCTTTCATCGTAACGAGTGCCCCTATCAGTAAAAAATCGATGGCTTCTTATTGCCCCGGCGACACCTGAGAATGTGCGAGCACACCCCGCTCGCGCCTGAGCATCAAAATAACAGCCACCGCCAACATATAGGACACCGCAACGAAGAAATAGATGTATTGCAAACCAATGCTGTCAATCAACCAGCCACCCAATGCAATGCCCGTGATCGATGAAAACTGGACCGTGCTTTGCGCAATACCCAGGATGCGTCCCTGCCGAGCACCATTGGCTGCCTTCGAAATCAATGACATCAACACGGGAGTTGTGGCGCCCAACAGCAAGCCCCACATGAAATAAATCGCCACAAACACGCCGATGTGACGTGTGAACCCAGCAATCGCCATCAAAACAGCGCAAACTAATGCAACCAACATCATCGCGCTCAGCGATTCCACCCACTTTCTGTTTTCGAAATAGCGAGCCCAAAGCGATGCCGATACGACAAAACCCAACGACAACATGCCATAACACAATCCAACCACCCAATTGCCTACATGGAAGACTGTGCTCACATAAAGCGAAAACGGCGTTTGTGTAATCATCCGGCTGACAAGCAAGATACCGACAATGCCAAGCAAGCCCGGTATCGGCGAGGACCGCCATGCAAACGCTGAATCCGATTGGCGAGCGATAGCGATATCAGGCTGTGCTAGAGCAGCGGGCGCAGACTTAGACACCACTACGTTAGGTAGCATCAATATCACCGCACCAACACATCCCATACACAATGCAGCGGCAATAATATTGATCCAAAAAAAAGTCGCATGATCGAGAATCAGGCCACCCGCAATAGCGCCCGTCAACGATCCCAGGTTAGTCGACACTTGCAAATAGGCGAACAGGCGCGCACGACGCAACGGCGAGACGATACTCACGCCGTAGGTTTGCGCCGGTGCGGTATAGCCCGCGCAGGCCCCTTGCACAAAACGCAACACGAGGATCATCCAAATGTCGGTTGCAAAAGCCAGCGCCAGTTGGGTCACGGATAAGCCAATTAGCGCGCGAATCATCATGAGCTTATGCCCCGTATGATCGCCCACGCGCCCCCAAAACGCACTGGTGAGCATAATGCCCAGCATCGGCCCCATATACACCGCGGCACTCGCAAAACCAAACTCGAAATTGGAAGGGTTCAGTGTCTTGAGATGCAGCGGCCAAAATGGACCGCTCATCTCCATCGCGCCCATCGAAAAAATCTGAATCACAAATAAGACATGAACAAGACGCGCCCCACGCTCGGGGGCAACAGCAACAGTCGTCATCGATCAAGCCTCGTGATGCGTAAGCCGTAATGGATTAGGCAAATCATGCTGGAGCCGGTAATCCGAATACTCAAGTAAATGCATACGCAAGAACGAACGCGTGGGCCAAGCACATTCCAGGAATGCCTCGCGCTCTGTCTGCCACAATGCGCTGGAAACGCGTGGCGCAAAAGCATCGAACGCACACGCGGTCTCTTCACGCAAAATCTCCCATAAGCGAGTCGATGCCAACCCATATGTCTGAGTGAGCAACAACGCCATTTCATGGAGATGACAGACAAAACACGCGCTCAAGATAAACGTGCGCACTGGCTCGATATCCGTCTCGAAGACGGTCGGAAGTATTCCCGGATAGATATAGGGCTTAAGCTCAAGGCCATGTTGTGCGAGCAATGGCGCATAGGTACGACCATCTCCGAAATCACGAATCGATAAACTGGTAGGTGTGCCATCCGCGGCAAACAATATCAATGCATTTTGTTGATGGGCTTCGAGCCCGATGCCATAGAGCAAGTAGATGCCGATCACCGGATGTGTGACCACTCGCACATACTGCTTGAACCATGCTTCGACGACTTCGTTCGTCGCGCCTATGCCGACATACGATTCGGACCGTTCGATCAGTTCAGTCACGAGTGGACGGCCATCCGCTGGAGAATTCGTCATCAACGCAGCGACGGTAATCGGAAACAGGCCATCTGAACGCTCGAACATGGCACGACTCGAACGATACGCCACCGACAAATGACGTCCCGGACGGTCTTCCTGTCGCACGGCATGCTTATAGTGAAGTGCAACATCTTCTGGAAAAATGTCGAGCATTTTGTCAAAGCCATTTTCAGCGGCCAAAATGCGCTGGATAACCGTGCTGATGCGTGGCCCCATATGGATCGACTTCGCTTGAAGGCTGCGCTGTTCGCTCGTCATCCACAGCGCCACCGGCAGCTTGATAAATGGCACAGGCCCAAGCTGAGCCGGCATCATCGTGCGAAACGACATGGTGGGCCACGTTTGAACATCGGGCCCCTCTAAAATCAATATGCCTTCTTCAATTTCTGCCGCATATTCATGACAGACAAAATGCTCGAGGTGCCAACTATGAATCGGTAATGGCAGCCACCCCCGTTCATCGAACCCTCTGGCATTTAACCCTGCCTTCCAGTGTGTCCATAGTTGCGGAAACTGCGCGGCAAACCAGTCGCGGTAATTCTCAACATGCGGCATCTGCTCGATATAAGCCATATCACCACGCAATGCCGCAATGCGCACACCGACCTGTGCGTTAAATTCAGGCGATAGGGCCGCGACCTGAGCGGCGCTCAAATCGGGCTTACTTTTCCAAGTGGGATAAAACGGATGGCCTTCGAGCGAGCCCCATTGATCGAGCAGCACGACCGCATCGCACAATGGCATTTGCCTGCGCAGATAATCGACAAACCCACTTGCCTTGGCCCCCTCGATACGCGTGTGCAAATCGGCATGCCAAGCCTCACGGTGAATACGAGCGAGCATATCGTTCTCGACACTATTGGCAACATCTGCCTTAAGCCTAGCCACGCCTTCTTCACTCGGTGCGAAATCGAAATAAGGGCGCAACAAATCAATCAGTTGCTCGGGGCTTTGTACCGCGATGCGCTCGCCATTAGATTCGATCAAAGTGAGCGTGCCACGATTAATCAACGTATTAGCTGGTGCAAACTCGAGCTCGGCAAAAAACAACAAGGCATGCCGACTCCACAAAGGCAACCACGCACTGCAGCCTTCGGGTGCAAAAACAAGCCGGTTAGGGTCGATGATGTTCTCGGCAAACAAACAACGTATGAGCCGACGCAACGCGTTATGCCTCGCCGACGCCAACGCAACCTGCTGATGCTGCAAATAGAACGTGTGATCGGGGTGCAATAGCGAAAAAGTATGCTTCATAAGACTCCGGCCTTAAACTGGCCAAATTTTGGGAAAGTAATCGAGAGCGGAACGACGTAGTCCTTCCATATAGGACACGTTCCAACGAAAAATTTCTTCGATGTGAGATAAGCGCAGGCCTAAGCGTTTACCCATTTCCACCAGCAACGCAAGGCCATAGGCCACATCTTCATGAAAGGCACGATGCGCTTTATCGATGATGTACCCTACGCCTTCTGTCGCTGGAACAAAGGGCAGCGCAATCGCGTCATACGCTTGGTTCGTGCGCAACACCGATAACATGGTGCTGGAGTCGCGAATCTGAAAGCCGTATGCATCAATGATTTCCTGCTTCAACGGCTTGATCGATGACAAATCCAAACCCAAACGACGCTCGATGGCACGGCACAATAGTTGGTTCTCTTCGTCGCTACGCTCGAGAAAATACGCACCAAGCTCGGGACAGTCATTCCACCAGCACAGGGGAGCGGAAAACGTTTTGTTGTGCCATTGCCCGTATGGCCCAATCAATCCGTATATCACCGAACTATGCATAATCGGATTACCTGGCGTTAGGGTGATTTCCAGATAGTTCTCTAGCATCTCAACAGGCACGGCATAGAGTTGTTGTAAGTGCGAGAGCAAGGCGGCGCGCGCCGCATCGCTTTCACGCTTATGGGTTGCCACATATAGCGTGCGCTTTGCACCACCCATTTTGATCGATCTGCCCGGTTGTAAATCAAAAGCAATGTGGGCAACATCTTTCATCCCCCAGATAACTGCGTTGGGCCGGGCGCTCAATATACATTCAGCAAGCCAGTCAAAGCCGCAAAAGCCGGGAATCGCACCGACATAGACCGGCTTATCGGATGGAAGATGAGCTGCAATCGCTTTCAGTAAGGCGGGCCGGACATGCGCCGGTACCGTCACGATCACGATGTCTGCCTCGGCAAGCAGTATGTCTGGCTCGCTCGCCACGGCATCCAGACGCGCAGCACATGAAGTGCCATCCGGCATCCACGCAACAATGCCGTTGTCGCTGCAGCAATGATGGTCGATGACCTCCCGGTTGCTTGTGAGCAATGCAACATGCACGCTGGGGATCTGCTTGAACAATACCGCTGTCAGATGGCCTGTGCGCCCACCGCCGCAAATCACCACGTTAAGCGGCGCCCTGGTCTTTGTGTTGGCCCGCTCCACTATCATGCTGCCTGCACCGCTCGCAAGCGTGGGATATCACGCGAGACTTCGGCAAGCGTGGGCTGACCCAACCAGCGGTCGAGTTGCGCCCAAACTGTCGGGTCAAGCAAATTACGCTCTTTAAGCCAAGGCTCATTGAAAACCGTATTCAGGTATTTCTCTCCCCCGTCAGCCACAGCAACGGCAACATTGCCGCCAATCAAGCCGCTGTCAATCAACTCGAGCGCTTTGTAGATCACTCCGCCCGTTGACCCACCGACGAGCAAACCTGTCCGTCTCGCGATATAGCGAGTTGTTTCGAACGCCTGGCTATCAGAAACCTGCACACCCATATCAATACAGCTGTAATCGAGCACGAGACCCACCGTATCGCCTGCGGGGGTACCCGTGCCCGATTGATAATACGGGTGCCCCGGCTGACCGAACACAATTGAACCATTGGGCTCGACAGCGACCGTCTTCGTTTGAAGATTGTGCGCTTTCAGCCCACGGGCGATGCCGGTTATCGAGCCACCCGTACCCACGCAACCCACATAGGCATCGACGCGCCCCACCTCGCTCACGAGCTCTCTGACGAATTCGGAATATCCCCCTGCATTCGCTGCGTTATCAGACTGGTTCATAAACACGGCACCAGGAATCTGACTCGCCAGCTCAGCAGCCATACGCTGCCGCTCTACAACTGCAACTTCATCTTCTCGATAATGACCTTCCACATAGCGAATTTCTGCCCCGACCGCGCGCATCACGGCGATTTTCTCCGGCGCGGCATGATGATCGACAACAGCAATAAAGCGCAGCCCAAATTCGACTGCGGCAATCGCCAAGCCAATGCCGGTATTACCCGAGGACGACTCTACAACGACACCACCGGGACTGAGTCGGCCTGACTTGAGCGCGGCAACAATCATATTGCGCGCCATCCGATCCTTGATACTTCCCCCCGGGTTATTCTTCTCGATCTTGAGCAACAGCCGCGTGTGCTTTGCTGGAACAGAAATATTGAGAATGGGGGTGTTTCCAATCAAATCGGTTACTTTATTTAAAATCATTCGAGTATTCCATTCGATCATCAGGTGAAATCTGCATGCCCCCCGCCGCATCGAATGACACCGAAATTCGGCGCGGCATAGGGTGGCGGTGAAATTCATTTTCGAGTAGGTCCATCTGGTAGCCCGCCGTATTGGCATATACGAGCAGATCCCCCTCGCGCGGCCTTCTCGAAAAATGAATCAAGCGATGGGTAATGACGTCTTCGTCAAGACAACTGTGTCCCGCAATCCAAACGCGTGTCGGCAACGCCTCGTGCTCGCCGTTGAGCGATGTCGAAATGAGAATCGGATCCACTAAGAACTCGGAAGCGAACCAAGTTTCACAAGCACTAAAGCTACTGCCTTCAACAAAGGCCACCGCCTTATCTGCTGCCAATAACTTGACACGCGTCACACGGAACACCGAAAGCGCTGTCTGATCGGCCAAACTTCGCCCAGGCTCGATGGCAAGGGTGAGGTGCTTCGCATTCAAATACTCGGCGATCGACATTGTCTCGACACAAGGCGACGCAAGAAATCGGTCTATCCACTCGCAAGCATCGATCTGGCCGCCATAGGGATAAAAAGAGGCAGGCATCTTACCGTTGCGATAATGACTGTTGTGCTGTGCCTCTAAGAACGCTGCATAAGCGTCGCTATCCACATACTGAACAGGCAGCCCGCCCCCTATGTCGATCATGGTCGGTTCAATGCCCATCCTACTTGCCACATCGACAAAGTAGACCAACTCGCGCATAGCCTTCACGCGCGACGCGTCGTCATAACCGCTCAGATGAAAATGAAAGCCTTCAAACGAGAAGGCTCCCTGAAGGGATGCCAGACGCTCCAAACAGGCGACCAACGTGTCGGCCTCCATACCGAAACGACTGGAAGCCGACCTATCAGGCCGATAGCGCAACAACACACGAACGGGGTGCGAGGGTTGAATTTCACGAACAATCGCCTCGAGATCATCGAGCTCTTCAATAGAATCGACCGAAATTAATGCCGCATGGGTGATCAAGGCGACATGAAAGAGCCGTGTCTTGGCCGGCCCTGTTGCACACAGCCGGGAAGGATCGATGCCAGCGTGCAAGGCGTCGCGCATTTCGTAAATACTGGAAACATCCACGCCAATACCCGCCTCGACCGCCGCGCGCACGAGGCCGGGTGATTTATTGACCTTTGCCCCATAGAAAATCTCGTAGCCCACCTTATGTCGATGCAACACAGCCCGTAAAGCCTCGACGTTTTGCATTAAGACGTGTGGCAAAACGATGTTCAGGGGTGATCCGTATTTTCTAACTGCCTCTATTAATACGTCGGGTGAAGCATGAATAAGGCGCTCGAATGCTGGGCCTAGGATAGGGCGAAGCACTTCGGGCTTTGACACTTCCACGCTGCGAGTTTCCTCAGTCGCACATAGAACATGGCTTTTCATCTGCATATGACTGTCTCTCTCCAGTCGATTTTTCTCAGAGGTTTACAGAAGCCGAAACAAATAACGTACGCGGCGCACCCACCGAGATCGTGCCAAACGAAGCCACACCCGACCAATACTGGCGATTCAATGCGTTAAGCAACCCCACGCGCACCGTCGTCAGCTTGCCGTAGACAGAGGCCACATAGCGCGCACCCACGTCGAGCGTCATCCATGACGGCACCGACTGCGTATTCGCCTGATCCACATACTCCTGCCCAGTAAAATTAACGCCGCCCGTTAAGGTCAAGCCGGGGACCCAGCGCAAATCCCACTCCGTACCCACATTCGCCATCCATCTCGGCACACCCACCGGCCGGTTGCCGAGTGTTGCTGCGCTGTTAGTTTGTGTTAGGGCGGCGTCGAGAAACGTCAGGCCACTGAGTAAGCGCACTCCCTTGAGCGGCTCACCGGCCACACTCAGCTCAAGCCCTCGATTACGCTGCTCGCTATCGACGGCATAAACGGTGCCGAACAGCTGACCGCTAGGTTTCTTGATTTGGAAAACCGCCAGCGTCGCCATCAGACGATGAAAATCGAACTTCATGCCAAACTCATACTGTTTCGTCTTATAGGGTGCAAAAACCTGACCGGCGTTCGAAGCAATGGTCGGTGCAATATCGCCTTTGCTAAGCCCTTCAATGTAATTGGCATAGATCGACATGTTCTGCCACGGCTTGACCACGACCCCGACCAAAGGTGTCAATGCGCTTTCGTTATACGATGTAGCTTTAGCGCCGGTCGTAATGTTAAAGTTGCTCGACTCGACCCGCTGCTGTCGCACCCCCACACTGAGCTGCACCTGTTCGTTTAACAAGCTCAACGTATCGGCAAGCGCTACCCCTGTCAGAAAGGATGAAGAGATCTTTGGCACTTGCGAGGGCGCAGCAATATTTTGTACGGGACTGGCAACAGGCGAATAAATATTCGACAAAACCACCGAGCCCGCATTGTTGGCCTGGGCCAGACGGTCCCCATAAAGATTGGCCTGCAACGCAAGCGCATGCTGAACGAAGCCCGTATTGAAACGAGCACGCAGCCCCGTATCGGCACTCCATTGATTGACCTGGAATTTCCAATTTTGCTGAAGTGAGCTCGTATCACCTGCGGTGTTCAGAATCGTGGGGGTCTGGCCCGACAACCGTGCGACATCGGCTTTCGCACCGCCTGCATCGCCAAAAACCATGACATTGTTATTCAGATCATATTCGGCGTGCAGCAAAGCGGATTGATTGAAGGACTTCCACCATCCCCATGATTGCGTCACATTGCGGCGACCATCCGGCGCAGACGGCACTGGAATGCCTGGTGCCATCAGGAACGGACGCGCCGGCGCATCGACCCATTGATATTGCTCGATCACATCCAGTGACGCCCTGAACTGCTCGCCTTGATAGTTCAGCGACAACGCGCCCACATCGGCCCGAGCAGACTGATTATCGAGAGGGGTATGACCCTGGCGATAAAGCCCATTGAATCGGATGCCAAACTGGCGTTCACGACCAAACCGTCGACTGATATCGATATGGCCGCCTCCCTGAGAATCGGAAGCATAATCGGCAGTAAAACGGGTTACCTCTTTCGCAAGGGGGCGCTTCGGGACAATATTGACCACACCGCCAACCCCACCGTTCGGTGACATGCCGTACAACAATGCCGCCGGCCCCTTAAGCACCTCAATGCGTTCGACATATTCGGAAAACACGTGATAGCTGGGAGTGACGCCGTACACCCCGTCAAAAGCGAACTCACTCGAATTCCCTTCGTTGACAGGAAACCCCCGAATGTAGAATGAATCCATCAACCCACCCGTTTGCCCCGCAAAGCGGATGGAGGCATCCCCATTCAATGTTTCGGCCAACGTCACCGCCTGCTGGTTCTCGATGCGCTGTGACGTATAGTTGCTGACACTAAATGGCGTGTCTATGATGTGCTTGTTACCTAGCAACCCTACCCGCCCGCCCTGTGCGATTTGCCCTCCTGCATACGAACGTGGGAGCGCACCCACAGAGCCCGAGTCAGACTTAACAACGACAGTAGGTAACATGCGCTGATTCTCATCCGCTTCTTTAATCAGCTCGGTTGAGGCTTGTGCATAGACAGCACTACCGAAACCCACGGACAATATGCCCCCCGCAAAAGCGAGTCGAGTAGACAACGCCAAGGGCTTGAATGCAACGGATAATGGAAAGAATACGAAAGAGACCGACTGAACAGAAAAACCCCGATAAGACAGAAATGACATAACAATAAACACGTGTTTTTATTAAAAAATTTACCCAATAAGCATCTGCGCAATATTTTATGCGCTAATAGTAACAAGAATAAGAATAATTCTCAATATCATTTCGAATTTGGAGCAACCATCGCCACGCCACTGAGGGCAACTGTTCTGTTGCAGACACACCTGCTCACACCTGCTTTTACAAACGCACGTTTGACGCGTACAAGAATTAAGTGGCGCAGTGCAACAAATTGCTTTATAGTGCTGGCAGCATGTAGCATGCATAGATTGAATATATTTTTTCTTAATGTCCGCTACATTGCACTTTTTACGTTTCGCTCCAATCCCGTTTAGAAACTGTCCCTTTCCGCCTAGGTTCCATGTGGAGCCTTCATAGAGCAGGCTGACGGCGGTGCCTTATTCATACGAAATATGGCGCGCTGCTCAGATACAGCTTCTAACAGAAAAGTTCGCTTTGTCATTTGTCGCGAGCTGCCCCCGTTTTTTGATTTGCTCGCGGCTGTCTTGCATGCTGAATCCGATGACTTGGGTAATTGCCGATTGGCGCCAACGTTGCTCCTCTTTTTAGGATTCTCATGACCAAGAACTCGACTTTCAGTCCGTTGAACGCAATCGCCGAACAAGTACTCGCCTCAGAAGCGGCTTCATCCGATACTGTCATTGTCACCGAGCCCGTCGACCCTAGCGTACCAACGTTTGCATCACTCGGCTTGTCGCCCGAGATTATTTCCGCGCTCACCGCCGCAGGCTATGTCAACCCCACACCCGTTCAACAGCGGGCGATTCCAGCCGCCATTGCAGGCCGCGACTTGCTTGTCTCGAGCCCAACCGGCTCCGGCAAAACCGCCGCCTTCATGCTGCCCGCCATCGAGCGCTTCGCGCAACTTCAAAAACTTGCATCCCAAGCACCCCGCGAGCCGCATACCGAGCGCCGCACACGCCGTGGGCCGCCTGTTGCTTGTCCAGGCCTGCTGGTTCTGACTCCCACACGCGAGCTCGCGATGCAAGTCACCACGGCTGCCTCGACTTACGGCAAACATTTGCACCATTTACGCACCGTTAGCATTCTCGGCGGCGTGGCTTATGGTCAACAACTGACACTGCTCGCAAAAAACCCGGAGATCCTCGTTGCCACGCCTGGACGTCTGCTCGATCACCTGGAGCGCGGCCGCATCGATTTATCGCAACTCCAAATGCTTGTGCTCGACGAAGCAGATCGCATGCTCGATATGGGCTTTATCGACGACATCGAAACCATCGTTGCCGCGACCCCCACTTCCCGTCAAACCATGCTCTTTTCAGCCACCCTTGACGGCAAGATCGGCTCGTTGACCAATCGTCTGCTCAAAAACCCAGAGCGGATCGAAATCCAACAGCAGCTGGAAGCCCGTACAAATATTGCGCAAACCGTCCATTATGTGGATGATCGTCATCATAAAGATCGTTTGCTCGATCACTTGCTACGCGATGCGGGGCTCGATCAAGCGATTGTCTTCACCGCCACCAAGATTGATGCCGATCAGCTCGCTGGCCGTCTCGCTGATGCAGGTTTTTCTTCCGCTGCGCTGCATGGTGATTTACCGCAAGGTGCGCGCAACCGCACCATCCGGGCGTTACGTGAGCGACGCGTGCGTGTGCTCGTTGCGACCGATGTCGCAGCACGCGGCATTGATATTCCTGGCATCACGCATGTATTCAACTACGATTTACCCAAATTCGCGGAAGATTATGTGCATCGAATCGGGCGGACAGGCCGCGCGGGCCGCTCAGGCATCGCGGTGAGCCTCGTGCATCATGCGGAGCAAGGCGCCCTCAAACGCATCGAGCGCTTCGTGCGCGCGCCCTTAGCCGTCAATGTGATCGAGGGTTACGAGCCGCGTAAAGCGCCTCCTTCCAATAATAATCGCAGCGGCCAAGGCCGTCCTGGTGGTGCGTCAAACGGCGGTAATCGGCGTTTCGGTGGGAACAATGCGAGCGCGGGGGCAAACCCAAGCACAAATAACACGCGTGGGAAGAGTAAAAGCGGAGGTGGACGTGATAGCCGTTGGGCAAGCAAGCCCACTCCTTCTTCTCATGGTCCTCGCACCACCAGCGCTGGCACGCGACGTGGCGATACACCACGTGGCGGCATACGCCATACGGGCTAATTATTCGCTATAGGAAAGCTTCCTTCTCTTGTCTTCGAGAAGGAAGCTTTCTCCATTAAATCACGGTCAACAAACGGTTTATGAAGAAGTGGATATGTTTGATTTGCATAGCCTTCGTCACCACCGTAGCGGCGCAGAATATAAAAAATAATTCAGTAGATGACAAATCATCCATGAGGGATGATCCTGGCTTATCCGATCTCACAAGCTATCAAAAAACTGTCTTAGCATTGCCAGCTCGTACAAATGAGCCATCGCTTAGCCTGATATTGAGCGTGACGAAAGTCGAAAAAAGAAGAAGCAGCTGCAACGACCCCTCTTATCAGGGGAATGTAAAGCCTTATCCACAAGAAGGCTTTAGTGCGCACACTTATATATTGCGCGTATATCCATTGGCACGGCCAGGAGGGATAGCGCCCTGCCCACTCAACCCCATTACTGAGGTAGTAGACCACGTCTATGGTGATTTCAAAATTCCATATGACAGCTCGAAACCCATTGTGATATATACACCTCGCCCATTCTTACTGACTTGGCGGTCATCCATTGAGCCAAATGACAAAAGCGGCGAGATGGCGAGATGAATAGCGCCGAGCGAGTGTCAAAAACTTCGATAAGAAGAAAAAGGAAACTTTAGTTGGAGGCGCGAGCCGGAGTCGAACCGGCCTAAACGGCTTTGCAGGCCGCGGCATAACCGCTTTGCTATCGCGCCATAACCGGCTGATCGAACCGTCACTGTAGCGAGCAGAACGATTCACCCATTTTGATGGGTGGCACCCATAAACACGCTGCGATTATCGGGCTAACCTAAACATCGCACTATACCTATTCGCTTGGAGCGGGAGACGAGTCTCGAACTCGCGACCTCAACCTTGGCAAGGTTGCGCTCTACCAACTGAGCTACTCCCGCATGACCTTTTAATGACAACAAGATACATTACTGCACAAAACATATCGCCATTGATACCTATACTTCCCACTCGAACACGACTTCAATACCAAACACTGGAGCGGGAGACGAGTCTCGAACTCGCGACCTCAACCTTGGCAAGGTTGCGCTCTACCAACTGAGCTACTCCCGCTTATAGCTTCCGCTGCTTGCCGCTAACGAATCAGCAAGATTGCGCCGGAAGAAGCGAGATTATGGATAAACCCCCCCTATGTGTCAACCCTTCACTTTTGGCAAAACGCATTTGATTTTATGCAAACACCGCAAAACCCGGTTAAAACCGTGTCTCCCGTGCCGCGCGTAAGAATGTGTCCAGCAACGGCGTGCAATCGAGTAATTCCGGACCGCCTGCGCGATGGAATTCGGGGTGCCACTGCACGCCCACGACAAAAGGCGCACGCCGGTAGCGAACCGCTTCGATCAACCCGTCTTCAGCCGAAACCGCTTCAATGTTCAAATCGCGGCCCAATGTCTTCACGGCTTGATGGTGAATCGAGTTGACGAGCGCTTCGCGCTGCCCGGGAAACATATTCATGAGTGTCGAGCCATCTGGAAAACGAACCGCATGGCGATGTTGGTCATAATGCTCGTTGACATGGATACCCGCCGTGGGCACTTCGGTTGAAATATCCTGATATAACGTGCCACCGAAAGCAACGTTGATCAATTGACACCCTCGGCAAATGCCCAGCACTGGTTTGCCCGATTCGATAAATTCGTGTAGCAACTCGAGCTCATACATATCGCGCACGCGGTCCCCAGGCCACTCGATGCAACTCGTCGCCTGCGCATAAGATTGCGGCGACACATCCGCGCCGCCTTGCAATAATAAGCCGTCCAAATGCTTCGCATAATCGCGCAAACGGATATTGCTCGGATGCAGCATCCCTTGATGGCCCACCGTCGGAATCATAAAGACCACCACATCGCGCGACATCACCCAATGCGCAATCGATTCTTCTAAATATTGGAGCGTCTTGCCCCGCAAGCCTTTCGCACCGGGCTCAGGATGAAAAATCCGCGCTGACACGCCGATACGCAAGGTGCGTTGCGTAATCCGCTGCCCCGCACGGTCGAAAAGCCGTCGTACATGAGCCGCAATGCTGCGGCCAAACACGGCCCACGGCGTATCCGTTTGTCGTAGATAAGCCGGTGGCAATGTCGCGAGCACCGTGGCAGGGGGCGGACGCGGCGTATCGAAATCGGGTGCCGCGCCAAACCCTGGTGGCGGCGCACCACGTGGCTTGTTATCCATCGCCCCCGTGGGCGGCTGCGCGGCAGCTTCTTGTGCAGCCGCTTCTTGCACCGCTGTTTCATGCACCGCCTGCGCGCGCGCCTCAGCCGCGACATCGTGAGTTGATGCATCGCGAGGGGGCGGCGGCACGACATCCGCGTCTGACACAGCCTTGCCAGCAGACGCACTGTCCAGCGTATCGGTGGCCACGCGCGCTGTTGCATCGCGCACTTTAGGCGAAGGAGGAAAAGAAGAGGAAGAAGAAGGAGGAGAAACGCTGGAAGAATCAGCACTTCCGGAGTGAGGCGGCGTAGTGTTTTCGCTCATGATCGATCAGGCCAAGCGTGTTTTATTCAAAACGATTAGAAAGAGCGCCTATTATCCGCTACCCGACTCATTAGCGGCAATCAACACCTTTGCATCGTATGCAAGCTGCCATACATTGCAATATAAATCATCCCAAACGGGTTCACCTAATTACAATGAAGAGTTGTTCTACAATGCTAAGTGACACGGTCGAAAGAACCGAAAATCCAGCTGCTACTCAGCAAGACAGCCCCACGTCAAGCTCGAGCCGCCTTGCCAATCCGGCTGTGCGTATCTGCGCTCGTCCCACTGCTCATTGGCATTCTTGCGTTGGAATCGATCGACACCCGAGACAGTCATGGCCACCGATCTTACCCCGTTCCCTCCGCTTGCTAGCCTCGCCGCCGATCTTACGGCAGGTAAAACGACGAGTCGAGCGCTGGTGGAGGCTGCACTCGAAAAAATTGCGGATCCTGCGGGCCAGGGCTCGTCTGTCTTCATCGATGTCGATGCGCAAAATGCGCGAGCCGCAGCGACAGCCTATGACCAATTGCGGGCGAGCGGCACAATACTCTCACCACTCGCCGGTCTGCCTATCTCGGTTAAAGACTTATTCGATTTAAAGGGACAAATCACGCGGGCCGGTTCGCGCATCCTCGCGCATAGCGCACCCGCCCACGAAGATGCCCCCGCCGTCGCCCGTTTGCGCCGTGCCGGGGCTATCCTTATCGGGCGCACGAACATGACCGAGTTTGCGTTTTCCGGTCTCGGTTTGAACCCTCATTACGGTACGCCTCTTTCGCCTTATCGACGCGATGTGCAAGACGATCAGCGCATTGCGGGTGGATCCTCTTGTGGCGCAGCGGCTTCGGTCGCCGATGGCATGGCCGCCGCCGCATTGGGCAGCGATACGGGCGGCTCGGTTCGAATTCCCGCCGCGTTTTGCGGCTTGACCGGTTTTAAGCCAACCGCCCACCGTATCCCCAAAACAGGCACTATACCGCTATCGACAACGCTCGATTCGATTGGCCCAATTGGTGTGTCGGTCGCCTGCTGTGCGCTGATCGACCGAATTCTGGCCGGGCTTGCCCCGCGTGTACCCAACGCACGGCCCCTTAAGGGCTTGCATATTGGTGTACTCACCCATTACGTTACCGAAGGGGTCGAACCGGTGGTAGCCGCAACTTATGGCGCGGCGCTCAAACATCTCGAAGCGGCAGGGGCTTGCCTGACCGATGTAGGCTTTGCTGCACTCGAAAGGCTCCCGGAAATCAACCGCTTCGGTTTATCCTCCATCGAAGCCTATGCCTGGCACCGAGAGCTAATTGCAATGTATGCCGATCAATATGATCCTCGTGTACTGGAGCGCATCCTAAAAGGCGAATCTGCGCGGGCAGTCGATTATCTCGATTTGCTATCCCAACGCGTGGCGCTCATTGAAGCTGCCGAGCACACACTGTGGCAACACTTCGATGTCATCGCGGCCCCCACGGTGCCCATCGCTCCACCGCGCCTAGCCGAATGCGACCAAAACGACGCGGAATACATCCGTTTGAATGCCCTGGTTCTGCGCAACCCCAGCGTATTCAATTTTCTGAATGCATGCGCATTATCACTACCGTGCCATGCACGCGACGCGGCGCCCGTTGGCTTGATGCTCGCTGCGGCACCGCTTCGAGACGATGCGCTGCTGAGTATTGGCCAGAGCGTCGAACACGTATTGAACTTAGCACGATAAGGCTTAGGGTTCGCATACGGCTACCTTTCGCAAAAGTCCAAACGTGCTTGGCCGATTGCTATGCATGACTGCTTGCAAAAAAATACACTATCCTTGCCGCAACTCGGCTCAAACGCACTAAGATGTGTCGCGTTGCCTCCCTTTAAAGGTTCGCCAAACTCATGAACGAACACCCTTTTGCGCGCCGCGAGCGCTGCCTGCTGATTTTACTCGGGTTCATTTGTATCGGGCTCATTGTCGGGGCGCTCTATTTGCAATATGCAAAGCATGAAGATCCGTGCCCGCTTTGCATCATTCAGCGTTATTTCTTTATTCTCATTGCGATTTTCGCGTTCTCGGGCGCGATGGTCAAACGCTGGCGCGGCATTACCGTCTTCGAAACGCTGATTGCGATTACCGCTATCGCCGGCATCGGTGTGGCCGCGCATCATCTTTATATTCAACTAAGCCCTGGTTTCAGCTGCGGCTTCGATGCGATAGAACCAGTCATCAATGCCTTGCCCCCTGCCCAATGGCTACCAGGCGTATTTAAAGTCAGAGGCCTGTGCGAAATGGTGTATCCACCGATTTTCGGCATTTTGCTCCCCGGTTGGTCATTGATTGCGTTCGTATTCATCTTTGTATTCACGCTCGCCAGCCTTTGGTGTGCCTGGGCCCGTAAGCGGCGCAAACCAGGCCCTGTCTAAACGCTACACACTTAAAACAGTCACGTCTTTTCGTCGCCTGGAGAAACACCGAATGCCTGCGTGGTTAGTCGATCTGCAAAACCTGCTCGTGCATGGCGATCTTGTCGTACTCGTGACGGTGGCGCGCGTCGAAGGCTCCGCGCCGCGCGAGGCCGGCACGAAAATGATTGTGTCGCGTCACGCCACCTGGCACACGATAGGTGGTGGTCATCTCGAATGGAAAGCCATCGAAATCGCGCGCGAAATGCTGAAGAATCGCGCGCATCCCCACGCACGCCAGCTCGAGCGCTTTGCACTCGGCCCCAGTCTGGGCCAATGTTGTGGAGGGGCCGTCGTGCTCGCCTTCGAACAGCTCGATGCGAGCGATCTCGACTGGGTCGCAACACTTGCCAAACGGGTACTAGCCGGCCAAGCAGTCATGCGTCATCTACCCTTTGGTGAAGCGCCTGACCCAGTACAACTCACCGCTCCCCCTTCGAATGCGCTCCATACGGTTTATTGCAAGTTATCGGGTTCTATCGATCACCACCACACCGAAAGCAATACAGCGCGCCTCACCGAAATCATCGCGCCCAATGAATTTTCGCTCGTGCTATTTGGCGCAGGTCATGTTGGCTCAGCGCTGGTACAGGTGCTCGCTACGTTGCATTGCCACGTGCGTTGGGTCGATGAGCGAGATGCGCAATTCCCTCCCCCCGCCGTGCTTCGCACATTGCTCAATGTGACGATCGATCCTAATGATGCACCCGATGAGGCCGTCGACCAGGCGCAACCCAATACCTACTTCCTCGTGATGACGCACAATCACACGCGGGACCTTGCCCTTGCCGAGCGTATTTTGCGGCGCGAAGATTACGCATTTTTCGGCATGATCGGCTCCCGCACCAAGCGCAAGCAATTCGAACATCGGCTTGCCGCACGCGGCATCGATCCCACTCAAATTGCACGGATGACCTGCCCGATTGGCGTCGAAGGCATCACCGGTAAATCGCCTGAAATCATTGCGATATCGACCGCTGCCCAGTTGCTTCAAGTGGTCGAGGCAAACGCCCAAGAAAATCTTTTACATTAATTGACATTCATGATTTCACCTACATTCGCCCATAAAATCGCTGGTGCCCCCAAAACTGAGCTCCATATCCATATCGAAGGCTCACTAGAGCCCGAATTGATCTTCAAGCTTGCCAAACGAAATGGCGTGAAGCTCGCTTACGATTCGATCGACGCACTTCGCGCCGCCTATGCGTTCACGAATCTCCAATCGTTTCTCGATGTGTATTATGCGGGCGCGAGCGTATTGATCACCGAAGCGGATTTTTATGAAATGACGCACGCATATACCGAACGTGCAATAGCCGAAAATATTCAGCATACCGAAATATTTTTCGATCCTCAAACGCATACCGCACGAGGCATCGCGATGCCAACCGTGGTGGCAGGCATCGAACGTGCGCTCGCTCAAGCGCAGCAGCAACACGGTCTTTCCAGCAAACTCATTCTGTGCTTTATGCGGCATTTATCGGAAGACGAGGCATTGGCAACCTTCGAGGCTGCGCAACCGCTTTTCGAACAATATCGACATCGCTTGATCGGCATCGGGCTCGATTCGTCCGAAATGGGTCACCCGCCGTCAAAATTCGCACGCGTATTTGCCAAAGCGCATGCGCTCGGCTTAAAGTGCGTCGCGCATGCCGGTGAGGAAGGCCCACCATCCTATATTCACGAGGCACTCGACGTGCTGAAGGTCGACCGAATCGATCACGGCGTGCGGAGCATCGAAGACGCCGCGCTCGTCACCCGGCTCGCCGATACCCACATTGCGCTAACCGTCTGCCCACTGTCGAATATCAAGCTGCGGGTGTTCGAAGAGATGAGCCAACACACGTTAAAGGCGCTTCTGACGCAGGGCGTCGCCGTTACCCTCAACTCCGACGACCCTGCGTATTTCGGGGGTTATATCAACGCCAACTATCTCGCGGCCACCGATGCCTTGAACTTGACCGATGCGAACGTTTATACCCTCTTGCGCAATGGCTTTGACGCCGCTTTCATCCCCCCGGCACAACGCAATGCGTTCATTGCAACACTCGACGCGTATTGGCATCGATAGGTGGGCATCGATCCTGAAACAACGCCTAATACGCTGCCGCAGCAGGCTTAGCCACTGACGCCGGTAAAGGCACGGCAGGCGCACTGGCAGGTAAGTTCGCCGGCACATTCGCTGGTGCAACCGGCATTTCGTTCGATACGCTCGGGTGCTGATCGAGCGGAATCTGCACCGTGCGCACCACACCATTGCCCAATGGGAAATCGGCAAACGCGCCGCGCGCGAGATACGGCATCGCATGCAATAGCGACGATTCGCCATCGGTGCTGCGGGCGCTCACGTTATAAACTTCCTTACCCGTGGCCCGATTCGTTATCCGCACATTGAGCGCATGCGTAAAAACCGGATAACTCTGGCTCACATAAGTCGGCGGAAACGGGCCAAAGGGCCCTCCCCAAGGATTAAATGGCCCACCAAATGGCCCTCCCCAATAGGGGCTCGGCCAGGGGCTCCCATAATAAAGGGGCTGAGTGACCGTCATGAGATTTTCTTGCAGCGAATAAGATAACCCCACGAGATAATGCGCATGATGGGCGGGCACACGAGTAAACGCATATTGATCGAGCTCATTCGCGACAATTTGCTCATAAGTGTCTTGTTCGAGGTTATTGCGTTGTTCGGCTGAGCGCGTAAAGGCATAAGTGCGCGTCGCATCGCTGCCGCTCCAATCCGAGAAAGCGGTCACTTGGGTGGTCACGTAAGTGGTGCAACCCCACAACAGCGCGGCACATACACTCACCATCCATGCACCATAGCGCCCTAAGCGTTTTGATTCCATCGTGTCCTCGCATATCGGAAGGCTCGCTGCGACTTTCTGAATAGATCGATACCGGCCCAACCATTACTTGCCGCGCGATTATTACGATAATACGCTGCTCGAGCCCATTCCGATCAGCAACCCCCATGAAAGCAATAAGCTTTGTACAATGTACAACCATTCGTTGCCGCAACATACCGTTTGCAATGCTTGGCCGCATTGCAGGGTGAGGTTGCGCCCCACCCTCATCCCAATACGCACATCATTTCTACCGGTTTCTTCTTAATCCATCATGTCCGATTCCGCTGCCACCTCCGCTCCCGCTCCCGCCGTCGTCATTCGTCGAGCCGACTATACGCCTCCTGCCTTTCTGATCGATTCGGTCACCCTCGAATTCGATTTGGTGCCCGACCGCACGGTGGTAACCAACACCATGCGCCTACGCCGTCACCCGCAAGCAACCCACACGGCACACCTCGAGCTCATGGGCGAAGCGCTCGAGCTTCTCCACGTGGCACTCGACGGGGCGACACCGGCCACCTGGCATACGCATGAACAGGGTCTGGTAATCGATAACGTGCCCGATACGTTTGAGCTCATGATTGTCAACACATGCAACCCTGCCAATAACACCACGCTTTTGGGCCTATACGTGTCGAACGGCAATTTTGTTTCGCAGTGCGAAGCACAAGGGTTTCGGCGGATGACGTATTTTCTCGACCGCCCGGATGTGATGTCCACTTACACCGTCACCCTACGCGCAGATAAAACCACTTACCCCGTGCTCTTATCGAATGGCAATCTGATTGACCAAGGCGAACTCCCCGATGGCCGTCATTTCGCGAAATGGGAAGACCCGTTCAAAAAGCCCAGTTATTTATTTGCACTCGTGGCAGGCAAGCTCGTCGCGCGTGAGCAGTCTATCCATACAAGCTCAGGCCAACCCAAGTTGCTGCAAGTGTGGGTCGAGCCACCCGATCTCGATAAAACGCAACATGCGATGGATTCGCTTATCCATTCGATTAGCTGGGACGAAACCCGTTTTGGGCTAGCACTCGATTTAGAGCGCTTTATGATCGTGGCGGTGAGTGACTTCAATATGGGCGCGATGGAAAACAAAGGCCTAAATATCTTCAATACCAAATATGTGTTGGCCAATGCACAAACCGCGACCGATACAGATTTCACGAATATCGAAACGGTGGTAGGTCATGAGTATTTCCATAACTGGACAGGTAACCGCGTCACCTGCCGCGATTGGTTTCAGCTCAGTCTCAAAGAAGGGCTCACCGTATTTCGCGATCAAGAATTCTCTGCCGATATGCAAGGCGGGGCGACCGATGCCACCGCCCGCGCGGTCAAGCGTATCGAAGACGTGCGCATGCTGCGCCAGTTGCAATTTCCCGAAGACGCAGGCCCGATGGCGCATCCGGTGCGTCCCGAAAGCTATGTAGAGATCAATAACTTCTATACGATGACCGTCTACGAAAAAGGTGCGGAAGTGGTACGGATGTACCAAACGCTCTTTGGCCGGGACGGGTTCCGGCGCGGGATGGATCTGTACTTTCAACGCCATGATGGGCAAGCGGTCACCTGTGAGGACTTCCTCCATGCACTGGGCGACGCGAATGGACGAGATTTGGCACAATTCGAGCGCTGGTATAGCCAAGCCGGCACACCTCACGTCACCGTCAGCACAGCTTACGATGCAAGCGCGCACCGCTTTAGCCTCACCCTCACGCAAGGCTATCGCGATACGGCGACAAGCGTCGCGCACGACACCCAAAAAGAGCCGCTGCTGATTCCTTTTGCGATTGGCCTCATTGGGCGCAATGGCGCCGATTTACCGTTACATCTTATCGAAGAAAAAGAAAAAACCAACCACACGGCAAGCACGCTCGGCGCTTCTGACGAAACGACCCGTGTACTCGAATTCACCGACACCGAACAAACCTTTACGTTTATCAATGTCAACGAAGCACCGCTGCCGTCATTGCTGCGTAATTTCTCTGCACCGGTGATCGTCGAATACGAATACACCGACGACCAACTCGCCTTTCTCTTTGCCCACGATAGCGACCCATTCAATCGGTGGGAAGCCGGCCAACGGCTCGGGAAAG
>JADMIO010809283.1_pt1 | contig 77369 bp, 64 predicted proteins | sample 8958161 | NCBI WGS metagenome assembly JADMIO01 (sample SAMN16585339, study PRJNA669376) | soil metagenome | isolation source: Crop rotation soil | place: USA: Cullars Rotation, Alabama | collected 2011
GGCCGCGACTTCAAGTCACGTGAATTCCAAGCTTCGGATCCCACTGTGCTGGAAAGGAACTCCCAAGTACTTGTTCGTCGCATGCTGCGCGACTTCAACCGGTGTAAAGACTCTCATATCACTGCTCTCCGCCTAAGCGTTGTATCTCTGCGTCCAGACCCGCGATCAACCCCCGCACTTGCGACTCGAGCGAAGCAACCCGGGATGGCCGCGCCGCTTCCGCATCGATAATCGAGGACACATCACGAATCGCTCGCGAGAGATCCCCGTTGACCACGACATATTGGTACTGACCCACCGCCATGAGCTCCCGCCGCGCATCGTTCAGCCGGACGATGAGATCCGACCGATCTTCCGTCTTGCGCGCCACGAGCCGCGTCAACAACACATCCGCCGACGGCGGCACCAAAAAGATCAACACCGACGCCGGGTACGACTGTACGAACTGCGCCGCGCCTTGGACGTCGATGTCCATGATCACGTGACGCCCGCTTTGCAGCACGCGGTCGACCTCGCGCCGGAGCGTCCCGTAGAGCTTGCCATGCACTTCCGCCGACTCGGCAAACTCCCCGCGATCGCGGCTCGCGAGGAACTCGCCGATGGTCAAGAAATAGTAATCGCGTCCGTCGACCTCCGCTGCCCTTGGCCGCCGCGTCGTGGCTGAGACGGAGTAGCCGACGTCGGGGCGTAAAGCCATGAGCTCCTTGCGGATCGTCGTCTTCCCTCCTCCGGAGGGTGAAGACAGGATGAGCGGAAAGGGGTTCACGTGGGACTCATTCCAGGTTGTCCACCTGCTCCCGGATCTTCTCGAGCTCTTCCTTGATGAGCACGACCTCGTGCATCATGGCCGCATCGTTGGCTTTGCTCCCCGTCGTATTCGCCTCACGCAGCAGCTCCTGCGAGAGGAATCCCAGGCGTTTGCCGACCTCGTTTCCCACCTGCAGCGCTTCGCGGAACGCCGCGATGTGGGCGCGAAACCGATCCAACTCCTCGCTCACGTCCAGCCGATCGGCGAGAACCGCGATCTCTTGGGCGATGCGCTGCGGATCGAGCGCGATCCCGTTCGTCAGCTCGTGAACCGCGGCCCTCAATCGCTCCCGCTGCTCTACGATCCGCTCTGGCGCCCGCGCGCTCAAACGCTGGACCGCCGACTCAATGGTCGCAATGCGGGCGCTCAAAAACTCCACGATCCGGGCACCCTCGGCGCTTCGCATCGCCGTCAGCGCTTCGAGCGCTCGACCAAGGACGGCCAAGAGCTCATCGGGGAAACCCCCGGGGTCGTCCAAATCGCTTCCGGCGGAAACGAGGACGTCCGGCATTCTCAATACGGTCGCCACATCGACGTCCCCACCCAAGCCGTATCGCTCGCGCAACTCTTTCAAATGCGCCGCGTACGCGGCGAACCGCGTCTCGTCCACCCCCGCGGTGGAATCCGATACGTTCCGATGCGTCCGAACCGTGACCGTCGCGTGCCCCCGGGCAATAGCGCCGCGGAGCGCCTCGCGCACGTCGCCTTCCCAGGCCGAGAACGCCGGCGGGAGCTTCAAGGCCGGGTTGAAGAACCGATGATTGACGGTCCGGACTTCGACGCTCACGCGGACCCGTCCCACCGTGCCGTCCGCCGCGCCGAACCCGGTCATGCTCCGAACGTTAGCCAAGCGCGTAAGTTAGGCCACTAATTCCAGAACGACCACCGGAGACCGTAGATGTTGACCTGCCGCGGCATCTGGTAGCCGGGCACCAGGTAATACGGGTACCCGCTGGCATTCCGCAACTGCCACATGAGCGTTCCTTGCAGCACCCGGATCTCGGTCAGGATCGACCACACGCGGCTGTCCTCGACCGTATAGAACTGCCCGTTCGGCGCGGAGTCGGATGGGAATCGCGTCTGACTCCGGTAGTCGAACGAGACGCCGAACTTGAACTCGAACGTGTGCCGCGGAAACCGCGACAACCACTCCGAGTGCAGGTACATCTCCGTGTGCGCCTCGTACCGCGGCCGATACGGCTCGGCCTTGTCCCACTGGATCCCGCTCATGTCGACGTAGATCGCCTTCCAGAGGCGACCGCGCATGGACCCAATGAGCGCGGTGGTTCGCCCGTAGGCCGCGGTTTTCACGTTGTTGTCGTAGACGACCGGCGCCGGAATCTGCGCGGTGTCCTGCGTCAGGATCCCGCCGGAGAGCCAGAGGTCGGACTTGAGGCGCAGCCCCGCTTCGGCGCGCGCCGTCGTCGTGGTCGGCGAGAGGTTCGCCGGAAGATTCTGCGGCGTGCTGCGACTCGCGGTACCGACGAACCGGACGAACGGGAGCGGCGAGAACCGCGCGGTCGCCTCGTACGACTGATACAACGTGGGCGAGAGCTGATTCGTGAAGTTCGAATCCGGCCGACCTTCGCTATAGGCGTCGCGCTGGTAGAGACCCGATGCGCTCAAGACCGGGCTCTCGAAGCTCGCCCGCAGCTCGGCGGTGTTGTAGTTGGCGGTCGACCCGAACACGCGGTAGCGGTCCGTCGCACTCAGGCGAAGCCCGGCGAACACCATACCGCCGGACACGATGTACTGCGACTCGGAGAGCACACTGTCGATGTGCGCCGACGTGCCACCCGTCTGGAAGACGGTCGTCGTGTCGGTGTTGAGCTGGTCGTTGACCCCGACGGGACTCGTATTCTTGAACGACATGCTCGACGCGATCGCCTGAATCCACGGGCGCCCATGGTCCGGGTCGCCCAGACCGATGCGCACATACGCATCGGTCCGCTGGGACTCGAGATCCGGCAGGATCTTGAGGGGCAGGAACGGGTCGGCGCTCTGCATCTGATCGCGGCCGCGCGTATAGCGGTTGCCGAACACGTCGATCGAGAACGGGCCGCTGGCATAGCCGACACGCACGAGAATAGAGGACTGGTTGCCCCCGCCCCCGAACGATGCCGTGTTGTTGTACTGATACGCCGCGACCTGCGTCGCGAATCCCGGCCCGAATCGCTGCCCGTAGAACGCTTTGTAGAGGTTCGTCTGCTCGTTGCCGGTCAGCACGACGGCCTGCGAGTAGGGCGTCGTGCGGTTCACGCGCCACGTCCGACAATACACGCGAAGCTCGGATGCGCCGCGCTCGACGGCGACCTCCTCGAACTCCCACAGCTGGATGGTCGACAAATCGACGGCGCCATGCAGTCGCGTATCGAGCGGGTCCATCTCCATCCCGTCCACGAACACGCGCACGTGGGCGATGTTGCCGAGATACGCACCGTTCATCGGCGTCGACAGCCACCCCCCTCGGAATCCCGTGAACCCCGGGATCTTGTCGAGGAGATCGGTCAGCGTCAGCGCGCCCGACGCTTCGATGCCGGCCCGATCCCAACGGTAGTTCTCATTCGCCTCAATGAACGCCGGGACGGGCGCGTGCGCGAGCGGCGCGCGCGAGCGCGTCGTGTCCGGGTGATACAGGCTCTTGATGGAGTCCGCTTTCGCGGTGGTCATGACACCCGACGTATCTCCCAACGTGTCCTGCTGCGGCGGGACGGACGACGGCGGCGGGACCGACTGCGGAGGCTCCTGGGCGCCGCAAATGGTCCCGGCCAGCATGAGGCCGAGACCAACGGCGATCGACAGGCACGACCGAACGGCAGTCGCGCCCAGACGGCTCAGCGAGCCCTCGCGCGGGCGAACTCGACGAACATGCCGACTGGTACACCGGTCGGCCCCTTCGGGATCACCGTCAGGTCGCTCTCCGAGTACGCGGTGCCCGCGATGTCTAGATGGACCCACGGGACGCCGTCGGCGAACGCCTCCAGGAACTTGGCCGCGGTGATCGCGCCGGCGGGTCGTCCGCCAGTGTTCTTGAGGTCGGCCACATCCGATTTGATCTGCTCCTGATACTCATCCCACAACGGCAGGGGCCATCCACGCTCCGAGGAACGCTCGCCCGCGGCTATGACCTCGTTCACGAGCTCTTGATCCGTGCCGAACACGCCGGTCGCGAAGTGGCCCAGCGCGATCACGGCCGCGCCGGTCAGCGTAGCGGCGTCGACCATCGCGATCGGGTTGAATCGCTTCGCGTACGTCAGGACGTCGGCCAGCACGAGACGCCCCTCGGCGTCCGTATTGATAACCTCGATCGACTTGCCGGAGGAAGCCTTCACCACGTCGCCGGGTTTGACGGCGACGCCGGACGGCATGTTCGTGGTCGCGCCAATGAGCCCGACCACGTTGAGCTTGAGGCCGAGCCCCGCGATCGCCTCCATGGCGCCGAGGACGCCGGCGGCGCCGCACATGTCGAACTTCATGAATTCCATGCCCTGCGCCGGCTTGATCGAGATGCCGCCCGAGTCGAAGCAGAGGCCCTTGCCGACGAGCGCGATCGGCTTCTCGGTCTCGACGCTGCCGCGATACTCGATCACGATCAGCTTGGGATCCTGCGGCGTGCCCTGCGCGACCGAGAGGAAGGACCCCATCTGGAGCTCCTCCATCTCTTTTCTGCTGAGAACGGTGATGGTCAGATTGTGTCGCCGTCCGATTCCGCGCGCGGTCTCGGCGAGATACTCGGGCGTACACAGGTTGCCGGGCATTTGCGAGGCGCGACGGGCCACGTCATACCCCGCGCCGATCGCCCGCGCGGCACTCACGGCGCGCTCGGCATCGGCGATCGTGAGCGCGGGCTCTTCTATCGCGATCGTCACTGACGCGAGCGGCGCGCGGCGATCCTCCTCGGGCGGCGGCGTCTTGAGATCATTGTACTCCCACGCGCCGAGCTGCAGCCCGATCGCGATCTGCTCGACCTCGCGTTCTCCGAGCGCGCCGGCAAAGAACGTCAGCGAGCCGACGCCCATGGCGTGCGCGCGGCGTCCGGCGAGGGTCGCGGCACGACGCAGCGCGGCGCTCCGTTCGCCCTTGCCGAGTCCGACCAGGAGGACCCGCTGCGGTCCTTTGTCGCCGCCAGCCAAGTGAAGGGTCTCGTCTCGGCCGCCGCGAAAGTCTTTGCGCCGCAACGTGCGGTCGAGCGCGCCACCCAGGAACGTGTCGAGGCCGGTCAGCGCTGGCGGCAGCGTGGCATCCGGCGGAAGCGCGATAACGAGAAGCGGGGTGTCGGCTTGGCCAGCGAGACGGACGGCGATCGAGAGAGCCATGGGTTCCAAGGTCGAGAGCCGAGGAATTTACGCGCTCTCAGCCTGTCGTGCCAAATCCCGCGGCGATGCAGTTGATGGAGAACAAGAGGGCCGATAACGCGGCGTTGCGCGCATCGTCGTCGGCTGCTGACCCTCGTACGAGCCGAAGTAACTCGATCTGCTCGTGCCCCACGCGATCCAGCATCGCCTTCCGCCGCGCGATGCGCTCGCGCAAGAGCGGGAAACGCTCGGCGATGATGGCCTCGCCCGTGATGCGCAGGATTTGCTGCATGGTGCGCCCGAGCTCGGCCTCGATGAGACCCAGGATCGACCCGCGATCCTCTTCGCTCTCGACGAGATTCGCGTACGCGTGCATCAGCATTGGATCCACCTGAAGCAGTGTCTTCTCGGCCTCGTCGAGAATGAGCTGAAACAACGGAAACTCGGCGAACATGCGGTCGAGAAGCGCCGATCCGCGTGGACCGCGGATGCGCGTAAAGGCGTCCAGCGCGCTCCCGATGCCATACCACCCGGGCACGCAATGACGATTCTGCGTCCATGCAAACACCCACGGAATCGCTCGAAGATCGGCCAGCGCACGCGCATTGGAGCGGCGCGCGGGACGCGAGCCCATGTTGAGCCACGCGAGCTCCTCGAGCGGAGAAGCGGCGCTGTAGTAGCGAAAGAACGCGGGATGCTCGACGAGTCCGCGATACGCGGCAAACGCGGCGCCCGAAAGCGCTTCCATCGCCTCCGCGAACTCGGGACTCGGCTCCTCCATCCCGCGCCCGAGGGTGTGCCCGAGGACGCTGGCCGAGAGCAGCTCCAGTTGGTAGAGCGCGGCGTCGCGTGTGCCGTACTTATAGGAGACGACCTCGCCCTGCTCCGTGAGACGCAGCGTGCCCATGATCGACCCAACCGGCTGCGCCGCGATCGCCCGCCCTGTCGGCGCGCCGCCCCTACCCACGGAGCCGCCGCGGCCGTGAAAGAACGAGATCGGGATGCCCGCTTCGACGCCGACACGTGTCAGCTTCGACTGGGCCTTCGACAACTCCCAGTTCGCCGTCAGGAATCCGCCGTCTTTGTTCGAGTCGGAGTAACCGATCATGACCTCTTGCGGGCGCCCGCGAAGACTGCGCCGCACGACGGGGACTCCAAACAGTTCCCGCATGATCGCGGGCGCCGCGCGGAGATCGGCGATCGTCTCGAAGAGCGGCACGATCGGCAGCGTGCAGCGCTCCACGTTCGCGCCATCCGAGTAGAGCCCGGCCTTCTTCGCCAGAAGGTACGCTCTGAGAATATCCTCGACGCAACTCGTGCCCGAGATGATATAGGAGCCGAACGCGTGCGGATCGTCGCGGACGAGATTGAAAACGGCGAGCACCGGATCATCACTGACCCCTACCCCACTCGGCGTCGCGAGCTGGTCGAGCAGTTCCTCTCGCGTGGCTGCGACGCCCGCAAACTTCGTCGCGTGCTCGCGCAGATCCAGCCGTGCCGTCGCGAACCGAAAGACCTCGACCTCGCGACGCAGCGGCGTAATGAACGCGCGCGCGAGATTCTCGCAGCGGGATTCGGCCAGAGCACGCTCCACCGTCTCTAAATCCCGAATCAGATCCTCGGCGACCGCATAGCCACCAGATGTCAGGCGGCGGAGCATGCAGGAGAGATACTGACGAAAGAGCTCGCCGGGATTTCGCTCGGCGATCTCCACCGCGGCGCCACTCTCGGCAAGCGCTTTGACGACCGTGTCCTGGAACCAGGACGGCGTCGCAAGCGAGTCGTGCGAGATACTGAGTCGTCCACGCAGATCCACGAGACGCCGCTCATATCGCCTGAGCGCTGCCCGCCGATTTTCGTGGATCGCGTAACGTGTCACGTCTGGCGTGACGAAGGGGTTGCCATCGCGATCGCCACCGATCCACGAGCCGAACTCAATGAACATCGACTCGCGCGGGTGCGCGTCGGGATAGTGCTCATGAAGCGCGTCGAGCAGTCGATCTTGAAGAGCCGACACCGTGTCGAACAGCGTCTCATCAAAGAAGTAGAGCCCCCACGCGATCTCTTGCTCTACCGTCGGCTTTTGGAGACGCAGCTCGCCGGTCAGCCACAGGATATCGATCTCGTTCTTGAGATCAGCGACACACCCATCGCCGCGATCGAGATGCTCATAGATGCGCCGGTACTTTTCGAGCACCGTGACCCGCCGTGCTTCAGTGGGGTGCGCCGTAATCACCGGGACGATGCGGAGCGCAGCGACCGCCGATTCCATCGTCTCGCGCGAAACACCGCGCTCTTTCGCGTCCTTGATGACCTGATCGAAGCCGCCACTCGCATCCGACGCACGCTGGTGTTGCTCAGCGAGCGCGAGCAATTGAAACCACTGCCCTTGAGCCTGCAACGCCCGAGCGATCGAGGGCTCAGGATGTCGCTCACGGACAACGGATTCCAGTATGTTGCACGGCATGAATACAGTCGACATCGGCCCTTCGCTCACGACGCTGCTCGCTGAACTAGTCGATGGCGCCCCGAAAGGTTTCGCCTACATGTTGAACCGTGGCGACCCCGGCCTCCTCCATTCACTCGACCAACTCTCGGCCTCCGCGGCCTCGACGTTGGCGCCGGGCGGGTCATCGTCGATCGCCGCGCACGTCGAGCATGTGCGCTACGGCATCTCGCTCATGAACCGCTGGGCCGGCGGCGAGCCGAATCCGTTCGCGACGGCCGACTGGGGCGCGGCGTGGAAGAAAACGAGCGTCAGCGACGCCGAGTGGGCACAGCTCAAAAAGGCGCTCACCGATGAATGCCATCGCTGGCTGGCCGCGATCGCTCAGCCGCGCGAGGTCGATGCCGTCGCGCTCAATGGCGTGATCGGCAGCATCGCACATCTGGCATACCACCTGGGCGCCATCCGCCAAATGAATCGGGCGACGCAAGGACCAAAGGACCCACAGCTCGGGTAGCCGGACAGCATACTGTCCATTTTTTGTCAAAGTGCTTCCGCGTTCCACCCGGATCGTGCACGTTCCCCGGCATGAACCGTCTCATCCTCCTTGGCCTGCTGTTCGGCGTGCACACGCCGCCGACGAGCGGCGACGCGATCATTCGCGCGATGCACGACAAGTACGCGAAGACGTGGTATCACACGCTCACGTTCACGCAGAAGACGACGCGGCGGACGCCGAAAGACTCGATGGTCATCGAGACGTGGAACGAGGAGGCCATGCTCCCCGGCCACCTGCGCATCGAGATTCATAGCGCGAAGCCGGTGACCGCGATGTTCGTCGGCGACTCCATCTTCGTCTGGAACAGCGAGAAGGTGCTGTCGCGCGCCGAGTCGCGGAACATCCTCCTGATCATGGGATTCGACGTCTATGGGCAGTCGCCCGAGAAGACATTGGAGATGCTCGGGAAAGAGCACTTTCCCATGTCGCCCGTACGCGAGGACACGTGGGAAGGCCGCCCCGTGTACGTCATTGGCAGCGGGCGGCGGCAGCTGTGGATCGACAAGGAACGCCTGCTGTTCGTTCGCGGCACGGAGCCGAACGGCCGGGACAGCACGAAAGGCGACGATTTCCGGTTCGACAACTACGTCGAGTTTCCGAGCGGTTGGGTCGCCGAGAGCGTCGAGGAGTACACCGACGGCAAGCTGCAGCAGCTCGAGGAGTATACGGACGTGAAGCCGAACGCGACGATCGATCCGGCGCGGTTTACGCCTCCCGCGGGCACGCCGAAATCGTAAGCGCTTGGGGTCCGGGGGGCGTAGTTGCTGTTTGCCCCTTGGAGGCGAATCAGTCGAGACGTGAAGCCGAGCGCGACGATCGATCCGGCGCGGTTTACGCCTCCCGCGGGCACGCCGACATCGTAAGCGAGATAACGTGAAGTTGGGATGTCCGAGGGGTCTAGGGGAATTGTAAGGACAATAGTATTTTGTCCGTACAAATCCCACCCTCGGAGAGATCCCAATGGAATCGAAGCTCGAACGGGAGGTCCGGTTTCTAAAGGTATACGCGGGCATATCCACGCTCGCGTTCGGCGTGCTGATCTTCGTCGCCGCGAAGAGCCCGACCCCTGGACCAGCCAAGTTCACGGAGATCGACGCCGAGCGGATCAACATCCGGGAGAAGGGCGGAATTCTCCGGTTGACGATCTCGAACACGGATCGCATGCCCGGCGGCACGATCGCCGGCGTCGACCTCAAGTACCGCGACGGGAAGCGCGGCGGGGCCGGCATGATCTTCTTCAACGACGAAGGCGACGAGGACGGCGGCTTCACCTGGCAAGGGAAAGCGAAGGACGGATCGCACATCGCCGATGGCACGATCCGGTTCGACAACTACCGTCAGAACGAAGCGATCGGCATGAGTCACTACCAGGAGGGCGACACGAAGGAGTCGGCCCTCGAAGTGTGGGATTCGCCGAACGCGCCGATCACCCCGGAATTCGCACGCGAGCTCGTGAAGGCCCAGTCCATGCCGGACGGCGCCGACAAGAAGGCGGCGCTCAAGGCAATGATGGATCGCCACGCGAAGGAAGTCGGGCAGCTCACGCGTCGCGTCTTCGTCGGGCGGACGAAGAAGGACGACGCGTCGGTTCAGCTCAACGATCGGAACGGCAAGGCGCGCATTCGGATGCAGGTCGACTCGACCGGAAACGCATCGCTCGAGTTCTTGGATGAGAACGGAAAGGTCACATCGCGCCTCCCAAATTAGAGGCCGTTCATAGAATATCTGTATGCCGCTACAGTAGTTGCCCGGCGGCCTGGCGCACGTCTTTCGTTCGATGCCAGGTCCCCTCCAGAATCGCAGCCTCTTCGTTCAATGGCTCACGGGCGCGTCGGTCGTGCTGCTCGCGGTCGGCGCGCTCTGGTGGATCGTGTGCGAGCACGCACGCCGTGGATCGGTCGCCGCCGATTCCCGTCAATGGAACGCCGGCGAGATCGCGCGATACGCGCTGCTCGCGCAACGGAGTGAACGGGACTTCGTCCTGCACGACCTGTCTGAGCGTGGTTTTTACGAGACTGGGGACGCGCCGAGCCTCCTCGCACACCGCGAGGCGATGACCCGGATGCTCTCCGAAATCGACTCGCTCGCCCGCGCGTCGACCGTCCAAGAGCAAGTATCAATCGCCCACGTGCGCGACGCCGCCACCACGTATGGCGCGCGATTCGATGAGATGGCGGCCGCCTATCGCGCGCGCGGCGAAGGGCCGTACGGGCTCGCGGGCGCCTGGCAGGCCGCGTGGCGGGACGCCGAGCGCGAGGCACAGCGGACGAACAACGCGGCGATCCAACTCGAGATCGCGCGCCGCGCGCGCTTGGCCGAGGCCTACCTGCAGGATCACGATACCATGACCGTCGCGGCGCTCACCCAGAGCGCGGCAGACGGCGGCGCCCCCGCGTTGCGGTCGGCGATCGAGCGCGCGCTCACTGTGACGCGCCAGTACCTCGCGGCCGACGCACGTGTCGGCCAGGAAGAGGATTTGGGGTTGCGCGGCCAAGTCCGGAGCGCCATGCGCCTCATCGAGCCCGTCGCGGACTCGATGGTGAATCGGGAGTCGGCGGAGAGCGACGATGCCGACCGGCGCCTGGAAGTGACGGTGCCACTCGGCATCGTCATCGTGATTGCGATCACCGGCGCCTTCTTCCTCCTGCTCATTCGGTCCATCGAGCAGACGTTGCGCCGCTACGCCGAAGCCGCGGCGGAGACCGGACGCGGCCGATTCGGGACGCGATTGCCGGTCCGGTCACGCGACGCGCTCGGCGACCTCGCCGAAGCGCTCAACGGCATGACCGACAACCTCGCGACGCTCGTGAACTCCGTGCAACGGTCGGGCGTTCAGATCAACTCGTCGGTCATGGAGATCGCGGCCACGTCACGCCAACAGCAGGCGACCGCGACGGAGATCGCCGCGACGACGAGCGAGGTCGGGACGACAGGCAAGGAGATCTCGGCCACGAGCCAAGAGTTGGCGTCGACGATGCAGCAGGTCGCGGATGTCACCGATCGGACCCGCACCCTGGCCCTGAGCGGGCAGTCGGGTCTCTCGCGCATGGAGACGACCATGCGACAGATCGTCGCCGCGTCGGGCTCGATCGAGCAACGACTCGCCACGCTGCGCGACAAGTCCATGAACATCAATTCCGTCGTGACGACGATCGCCAAGGTCGCGGATCAAACCAATTTGCTTTCGCTCAACGCCGCGATCGAGGCCGAGAAGGCGGGCGAATACGGTCGTGGGTTCTCGGTCGTAGCGACCGAGATTCGGCGGCTCGCCGATCAGACGGCGGTCGCGACCGGCGACATCGAGCAGATCGTCAAAGAGATGCAATCGGCCGTGACGGCCGGCGTCATGGGGATGGACAAGTTCGCCGACGAGGTCCGCCGGGGAACGGAGACCATGACCGAGGTGAGCCAACAGCTCACGGAAATCATCGGGCAGGTCGAGGCGCTGGCGCCACGGTTCGATGCCGTGAACGACGGCATGCACGCCCAAGCGCAAGGCGCCCAGCACATCAGCGACGCGCTCGCGCAGCTCGGATCGGCCTCGCAACAAACCGTCGAGTCGCTCGCCCAGTCCAATCAGACCATCGACCAGCTCACCGAGGCTTCGCGCGCGCTCCAGGCCGGCGTGTCGGCCTTTCTCGTGGTGACCTAGCCGCTCGGCAATGCTGTACGTGCTCGTTCGGGTCCAGACGCAACGCTACGCGATCGCGGCGACGCACGTCGCGCACGTCTTGCCACCCGTCGAGTGGCGCGATGTGCCCGGGACGTCGGATGCGACCCTCGGACTCATCGACTATCACACGCGACCGGTTCCGCTCATCGACCTCGCACTCGTACTCGGCGGCGGCGCCACATCGCTCTCGATGGGCAGCCGCATCCTGATCCTCGACGACGGGCGGATCGGCGTGCTCGTCGAGCAGGTTCTGGGAACGTTCCGTGAGCATCTCTCCGGAGAAGGCGACGCGAGCCGTTCCCTCGACGCGCCCTACCTCGGTCCGATCGTGAGCGACAGTGGCGGCATGATCCAACGCATCGAGGTCGACCAACTCCTCGCCGCGTACGCCTCGTGAGCGAGGACACCATCGCCGAGGTCGAACGCATCCTCCGCGCGACGACCGGTCTCACGGCAGCGTCGATCGGCACGCCGACGATAGCCCGAGCCGTCCGCGACCGCATGACAGCGTGCAACGAGACCGAGCTCGCGACGTATCTCGTTCGTCTTCGGCGCGACAACAACGAGCTGCAAGCGCTGATCGAGCATGTGGTCGTTCCCGAGACATGGTTTTTCCGGTACCCGGAAGCGTTCCAGGCACTCCGTGAAATAGTCGCCACGCGCCGGAACGGTGTCCTGCGCGTGCTGAGCGCGCCGTGCTCGACCGGCGAAGAAGCGTATTCGATCGCGATCGCGCTCGCCGAACAAGGTATGGCCGCCGAGCAGGTGCGAATCGACGGGATCGATGTGAGTCGGGTCGCTGTGGCACGCGCCATCGAGGCGACGTACGGGACGCACTCTTTTCGCACCACCGATCTCGGTTTTCGGGATCGGTATTGCGCACAGTCTCCAGCGGGCTACGTGGTCGCGCCCGAGATTCGCGCGTTGGTTCGGTTCGCGCACGGCAATCTCGTCGCCGATGATTTTCGCCCCCCGGCGTCCGCGTACGAGATCATCTTCTGCCGCAATCTGCTCATCTACCTCGACCGACCGACCCAGGCGCGCGTACTGACCATGTTGCGTGGCCTGCTTGCGCCAGGTGGGTATCTCTTTCTCGGCCCGGCCGAGTCGGTGCTCGCCGCGGACCACGGTTTGAGTGGCGCGGGATACCGCATGGCGTTCGCGCACCGCGTCGAACCGCCGCGCCGCGTCGCGGAACACGCGCCACGACGGCCGCATCAACCACGGCAGGCTCGCATCGAGGTCGCACGCCCGGTCACACTGCCCGCCATGCGACCTGCGCCATCCTCCCCGCCGGCCGCACCGCCCGCTCCGGTCGCGCTCGATCTCGCGGCGGTCAGCGCGCTCGCCGACGCCGGCCGACTGAACGACGCGGCGGCGGCCTGCGAGCGACTGATTCGCGAGCAGGGGCCATCCGCCCCCGCCTACTACCTGCTCGGCCTCGTGCGCGACGCGCTTGGCCAGCCGGAGTCCGCGGCCGATGGCTACCGCAAGGCGCTGTTCCTCGACCCGAGCCACGAGGAGGCCGCCGCGCACTTCTCTTGGCTCACCGAGAAGCAGCACGGGACTCGTCGGCGGAGGGCGACGAGCCGATGACAGACACCGTGAACCGTTGCTGGCGAGAGATCGGAACCGATGGAGACCGGTCGTGCCCGGAGCTCCCGCGTCACACCCATTGCATCAACTGTCCAGTCTACGCGGTCGCCGCGACGCATTTCCTGGTTCGGGACATGCCTCCGGACTACCGCCGCCACTGGACCCGCACGACGAGCGAGCCCGTACGCCACGATCGTCCGCGCACGCAATCCGTCGTCGCGTTCCGCATCGGCGACGAATGGCTCGGTCTTCCGACCTCTGTGTTCGCCGCTGTCACGGAACGCGGCGCGATCCACGCGCTGCCCCATCGGCGCGGCGCGGTGCTCGGTCTCGCGACGGTGCGCGGCGAGCTGCTCATCTGCGTCTCGCTCGCCGCGGTGCTCGGCATCGAGGCGCAACCCGCGTGTCCCCGCCTCATGATCGTCGAGACGGACCGCGGCCGGCTCGCCATGCCTGTCGAGGAGGTTCACGGCATCGTCCGGTATGCGCCCGAGGAGACGCGCGAGCTGCCCGCGACCACGAGCAAGGCGGATGCGCGCTTCGCGAATCGCACGATCGCCTGGGAGATGCGCGCCGTCGCGCTCCTCGATCACGGGCTCTTGTTCCACACCATCAATCAGGCGCTCGCGTGAACGACGAGATCCCGATGGAGGAGCTCTATCGCCACGAGGTCGAGGCCCAAACCGCGATCTTGACCGATGGCTTGCTCGCACTGGAGCACGATCCAAGCGGCAAGGGTCGACTCGAGGAGTTGATGCGCGCCGCCCACTCCCTCAAGGGAGCGGCGCGTCTCATCGGGCATGACGCCTCCGTCCGAGTCGCGCACGCGCTCGAAGACTGTTTCGTCCGCGCTCAGGCGTCCGGGTCGCGGCTGCCCGTCAACTTGCTCCTGCAGGGCGTCGATCTGCTCACGCGTCTCGCAGCCGATCCGGACCAATCAGCGGGCGTCAGCGAGGTCGTCGCCGCGCTCGCGAGTGGTGACACTGCGGCGGCGGTGACCCTGCCCCCCGTCGATGTGGCCAGCGCCGGCGATCGCAGCGTGCGGATAACGGCCGAGCGACTGGATCGGCTCCTTGGCCTCGCGGGCGAGTCGCTCGTCGGCTCGCGTTGGCTCGCGGAGTTTTCCGCTCGCCTCTCACGGCTCAAGACGCTCCAGCGGGACGTGGTGCGCGGCCTCGAACGCCTTGGCGAGACGGGACGATCGTCCGACGCTCCGGACGCGCTCCTCGACGCTATGCGTATGGCCGCCGAGTGCCGTGACGCCGTCGCCGCGTCCATCGATGACCTCGAGGGGTTCGAAGGCCGATCGTCCGCGCTCGCGCACCGCCTGTACAACGAGGTGCTCGAATGCCGGATGCGGCCCTTCGCCGACGGCGTCACCGCGGTGCCCCGCATGGTGCGCGACGTAGCCCAGAGCCTCGGCAAAGAGGTACGGATCGAGATCGTCGGTGAATCGACCACCGTCGACCGCGACATTCTGCGCCGCCTCGATGCGCCGCTCGGACATCTGCTGCGCAACGTCGTCGACCACGGGATCGAGTCGCCGGATGAGCGCCTCCGTTCGGGCAAGCCCGCGGCCGGACACGTGCTCATCGAAGCCCGCCACCACGCGGGGGCGCTCGTCGTCACGATCGCCGACGACGGCCGGGGGATCGACGTCGAGGCGATCCGGCGCGTCGTCATCGAGCGCCGGCTGACGATGACTGGAGTCGCGGCCACGCTCCGCGACGCCGAGTTGTTCGAGTTCTTGTTCCTGCCGGGCTTCTCGCTCAAGGGCGAGGTCACGACGATCTCGGGTCGTGGGGTCGGGCTCGATGCGGTCAGAACCATGGTGCACGAGGTCGGCGGAACGATCGACATCACGTCGACGCTCGGCCGTGGGACGCGGGTTCAACTGCATCTTCCGTTGACGCTGTCGGTCGTCCGGGCGCTGCTCGTGGAGATCGCGGGCGAGCCGTACGCGGTTCCACTCGCGCGCGTCGTTCAGGTGCATCATCTGTTGCCAGCCGATGTCCAGGTCATCCAGGCGCGCGCGCATATGATGCACGATGGCCATCACGTCGCGCTCGGCGAGGCTCACGAGGTGTTGGAGCTGACCCATGCTCCGCGTGAGCCGTCGTCGCACGCGACGGTGATCGTCGTCGGCGACCGCGGCCGGCATGTCGCGCTCGTCATCGATCGCCTCCTTGGCGAGCGGGAGCTCGTGATCCGCCCACTTGACCCGCGGCTCAACAAGGTGGCCGACATCAGCGCGGCCGCGCTCATGAGTGATGGGGAGCCGGTGCTCGTCCTCGACGCCGACGATCTCATCACGTCAGTCGAGGCGCTGGGCGGTCGCGGGCGACTCGCATCGATTGGGGCGGAGCCGGTCGTCGCAAAGCCCGCGCGCGTGCTCGTCGTGGATGACTCGATCACCGTCCGTGAGATGGAGCGCAAGCTGCTCGAGCGCGGTGGCTACGACGTTGACGTCGCCGTCGATGGCATGGAGGCGTGGAACGCCGTCCGGAGCGTCGCCTACGACCTCGTGGTGACGGATGTCGATATGCCGCGCCTCGACGGCATCGAGCTCGTGAGGCTCATTCGGCAGGATGGCCGCCTCAAGTCGATCCCCATCATGATCGTGTCGTACAAGGACCGAGAGGAGGATCGTCTGCGGGGCCTCGACGCGGGGGCCGACTACTACCTGACGAAGGCGAGCTTTCACGACGACACGCTGCTGCGCGCGGCGGCCGATCTCATCGGCGCGGAGGCGGCGTGAACATCGCGATCGTGAACGACATGGCGATGGCCGTCGAGGTGTTGTCGCGTATCGTCCGGAGTGTTCCCGACTACCGCGTCATTTGGACGGCGGCCAATGGCGCGGAGGCGGTCGAGCGGTGCCGGGCGGCCACGCCGGATCTCATCCTCATGGATCTCTTCATGCCGGTGCTCGATGGCGCACACGCCACGCGCCGGATCATGGCCGAGACGCCGTGCCCGATTCTCGTGGTGACGGCCACCGTCGACGGCCAGGTTGGGGCGGTGTTCGACGCGCTCGGCGCCGGGGCACTCGACGCCGTCGCGACGCCGAGCGTTGGCCCGACCGGCGCGGCGGACGGCGCGGCGACACTGTTGGCCAAGATCCGCTCGCTCGCGACGCTCGCTGGCACACCGGCGGGTTCGCGGCGCGCGAGCGGCGCCATCCAACACACGAGTGGATCACCCGCATCGACCCGGTGCGTGATCGCGATCGGCGCGTCGGCGGGCGGTCCGGCCGCGGTCGCGACCATCCTCGAGAAATTGCCACGGAGCTTGAGCGCGCCCGTGATCGTGCTCCAGCACGTCGATCCGCAATTCATCGACAGCATGGCGCGGTGGCTCGGCCAACAGTGCCCGCTACCGGTCCGTGTCGCCGAGCGCGGCGACCGGTTGGTCGATGGCACGGTGCTGCTGGCGAACGCCACCGGGCATCTCGTCTATCGCGCTACGTCCGGGCTGGACTACGTGCCGGCGCCGCCGGCTACGTATCAACCGTCGATCGATGCTTTCTTCCAGAGCCTCGCCGCCCACTGGACAGGGGCCGCGATCGGTGTTCTCCTCACCGGCATGGGACGCGACGGCGCCACGGGCCTTCGCGCGCTTCGGAAAGCTGGCGCGCATACGATCGCGCAAGATCAGGCCAGTTGCGTCGTCTATGGTATGCCGAAGGCGGCCGCGGAGCTCGGCGCCGCGGTCTTGGTATTGCCACTGGACGCGATCGGCCCGCATTTGATGACGATGGTACGTGGCGGACTGCCGCCATTGAGAGGACTATGAACGACTTGAGCACGCCGGCGTACGCTTCCCTTGCCCTGCTCGTCGACGATCAGCCGATGGTCGCCGAGGCGGTGCGACGTCTCGTTGTCGGGGAGGCGGATATCAACATGCATTACTGTGCGTCGCCGGAGGGAGCGATCGCGCTCGCGAACGAGATCCGCCCGACGGTGATCCTACAGGATCTCGTCCTGCCCGGTATCGACGGCCTGCAGGTCGTGCGGAATTTCCGGACCAATCCCGCGACGGCGCATACACCGGTCGTTGTGCTGTCCAGCACCGAGGATCCACAGGTGAAGGCGCGCGCGTTCGATGCGGGGGCGGACGACTATATCGTGAAGCTGCCGGCCCGCGCCGAGTTCCTCGCGCGCATCCGGTATCACTCGCGGGCGTACCTCAATCAGGTGCAGCGGAACTCGGCGTTCGCGGCCCTGCACGAGAGCCAGCAGCGGTTGATGGAAAGTCACACGGCGCTCACGACGACGAACCACCAACTGAACCAGTTCATCGGCATGGCGGCGCACGACCTGCGCAATCCGCTGTCGGCCGTCATCGGGTTCAGCGCCTTTCTCATGCGTGGGTCGCACGGACCGCTGACCGATCAACAGCGCGTGTTCGTCGATCGCATCAAAGCATCGAGCGAGTTCATGCTGCGCCTCGTCAACGACCTCCTGGACGTCACCAAGATCGAGTCTGGGCATCTCGCCCTCGACGCCGCTGCCGTCGATCTCGTGACGTTGATTACGGGCACAGTTTCCCTCAATCGCATTCTAGGCAGCGAAAAGGGCATCGCGATCACGATGGAAAGCGATCGGCCGACACTGCGTGCCGTCGTCGATGCGCACCGCCTCGAGCAGGTGCTCAACAACTTGTTGACCAATGCGATCAAGTTCTCGCATCCCGAGACCACGATCGTGGTGACCGTCGCGGTCAAGGACGGCCAGGCTCTCGTCTCCGTGCGCGACCGGGGACAGGGGATTCCGGCCGAGGAGATCGAGAAGCTGTTTCAGCCGTTCGGCGTGACGAGCGTCAAGGGTACGGCTGGCGAGAAGAGCACCGGCTTGGGACTCTTGATCGCCAAGAAGGTCGTCGACGCGCATCGCGGGCGCATCTGGGTCGAGAGCGAGGTCGGAGTCGGCTCGACCTTCTTCGTCTCACTGCCCCTCGATCGGTGATTTCACGTGCGGACGTCCCGGAGCTAGTCGCCCGCTGCTGCGCGCCGTGATGTAAGCCCAGAGGGCGTCGATCTGCTCGCGAGTCAGGTTCCCTTTCCATGCGGGCATGCCTTTGTCGGGAACGCCGTTCTCGGTCTTCGCGACGAACAGATCGTGATTGACGCCGCCATCGGGACCAACGGAGCGCCGAAGGTTCGGCGCGAAGCTCGAGCCGAGGGCGTCGACGCCGTGACAGCGGTCGCAGTTCACGTGGTAGAGCTTCCAGCCCTGATATTCCGTCTCGTTGACGGCGAGACTGTCGCCTCGCGCCTGCTGCGCAGCCGCATCGTGGAACGCAGCGAGACCGAAGACGAGCACACTCGCGGTCAGAGATCGCACCGCCATACCGTTCAATTTATCGCATGGCGCGTCGCACGCGCACGTTGCCCTTGAACGTGCGCGTGCTGATGTGCGCCGTACCGTTTCCACCACGCAGCGCGAGTAGCTGCCCGCGGCCCTCGGTCCCGCACCGATGAAATGCTGACACGATCGATCCCAAGACGGTGGTGATATCGCACGCACCACCGAGGGTCGAACGAAGACCGAGATCGACCGACCCCGAGTAGTCGTCGATATCCACGAGCCCGTCGCTCCCGGGTCTCCGGAGAACCTGACGTCGCCGTTGACCGTGCTCACACGCGCGCGCGCCAACCCGTCGGTCGTCATCTCGAATGCCCCATTGACCGTCGAGGCGCTAACGTCGGCGACGCGGCCGCCGATGCGGAGCGGTCCCTGTCCGGTGCGCGCGCGTACCCACGGTGCCGTGACGTCGATATCGACGGGACGGGAGATCGACTCCGCTTCGACGTTGCGAACGCTGCCCGACATCGGCGTACAACTCGGCCGCGCCAGCACCGCACGGTCGTGGACCATGCCGCCGGCGATCGGCACGCGCCCGTCGGCGAGCCGGGTCGCGCTGTGAACCGCGCGCTGCCCGTGCATCTGCGTGCCGGTAGGACAAACAGAAGGGCGAATAGGATCGCGTGCATCTCGGCATCCTCATCGGGGTGGCAATGATGAGATGCCGTTCACGTGCGTCCTGCTCATCCTCCCGAAAGACGCCTCCGGGCGCGGCAACGAGAAATCGAGTAGATTGCGGGCTCTTCACCAGCTAAGTCGTCGCCCGGGTGGCGGAATTGGTAGACGCAGGGGACTCAAAATCCCCCGACCTTCGGGTCTTACGAGTTCGAGTCTCGTCCCGGGTATCCCACGAAAAGAGCTTTCGAGTATGAGGCACGAGGAGCATGCCACCGAAATCCACGACGCCATCACCCGACAGCTGACGCCATCCCAAAAGTTGCCGTCGTTCACGAGCTTCGGCGCCGAGACATCTTTCTTCGTACCATCACGTGAGATGCAGGGCGAACCAGATTCGCTGATTACCCTCTTCGTCGCGCCGCTCAACCGCCCCAGCGTGAAGTACATGGTCACGAGATCCTCGGCGACATCGATTTGAGCCCGAATCGGCTCGACTCGGCCTAGGCGCGGAAGTGGCGATCGTCACGCCGCAGCCCGGCGGTTAGACGCGCCGACCCTTGGCTCGCGCCGGATAGTGTCTCCATACTTGGGGTCGACCTTTTCCCCTTGCCCATGCGCGCCATTCGCCTTTCTGTCCCAAGAGTCACCCTCGGCGCCCTGCTCGCGGTACCGTCGAGCGCCGCGAAGCCGCCCGTCCACCGCGAGGTGACGACCGCCGACTACGACCGAGCGGCCAAGATGCTCGGGTTCAATGTCGACAGCTTAGTCATAGGTGGCCGAGTAACCGCGACGTGGCTGCCGGATGACCGGTTCTACTATCGGACGACGACGCCCACGGGTAGCGCGTGGTTGCTGGTCGACCCAGTCCATCGCACACAGCGCGCCCTTTTCGACGCGGTCGCCGTCGCGCAGGCGCTTGGGCGTGCGGGTGCGGGGACGTTCGATGCGAACCGGCTGCCCGCGACGCAGGCCGAGCTCTCGAGTGATGGCGCGCAGGTGACGCTCGCACTCAAAGATCACAAGTGGCGCTGCGATGTGAGTGGCCATGCCTGTCTGGCGGAGACCGCCAAGCCAGCGCATGCGGAGCCCGACGTCATGTCGCCGGATGGCAAGCGCGCGGCGTTCATTCGGAACTGGAACCTGTGGGTGCGCGACGTCGCGACTGGGCACGAGACGCAGCTCACGACCGACGGTGTCGAGAACTTTGGGTACGCCACGGATAATGCCGGGTGGATCCATAGTAATCGTCCGGTGCTGCTCTGGTCACCGGACTCGAAGAAAATCGCCACGCAGCAGCAAGATGATCGGCCGGTCGGCGACATGTACTTGGTCGAGACGCGCGTCGGTCATCCGAGGCTCGAGGCGTGGAAGTATCCGCTTCCGGGTGATAGCGTCGTCTCGATGGTCTCACGCGTGATCATCGATGTCGATGCGGCAAAGGTCGTTCGCCTGGCGACGCCGCCGGATTTTCATCGTGCTATGCTCGGCGATGACATCAGCATGAAGGACTTGATCTGGAGTCCGGACGGATCACAGCTCGCTTACGTCAGCACGTCGCGCGATCACAAATCGGCGACGGTCCACATTGCCGATGCGAGCAGCGGCGCCGTTCGCACCTTGTTCGACGAGCATTCGACGACACAGTTCGAGTCGGTCGCGGGCTGGCGCATTTTGTGGCCTCAGCACGAGATCATCTGGTCGTCCGAGCGGAGCGACTGGGCGGAGCTGTACGCCTATGATCTCCAAACCGGCGCACTGAAGCGGCCCATTACCACCGGCGACGGCCCCGTCACCGGCATCGACCACGTCGACGAGCACACCGGCTCGCTGCTCGTCGAAGCACGCGGCCGTGACGCAGGCGAAGATCCGTACTTCCGACACTACTATCGCGTCCGCCTGGACGGCAGCCACTGGACACCATTGACGCCCGAGAGCGGCGATCATTCCATCCAGGTCGCACCGGACGGCCGATACTTCATCGACAGCTATTCGACGCCGGTCACGCCACCAACGGTGGTGCTGCGCGACGCGAACGGCAAAGTCGTCATGCCGATCACGCACGCCGACGTCTCACGCTTGGTCGCCGCGGGTTGGAAGCCGCCGATGCCGATCGTGACGACGGCCCACGACGGAAAGACCAAGCTCTACGGTCTCTTGTTCCGACCGACCAATTTCGACTCGACGCAGCATTACCCGATCATCAACAACGTCTATCCCGGCCCACAAGGCGGCAGCATCAGCACGCGCAGCTTCGTCGCCGCGCGCGGCGACTGCCAAGCGCTCGCCGAGTTGGGATTCGTCGTCGTGCAGGTCGATGGCATGGGGAATCCGTGGCGCTCCAAGTCGTTCCACGACGCGTACTACGGCGCGATGGGTCGCGACAACACGATTCCCGACCAAGTCGCCGCGATGCGCGAGCTCGCGACGCGGTATCCATGGGTCGATACGACGCGCGCCGCGATCTGGGGACACTCGGGCGGCGGGTTCGCGACGGCGGATGCCATGTTCCGCTATCCCGACTTCTTCAAGGTCGGCATCTCCGAGTCCGGCAATCACGACCAGCGCCAATACGAAGACGACTGGGGCGAGCGCTATCAGGGGCTGCTATCGGGAAACAACTACGAGATCGAGGCGAACCAAACCGTCGCCAAAAATCTCAAAGGGCACCTGCTGCTGGCGCACGGATCGATGGACGACAACGTGCCGCCCTACAACACGATGCTCGTCGCCAAGGCGCTCATCGAGGCAAACAAGGACTTCGATGAGCTGATCATCCCGAACGTCCACCACGGCTACGGCGCGGCATCATTGTACATGATGCGACGCCGCTGGGATTACTTCGTACGGTATCTCTTGGACGCCGAGCCGCCGAAAGACTACCGCATCGTCACCGGACCAACACTCGGGGGATGACGCGCTGTTGGCCGCCATCGCCCGCCGGCAGCACGATGCGCACGGCCGGCAGCGTCGTGGTGCCAAACACGAACGCGTTCGCCGGCGCCGAGCCCGCGGCGGTGACCTGGAACTGGAACGAGCCCGCGATCGTGCCGCTCGTGCATGTCGTGCCGTTGAGCAAGTAGGACGCGGTGATGATCGAGGTCAGCGCGTGACAACGGCCCTTGTGCGTGAACCCGGCGACCGAAACGGCGGGCGACGAGTTGTTCGAGACGAGGCTCCCGTTCGAGACGTCGCCCTCGGTGTCGGCGATCTCGTCGATCGTGTCGGGCGCGAAGATTTCGAGCGTGACGAGCGAGGCGGCATCCGGACTCGTCCAGAGGCTCAGGACGAATAGCGAGTCGCTCGGCACCGGATCCGGGCCGGCCGTGACCTCGACGATCTCGAGGGCGACGGCCTGATAGGATTGCATGGCGCCGTTCACGGAGAGTGAGACCGTGGACGCCGAGACGCCCTCGCCCAAGACCGCGATCGGGAATGTCATGAAGGCATCGCGTCCCAATCCCTGCGATTTCGCGGCGGACACCGCGATAGAGTCCAGGTGGCGTGCCACCGAGAAGCTCGTCGGCGCAGGCGACGACGATGAGCCGCAGGCCGCGAGGATGCCGGACGCGAAGAAGATGGAGGCAGGGCCGAAAGGGCGCACGCGCACCAATGTAGCACCGGAGCGCGCGAGCGCGAGACGTTGACGCACGATGTGCACGTGCGCATGTTGGCGTGCAATGTCTCGATCGGGTGCTCTTCGAGCAGGCCTGCTGGCCGTCGCGGTAATAGTGGCGTGCCGAGAGGCGGCCATCACTGGAACGTCTCACGCGCGGGTCGCGAGCCCGCTGCCGTCCGCGCAGCGCTACATTGTCGAGCTTGGCAGTGCGGGCACACCATCGGCCGCGCTCACGGAGACAATCGAGCGCGCCGGCGGACATGTCCTGCACGTGCAGTCTCGCTTTGGACTCGCTCTCGTCAAGGGATTGTCAGCGGATGCCGCGAGCGCACTCGTGTCGACAGGCGCCGTGCACGCCGTCATTCCCGACTACACGTTCACGTTGCGCCCCGCGTCCATCACGCGGATCGTAAAGCTCCCGAGCAGCCGCGCCGCCCATCCAGCCGGAAGCCCGAGCGCGGCACTCGGCGTATCGCACCAGTGGAACATGCACGTGACCCACGCCGACAGCGCGTGGAAGGTGACGCAACAAGGCGCCGGCATGCACGTCTACGTCCTCGATACCGGCATCGATACGGCGCACCAGGAGCTATCCGGCCGAGTCGATGCCGCGCATAGCACGTCGTTCGCCTACGCGTCGAACGATACGTCCCAGCAGAATCCCTTGCCCTTCGATCACGACGTTGTCGGACACGGCACGTTCGTCTCCTCGATCGTGACGACGAACTCGGTCGTGATCGCGGGCACCGCGCCGCAGGCGACCGTCACGATGGTTCGAATTCTCAACGACAGCGGGAGCGGCACCTTCTTCTCCCTCCTCGACGCGCTCGTCTATGCCGCCGATCAAAACGCGGATGTCATCAACCTGAGCATCGGCGGCTACTTCTCGCGCGTGAGCAGCTTCGACTTCGACGCGGCGAACCTCCTCGAGCTCGTCGTCCAGTACGCCACGACGCGCGGCTCACTCATCATCGCCGCCGCCGGCAACGACAACGTGAACTTCAACACGGCCACCTCGTCGACCGGAAGCTACGTCGACAGCTTGGAGTGGCCAGGCATGACTCCGCACGTGCTATCGGTCGGCGCGACCGGCCCGGTCTACACGGGCACGTTCCACGACTACGACAGCATCGCCGTGTACTCGAACTACGGCTCGGCCGGCGTCGGCGTGTTCGCCCCCGGCGGAAATTCCGGGCCGGACAACCCCCCGCAAGCCGCACTCGATTCCGATCTGGTCCTCGGCGCATGCAGCTCAGCCACGACCATTTGCCCGGGCAAAGAAGACCAGTATCTCATCGGCGCCGGCACGAGTTTCTCTTCCCCGCTCGTCGCCGGCGAGGCCGCCGTCATCAAGTCGAAGGCCACGACGCTCACGCCATCGGCGATCGAGCAGTGCATCCTGAAGAACGCCGACAACGTCACCGGCAAGCGCCCCGATCCGTTGTACAACTTCGGCCGCGTGAACATCCTCAAATCGGCCACGGCGTCCGGGTGCACCTAGAAGACCGCGTCGTTACCCGACGCGAAATGTTGGCCATGAGCGCGGCGACCGTCGTAGCACTCGCCACCAAGTCCTCCACATGTGATATCCCGATCCGAAACGGCGCACCGGCCGTCGACTATCACGTCCACGTCGGCGACGAGCTCACCGTCGACCAAGCCATCAGCATCGCGAAGCAGCGCGGCGTCAAGTTCGGCCTCCTGCACCACGCCGGCGTCAAAGGACGCGGATACCAAGTCACAGACGACGACGAGCTGACAGCGTGGGTCCGGTCGCTCGAGGGCAAGCCCGTATTCGTCGGCATCGAGGCCGAAGGAACGGACTGGGCTTCAGCGTTCTCGAAGGACGCACTCGGCACGCTCGACTACGTGCAAGCCGATGCACTCGGACTGCCCGACACATCCGGCGTCGCGATGCCCATCTGGAAACCGGACTTTCGAGTCGATGACGCGCAGGACTTCATGGACCGCTACGTCGACTATCACGTCCGGCGCATCGAAGGCGAGCCGCTCGACATCTTCGTGATGGCGACGTTCATGCCCGATGCATTGCGGGCCGACGCCGACCGCCTCTGGACCGGGAAGCGGATGGACGCGATCATCGGCGCCGCCGTGAAGCACCGCGTCGCGCTCGAGATCGACTCGCGGTTCAAGATCCCGCGCTATCCATTCCTCGAGCGAGCGAAAGCAGCCGGAGCCAAATTCGCGTTCGGCTCCAACTATGAGACACCCGACGGCCCCGGCGATATCGGCTACTGCGTCGAGGCCTACACGCGACTCGGGCTCACGCTCGATCAGTTCTTCTGTCCGCGCGCTAAGAGCGCATCGCGCTAGCCGGAGGCACACGCGCCGCACGCGCGGCCGGAATCCAGCACGCGACGAGCGTGACGAGCGTCAGAAGCGCCGCAAGCCCCCCGAATGTCACGGGATCGCGGGCGCTGATCCCGATCAACAGACTGCCCAAGACGCCAGTCACCAAGAATGACAACGCGAATCCCACCGAGAGGCCGATCGTGGCGAGGAACATCCCCTCGCGCAAGACGCCACGCAGAATCGCGCCCGATGTTGCGCCGATCGCCATCCGAATGCCGATCTCACGGCCCCGCTGCGAGACAGAGTACGCGACGACGCCGTAGAGACCGATCAAGGATTGCGCGAGGCCGAGGAGACCAATGGCGGTCGCGAGCGTCGCGGCGAGACGGATCGGCGTGAACGCCAAGCCCTTGTCCAAGTGCTCGGCGACCGTTGTCATGGCGAACGGGGCCAGGTTCGCGTCGAGCGAGGCGACGGCTTCGCGCACGGGCCCGGCGAACTGGCTCGGGTCGCCGCGCGTCGCCAGCTGAATCGTCATATCGGTCTCGTAGTTCTGCGCGAAGGGCACATAGATGATCGGGGTCGGGCTCTCGTTCAGGAATATCGACTTCACGGTGTGCGCGACGCCCACGATCTGGATCTCGGGGGTAGTCGGACCGAAGCGGATCCGGCGGCCGATCGGGTCCTCGCCCGGCCACCAGCGCGCCGCGGCCGCCGCGTTCACGATAGCGACCAGCATTCCTGCCGTGTCATCGCGCTCGGTGAAGTCTCTGCCCTGCTCGAGATGGATGCCCAACGTCTCGAAATACCCCGGCGTCACGGTCACGATCTCGAGGTGCGTGTGACCGTGCTCGTTGTTCAGCGTCGGGATGTCCGCGTACAGATCGACGCTCCGATGCGTCGTGCCGAACGGAACGGTGCTCGCGAGCGCCGCGGAGCGGACGCCGCTCACGCGTCGCATGTCGTCCAGCAGTGTGCGATAGAACCGGACGCCGCGCGGCTTGTCGTAATGGCCGAGCGACACATCGAGCGTCGCCATGTACCCGTGATCTTGGCGGAAGCCCAAGTCGAGCTGCCGCGCATGTTCGACGCTCCGCAGAAAAAGACCGGCCGCGACCAGCAAGACGAACGACACCGCGACCTGCCCGGTCACGAGCACCGTGTGGAATCGATGGCGGCGGATGCCGGCACCCGCGCCGCGGCCACCGTCCTTCAGCGTCTCACTCAAGCGGGGGTCCGCCCCGCGAATCGCGGGTGCGATGCCGCTCGATATCGCCGCGAGCGCGACCGCGCCCGCCGTGAACGCGAGCACACGCCAGTCGAGCGGCACATCGATCTCCACCGGGATCGTGCTCGAGATATGCAGACCCGAGAGCCAGCGGGCGGCGACGAAGGCGAGGACCACCCCCACCACGCCACCCAAAACGGCGACCACCAGACTCTCCGTCAGCAGCTGCGTGATGATCCGCGCGCGCCCCGCGCCGAGCGCGCCGCGGACGGCGAGCTCGGTATGGCGGGCGCTCGCGCGCGCGAGCATCAACGAGGCCACGTTCGCACAGGCGATTAAGAGGACCAGCGTCGTCAGCGCGACGAAGACGAGCGCCGCGCGCGGAATGATCTCGCTCAACGCGATGTCCGGGCGAGCGCGAAGCTCGCGCTCGACGAGGAACCGTATCCCTTCATTTTCGACGGGATATTGGCGCTGTAGCTGGGTGGCGAGACCGTCCAGCGCGCGACGGGCCGCCGCGAGGCTCATCCCCGGGCGCAGCCTCCCCATGATCCTGAACCCGCCGCCGCCGCGATGGTCGATCATCTCCGGCTCCAAGACACTCGCGGGAGCCCAGGCATCCGGCACGATCATCGGCTGGGCGCCGACGAACCCGCGCGGCGCCACGCCGACGATCGTGAAGGGAGTGCCGTCGAGGACGAGCGCCCGGCCAATGACATTCGGGTCGGCGTTCAGCTGAGCGCGCCAGTAGCGGTAGCTGACGACGGCCAACGGGGTCCGTGCGAGCGCCTCCTGCGACGTGAACATGCGGCCAAGCGCCGGTCGGACGCCGAGGTCGTCCCAGTAGTTGTCGGAAACGTCTTCGACGAGGCGACGGTCGCTTCGGTCGCCCCGGCGAATACTCACGGGATAAATGGCCCAGGCAACGGCCCTGCCGAGCGTATTTTTTACGTCGAGATAGTTCTGGTACGAGTTGTCTCCGGGCAGCGTCATGCCATTGGAGATCGACCCGACCATCACGAGGTCGTCGGGGTGCGCGACCGGCAGCGGCTTGAGAATCAGCGCGTTGACCACGGCGATGACGGTCGTCGTGGCGCCCGTGCCGAGGGCCAAGCAGAGGATGGCGGCCGCCGCGAACGCGGGCGCGCGGCGGAGCATGCGCACCGCATGCCGAATGTCGGAGACGATGGGCATCCGGCCCGTACGGGCGGCTGGTGACCCGGGTTTCAACCGACGGCTTGGAACGACATCCCGAACGATGAGGCCCCGTGGGCCGTTGCAGGCCGTGATCGACCCCGCGTGGCGCTCGACGATCCGGCAGGTCCTCATCGGCGACACCCGGCCCTTCGTCGGCGATCGTCACGGACACCGACTCGACGTCGTGGTCGACATAGAGCGTGACGGTCGACTGGCTCGGACTGTGTCGAATCGCGTTTCGGAGGACGTTCTCGATCGCCGTGCGTAAGAGACCGGAATCGCCCCGCACGTGCGCCGGCCCCGTAGAATCCGGCGACATCGATCCGACACCGAGCGACATCGCGGCGGTCGAGGCGGACTGCCAGCGCCTGGATCAAGCGCTGAAACAGTCCGCCTGCTCAGACACGAAATAGATAACTGAGCTTGAGGAAGAAGCTGTCGGCCTGACGGCGCAAACCCGCGAAGTGCAGCGCCAGCGGCTCGTTCGCGTCGTTCCCATACCCGAGAAACGCGACCGTGCCGGGAATCGGTTGATAGGAGAACAACACCGAGCCCGAGAACAGGTTGCTCGTGCCGCCCGATGCGCGCGAGATCACGCCGGTCGTGGCGCTCCTGATGAAGATCGGCAGCTGCGAGCGCGAGTCATCGCGCAGGCTGTCCTGGTATTCGGCGTCGTATTGTCCAATGAGCCGAATGAAGATCGCACGCGTGATCTGATATTCGGCATCGATCCGCGGGATCATCGTGCGGCCCACGGTCGTGCCGTCGTCGTGGCGATGATAGAAGATCGCGTTGTACGTCCCGTTGACCCGGATCTGCTGCGTCGGCTGCCAGGTCAGCGCGAACTGCGGCAGGCTGATGTCGGCCGATGACCATTCCGCGAAATTCTCGTCGCGACCCCCGACCCACACGAAGCTCGCCGAGAAGTGGGCGAACTGCGGCGTGATGATGTTGAAGACGAAGTTCGTGTTCGGGATCGACGTCTGATAGTTGAACGGGACGTAGACCGTATCGTGACCCGCGATCTTGCCAAGATAGTAGTTCGAGTAGAGCGACGGATCATACCCGTAATGCTCGAAGTAGATCGCGGCGCCGACGACCCAGCCCCCGCGCAGCGTCGCGGTCGTGTTGAACTGATAGCGCTGATCCTCGGCCTTGTGAAAATCCGTCAGGTTGCGGCCGGCCCACGTATCCGAGATGCGGAAGTCACCGCCGTACGTCTCGATGAAGCTGCCACGGCTGTTGTAGAACGTGATCCGATGGTCGAGCGAGACGATCCCCACGCCCGCCCGAGAAATAAAGCCGCTGCCGGCCACGAACTGCGGATCAATCTGACGCACGACGTAGTCGAGACCGAACGTGCGTCCTGCCCGCATGAAGCGCATGTACCCCAAGGGACCGGCGCTGGTCCCGAGGCCAGCGCTGTCGCGCGTGACGCTGGTCGCGCCTTGGAGTTGCAGCGAGTACACCTTCGCGAACGCGAATCGCGCGTCGAGGCTGGCCATGCGATTGAACGCCCCGCCCTGCTCCTTGTCCGTCAGCGCCGCGCCGACCTGGGAGGCCGAGCCGACGTCCTGCCACATGCGGATGACATTGAACAGCGGGTGGCCGGCGCCCGTGATCGATGAGTCCTCCTGATCTTGGGCGCCGAGGTACGCGACGCTCATGCTGCCGATCTTGCCGGTCAGTTTGGTCGCCGCGATCGGCGACTCGACCTGGCGCGTATAGATCAAATTGTTCGGCGTGTTGAACTGCTCGAGGCCGTCCAAGAAAAACGGACGCTTTTCCGGATACGACACCGCGTTCCGCGGGTCGAGCTGAATCTTCGTGGCGTCCGACTCGACCTCCGCGAAATCCGGCCGGTATGTGCCGTTCAGCGTCAAATTGTTCGTGATGCCCCAACGGACGTTGGCGCCGAACGCCGGACGCTGCACGCCGTACCGCCACGACCGTGTCCCCCCGCTGTCGCCGATCGCCTTCGACGTCACGAACGGGTTCACGTCGAGCACGACGCCGCGTTGAAGCTCGCTCAATCCGACGAGCGTCCCCGACTGCGCCAGGAATGAGGCCGCCGCCATCTTGGTCGGCACCCAACTCTGCTCGTGGCCCGAGTGCTGGACCTTACGGATGATGTTGAGGCCCCAGTCCTGGACGTTCGCCTGCTGATACTTGATGCTCCGGAACGGAATACGAATCACGATCTCGTAGCCGGTCGTCGTGGCGTGGCCCTTGGACTCGAACACGAAGTCCGGGCTCAAGTCCGTGGTCGGGCGGCCGGTCTGCGTGTTGCTCGTGCTGAAGCCGCGACCGGTGCGGACGCCCTCGGTGATCGTGCCGTCTTCCTGGATCCCGAGCGGGTTGACGGCGAACACGAGCGCCTGCCGCGAGTGCAGAAATGGACTCAAAATGATCTGGACGTTGTCATCGGCGTCGATCTTATCGCGGTCGGCGAGCTTGTAGTGCACATTGCCGTGCGGCTCGAAGGCGCGGACGCCGAAGTAGATCGCGCGGTGCGAGTACCAGACGAGAACCTCGGTCGAGTCTTCGGCCGGGAGCCCGTCGACCGGGATATACTCCGAGAATCCCGTGAGCACCGCCGCCTGCTGCCACACCGGGTCATCGAGGGTACCGTCCATGACCGGCGCCGCATCCATGCGCGGGATGTTTACGTGTGTCTGGCCGGCGCGCCCGCTGTAGACGATCGCGCCGCCGACGAACGCGAGGAGGAAAGGAATAGGCATAGCGTCGCGGCAGTATACCGCCGCCATGACCGGCATCCTAGCGTTCGGACTCTTACTCCAAACGCAACGCCGTCACGGGATCGACGGCGGCGGCGCGGCGCGCGGGAAGCCATGATGCGACGAGCGCGGCCGCGAGAAGCACGAGCGTGACTCCGGCGAGTGTCAACGGATCGGTCGCGCTGACGCCAAAGAGCGCACCGGCGAGCGCGCGCGTCGCCCAGAGCGCGAGCGCGATCCCCACGACCGCGCCGATCGCCGCGTGTCCCATGCCCCGGAGGACAAACATTCCGGTGACCGCGGTCGCGCGGGCGCCGAGCGCCATCCGAACGCCGATCTCGCGCTGGCGCGTGCTCACCGTATACGAGAGCAGGCCGAAGACGCCGACCGCGGCGAGCGCCAATGCCGCCGCCGCGAACCCCCCGAGCAGCAGCGTCCAGTGGCGGGGCTCGACGACCGAATCGTATACGCGATCCGCGAGTCGGACCGGCGGATCGATCGGAACCGTCGCGTCGAGCGAACGCAGCGCCGCGACGATGCCCTGTGCGACCTCGGATGGCGCGCCGGCCGCGCGCGCGACGACATTCGCCTGACGCGGCCATCCCTGCGTGGGCGGCGCGTACACCGCATCCGCGGGCTCGTCGAGTCCCCGGACCTTGATGTCACCGACGACACCTACGACGGTCGTCGGAGGACACGTCGTGCACCCGCCCGTCATCATTCGCCGGCCCAAGGCGGTGCCATCCGGGAAATAGCGGTTCGCCCAGCTATGGCTCACGATCACGACGGGCGGCGCCCCACCGCTGTCCGCCGGCGTGAACAATCGGCCGGCCAGGAGCGGCACGCGCAGCGTCGAGAAATAACCCGCGGTGGCCGCGATCCACGGCGCGACCGGCTGGGAGCCGGTCGACCCGGCCGGCTGATCGACGAGATCGAAGTTGTTGACGTTGAGATCCGGCTCGCTCGGCGGCAGATAGTCCGCGAGGCCGGCGTCGTGTACGCCCGGCACATCGCGGATGAGCGGCAGCGCCCGCGCCCAATACTGGCCGATGACGGTGTCGTTCGCGTAGCGCGCGGCCGGCAACGAGGCGCGAACGGAAACGAGACCCGCCGGGTCGAATCCCGGCGCGACTTGGAGCAGTCGGACGAAGCTGTTGAGCAGGAGCCCGGCGCCAGCCAAGAGCGGCAGCGTGAGCGCGAACTGCGCGACCACGAACGACGCGCGCATGGCATGCATCGCCCGCCCCGCGCCAACGACTCGGCTCCCCACGCCGTGATGCCGCGGGAGAAGCGCGACCGGAACGGCGCCGACGACGATCCCCACGACGATCGCGAGAATCGCCGCGAAGCCGAACATCGCGAGATCAGGCCTCGCGTCGGCGAGACGCGGCACGTGCGGTCCAATCGCGACCAGAATTTTGAGACCGAGTGTCGCGAGGGCCACACCGGCGAGCGATCCGACGACGGCGAGCACGAGACTCTCCGTGATCAGCATCCGCACGAGTCGTGCTCTCGTGCCGCCGAGCATCGCACGCACGGAGAGCTCGCGGGCGCGGCTCGTCGCGCGGACGAGCGCGAGGCTGGCGACGTTCGCGACCGCGACCAAAAGGACGAGTCCCACGGCACCCGCGAACACCCCCAGCGTGTGGCCGGCGTCGCCGAGTATGCGGCCACGGAGTGGGCGCGGGTCCAAGTGCGCCGTGCGATCTTGGAAGCTCGACGCCCAGATCGGGAATATGCGCGCGCTGATGGCCGCGAGGTCGCGCCGAGCGGCGTCGATCGTTACGCCGGGCGCGAGGCGACCGACGCCCATGAAAAAGAACGGGCCGCGGCGTGGTGGCGGCGGGATCTGGAGCGCGGGCCAGACGTCGCGGCGGAAGGCGCCGAGTGTGGTGACGTTCGGTGGCAGCACGCCGACGACCGTGTAGGCCACGCCGTCGAGCGTGAGCACGGTGCCGAGTGGTGCACGGGCGGCGAAGCGTGCGCTGACGACGACAACGGGCGGGGCACCGACTCTCTCATCATCTGGCAGAATCGTCCGTCCCTGCGCGACGGAAACGCCGAGTGCGCGGAAGACGCCAGACGTCACCTTGCCGACGCGTTCGCGCGTCGGCTCCGAGCCTGGGACGACGAGTGCGACTTCGTCTGCTTCGAAGCCGCCAACCGCCGAGAAGCTGTGTTGGCCGTCCTCGAGCGAGCGGTAGTCGACCGCTGAGAGATTCCAGCGGTTGCCCATCGCGCTGGCGAGGCCGATATCGACGAGTTGCTCGTCGTGCGGATACGGCAGATGCGTCAGAATCACGGCGTTGATCGCGCCGAACACGGTCGTCGACGCGCCGATCCCCAGCGCGAGCACGAGAACCGCCGAGAGGGTGAACGCTGGACTCTCCCGAAGACTCCGCACCGCATAGCGGAGATCGGTCACGAATTCGTGGAGCCAGCGCACGCCCCTCGCGTCTCTATGCTCCTCTTTGTAGCGCTCAACGCCACCGAACGCGATCAGTGCCTCGCGTCGCGCCACTTGAGGGGGAAGATCCAGCGACGCCGCTTCACGTTCTATGTGATAGCGCATCTCCTCCTCGACTTCCCGATCGAGGGATTCACCATCGAAGAGTGCGCGGAGGCGACGCCGCAGCCGGCTCATGTCGCCGAGAGTACTTGCTCGACGGCCGAGGCAAAGAGCCGCCACTCCTTGCGTTCCGTCGCGAATTGCTTGCGGCCGACGGCGGTCAGGTTGTAGAACTTGACGCGACGCCCCTCCGGACTATGCTGCCAGTCGGAGGCGACCCACCCGCGGTCTTCCAGCCGATAGAGCGCGGGATAGAGACTCCCCTGCCCGACTTCGAGCGCCTCGCCCGAGATCTGGCGCAGGCGCTTCGAGATGCCCCAGCCATGCAGGGGGCCGAGCGCGAGGGTCTTGAGAATCAGAAGATCGAGTGTGCCCTGCAGGAGGTCCATACTATGATATTCGACAATGTATTGTCGAATGTCAACAACCGGCTGCCGCGCGCTTCGCGAAATACCGGGGAACCCCTCGACACACATCTGATAGCTGCCCACGCGCTCATAGCGGACCGCATCCTCGGCCGTCATGGCGTCCCGCTCGCGGGATGCGAGCACACTGGCGTCGAGGTCCGCGCGGAGCCAATCGCGCCATTGGGCGAGACGGTGCTCGAGATCGGCGATATGCCAATCGACGTCCTCGAACTCGCCGAAATGCGTGAGACACAGGCGGCGCGGCGCGAGCGCGCGGATACGGGCAATGCTCGACGCCCAGGCCTCGAGGTCGAGCTCCGGCGGCGGCGTCGGCGGCCGCACATGCTTGACGCCCTGCATGCGAACACCGCCGACATCGCCCGTGTAGAGCGAACCGGTCTCGCTGTCATGGTACGCGTGGTGATGCACGGCGTGCCCCGGCGTGTCGACCGCCCGCAACCGCCCGATCATCTCACCATCATTGACGATCACCACGCGCTCGGCCGGGACCGGAAGAATCTCGCCCCAGAGCTCGGCCATGCGGTCGCCGTAGATGCGCTCGGCGCTGGCGACTAAGCGCGAGGGATCGATCAGATGCTTCGCGCCGCGCGGATGCACATAGAAACGCGCATGCGGAAGCCGACGAGCGAGAATGCCCGACGCACCCGCGTGGTCGAGGTGAATGTGCGTCAGGAGTACGCGGCGAACGTCGAGTGGGTCGAACCCCGCGCCGCGGATCCCAGCAAGAAGCGTCTCTGTTGTACTCGCGGGACCCGCTTCGATCAGCGTCAGCTCATCGTCGGGAATGACATAAGACGCGATGCCATCGGTCGCGCCCTGGTAATGATGGTCAACCCGTACGTGACTCTGGCTCATGCTCGACCGGAAAATTCATCGAATTCGCGAGAAAACAGAGCCGATGCGCTTCGTGATGTAATTCTCGAGCCTGATCGAGATCGGGAGCGCCAGCGAAAGTCACGACCGGACGCAGCACGACACGGCGAAAGCGCCCGCCACCGTCCGCCTCTTCGACCATCACCCCTTCGGCGTGATCGACGTAGCTCGTGATGACGAGACCGGCATCAGCGCAGAGGTGCAGGTACCAAAGCTGATGGCACGCGCTCAATGATGCGACGAGCAACTCCTCGGGATTCCATCGCGTCGTATCGCCGCGAAACGCCGGATCCGACGAACCGGGAATCGGTGGCTTCGGCAGACTCGGAGAGCAGATCTCGTGTCGCCGCTCGTACGCGCGATACGACGACGTGCCCGTTCCCGTGTTGCCCGTCCATTCGACGACGGCCGCGTAGCGATGCTCTTTGCCCGACATGCCTCGAAAGCTAGTCGGTTCGGAGCGCGACTATGGGGTCGACGCGCGCCGCCCGCAACGCGGGAATGAAGCACGCGGCGAGCGAGATGAGCGCCAGGATGATCGCCACGCCGACGAACGTCGGCGGATCGTACACCTGGACACCATAGACGAGACTCGAGACAACGCGCCCGAGCGCGAGCCCCCCCAACAGTCCTATGACAATCCCGATCGCGCCGACCCGCATCCCCTCGCCGACCACGAGCCGCAACACCCGGTCCGGCTCGGCCCCGAGCGCCATCCGGAGCCCGATCTCGCGGCGGCGCTGGTTCACGGAGTACGCCAGCACGCCGTAGATGCCGATCGCCGCGATGACGAGCGCAAGCGCCGCGAACACGCCGAGGAGCACGGCGTTGAGCCGGGGCTGGGCAGCGTTCAGCGAGACCCACTCGTCCATCGTGCGCACGTTGGAGAGCGCGAGACCCGGATCCAAGTCGTGCACCCGTTGCCGGACCGCCGGCATGATCGATTCCGGTTTCCCATCCGTCCGCACGACGATGTCCATGAGCAACGCGACTCGCCACGCGATCGGGTAGTACAGCGTCAGCGATTCCGCGTTGAGCGCCGTGTTCCGCACGTCGCCGACCACGCCGACGACACGGAAGCCCGTCGTGGGATCCGCGGACCGATACAGGACGCGGCCGATCGGATCCGCATCACCCCAGAATTTGTGGGCGGTCGCCTGCCCGACGATGATGACGGGCTGCACGTTCGGCCCGTCCTGGTCGTTGAAGTCGCGGCCGCGGAGCAGCGGAATCCCCATGGCACGGAAGAAGTCGGGACTCACGATGCGCCAATCGACTTGCACCACCGCGTCCGACGGCAGCACCGATTGGCCACGGGTCACGACCGGGCTTGCGGTATAGCTGCCCGCGCCGAACGGCAGGCCGCTCGAGGCGCCCGCCGCACGCACGCCGGGAATCGCGCGCAACGAGTCGAGCACCGCGTGATAGAGCGGACCCGCCGCGGTCGCGACCGGATATTTGGTGGCCGGCGGCGCGAGTTCGAAGGTCATGACGCCGCGCGGGTCGAACCCGACGCGCGCGTGCTCGAGATTGCCGAGGCTCTCGATCAGGAGCCCCGCGCCGATGAGCAAGATCGTCGCGAGCGCGAGCTCCGCGGCCGCGAGACCATTACGGAGACGCGCTTGGCCGCCCGCGGCGCCGCGCCCGCTTTGCTTGAGGACATCGGTGAGATCCGCCCGCGCGAGTCGCCAGGCAGGAGCGACGCCGAACAGCACGCCCGTCACCAGCGTCACGCCGACGGTGAACGCGAGCACCGTCGCGTCGATCGGCACGTCGGGAATCGGTAAGACGTTGGGCGGCAGGACACGATTGATCAACGCGACGCCGCCGATCGCGCCGGCGAGCCCGATCGCGCCGCCCAACACGGAAAGGAGCATGCTCTCGGCGAGCAGCTGGCGGAGGAGACGTTCGCGACTCGCGCCCATGGCCGTCCGAACCGCCATCTCACCTTGTCTCGTCGCCGCACGAGAGAGCAGAAGGTTCGCGATGTTGGCGCACGCGATGAGGAGAACGAACGCGACAGCCGACAGGAGCACGATCAGGCCGGTCGCCAGTGATGGACTCACGACGGCATTGAACAACGTGATCAGCGTGATGCTCCAATCGCGCAGCTCAGGGTACTGCTGGTCCATCCGCTTCGAGATCATGCTCATCTCGCCCTGGGCCTGCGCCTCCGTCGCCCCAGGCCGAAGCCTGCCGAACACGAGGATCTGGTGGTTGAGGCGCATCTCCTTGGATGGGTCGATCACGAGCGGCGCGTACACGTCGGCGCCAGTCAGGAGAAAGAGCGATGCGGGCGCTATGCCGACGACGACCGTCGGCGTGTCGTTCAACCGAATCGTCCGGCCGACGAGTGATGGATCAGACCCGAATCGCCGCTTCCACAACGCTTCGCCGATCATCACGACCGCCGGAGCGCCCGGCTTCTCGTCGTCGTCGCGGAACGCGTGCCCCGCGATCGGCGACACGCCGAGCACGCGCGTGAGCGCGGGGCTCACGGTCGCGCCGTTCAGCTGCTCCGGCTCTCCCGATCCACTCAGGGTGAACGGCCGGAAGCCGACCGCGGCGATCTCCTGAAAGAGACGCGTTTGCTCGCGCCACGACGCGAAGTTCAAGACCGACGCGCCGAAGCTCGGGATGTTCGCGCGATCGTTCTTCTCGGCGATCTGGATGATGCGATCCGGCGCCTGATACGGGAGCGGCCGCAGGATCACGGCGTTGACGATGCTGAAGATCGTCGTGTTGGCCGCGATCGTGAGCGCGACCGTCAACATGACGGCCAGGGTGAAGAGAGGGGAGCGGCGCATCATGCGCGCGGCGTAGCGGAGATCGGTCAGCATGGTCTACGCTGACCTCCGCTACGCCGCTGCGCAAGTCATTCTAACAAAACCCTGACACCCATCCCGCGGTCAGGCGTGCGCCGCACCCGCGAGGCGCGCGCGCGCGGATCCGAGCCAGAAGAATCCGGCGAGGAGCGCAATGCCCCACACGATCGCGAAGCCCGAGATGAGCCCCATGATCGCCGCGAGCGTCGTCGGCGGCGACGCGAGCGCGTAGAGACCGGCAAGGACGCCGATGATCCCGAACGCGAGCGTCCAGCCCCACGGCGCGCCCATCTTGCGTTCCATCATCGACGCGTAGAGGCCGATCGCGCCCGAGACGAGCAGCCAGTACGAGACCCACACGACGGCGAACGTGAGGGACAAGCCGGGATAGTAATACAGCGCGGCGAACCCGAAGGCGACGCTGACGATGCCGCTCAAGAGAAGCAGCCACCAATGCGGGAGGATCGCGCGCGCTTCGACCCCATCGACGATTTGGGTCATGCCGACGACGATTGCCCAAATCGCGATCAAGAGAGCGAATGCCGCGACGGATTCCATGGGGCGGAAAAGAATGAGGAATCCGAGCGCGAGTGCGATCAGACCACGTAGCAGTAATGCCCACCGGGCCCGACCGTACATGTGACTCAGGGCGTCTGACACCAGGGCCTCCGATTAGGGAAGCCTATACGTTGCCCAACTATTGACCGGGATGATAGTGGGTCGTTGCGTGCGCACGCACCTCATCGGGCGTGAACCACGCCGGCTTCATCTCGCCTCGCGCGTAGAGCGGTGATTGGTCAACATAATGTGGGCTTTGAGGATCGCCGCTCGTTCCAAACACGTGGACGGACAATGCGTGTACGGTCGGGCCGAACTCGACCACGCTGACATACGTGCCGCCGTGCATCGCGTACCGCCGGCGCTGCCCGGCGACGCTCGCCGTGTACGCCGTGAAGACCGCCCCGTCGTTCCCGTTCACGCCAGGAAGCGCAACGCTCGGCTTGGCATCGTCGAACGGTGGCTCGTCGAACGGCTTGGTGCCCCGCTCATCAGGCCGTTGCAGCCGATTGAGCTCGCCCCACGGCACGTTCCAGTGGCCGAATCGGTTGCTCAACGTGTCGAGCGCGATCCGCAGCGCCGCTACCCGATTCGGCGCGTCGTAGAGCGCGCCGTGCCAGATATAGTAGATGGACATTGCGACGGACGACGTCGTCGCGCGGTGGTCCCATGCGCTGAGGATCGCGACCGCGCTATCGACGCGCGCATCACGATCTCCGCCACGCGTATCAGCTAACAATAGTGGCACGAGACTGTCGGCTGTGATCACGTGCGTGTCGAACGCCGCGGCTTTCCACTGGTCAAACGTGAACTTCGGCGTCGACGCGAGAATCCGCCGGGAACTGGCAGCGCGCGGGTTGTCCCTCTCACGGACCATGTACGGCGGGTACTGAGCCGAATCCGGATTGCCCGTGCTCGTCAGCAGATACGGCGACGCGTTGCAGTTCTGCATCCAACCGCTGCTCGGGTTCGTGAGCTGCGGAAGCGAATCCATCGGGTAGAAACCGTGCCACTCCGTAGCCGGGTCGCTGCCATCCACAGGCTTCGTCCAATCGAACTTCGGATCGCGGCGAGGCACAGCGCCGTTATAGAGATAAAAAGTGTTCCCGTCACGATCGGCCGCCATCACGTTGCCGAACAACATCGCGAGCGGCTTCATCGCCGCCTTCAACTCTTTCACGCTGCGCGCCCTCGTCATCGCATACCACTCGGCGAGCCAGCCATCCTCCTCGAATCGCGCCATCCGCGCGGCGACCGGCTTGCCCTTGTATTGCGCCACGATCGGACCGTGATGCGTGGTGATGATGCGAAAGCGGTGTCCGAGAATCTCGTCGAATCGTTCGGTCGCCGTACGGTACCCATTGCCGTAGCGATAGTTGAGCGGATGCGCGAGATCATCGAACGTCTCGACGTAGCCATCGTCGACGTCAGCCGCGTTGTCCGTACTCACCCAACCCAGCGACTCGTTGTGACCAACGTACGGCAACGGAAACCCGAATCGCGTGTACCCGGTGAAATTCCACCCTTCGTCGCTGTGCACGTGGCCCTCGTACACTTGACCGGGTCCGAAGTACGGCAAGTGAGGATTGATGAAGAGCATCGCGTGTCCAGTCACGCTCTTCGACGGACCGATGACCCAACCGTTCGAGCCATTCGCAACCGGCGTGAACTTGTCGAAGTAGCCCTCGCCGAGCGGAAACGGGACGCCGATCTTGCGGTCGTGGACGAAGCCCGTGACGTAATAGTTGTAGCGAATGAACGCGAGCGGGTACCACGCCTCCATGTGCGCCAACAAACGCGGATGCACCGCGGGATGGCGTTGGAGATAAAAGTTGAGCCCCGCGGCGAACGCGTCGCAGAGCGCCCGCGTGTGCGCGTCGAGCCGCCCATACTCGGCCCGCGCGAGTCCCGGCACATCCAACGTGCGCGTCAGCCTGTCGTCTTCGACGCTCGACTGGCCGTAGATCTCCGCGTTGCGCCCGAGCGCCGCGATATAGTTGGATTCGATGCGCGCAAAGTTGTCCTCAGCCTGCGCGTAGGCAAAGCCAAAAACCGTACTCGCGTCGGTGGCGCCAAATACGTGGGCGACGCCGTACGTGTCGCGATAGATCGTGACGTGCTTCGCCAGCGAATCCGGGTTCATGGACAGCGCGACGAGTAAGAGCGCGATCATTTGAGGAGCGACCTCACATCGATTCGGGATGCGCGATACGCGGGCAGCCAGCAGGAGAGAAGCGCGACGACCGCGACCAAAAGCGCCACTCCCCCAAACGCCACGGGGTCGAACGCTCCGACACCATACAGCAAACCCGAGAGCAGCCGCGTCGTGCTAAACGCGATGACGGCGCCGGCGGCAATCCCAACGAGCGCCAACGTTGTGCCCTGGCGCAGGACGAGGCGAATGATGTCGTTGGACTGGGCGCCAAGCGCGAGCCGGATGCTGAGCTCGCGGGCGCGCTGGGCAACGAGATACGCGATGACGCTGTAGAGGCCGAGCGCCGCGAGCAGCAACGCCGCACCGCCGAACACGCCGACCAAGACCAAGAGAAACCGTCGGCCGGCGACCGACGACGAGACGATCGACTCGATCGTCCGCACGCGCGGTGGCACATCGGGCCGCAGCTCGCGCACGATCGCGGCCGCCTGCTTCGCATCAGCCTGCCCCGCGAGCACAATGTTGACTTGGATCGCCGGCCGGGGCCGTTGGATGTAGTTCGCGTAGAGCGTCGGCTTTGGACTCGACTCGAGACTGCCCTCGCGGACATCGCCGACGACACCAATGATCGTGAACGGCCGGAGGTCCCCGTCCATATTGCCCATCTCGATCGTCTTGCCGATCGCGCTCTTCCCCGGCCACCGATGCGCCGCGAAGGACGCGCTGACGAGGGCCACGTGCGGCGCGTCCGGCCCATCGCGGTCGTCGAATGTGCGGCCTTCGATAAGCGGAATGCGCATGGCCGCGAAGTATCCACCGCTCGCGACCCGGAAATTCGCGGTGCCCGTGCGCGTCTCATCTTGGAAGAGCGTCATGAGATTGTCCATCGTCACCGGCTCGTTCGGCGATGACAGTTCGACGAACGTCCCGCTCGCGCCAAAGGACACTGCGAGCGGAATGACGTTGATGGCTCCGACCGCCGTCACGCCGGGCATATTCGCGTAGCGCGTGAGGAGATCGTGATAGAAGTTCACGCGCCGCCGCTCCGCCAGAGAGTCGTCCGCGGTGACCGAGAGATCGACGACGACCGCGCGCTCGGTTCGGAATCCCGGGTCAACCGACATGAGACGGAGAAAGCTCCGTCCCAACAACCCCGCGGCGACGAGGAGCACGAGCGTCATCGAGACCTGCGCGATGACGAGCACGCGGCGTGTGTTGACCGACGATCCCGCCCCGGACATGTTGCGCTCCGACGCCGACAACGTCTCGCGCAAGTCTCCACGCGTCGCGCGCCAGGCGCTCACGAGCGCGAGCGCGACCGCCGTCGCGATCGAGACCACGAGCGCGAACCCCAGGACCACGCCGTCGACGCGAACATCTCCGGATCGAGGCAACCGATCCGGATCCAGCGCGAGCAGTGCACGCGTCCCGATGACCGCGACGACCGATCCAATCACGCCACCCGCGAGCGCGATGAGCGCGGACTCCGCGAGACACTGGCGCGTGAGCCGCGACGCGCCGGCGCCCATCGCCAGCCGAACGGCAAGTTCCCCGCGCCGCGCCGTGAGGCGCGCAACCATGAGATTCGCGGCGTTCGTGCACGCGATCGCCAGCAGGACAAGCGCCGCCGCGAGCAGCACGAGCAGGGTCGGACGACTCGCGCCGACGAGCTGGTCTCGGAGCGGAATGACCGCCATATCGACGGTCACCGTTTCCGTGCCATACCGCGCGGCGAGCGCACGAGCGAGTGCACCGACCTCCTGGCGGGCCGACGCGACCGTCACACTCGGGCGCAGGCGTGCCACGACTTGCCAGTTGTGCGCGTTGCGGCTCGGAAGCCGCCCCTCGAGCTCGCGCGAGAGCCACAGATCCGTCGCGGCTGGGAAGTTGAGCTCGGGCCGCATGACGCCGACGACTGTGTAGGTCACGTCGCCGATAATGAGCCGCTTGCCGAGCGCGCTCTCGTTGCCGCCGAAGACCCTTTGCCAGAATCCCCAACTCACGACGGCCGACGGCACGCCTCCGGTCCGCTCTTCTTCCGGCACGAAGGTGCGGCCGATGAGTGGACGAACACCGATCGCATCAAAGAAATCATGCGACACTTCGGTCATCTGGGCGCGTGTCGGCGTGATATCGCCGGCGACCGAGATCGACATTGGTCCGCCGAACTCAGCGACCGCCGAGAAGCTCCGCGTCGAAGCGCGCACGTCATCGAAGTTCGGGTCCGTGAACTGCATCTCGCCTTGGGAAGCGTTGAGCTCCCAGAGCTGGACGATGCGATCGGGCGCCGGATAAGGGAGCGCTCGCAGGAGCACTCCGTTGACTACCGTGAAGATCGCGGTCGTGGCGCCTATGCCGAGCGCTAACGTCAGCGCTGTCGCGGTGACGAAACCCGGTGCGCGACGGCATTGGCGGGAGGCGAACCGGATGTCCTGCAACCACTCTTCGAGGAGTCGCATGGCGAGGGAAGGATACGGCAGTTGTGGTGATCAGGCTACAGGGAACGCGAACTCTCTACAGCAGTCAAGTTCTTTTATTTAAATAGCTTACAACGCAGCCATACGGCAGAGCCCGTTGTCATAGTTCTTGCCTTGCCATAGGGCCTATGACACCCAACGCCGACCATACGAGACCACCGCACCTGGAGTTACTAGGCGCCCCCGAAGTCCGCCCCTTCGAGGAAGCCCTCGCCGAGACACGGGCGCGTTGGAACCAGGATGTGGCCCGGTATAGAACCGAGCGCACGGTCTTCACCGACCAGCGCGTCTCGATCGCCCGAGACGCCTCGCGAGACTAGGCCGCCGTCGTATCTTGGCGCTATGCCCGACACCGGCCGCATAGCGCTCTTAGGCGTCCCATACGACGCCGCCTCCTCGTATCAACGCGGACCAGCAGACGGCCCGACGGCAATCCGAGAGGCACTCGCCTCGGACGCCACCAATGGTTGGAGCGAGTCGCTCGTCGACACGCGGGCGCTGGGGTTCATGATCGACGCGGGCGACGTCGGAGTCGATGGGCCGGACGATGACATACGCATCCGGATCGAAGCCGCGATGGCCGCCGTCATGGCCTCGTCGAACCTGCCGATCGCCCTAGGCGGCGATCACTCGATCACGTATCCACTCCTCCGCGCCGTCAGACGCCGCTATCCGCGCCTCGCGATCCTCCACATCGATGCACACCCGGACTTGTACGATGTGCTCAACGGCAATCGCTACTCGCACGCATGTCCGTTCGCGCGCATCATGGAGGAACAGCTCGCCGACCGCCTCGTCCAAGTCGGGATTCGGACGATGAACCGCCATCAACGCGAACAGGCTGAACGGTTCGGCGTCGAAGTCATTCCGATGCACGAGTGGAACGATGAGAAAACGTTCAACTTCGCCGAGCCGCTCTACATATCGATCGACCTCGATGGGCTCGACCCCGCGTTCGCGCCCGGCGTATCGCATCGCGAGCCCGGCGGATTCTCGACGCGGCAGGTCATCCATTTGATCCAAAACGTGCAGGCGACGATCATCGGCGCCGATGTCGTCGAGTGCAACCCCTCGGCCGATCCGGCGGGCATTACACCGTGGGTCGGCGCGAAGCTCGTGCGAGAGCTAGCGGCGCGCATGGCTCGCGCGTAAGACTTGGAGTATGCTCTCACAACTGGAAGGCGTCCTCGTCCCCGTCGTGACACCGTTCGAGCCGGGCGAGGGCCAGGTCGCGATTCGCGCCTTCACTGAAAACCTGCGCGTCCATTTGAGCGCCGGATGCTCCGGTGTCGTCGTCGCTGGCTCGACCGGCGAGGCGGCGCTGCTCGACGAAGACGAGCGTCGGCGGCTGCTCGTAGCGGCACGCGATGTCGTGCCGGCCGACCGGTGGCTCATCGCCGGTGTCGGCGCCGAGTCCACGCGGCAGACGATCCGGCGCGCGATTGACGCGTCGTCCCAGGGCGCGGACGCGGTGCTCGTCGTCGGACCGCACTACTATCCCGAGAGCAGCAAAAGCGACGCGCTCCTCGCGCACTATCGCGCGGTCGCAGACGCGAGCCCCGCGCCGGTCATCTTGTATAGCATCCCGAAGTACATGCACTACGCCATTCCCGCCGGCGTCGTGCAGGAGCTCGCACACCATCCGCGCATCATCGGGATTAAGGATTCCTCAGGAGACCTCGCAGTCCTGAACGCCTATCTCGAGTCGCAGTCGGACACGTTCAGCGTGTTGACCGGCAACGGCTCGACGCTCGCGCGCGCCGTGGCGGCGGGTGTTCGGGGCGGCATCTTGGCGGTCGCACTCATGGTGCCGGCGCTCGTCGACGCCGTATGGGAGACGCCGACGCTGCAAGAGCGTCTCCTTCCGGTCGCGCGCGAGATCGTCGGCGAGCTCGGCGTGCCCGGCGTCAAAGCGGCAATGGATGAAGTGGGGCTCTACGGTGGGCCGCTACGTCCACCGCTCGCCGCACTCGGCGCGGACGCACGCGAGCGCGTTCGACAGATTCTCCACATCTGCACACGAGGCGAAGAAGCGTCTCAGCATCTGGCCTCGCGGGCAAAATGAAATAAGTTGTGGCCATGTCCGACGCTTCGACCCCGGCAGGCATCTATCTCTGTACCGGGCCCCTGAAGCACTCGTGGGTCTCAGCTGAGGATGCAGCGAAATGCTGCAACGGGTATCAGCGCGAGCGGCGCGTCTCCCACGATGAGGATGGCAACGCGAAGCTCGAGTTCTTCTGGCTCCGGATCGAGACGGAACCGGTGGAAGAGCCGGATATCCCACCCGACATCATTCAGCCCCTGCCCCTCTCGGCGCTCGACGGCGATGATGACGAAGAGCCGCTGAATCGTGGCGGCCTTTCACACGGGGCGTTCTTCCGCCGCGTGGCGGAGATCACGGACGACAATTCGCCGGCGTGGCGGGCGCTGACGGCGGGACTGCTCGTACTGCGCCTCGTCGACCGCTGGGCAACGCGGAACATCACGAACCGCAAGGTCACGGTCAAAGAGTTGGTGCTCGTGCGGCGGACGATTCAAGAAGTCGATGACGACCGCGTGCACGAAGTGCTCACGAACATGACGGACGCGCTTCGCGAGTTCTCCGTGGACGATGTCGGGTCGATCCCGAAGCTGCTCTTCGCGTACGGGCTCCTGCTCGAGGAGTCGGGCGAGTGGCCGCTGGCGATCGACGTGTACGAGACGCTGCTCGAGCAGGCGCACCGGCCCGACGAGCACGAAGGCATTCCGCTCGTGTATCTGCGACTCGGCCTCTGCCACCGACACCTCGGTCGCAATACCCAGGCGAGTGCGATTTATCAACGAGGCCTGCGCGTCGCGCGGATGCTGTGCGACACGCCGGGGGCTCTCCGAATCCGTGTATCGGAGGCCGACCTTGCAATGGAGCAAGGAGACCTCGAGAACGCGCGGGAGATCCTCGACGGAGTGATCGCCGAGGCGAGACCAGGGCTGCCGTCGGATCGGGAGCCGCGCGCGCATGCGTGCCACGACCGCGGGATCATCGCGATGCGCCTCGGGCAATACGAGGCCGCGGCACCGCTCCTTTGTGAGGCGTTGGTCGGCTACACCATTCCGCGCGACCAGATCGAAGCGCTGGCGGACCTCGCGGTGACGTTGTCGGCGATCGGGGCGCGAGATGGGGCCCGGGATGCGCTCCTCATCCTCTATGATATGACGGAGCAGCCCGATCTCCGGATCAATGCCGCGATCAATCTCATGCGGTTGGCGGCCGAGGACGGCAATGTGCAGGTGTTCGAGGAGTGGCGGACGGCGATCGAGTCGGGCCCGCTCGCGACACCACACAAAGCGCACTTCTATTTCCGGCTGGGCGAAGGGTACCAACGCCTCGGCCAGCCGCAGACGGCCTCGCTCGCCTATCGCGTGTTGGCGATGCTCGCGCGCGACAACGAGCTCGCGGATTATGCCGTGCGGGCCGAGGCGGGGTTGCGGGGTGATCCGCCGGCGCCCGCGCCGGAGATGGCCCGCATGTCGCCGGCAGTGACGGCCGTCGTCGCGAAGCTCGCCGAGTTAAAACGCAGCGCTGTCTTCGGGGGCCCCTCGAGCTAGCGGGCCTTGGCGGAGCCGCTCGATCTGCAGTCGGAGCTGCTCCTGTAAGGCCAGATACTTGACGCGCTGGAGCGGCGTCAGAAAGAGCGACAACTCGCGCTGTTCGTTCCGCGTCAGCTCCAAACGCCGGCGCTGGAGGTCGAGCACCGTGTCGATCATCGACGCGAGGCGCTTGTCGTCGAGCGGCGCGGCGCCGGTGACCTGATCGCGCATCTCGATGCGGATCGAGCGCTCCTCGCGGTTCAGCGTTTGGCGCTGGGCGTTGAAGTGGCGCGTGGTCTCTTGGAGCTGCCGCATCTGGACGTCGGTCAGTGCCAGGCGATTGCGGACGACCTCCATCCAGCGCTGGCGGATCTGCTGTTGGAGCGCGCGGCGGCCCGGCTGCGTGGTGTCCTGGGCCATCGCGTGCGTGGCGATGAGAAGGAGCGCGCAAAACAATCCGCGGACGAATCTCATTGGACGCCGGCTGCCGCGCGAAGTCCGGAGACGGCCGGCTGCGGATCGGCCGACGGGACGGCGTCGAGCTGATCGATCTTGTCGAGCAACGTCTGCATGTCCTCGTCGCTCAAGTCGTTCAGGTTGCCGCCCACACTCAAGCCCGACGCCTCGCTCACGTCGATGTTTTTGCCTTGCTCGACGCTCCGCGTGTGCGGCGACTTCTCGTTGTCGCGAAGCACGCCTTGCAGCACGCCAATCGATAGGCCGCCGACTGCTATCGTCGCGATCGTCGCGGCGATCTTCCACGACGCCCAGCGTGTACGGCGTTGCCGCCGGGAAGCGAGCGGCACGACAGGAGTAGGCAACGCGCTCACAATGCGCGCAACATCGACCGCTGGCGCACTCCGAGCGAATGCGGCGCGCGCGGCACGCACAACCGCCAGCTCCGCCGCACACGCAGGACAGCCGTCGACATGCGCGGTCACTCGCGATGCCTCGTCGGCATCCAAGCGACCTGCGACGAGGTCGGGCAGAAGATCCTGTATCGACTCGCAGTCACGCATGTGGCACTCCCAGGTATTCCTTCACGGCCCGCATGGCATGATGATAGTGCACACGCGCCGCGCCTTCCGTCGAGCCGACGATGTCCGCAATCTCTTTGTACGACAAGCCCTCGGTCACGCGCAACGTGAACACCTCCCGTTGCAGCGCGGTCAACCGCTCCACCGCGTCACGCACCCGCTCCTGCATCTCGTCGGCCACGATCCCATCGAGCGCCGTGTACTCGCTCGCCGCGTCATCCTCGGTCACCGGCTTCTTCTCCGGCCGCCGCTTCTCGGCCCGCCGCCGATCCAACATGAGGCGCCGCTCGATCGTGAACAACCACGTGCGGAGCGAGCTCTCGCCACGAAACGACTCCAGGGAGTTGAACGCACGGACGAACGTATCCTGGACGAGCTCATCGACGTCCTCCGCGCCGCCCATCGAGGACGCGAACCGGGCGAGCGCCGCCGCGTGGCGCTCGACGAGCGCCGTCGCCGCGCGTTGGTCGCCTCCGAGCCACCGGGCGATCAACTCCCGGTCGACCGCGTCATCGGTGTTGTCCTCCTCCCGTATTTTGACGCCGGCCATTGAGCAACGTTAAGGTTCAGTCGTGGAATTCATCGCGCACCGGGGCACTCCGCGCGAGCACCCCGAGAACTCATTGCCCGGCTTCGAGTTGGCCGCCAGGCGGGGCGTGCACGGGATCGAGCTCGACGTCCATGCGACGAAGGACGGCGTCATCGTCGTGCACCACGACCCGAAGATCCGGGACGGCCCACTAATCAATACCCTGACGCTCGGTGAACTGCACCGGTATCCGATCGGGTCGGGAGCCGAAATTCCAACGCTGGCCGCCGTACTCGATCGCGTCGGCAACGTCAAACGGCCGCCCGTCGTATACGTGGAGGTGAAGGCGCGCGACATCGAGGCCGCCGTCATCGAGGTGTTGGATCGCGCGACCGTGCCGACGGCGGTCCACGCGTTCGACCATCGGGTCGCCGCGCGGGTGACGTCGGAGCGGCCGAGCATTCCGACCGGGATTTTGCTCGACAGTTATCTCATCGATCCCGGCGGGGCGCTGCAGGATGCGGGTGCGCGGGATTTTTGGATCCACTGGTCGTTCGTCGACCACGATCTGGTCCGGCGCATTCATGACGTCGACGGACGCGTTGTTGCGTGGACGGTGAACGATCGCAACGATCTCGTGGCGCTCGCGGCCATGGGGGTTGATGCGATCGCTTCTGACGTCGCCGTCGACTTCATGAAATAATTTGATCGCGCTTCGCGCGTCTCTTGTCCCTCGCGTCGCCGCGCAAGGCAGTCAATGGTCGTGCGACGTCGCCAAGATGGCACCACAGGATCCATGCGGGTACGCGCGAAGCGCGGCCCGTTAAAAAAATATTTGCGTGCGGTCTAGCCCGCGACGTAAAGGCGCGGTAGTATTGGCGCCCATGTATCGCCTCTCTCTCGTGACGCTCTGCGTCATCGGCGCGTGCGCTCCCGCGCCGGCACAAGTCAAGACGAATCCGGAGCCGGCGAAAGACACCACCAAAACCGCGTCCGCGCAGACAACGGAGAGCAAGCCCGGACCGGGCGCGCTCTCGGTCCCGAACGCGGACCCCTACCCGAGTCGCTACACGCCCTTCCCGTCGAAGCCGACGGTGATCCGGCATGCGACGATCCTGACGGCCGCCGGGCCGATCATCCAGGACGGGTCGATCTTCATGCGCGACGGCAAAATCGTCGCGGTCGGCGCGAACGTCGACGCGCCCGCGGATGCGGTCGTCATCGATGGAACCGGCAAGTACGTGACGCCCGGTATCATCGACGTGCACTCGCACATGGGCGACTACGCGGCGCCCGGCGTCGATGCCAACTCCGATGGCAACGAAGCGACCGATCCGACGACGCCATACGTGTGGGCCGAGCACTCGGTGTGGCCCCAGGACCCGCAGTTTCCGCGGGCACTCGCGGGCGGCGTGACGACGGTGCAAATCCTTCCCGGATCCGCGAACCTGATCGGCGGCCGCAGCGCGATCCTCAAGGTCGTGCCCGCGCGCTCGGTGCAAGAGATGAAATTCCCGGGCGCCAAATACGGAATGAAGATGGCGTGCGGCGAGAATCCCAAGCGCGTCTACGCGCAACGGGGCCCGTCGACGCGCATGGGGAATATGGCGGGCTACCGGAAAGCGTGGATCGCCGCCGAGGAATACCGGCGTTCGTGGGATAAATGGAACGCCGATCACAAGGGTGAGCCGCCCAAACGCGATCTCGGCATGGAGACGTTGGCGGAGGTGCTGCGCGGCAACATTTACGTGCAGATGCACTGCTATCGAGCCGACGAGATGGTGCAGGTCATCGACATGATGCACGAGTTCGGGTACAAGGTCCGCGCGTTCCACCACTGCGTGGAGTGCTACAAGGTCGGCGACCTCCTCGCGAAAGAGGGCATCGGCGCCGCCGGCTGGTCGGACTGGGGCGGCTTCAAGATGGAAGCACAGGACGCCGTGCGCGGCAACCTCGCGCTCCTCGAGCACGCGGGCGCGAAGACGATGATCCACTCCGACGACCCCTCCGGTATCCAGCGACTCAATCAAGAAGTCGCGAAGTCCATGGCGGCCGGCGCGGCGATCGGCCTCCCCGTCACCGAGGAGACGGCCGTCAAGTGGATGACCATCAATCCGGCATGGGCGCTCGGGCTCGATGACAAGATCGGCTCGCTCGAGCCGAACAAGAACGCGGACGTCGTCCTCTGGTCGAGCGATCCGTTCAGCGTCTACTCGCACGCCGAGAAAGTGTGGATCGACGGCGCGATGCTCTATGACCGGTCCGATCCGTCCGGCAAATGGAAAACCGATTTCGATCTCGGCAACGTGCCGGCGGAGGCGGGACGATGAAACGCGTTCTCGTGGCGTTGCTCGCTACGGCTGGAGCAGCGCAAGCGCAGACGATCGCCATTACCGGCGGCACCGTCTATCCAGTCAGTGGGCCGAAAATCGAGCACGGCACCGTCGTGATTCGAGATGGGAAGATCGCCGCCGTGGGAGCCAACGTCACCGTGCCGACCGGCGCGCAAACGATCGATGCGACCGGCAAATGGGTCACGCCGGGCCTGATCAACGCCGCGACGGAGCTCGGCGTCGAAGAAGTCCAAGCGGTGGTCTCAACCGACGACGACCGCGCGACCGGCACGAACGGCGTCGCGGCATCATTCCGCGTCGCCGATGGATTCAACCCCAACTCCGTGCTGATCCAACCCGCGCGGAACGAGGGCGTCACGAGCGTGCTCGTGATCCCCAGCGGGAACGTCATCGCCGGCCAGGCCGCCTTCGTGGACCTCGCCCCGACCGACATGATGATGAAGTCGTCCGCGGCAATGATGGGACAGCTCACCAACACAGCCGGCGGCGGCCGCAACGCACGCGACGGACAAACCGTCGGCGAAGTCACCGCCCGACTCCGCGAGCTGTTCGAGGACGTACGCGCCTACTCGGCGAACCGCGCCGCATACGACCGCGCGCAATCACGGCCGCTGTCGGCCAGCCGGGACGATCTCGAAGCACTCATTCCGGTCGTCCAGGGTCGCCTGCCGCTCGTCCTCAACGTCGACAAGGCGAACGACATCAAGCAAGCCCTGGAGATCGCCAAGGCCTACGGCATCAAGCTCGTCATCATGGGTGGCGCCGAGGCATGGGAGGTCGCCCCGGCACTCGCCGCGGCGAAAGTCCCAGTCATGGCCGGCGCGCTCGAGAACATTCCACAGAGCTTCGACGTTCTCGGCCAACGGCACGACAACATCGTGCTGCTCAAGAAGGCGGGCGTGAACATCGCGCTCATCGGCAACTCCGGCGAGGAAGACCGGTCGCCGTTCAACGTCCGAAATATTCGTCAGGACGGCGGGACCGCGGTCGCGTACGGTCTCTCGTGGGACGACGCGCTCAAGGCGATCACGTTGGCGCCCGCCGAGATCTTCGGCGTCGCCGATCGCGTCGGGACGCTGCAGCCGGGACGCGACGGGAACGTCGTCGTCTGGGATGGCGATCCGTTCGAGTTCAAGACGCGAGCGGTCAATGTGCTCGTGCGCGGGAAGAACGTCATGGCGCCGTCTCGGCAGGATATGCTGATGGAGCGCTACAAGTCGCTGCCGAGGCCCACGTATCGCGGTCAGTGAGCACGGGCTGCTGACAATCGTGCCGCTGCTCTCAGGACGCGTCCTGGGGCAGCGGCACGCTGTTTTGGTCGGCGTTCAGCTTCGGTTTGGTGGACCCATCCACCTGCGGGCCGACGTGAAGAGGATGCCGTCGTCGCCAAAGGCGATCGCATGACCAAGATCAGCACTGGCGACGTGCGATGCCGAGGCCTGTAGATGCTCCCCAAAAAACTTTGCCGCGGGCCTCATCGCGATGACACGACGGGCGCCCGCGGCCGAAATCGACGCGTGGTCGAAGACGCTTACGCCGCGTCCAGCGGGTAAACGCTGACCTTGTACCGAAGCTTGTTCTTGTGCTCGAACTTCACGACGCCGTCGATGAGCGCGTAGATTGTGAAGTCGGAGCCGAGCCCGACATTCCGGCCCGGATGGACCTTCGTACCGCACTGCCGGACGATAATGTTGCCCGCACGGACGTGCTCGCCACCATACTTCTTGACGCCGCGATATTGCGGATTCGAGTCGCGCCCGTTGCGCGAAGAGCCTACACCCTTTTTATGTGCCATTGATCAGGATCCGAGTGCAATATCGGTGATCCGAACTTCGGTGAAGCCCTGGCGATGCCCTTGCTTCCGCGCGTAGTTCTTCCGACGCTTGAACTTGAAGACGACGATCTTGTCGCCGAGGCCGTGACGAACAATCTCGCCGGTCACCGTCGCGCCTTTGACGAGCGGCGCGCCAGTCAACACGTTCTTCCCGTCCGACCCGACGAGGACCTCGTCGAATTTCACGGATGCGCCGGCCTCGCCTTCGAAGCTGGGAAGGCGCACTTTCTTCCCTGGCTCGACGCGAAATTGCTTGCCCGCGGTCCGGATTATTGCGTATGCCATAGCCTGTAAGGCTATATATGCCAACACGCTTTGTCAACTCTGCCTGCTTCGGCCTTCTTCTCGCGGCGTCGGTCGCCCGAGGCCAGGCCTGCGTCTCCGGCCGGGTACTCGCCGAGGACAGCGACCGCCCCATCGCGAAGGCCACGATTTCGGCCGCTTGGACCGAGTTTCGGGCCGATAAGAAACGCGGCGCCGGACCGGTGCGCATGGCGCGCGACACGACCAGCGACACGGCGGGGCACTTCGCCTTCTGCCTCACCCCCGGCGCCTCCGCCCTCGTTCAGGTGACGCATGGGCAAGCCAATGCCTACGTCCCGGTGTCGGTCGCCCGGACGGATACGGCGGTCGTCGTGCACCTGGGCACCGGCGACGACAACGAGCACGCCACGGTCGCCGGCCGCGTCGTCTCCGAGACCGGCTCGCCCGTCGCGAAGGCAGCCATCACGGTACTCGGCGTCTCGGGCACCACGAGAACCGGCAATGACGGCACGTTCCAAGTCAAAGACTTGCCGGCCGGCAGCCAGATCCTGATCGCGCGCAGCATCGGCCTGGGCGCGGCAGCCATCTCGGTCAATCTCTCGGCCACGACGCCGACACAAGTCGATGTCACGATGCAGCGTCTGCCGCCGACGCTCGAGGTCGTCGATGTCGTCGCCGATCGCCTGCAGCTCGCTAGCGTGTACCGCGACATCGGGTTCACGCAGCGTCAGCGGATCGGGAACGGCAAGTTCATGACGTACGAACAGATTCGGGCGAGATCCGTGAACGACGTCGCCGAGTTGTTCCGCGGCGTGCCTGGGGTACGCGTGGTCGACGACCATCACGGTGTGCTCAAGGTCTACCCCAACCGTGGCCCAAACACGATCTACGGCTACGGCGACTGCACGGCGTACGTCATCGACGGCACGCTGATCGGCAACGGGAAGTCGACGGATTTTCCAATGCCGTCGACCAACGAGCCGCCAGGCGGGCCTGACGAGCTTTTGCTCCCTGCCCCGGAAGAGCTCATCGCGGTCGAAGTGTATCAGCCGAGTGAGCCGGCGCCGACGCCGCTTTCGGGGCCGGCGATGCGGTGTCTCAAGGTGCTCTTGTGGACGAAGGCGCAGCTCGCCGGGAGGTGACGTCTTCGGTGACGTGGAATGGGCAACGGCCGGCGAGCGGCGCGTTCGCCTCCGGCACGAAATACTGGCGCCATTCGCGATTCTCGGCGGTCGCGTAGTGCGCGAGCTCCGGATACACCGGGACTGAGTCGTAAGCCGCGAGCTTTCGGCGGATCAACTCTCTTGCCCGCCGACCCTGCGGCGAATCTCCAGCGACGACATCGAACCCGTCGCGTGATTGAAAGAGCAGCGTGAACGAGTGCTCGGTCCTGCGACTCTTTCGATTCGCGTGAGCCGGCGTCTTGAAGTTCACGAACAGCGGGAGACCGCCGAAGCAGTAACTCCACGCAGGATGATCAGGATCTTTCGGAATCCGCTCCGGCCACGGATATGGATCTTCGTCGTGCAGGCGCTGGAGCAGCGACCAACCGTACTCGAAGTACTCGCGCTCCGAGAGATTGAGGGGCGGCATTACCGCCGCGAACGGCGTCAGCGACGCGACGACCGGCTCGAGTGGCCGCAAAAAATTCGCGTACTCAACCAGGGCCTGGAACAACTCGCCAGGATCGAGAAAGGCATACAAGATCTCGCCTCTTTTCTGCGCAACCGTGCCGAATGTGCACGGAAACGCTTCATCGAGAACTTTCTCGCGAATCTCTGAGTAAGCCCGCGAAGCCCATTCGGGAAGCTGAGTCGATTCGACCTCGGCGACCCGAAGGAGCTTCACGCGACGGCGTACTGCTGCGTGACGTCCCGGCCAGCCGACTTGACGACGATCTTGAACTCGTCCGGCCGCAGCAACGGATCATCCCGGAATTCGAGCGAGAATCCAGCACCCTTCTCGAGCTTGCGCACGAGATCCTGCTCCGACTCGCGCACGTACATCGCGACATCGGGATGGATGCGCACAACGAGGTTGTCGCGCTTCCCTTCCACGATGATGCGCCGGACGGAACGCTCGACCCTCCGAACGATCGCCTCCGGCGTGAAGACGCGCCCGGTTCCGTGGCAGGTTGGACACGGCTCGGTCATGCTCTGCAGGTGACTCTGCCGCACACGCTGCCGCGTCATCTCGATCAAACCGAGGTCGCTGACGGCGAACGCTTTCGTGCGCGCGCGGTCGCGGCCCAAGTGCGTGCGCAACTCCTGCAGCACGCGGTCGCGATTCGCGCGAACCTCCATGTCGATGAAGTCGCAGACGATGATCCCGCCGACGTCCCGAAGACGAATTTGCCTCGCCACTTCCCTCGCGGCTTCCAAATTCGTCTTCAAAATCGTCTTCTCGGGATCCTTCTTGCCGGTATACCGGCCCGAGTTGACATCGATAGAGACAAGCGCTTCCGTGGGCTCGATGATGAGATAGCCGCCGGCGGGGAGATCGCACCGCCGCTTGAACAGATCGCGGATCTCGGTCTCGATGTTCGCCTTGTCGAACAAGGGAATGGGCTCATCATAGAACTTCACGCGCTCAATGAGATCCGGCGCGATGCCCTTGAGGTACTCGAGGATCTCATTGAAAATCTGCTTACTGTCGACCGTCAGACCGTCGATTTTCGTACTGAAGAGGTCGCGGATGATCCCGCGCGTCAGACTCGTCTCGCGGTGCACGAGCGCGGGGGCACGCATGAAGTGCGTCTTCCGCTTGATCCGCTTCCACGACCCCATGAGGGTCGTGAGCTCACGCTTGAACGTCTCTTCGGTCGCGTCCTCGCCGACCGTCCGGACGATGACACCGCCGGAGTCCTCCGGGAGCGCCGCACGAACCATGTCGCGCAGCCGATGCCGCTCGGCACGGTCGCCGATCTTGCGGCTGATGCCGACGCGCGTGGCGTCGGGCATGTAGACCAGGAAGCGCCCCGCGAGCGAGATCTGCGCGGTGACGCGCGGACCCTTCGTCGAGATCGGCTCCTTTGAGACTTGGACGATGATTTGCTGGCCGCGCTTGACCGAGTCCTGAATCGGCGGGGCTTTCGCGCGCTTGTCCTCGTCGTCTTCGTCGTCGTCACCCTTGCCGTCTTTCTCGGCGCCGTCGGCTTCCTCAGCCGCGTCCTCGTCGTAGACGAGGTCGGACGCATGCAAAAACGCGCTTTTTTCGGTGCCGATATCGACAAACGCCGCTTGGATACCGGGTAGGACGGCTTCGACCTTTCCTAAGTAGATATCACCCACCATACGGCGAGCGTCCGGACGGTCAACGAGGAGCTCGACGAGCTGGTCGTCCTCCAAAATCGCGACTCGCGTTTCGCGCGAGGTCGCGTTGATCAAAATCTCTCTTTTCATCGGGGTTACGGGCGGAGCGGCTCGCCGCGCGTGCGAAATCGGTTGCGGGGACCCCGCCCGCGACGCAGTGGCCTGCGGCGCGGTGCAGCACGGGGTGGTCCGACCGATTCATCGGCTCATACTCAGAGCGAAAATGCAAAGCGGCGAAACGCGCGATAGTAGAAAACGTGTGACTATGACCGTCACACGTGACGATTCATACGTCAAAGACCTTCGTATGAATAATGACGACTAGCGTAAACAGCAAATAACGACCGCCTGTGGCGGTTCGGCGCCAAGGCTGAGGCCCGGCGCCTAGGGGGGCGGGACGGACCATGGTAGGTGCGACCACGGCTTCGCGAGGACAGCTAATCCGCGATCTCGCGTAGCAGGTGCCGTGCGATCACTAAACGCTGAATCTCCGAGGTCCCCTCGCCGATCTCGTAGATCTTGGCGTCGCGCATGAACCGCTCGACCGGATAGTCGCGGGTGTACCCGTAGCCCCCATGAATCTGGACGGCCTTGGTGGTCGCCCGCATGGCCATCTCAGAGCAGAAGAGCTTGGCGATGGCCGCGGCCTTGCTGAACGGCCGCCCATGCTGAGCGAGCCACGCGGCATGGTAAACGAGATGCCGGCCAGCCTCGATCTCGGTGGCCATGTCCGACAGCTGAAACTGCACGCCCTGGAACTCGGCGATCGGCTGCCCGAATTGCTTGCGCACCGTCGCGTACCGCAGCGAATGCTCGCAGGCCGCCTCGGCTAAGCCGAGCGCCTGGGCGGCCATGCCGATGCGGCCCGAGTCCAAGGTGATCATGAAATTCGTGAACCCCTCACCCTCGCCGCCGAGCAGATTCTCGGCAGGCACTTCGACGTCCTCGAAGACGAGCTCCCGGGTGTCGGACGCGCGCCAGCCGAGTTTGTCCTCCTTCTTGCCCGAGCGAAAGCCCGGCATTGGCGCGAGAGACTCGTCATGCCCGATGCCCAACGAGCGGGCACGATCGAGATCGCAGGTCTCCTTCGTCAGGATGAACGACGAGATCCCCTTCGTCCCTTGCCCGGGGTTCGTCACCGCCGTCGCGACGCACACCTCGGCGATGCCGCCGTGCGTAATAAAGATCTTGGAGCCATTGAGCACGTAATGGCTCCCCTTCCGCACAGCCGTCGTGCGCGTGCCCGCGGCGTCGCTTCCGGCGCCGGGCTCCGTGAGCCCGAAACAGCCCATCACCTTGCCCGAAGCGAGCAACGGAACATAGCGCTTCTTTTGGGCCTCGTTCCCGAAGTTCACGATCGGCGACGTGCCGAGCGTCGTGTGCGCGCCGACGGTGATCGCGTGCGAGCAGTCGACCTTCGCCAGCTCGTGCAGCACGATCGTGTAGCTCATCACATCGAGCCCGGCGCCGCCGAGCTCCTCTGACCATGGAATGCCCATGAGCCCGAGCTCGCTCATCTTCTTGTAATTCTCCCAGGGGAACTCGGCGGCCGCATCGAGGCGTGCCGCGACGGGCGCGACTTCCTGCTGGGCAAATGCGCGGACCATCTCGCGAACCTGCAGGTGTTGATCCGTGAAGTAGAGCGTATCGTCCATTATCGTGCACCGCTAATGAGAGTCAGAAACTGCTGGCCATATTTCTCGGCCTTCTTGTGACCGATTCCGTGTACACCGAGTAGCGCGTCGACGGAACGCGGCTTGAGCACCGCCAGCTCCACGAGCGTGCGATCCGCGAAGATCACGTACGCGGGCACGCGATCGCGTTTCGCGATCTCGCTCCGAAGCGTGCGAAGATCTTCATACAACCGCTCGTCTTGCGGGCCAACGACTGCCAGGACCTCGCGACTCCGCGCCTTCGGCTTGGGCGCGTCCTTTTCTAGTACGCGCACGGTGCCGAGGCAGTTGTCGCAACTCCCGCAACGCCGCTCGTCCTTCGCCGCGTCACCGAAGTATCGCAGAATGAACGCTCGGCGGCACGTCTTGGCATACGCGTACGACCGCATCGTCTCCAGCCTGGCCAATTCAGCACGACGGCGGCGCTCCAACGCGGGCCAGTCCACGTCGACAGCCATCTCGAGAAAGCCGCCAGTAGCGAGTTGCCGCAACACGCCTTCCACACGAGTGCTGCCCCCAAGCGCCGGGGGAAGCGCCGTCAGGTCCACCGAGACTCCCGTTTCCAGGGCCCGGCCCGCGATACGCCAAAGCCCCCGGAGAACAATTCGGGATGGCTCGTCCAACTCGTTCTTGATCCGTTCGGGCGTTGCGGTCAGCCGCACTTCGAACGCATCCCCGCGAGTCAGCAGTCGCACGGAAGACTCGACCTCCTGAAGCTTCACGCCCGCACGCTCGGCGAGCGTCTCAGGTTTCGCGTCCGGCACCGCGCGAAGGGCCCGATGCACGCGCCCAACCGTCTCGCGGTTCGGGTAGGCGCAATTGATGAAAAACTCGTGCGTGAACTTGTCTTGAAACGCATGCAACAAATAGCAGTCGGACTGCTCGCCATCTCGACCGGCCCTACCAGCTTCCTGGTAATACCCTTCGAGCGAGCCGGGCACAGCATAGTGAACGACGAGACGCACGTTGCGTTTGTCGATGCCCATGCCAAAGGCATTGGTCGCCACGACGGCGCGGACCTTTCCGGACATGAACGCATCTTGGACTTCGTGACGCTTCGCATCGTCGAGTCCGGCATGGTACGCAACGGCCGGGATGCCGTGAGACTCGATTGTCGGTGTCAGTCTTTCGACCGCGCGTCGCGTTGAGGCATAAATAATCGCCGGCGTCTCGTGCTTGACGAGTAGCTCGGAAAGTACTTGATCTTTTTGCGCATCATTTCGCGCCTGCACCACATGATAGCGCAGATTCTTTCGATCGAATCCCGTGACGATGACCTCGGGATCCCGAAGGTCGAGTTGCTTGACGATGTCCTTTCGCACCGCGGGCGTCGCGGTGGCAGTCAACGCGACCACCGGAGGGTCGCCGAGCGCGTGACGCAAAGCGCCGAGGCGTTGATAGCTCGGGCGAAAGTCGTGACCCCACTCGCTGATGCAATGCGCTTCGTCGACTGCCAGGAGAGAGACGCCCGCGGCGCGCAGACGCTCGGCATTCGTGCCGAAGTCGAAGCGCTCGGGTGCGACGTACAGAAGCTTTATTTCACCGCGTTCCGCCTCGAGGAGGCGTTGTGAGATTTGCCGGCTCGTGAGCGTACTATTGATGTACGTCGCTGCCAAGTGGCGCGCACGAAGCGCATCAACCTGATCTTTCATAAGCGAGATCAACGGCGAAACCACCACCGTGAGTCCCGGCAAGACCAACGCCGGGATCTGGAAGCAGAGAGACTTGCCACCCCCAGTCGGCAATACGACAAGCGAGTCACGGCCGGCGAGCACAGCGTGCACCGCCCGCTCTTGGCCGGCACGAAAGGTCTCGTAACCGAACTTGTCGCGCAGCACTTGGAGTGCGTCCATCATCGTGGGCATGCCCCGACGCTAGAACACTCGGCGCCGGAGTACGGCATCGTTGTCACACGATGATCATCATCAGGATCATACTGCACGCGCAAAGTGGCCGCGTGTGAACGCCGTCCCGACCGCGCGCCGCGCCTCAGTGGTATCTGGCACATCTCCCGAAGCCAGTGATGCGAGCGTGCGCGCATATCCGCCGATCAGCTCGGCGACCTGATCATCCGAGACGTTAAAGACCGCATGAAACACGCGGATGCCCAACGACCAGAGCCGCGGAAGAAATTCGGACGCCTCGATCGGCCGGGAGTGCAACAGGCGGTTGCGACACGCGCTGTCCGTCGCCACGGCGAAAGTGTAGCCCGTGGGATCAGTGAGCGAGACCTGCGGGTGCTTCTGCACGCAGAGATCGCGGCAGGTCGTCGGCTCGCGGTCGAAGGCCGCCGAGAGAACGCAGTGCTCGATCGTCATGCCCTCGGGCCGGCCGTAGATCATCGCGGCGAAGCCACCACCCCTCCACGGCGCGGCAACGGCCGCAATCTCCTCGGTCGTCAACTCGATCGAGAGGACAATGCCATCCACGCCATACGCGAAGTACTCGGCGGCGGTATGCTGGTTGAAGCAATTCGCCGCATAGTCGAGCGTGACCGAGCGGCCGGCGGCGGCGAGCTCGCGGGCGAGGCCGACGTGACCGGTCACGACGGGCAAGTCGAGCGCGAGCCACTTGTCGAGCGTCTTGCGCTCGGGCGGCCGAATGATCGTCGGTGTGCGGATCGCGAAATCCACGCCGAGCTCTTCGGCTAAGGCCCGAACTCGTGCCGCTGGCAGCGGGGGATTCCGGAGGAATGGGTCGAAGACGATCTCGGTGGCTCCCGCGCCCGCCGCCGCCCGGGCATCCTCGGCGCGATACACTGTTGCGGACAGTGCAAACTCGCGGCTCGGCCTCAGAACGACATTCAGGTTCGAGATCGCGGCCGAGATGATGTTGACCCTCTCGGCCCGCACCGATTCGGCATTCCACTCTCTCTGAGAGCCGAGTCGCTCCGTCGCCTGCTGGCGAACGTGATTGATCTCGCTGACCGGCAGGAACAAGCCAGTGGAGAGACCGGCCATGTCCACGGCGCCGAGCGAGAATGGCGTCTCGCCGAGCCGACCGAGTTGGGCGCGGAGCTGCGTTTCGTCGAGCGCGCGCCGATCGGCGGGCCGAAGGGTCGCCTCGCTGCGCACCGTAACAGTGTCCGTGCCAGCCGTGAAGATTGCCTTGAGCGGCGTCCCCGCCTGCCCAAAGAGACGCACGTCGAGCCGCGTCTTGGACGCCGCGGGAACGGCGGTATGCGCGACGCTCTGGCGGCCCCGCTCCAACAACGATGCCTGAGCGGTGCGATACGCGATCCAGCCGACTGGGACCCGCTTGCGGGTGGAGATGCCAACGCGCCCCGCGCCGATCGTGCGGACGCGCTCGACGGCGAAACCGAGGGGCGTGCCCGTAGTCCCAGGGGGCGGCTCGAAGGCGAGGCCGTCGCCGACCGCGATCGGCCCGACGGAAGCCGAGAGCGAAACAACGAGCTCCGTAGCGCTCGCGGAGACGACCGTGCCAAGGAGAAGGCCGCGGTGGTCGGGGTGCGTGCGAGTCACATAATCGCGGCCCGCGCGGGCACCCTCGCCGAGCATCCCGCGCGTGAAGCCGCGGCTGAAGATCTGGACGAGAGGCTGCGTGTCGCCCGAATGAACCGGCATCGTCTCGCCGCGCGCGACGCGGTCGAGGAAGGTTCTATATGCCTGCGTGACGGCGGCGACGTACTCCGGGCGCTTCTTGCGACCCTCGACCTTCAAACACACAATCCCTGCGCGAGCAACATCAGCAAGCGACTCGGGCGATGCCAAATCACGCGCGGAGATGAGATACCCGGAATCGAGCGTCGCGCCGGTCACCGCGTCCTGCAACACATAGTCTTTGCGACACGACTGCGCACACGAGCCGCGATTCGCGCTGCGCTCGGAGATCATCCCGGACATAAAGCACTGCCCGGAGTACGAGATGCAGAGCGCGCCGTGTATGAACGTCTCGAGCCCGAGGTCGGGCACGGCGCAGTGAATCGCTTGGGCGTCCGAGATCGTGTTCTCGCGCGCAAGCACGACGCGGTTGACGCCGAGGTCTCGAAGGACGGCGGCGCCCGCGGCGTCGTGCACAGTCATCTGCGTCGACCCGTGGATTTCCAGATCCGGGTAGACGGCGCGAATGAGCCGGATGAGCCCGACGTCTTGGACAATGACCGCGTCGATGCCCCGATCGACCGCTTCTCCAAGCAGCGTCAGCGCGTCAGCCAGCTCGCCGGGCTTCGTGAGGACATTGAGCGTGAGATAAATGCGCGCGGCATGCGCATGCGCGAGGCGGCACGCGGCAGCAAGCTCGTCGAGCGTGAGCTGCGCGCCCTCATCCCGCGCGTTGAACCGCTCGGCGCCCAGATACACGGCGTTCGCGCCGTTCGCGATGGCCGCGCGAACCGCGTCAATGGAGCCAGCCGGCGCGAGAAGCTCAGGGACCCGCAACACGACCGAAAGCTAACGCGGTCGTGACCTGCCGACGAAGCGCAGTGCCAGCGCGATGACGAGGCAGGCCACGCCAACCCACCGGACGGTCCAGTTGTCGGTTCGGATGCCATACCCGAACACAACGAGCCCGGCGAGCGCGATCGTCAGCCGCCACGTCTGAATAGCCGTCACGGCACCTCCGTGTCTGGCACCTCGAGCACGAGTCGGAGCAACGCGGTCGAGAAGACTTTGCCCTGCGCGTCCGTCTTGAGCGACAACGTCCCGCCGCCGTCGAGCGCGCCGTGCAATAGGAAATTGAGCGCGCCCAGGTTCGGCAGCTCGAACCGCTCGACCGAGCCCGTAATGACTCCCGCGAAATGCTCGGCGACGCGGTCGCGCGTCAGGTACCGCGCGAGCACCGGGTACCATTTCGGGTCCATGGCGATCACGCCGACGTTCGCGGTGTCGCCTTTGTCGCCCGAGCGGGCGTGGGCGATGTCGATCAGGCGGACGCGCATCAGACGATCATCACGGCTGGGGTGACGACGCGCTTGTCGATGAGCGCCGGCCAGTAGGCGACGATCTCCTCGACTTTCGGCCGGCCGCCGGCGAAACCGGTGACGCTCGGCGGGCCGTTCAGCACGAGCGGCGCGATTTGGCGGGAGAAGCCCTCGACGTCACTTTTGCGCTCGGAGCGGACGCCGATGCGCAGTTGGACTTCGGGCGCGTCGGTCGACGGCGTCAGCGGGCCGTGCGCGGCCGAGACACCGACGAACTCGGTGAGAATCTTGTCGAACGTGAGGCCGAGGCGGTCCAACCGTTCTCTCAAGATTCGATCGGCCAGCTTCGCCTTCTCCAGAGCATCCGGCCAGGCGTAGACGAGCGTCCCCACCGCCTTGTAGCCTGACCGATAGGCGATCGAGACCTTGAGCTTGTCCGTCGGATGCGAGCCGCGAATCCCCGAGACTTTCACCCTGTTGTCGCCGTCGTGCTTCAACTGAATAGTTGTGAAATCAGCGACGACATCGGGCGTGATATACGAATGCGGATCACCCATCTCGTACACGAGTTGCTCGGTAACGGTGTGCACCGACACGCACCCGCCCGTGCCCGGGTGCTTCGTGACCACGAACGTCCCGTCTTCCGACCCTTCGATGATCGGATACCCGACATCGGCGAGATTGGGGATATCGCGCCAGTGGTACAGACAGTTCCCGCCCGAGCACTGCGCGCCGCACTCGATGATGTGACCGGCGACGATGCCCGCCGCGAGCTTGTCGTAGTCGGTAGCGGTCCACCCAAACTCGTGGCGCAGCGGCGCCATCGTCAGGGCCGTGTCGGTCGACCGGCCAGTCACGACCACCTGTGCGCCCCGCGAGAGTGCTTCGACGATCGGCCCCGAGCCGATATAGGCATTGGCCGATAGGACGCGATCGCGGACCGTCTCGAGCGGCTCGCCCGTGTCCATGTTCGCCAATGCGTGACCCGCTCCCACCAATTCGTCGAGCCGGCCCAGAAGATCATCGCCTGTCACCACGCCAATCTGGAGATTCCGATCGACGCCACGGAGCGCGTCCGCGCATGCCCTCAGATTCACCCCGCCGGCATTCGCGACGACCTTGAGGCCGCGCTCATTGATGGCCGGCAGCACGCTGTGAACGGCGCCGATGAAGTCGCGCGCATAGCCGGCCGACGGATCGCGCTCCTTTTGCTTTTGCAGAATCGACATCGTGACCTCGGCCAGATAGTCGAGCATCAGATAATCGATCGGCCCACCTTCCACGAGCCGCCGCGGCGCGTCGGGGTCGTCGCCCCAAAAGCCTTGGCCGCCGCCTACGCGAACGGTTTTCATATGAGGAATGGGCCGAGATGCGGGCCCGGATTGTGGCGTGCGGTACGAAGGGCGAGGATGAGGACGTCGCGCGTGTCTTCGGGGAAGACGATCGCGTCGACGAAGCCTCGCGCAGCGGCGTAGCGCGCGTCGAGCTGCGTGTCGTATTCCTCGCGCATCGCCTCGACGGCGCTTGTGACTTGTTTCGACGGTTCTTTGCCCGCGGCCTTCGCGGCCGCGAGCGCCGGACCGTGGACGGCGCGGACGGCGGATTCGCCCTCCATCACGCCCATCCGGCCGGTCGGCCAGGAGAAGATGAAATCCGGGTCGAAGCCCTGCCCGGCCATCGCATAGTAGCCTGCGCCTGACGCGTGATTGATCGTCAGCACGAGCTTCGGGACGCGCGTCGTGGCCATCGCTTCGACGAACCGGGCGCCGGCACGAATAATTCCCTCTTCCTCGGCTTCTTGGCCGACCATGAAGCCGGAAACGTCTTGGACGAAGAGCAGCGGCATGCCCTGTCGATCACACCGATCGATGTAATACGCCGCCTTCTCCGCGCTTTCGGCGTAGATAATTCCACCGAACCTCGGCTTCTCTCCTGCCCGACCCTTTATGAGGCCCCTTCTATTCGCAAGCACACCAACCGGTATGCCACCGAGGCGTGCGTCGGCACAAATAAGCTCTCTCGCCAAATCACCTTGGAATTCGTCGAGCTGACCGTCATCGACGATCGCCTGGAGTACAGGCATGACATCGTACGACATCCGATGGTCAGCAGGCAGCAATTCATAGAGGCGATCGGTCGCCCCATTGTCAGGCAGTCTTTTTTCAACGACCGCCGAAGGCGGGAGACGATCCACAAGACGCCGGAGATGCGTCAGGGCGTCCGCGTCGTTCTCGGCCGTGTAATGCGCGACACCACTCCTCGACGTATGCATGGTCGCTCCACCAAGCGACTCGGAATCGACCGACTGCCCCGTCGCACCCTCGACGAGATTCGGCCCGCCGAGTCCCATGAACGACGTGCCTTTCACCATGATGATCACGTCGGACAACGCGGGCAGATACGCGCCGCCGGCGATGCACGGACCCATGACGGCCGCGAACTGCGGCACTCTCAGATAGTGCCGCATGATCGAGTTGTAATAAAAGATCCGCGCGGCGCCATACTGCCCGGGAAACACACCGCCCTGGTACGGCAGATTCACGCCGGCCGAGTCGACCAAGTAGATGATCGGGACGCGGCAGCGCATCGCGATCTCCTGCGCGCGCAGGATCTTCCGGATCGTCTCCGGCCACCACGACCCCGCTTTCACCGTCGCGTCGTTCGCGACGATGACGACCTCACGGCCGTGCACGAGCCCGATGCCGGTGACGACGCCGGCCGCGGGTGCCTGGCCGTCGTACTGATCGTACGCCACGAGCAGTCCGATCTCGAGAAAGCGCGAGCTCGGGTCCGTGAGCGCCTCCACGCGCTCGCGTGCCGTCAACTTCCCCTGCGCGTGCTGGCGCTCGATCTTGTCCGGGCCACCGCCCGACTCGATGCGCGCGTCGAGAGATCGGATCTCGTCGCTCAGCTGACGAAGGCGGCTCGTCACACCTCTTGCCGCTGTCGTTCGGCGAACCACTCGCGAATGTACGCGACGAGCTCGCCCGTGGTCGTCCCCGGTCCGAAGAGCCGGCCGACGCCGAGCTTCGCGAGGGATTCCATGTCGTCCTTCGGGATGATCCCGCCGCCCGTCAGCAGGATATCGTCACGACCCTCGGCCTTGAGCAGCTCGAGGACGCGCGGAAACAGCGTCATGTGCGCGCCGCTCAGGATCGAGAGGCCGACGACATCGACGTCTTCCTGGACGGCCGCCGTGGCGATCATCTCGGGCGTCTGATGCAAGCCCGTATAGATGACCTCCATTCCGGCGTCGCGGAGCGCAGCCGCGACGACTTTGGCGCCGCGGTCATGACCGTCGAGACCGGGTTTTGCGACTAGCACGCGAATGGGGCGGGACATCGATATGAATTTTACCGGGCAGGCTTACGCGCTACCAGTACCATCGACGTGGTTCGCCGTCTGAGCGGCCGCTCAGTCCAGCCGTCATACGCCTCTTCGACAATCAGCCCCTCGGCCGCGAACAGCTCGGCGAGGCGCGTGGCCGTGTACAGCCGTATCCGATATTCACGCTCGGCGTCGCCCTGGCGGACGCGCACCGACAGGACCCCCGAGAGCGGGTCGAACTGGCGCTCGTGCGCGATGAAGGTGCCGTCGTTCGACTGCCACCAGTCGCGCGCGAGAAACCGCGCCATCACCCCGTCACGGCTCGCCCCGTGCCACACCAGCACCCCATTCGGGCGCAGCACGCGCGCGAGCTCCTGTACGACTTTCACATCATCCGACGGGTCGAGAAAGAAACCGAACGAAGTGAACAGATTGAGGACGGCGTCGAACTTCCTCGACCACTGGGATGGCAGGTGGCGCATGTCGCCCCGCCGGTAAATCACATTGTCTCCGCGACCTCGGGCGATCTTCAACAGATGGGCCGAGTAGTCGAGGCCTGTGACTCGAAACCCCGCCTCAGCCAGAAGGCGACTATGCCGCCCCTGCCCGCAGGGCACATCCAGTACGGACGCGTTGAGCGGGAGCCGCAGGAGCTCGATGAGACGCGCGACGTCGCGACGGTCTTCGCCCGTCGAGAAAATCGGCTCGTACTCGCGCAGGTACTCTGCGTCAAAGTACGAGCGCCACCAGTCAGACGGGATCAGAAGAAGACGGGCTCGCGATACGCGCCGAACACTTTCTCCATCGCGTTCCGAATCTCGAACAGCGTACAATCCGCCTTCGCCGCATCGATGATCGCCGGCAACACATTCTCGCTCGTGGCCGCCGTCGCAGTGAGCCGCGCCAACGCCTGCTCGGCCCTCGCCGCATCGCGATTCTTACGGAGCGCGGCGAGTCGCGCCGCCTGCTCTTCCGTAGCCGTATCATCGATCTTGAGCAACGGGATCGTCAGCTCGTCGCCGCCTTCCGACTCGAAGGCGTTGACGCCGACGGTCAACCGCCGCTTCTGTTCCTGCTCCCACTGCTGCCGGGCCGCCGACTCGGCGATCTGCCGCTGCAGCCACCCCGTCTCCAAGGCGCGAACCACGCCGCCGACCTGCGCAACCTGCGCAAACAGCGACTCGGCCTCGGCCTCGAGGCTGTCGGTCAGCGACTCGATGTAGTACGAGCCGCCGAGCGGATCGACGACGTTCGGGATGCCGGTCTCGTACGCGAGAATCTGCTGCGTGCGAAGCGCGACCTGGACGGCCTCCTCGGTCGGCAGCGCGAGCGTCTCGTCCATCGAGTTCGTGTGCAGCGACTGCGTGCCGCCCAACACCGCCGCGAGCGCCTGATAGGCGACGCGCGTGATGTTGTTGAGCGGCTGCTGCGCGGTCAGCGTGACGCCGGCCGTCTGCGAGTGGAAGCGCATCATCCACGAGCGCGGATGCTTGGCGCCGTAGCGCTCGCGCATGTGGCGCGCCCAAATGCGACGGGCGGCGCGCATCTTCGCGATCTCCTCGAAGAAGTCGTTGTGGACGTCCCAGAAGAACGAGAGCTGTCCCGCGAACTCGTCGACGTTGAGACCACGGGCGAGCGCGCGCTCGACGTACGTGAAGCCGTCGGCGAGCGTGAACGCCAACTCTTGGGCGGCCGTCGAGCCGGCCTCGCGAATGTGGTAGCCGGAGATCGAGATCGTGTTCCACTTGGGTGCGTGCTTCGCGGCCCAGTCGAAGCAGTCGACGACGAGACGGAGCGCCGGCTCGACCGGATAGACCCAGGCGTGCTGGGCCATGTACTCCTTCAAGATGTCGTTCTGGATCGTGCCACGCAGAACGTGCGAGGGCACGCCTTGCTTCTCCGCCGCCGCGACATAAAACGCAAAGAGAATGATCGCCGGGCCGTTGATCGTCATCGACGTCGAGACTTTATCCAACGGGATCCCAGAGAACAGCGTCTCCATGTCCTGCAGGCTCGAGATCGCGACCCCGCACTTCCCGACTTCGCCCTCGGCCCGCTTGTGGTCCGAGTCGTAGCCCATGAGCGTCGGAAAGTCGAACGCCACGGACAATCCGGTCTGCCCGTGCGCCAGCAAGAACTTGTACCGCGCATTCGTGTCGCGTGCCGAGCCGAAGCCCGCGAATTGGCGCATCGTCCACAGGCGTCCACGATATCCGGTCGGATGGATACCACGGGTAAACGGGTAATCGCCTGGTACGCCAAGCTCGTCGCTGTTTACATCGAGGGCGGTGTACAGTGGTTCAACTGGGCCGCCGGAATTGGCGAAGGCGATATCTCGGGTCTCGCCCTCGGCGAACCGTGTGCGCCAAGCGGCAACTTCGCGACGCAGCCTATCGAGCTCCGCGCGCTCGTCCGTTCCGAGAGGTTTATCTGTTGCCGTCATGCGAATGCCCTCTGTTGAACTGCCGCTCCAAAAGCTCATCAGCGACCGCGAACGGCGTCGTCTCCCCAGCCGCCAGCGGTGCGAGCCGAGAAGCGAGCCAAGCCTTGGCGCTCGGATCGTCCCACACGCGCGACTTGAGTCGTTGGTCGACGACGTCAACCACGCGTTCCCGAAGCCGTAACTGGCGCCGCTCCCCGAGCGCGCCGCTCTCTACAAGATACTGGTGATGCTGGTCGAACGCCGCGAGCAGCGCCGGTAACCCGTCCCCAGTGACCCCAACAGTAGGAATGACCGGCGGGCTCCAGCCGGCCGGCGCGCGAAAATGGAGCGCCGCGTCGATATCCTTGCGCAGGCGGTCCGCGCCTGGCCGGTCCGCCTTGTTCACGACGAACACGTCGGCGATCTCCATGAGACCGGCCTTGAGCGCCTGGATGCCGTCGCCGGACTCCGGGACGAGCACGACGGCGATCGTGTCCGCCGTGCGGGCGACTTCGAGCTCGCTCTGCCCGACGCCGACGGTCTCGATGAGCACCCGGTCGAACCCGAACGCGTCGAGCAGATCCGCGACCTCGCGCGTCGCGGCCGAGAGACCGCCCAGCGCGCCACGTGTGGCGAGCGAACGGATGTAGACGCCGGGGTCGAGCGCGACCTCTTCCATCCGGACGCGGTCGCCGAGCAGCGCGCCGCCGGTGTACGGCGACGTTGGGTCGACGGCGAGAATGCCGACCGTCAGGTCCTGCGCGCGGAACGCTTGGGCGAGCCGCGCGGTCAGGGTGCTCTTGCCGGCGCCTGGTGGGCCCGTGAGGCCGATGCGGCGCGCGCGGCCGATGCGGTTGTGGAGCGCGCCGAGGAGGGTGTCGAACCCCCGGCGGTGGTTCTCGACGACACTGACGGCGCGCGCGAGCGCCGCCCGCTGGCCGGCGAGAAAGTCATCGAGCAGACGGTCGGTCATCAATCGTGCTCGTCTTCGATATTGCCGACGAGGGTCTCGAGCAGGTCCTCGAGCGTGACGATGCCGACGTTGCGGCCCGATGCGTCGGCGACGACCGCCATGTGGACGTGGTCGCGGAGCATCGCGAACATCACGTCGTTGAGTGGCGCGCCTTCCGACGCCCGAGCGATCGGACGCACGGAAAGATCGTCGCCAGGCTTGCCCTTGAACACATCAATCGCGTGGATCATGCCTATCACGTCGTCAAAGCTGCCACGATAGACGGGCACTCTGCTATAGGCGGCACGCGCGATCGCCTCGGAGGCGAGTGCGGGCGGCATCTCGCCATCGATCGCGAACACGCTCGCCCGCGGGGTCATGACGTCGCGGACGACGCGGCCGCCGAACTTCACGACACTCGAGACGATGGCCGCATCCTCGACGCGGCCGACGCCTTCTCTATGCGCGTCACGAAAAACGTCTGTGACCAGATCCCGCGGACGCTCGACTCCTCTGCGCGCGGCGCGCGCCAACCACAGAAGTGGCGCGGCCAAGACGGCCACGATCTGCAGCGAGGGGACCACGAATGGCACAAGCGACTTGGCCCAGCGGCGCCCGATCGCGCGAGGAATCAGCTGTCCCGCCACAAGTACGATGGCACCGGTGATCACCAGCGCGACGATGAGGCTCGAGAGCGAGTTCGTCTCGCCGCCGAGCACGGCGCCGGCGAGCACCATCGTAGCCGTGAGGCCCAGGCCGGCGGCGAGCAGCAGCTGATCGGGTCGCGCCAGATACAGCGTTACGACCGGCGCGTGCCCGTCCTCCTGCGCCCAATGCCTGAGCCAAATCCGGCTCACGGATCGAATCGCCGTCGCCGCCGTCACGAGCCACGCGTTCACGGCGAACAGCACGAGCAGCACGGGAATCGCGAGCGGGCTCATATATGCGACGTCGCCGGCGTGAGGCGCTCACTCATATTCGGCGTCGCCGGCGTCAGGCGCTCGCTCATACCCGACGTCGCCGTCGTGAGACGCTCGCTCATATCCGGCGTCGCCGGCGTCAGGCGCTCGCTCATATATCCGACGTCGCCGGCGTGAGGCGCTCGAAGTAGACGCGGTCGACCGCGTGGCGCCGGATGCGCTCGACGACGACGCGGAACCCGTCGGCCATGAACTCTTCACCGGGCCGCGGCACACGGCCGAGCTTCTCGTAGACCCACCCGCCGACGGTCGTCGCCTGGTCTTCGCTCTCGAACTCGTGTCCGACGAGCGCCTCGAGGTCATCGAGCGACACGCGGCCCGCGACCCACCAGCGCCCCTCCTCGTGCCTGCCGATCGGCTCCTCGGCGTCGTGCTCATCGCGGATGTCCCCGACGATCTCCTCGAGGATATTCTCGATCGTGACGAGTCCCGAGGTCCCGCCGTACTCGTCGACGACGATCGCGATATGCGTGCGCGTCGACCGAAACTCGGCGAGCAGCGCATTGAGCAGCTTCGTCGTGGGGACGAACGTCGCCGGCCGGACGAGCGCGAGCCAGCCGCCAGGGGGCTCCGTGCCTTCGATCACATAGAGGAGAACGTCCTTGGCGTACAGCACGCCACGGATCTCATCGAGCGTATCCGCGTAGACCGGCAGACGGGCATGCTCGGCGCTCCGAAGGCGGTCGACGACCTCGGACCACGGCGTCGCGACATCGATGCCAACGATATCCACACGCGGGACCATGACGTCGGACACGACGACCGTGCCCAGCGAGAGCGCACCGTCCAGGAGCAGTGCACCCGCACCCGATACGTCGGCTTGGGCCGAGACGATCTCGCGGAATTGCTCGGAGCGCTCCTCCTGGGTCTCGGCGTCCGGCGGCGGCGCCTGCAGGAATCGGCTGAGCCACGCGTCGAGCCTCGCCGCGGGCGCCAAGTACGGCGCCAGCACGCGTTCGATCCAGCGGGCGACGGTGTCGAGGTGCTGGGTCGCCTGGTGCCTGAAGACCGTGCCGAGCACGCGGCCGAGGGCCTCGGCGAGGAGAAGCGTCAGGAGGACGCCGAGGAGTCCGACGCTTCGCGCGAAGCCTCCGCCGACGTGCAGGCCGAGGGCGCGCGCGGCGGCGGCGCCCGCGGTCAGCTGCGCGAGGACTTTGGCGAGCGCGAAGGCGCGGTGGAGTCGCCGCCGGGCGGCGGTGTCCGGGGGCTCCTCGTCATCCTCGAACGCCAGCGCGGCCGTGTCGGCGACGGCTGAGAGCGTCGCGATGGCGGTGGCGAGCGCGGCGATGATCGCGCCGTACGTCATGCTGAGAGAGCCCTCCGGACGAGGCGCTCCTGGAGCTTCCACATCGGCGACGCACTGCGTGCGTCATCCGGATGGTCATGCCCCACCACGTGGAGCACGCCATGAATGACGAGTCGCGTCAACTCTTCTCTTATGCCAACACCAAAGCGCATCGCGTTTCGCTTCGCCACCTCGGGCGCGATATAGATATCGCCGACTAAGGGCTTCTCAAACGCGAACGAGATCACATCAGTCGGGCCAGTATGACCGAGATAGCGCCTATTGAGTTTCGCGATCGCACGAGTCGAGACAAATGCGATCGACACGAGAGCATCGTTGACGCGCTCCGCGCGAAGCGCGGCCCGTGCGATGTCAGCCACTCGTGAACGCGAGAGTGGTAGCCGAATCCCATCGCTAGAGACAGCCACGGCCACGGTCACTGCGCCGATACCGACGCGAACTCGGAGGTGACGCCACCGCCCGTGGTCGGATAATCGATCCGGTGGTGATACATGCCAACGAGCACGCGCGAGAACTGCTCCTTGATGACCTCGAGCTGCCTCAACGTCAAAGGCGCATCGCGCAGCTGCCCTTGATCGATCCGCTGCCGCACGATGTGATCGATCACGTCACGGATCTTGGCCGGCGTCGGATCGTGCAACACGTGCGCCGAGGCCTCGATCCCGTCCCCGAGCATGCAGATCGCCGTCTCCGCGCTCTGCGGAATCGGCCCGGGATACGCGAAGTCGGCTGGGTTCGCGGTTGAGCCGTCGCGCTCCTTCGCCTTCTCCAGGAAGTACGTGATCGGCGCCGTCCCGTGATGCTCGGTGATGAACGCGCGCACGGCCGCCGGCAAGTTGTTCTCGGCCGCGAGCTCGACACCTTCGCGGACGTGATTGCGAATGATCGCGGCGCTCGTCGCCGGCTTGAGCTTGTCGTGCGGGTTCCGGCCGCGCGGCTGATTCTCGACGAAGTACTCGGGCTTCTTGAGCTTCCCGATGTCGTGATAGTACGCCCCGACACGAGACAGGAGGCCGTTGGCGCCGATCGCGTTGCACGCCGCCTCGGCGAGATTCGCGAGACGCATGCTGTGCGCGAACGTTCCGGGAGCCTCGACCGAGAGACGCTGCATGAGCGGACGGTTCAAGTCCGACCACTCGAGCAGCTTCAAGTAGGTGTCGACGCCGGTCAGCTCCTCGAGCGTGGGCAGGAGCATGAGGGCGAGCGCCACCGAGACGATCGCGTTCACGATCCCCGAGCCAATGCCCCACCATAGCTGCCGGACCGCCCATCCGTCTATGAGCCCGACGGCGACCTCGGCCAGCACGTAGGCCGCGGCCGTCACGAGAATCGAGTAGTACGCCTGGTCGCGCCGGCGAATGACGCGCACGCTGAATGCGGCGGCGACGCCGCCCACGAGCAGGATGAACGGCGCGTCCATCCCGTGATACCCGGGCTGGATCGAGATGAGCGTCGCGAGCATGAGCGTCGCGAACACGCTGACGCGCGGGTCGAACAAGACGCTCAGGAGGATTCCCACCATCGCGATGGGAATGAATTCCACATGCGGGGTCTCGGCGCGCGCAACCGCCGCCGCGACAGCGAGCACGGCGAGAAACAAGAGCGCGAAGAGGGCGATCGCCCGGAACGAGCCGTAGAGCTGCGGGCGATAGAGCGCCAGCATGCCCGCGACGATCGAGAGGACCAGCAAGTCGGCCAGGAGATGGCCGATGAGGTGGCCGATGCTCGCCGGGTGCGGGTCGCCGGACGAGAACAGGAACAGCGTGGCCAAGCTGACGCCGACGATGACGGCGGCGCGCGAGAGCACGACGACGATCCCGCGCTTGATACCGCCGCGCGGCACGAACATGTCGAGGTGCGGCCACAAGTTCACGGTGATCACACCCCCTCGTCCGAGGCGTACGCCTTGATGATGTCGCGCACCAGGCGGTGGCGGATCACGTCCGCATCCGTGAAGTAGTGAAACGCAATCCCATCGATGTCCCGCAATATCCGCTCGACCTGAATAAGCCCCGACTCCTCGCGGCGAGGCAGATCGATCTGCGTCTTATCACCAGTAATGACGATCTTCGAGTTCACGCCGAGGCGCGTCAAGAACATCTTCATCTGCAGATTCGTCGCGTTCTGCGCTTCATCCAAGATGACGAACGCATCACCCAACGTACGCCCACGCATGAACGCCAGCGGCGCGATCTCGATGGTCCGCGTCTCCAATGCCCGTTGAATACGCTCGGCCGGCATCATCTCGTCGAGCGCGTCATACAGCGGACGGAGATACGGATCGACCTTCGCCTGCATGTCGCCAGGAAGAAAGCCGAGACTCTCCCCTGCTTCGACCGCCGGCCGCGCCAGAACAATGCGACGCACCCGCTTGCGCATGAGCGCGTCGACCGCGGCAGCCACAGCCAGATATGTCTTTCCGGTTCCAGCCGGACCGATACCTACCACAATATCGTTCTCGCCGATCTGCGCGAGATACTCGGCCTGACCCGGAGTCTTCGGCTGAATAATCTTCCGAACACCAGGCAGCGCGATGCGCGAAGTATCAGGCGTCGATGACGTGACACCCGATTGCCACTCGTCCGAGTGCATCCGCATCACATCGTCCGTCGTCAGCGGCATGCGCTGCCGAGCGGACTCGATCATCCGGGTCGCGACTTGCATCGCGCGATCGACTTCGGCGCTGCCACCCGTGATCGAGAGCGCGTCACCGCGCAAAGCGACTTTCGCGCCCGACAACCGGGCGAGCTCGATCAGGTTCGCGTCGTTCACACCAGCGAGCGTCAACAGATCGGCGCCTTCGGTCGACAGGCGCTGCGTCACGACGGTATCGGTCACAAGAGGTGCAGTTCCTCGAGATCGGATGCGGGCACCGACGACGGCGCGCCCTCGAACAATGCACGAGCCGCGGTCGTCTTCGGGAACGCGATCACGTCCCGCAGCGAGCTCGCGCCGGCGAGCATCATCGCGATCCGGTCGAAGCCGAACGCGATCCCGCCGTGCGGCGGCGCGCCGCTCTTGAGCCCCTCGAGCAGGAAGCCGAATCGCTCCTGCGCGGACTCGGCGTCGATGCCGAGCAGCGCGAACACGCGCTCTTGCAGCGCGGGATCGCTGATGCGCACGCTGCCGCCACCGAGCTCGGTGCCGTTGAGCACGACGTCGTACGCGACCGCGCGCGCGCGGCCGGGAGCGGTGTCCAGCAATCCGACATCTTCGGGATGCGGCGCCGTGAACGGGTGGTGCATGGCCGCCAACTGGCCGGTCTCCGGATCGGACTCGAACATCGGGAAGTCGAGCACCCACAGAAACTCGCGGCGGTCATCCCGTACGACCGACATGCGACGGGCGACCTCCTGTCGTACACGATCGAGCGCCGGATTCGTGACATGGTCGCGGTCCGCGACGAGCAGCACCAAGTCACCGTCGACTGCCGCGAGCTGTTCTACCAGGCCCTCGTTCAAAAATTTTGCGGCCGGCCCCTCAAAACCGTTCCCTGCCCGCTTGAGGCGTACCAGACCGCCAGCGCCCGCGCTCTTGGCGATCGCCTCCAACTCGTCGACTTGCTTGCGCGAGAGCGACGCACCGCCCGGAATCCGTATGCCGCGCACCCGACCACCCTTCTCGATCGCCGCGCGCGCAATCGTGAGCTCCGACTCGCGGAAGCCATCGCTCGCGTCGAAGATCGCGAGATCGTAACGAAGGTCAGGACGGTCCGTCCCGTAGCGCTCCAGCGCTTCGGCGTAGGGCATCCGCCGGAATTTCTCCGGAATGCTCACCCCGGCCTCTGCAAACAGTGCGTGGAGCAATCCCTCCGCCAACCGCAAAATGTCCTCGCGCTCGATGAACGAGGACTCGATATCAATTTGCGTGAACTCCGGCTGCCGATCCGCCCTCAAATCTTCGTCGCGAAAGCACCGCGCGATTTGGAAATAGCGATCAAATCCGGCGACCATCAGCAATTGCTTGTACAACTGGGGCGACTGTGGCAGAGCATAAAACTCTCCCTCATGCACGCGCGATGGCACCAAGTAGTCTCTTGCTCCCTCTGGCGTCGGGCGCGTGAGAATCGGAGTCTCGATTTCGAGATAGCCTTGCGTCGAGAGAAACGCACGCGTCGCCTGCATCAAGCGATGCCGCAACATGAGATTCGCCTGGAGATCCGGTCGCCGCAGGTCGAGATACCGGTGACGCAACCGCAACTCTTCAGCGGGCAGCTGCTCGCCTTTGCCGCGAGCGACCGGAATGGCAGGCGTGACCGCCGGGCCGACGACGCGCAACGACGTCGCGCGCACCTCGACGTCACCGGTGCCAAGCTCGGGATTCCGCGCGTCAGCGGGACGGAGCGCGACCTCGCCAGAGATCACGACGGTCGACTCGACGCCGACGGATCCGGCGAGCGCGAGCACGTCGGGAGGAGTCCAGCGTGGGTCGAACGAGATCTGCACGAGACCGGCACGGTCTCGGAGATCCATGAATACAATGCCACCGAGATCGCGGGAGCGGTGTACCCACCCACCCAGGCGAACGGTCCGGCCCGCATCGGCAGACCGCAGCGCACCAGCATAGTCGGTGCGTAGCGCAGTCGCCGCGGGGGAGTCGTAAGCGGGCGTCACGTCCCCCCGATTGGTCGGTTAGTCTTCATCCAGATACTGAAAACTAACCGCAAGAGACCCATGGACAACCTGCTCGACTTGCCACGTGCCGAGGCGGAACAACGGCTCGCACGCTTCATGCATGAGGCGGCCGAGCCCGCATATCGCGCCCGTCAGGTCGCGGACCGCCTGTGGCGGAATCCCACGCCGTCGTTCGCCGAGATGACCGAGCTCCCGCTCGCCTTGCGCGACCGCCTCGCCCAGGCCTTTACGCTGCCGCGGCTCGAATTGACCACGCGGCAACGGTCCCAAGATGGGACCGAGAAGTTCTTGTTTCGCCTGGAGGACGGCGAAGGGATCGAGACCGTCGCCATCCCCGAAGCGAATCGACTCACCCTCTGCATCTCATCCCAGGCCGGGTGCGCGTTGCAGTGCGCATTTTGCGCGACGGGTGCCATGGGCTTCGCACGGAATCTGCGCCCGTTCGAGATCGCCGGGCAGATTCGCGAGATGCTCTTCTTGGGCCTCGAGCCCACGAACATCGTGTTCATGGGCATGGGCGAGCCGCTCATGAACTGGAAGGCGGTCGACGCCGCGCTCTCGATCATCAACGATCCCGGCGCGCTGGGCATCGGCGCGCGGCACGTCACCGTCTCCACCGTCGGCGTGCTCCCCGGCATTCAGGCGCTTGCCGCGAGGCCGGAACAATTTCGTCTCGCACTCTCAATTCACGCACCAACTGACGCCCTTCGGCAGCAGCTGATGCCGATCAACACGAAGTACCCGCTCGCGGACGTCATACAAGCGGCAAAAACCTTCATGCGGCGCGTGACGTTCGAATACGTGTTGCTCGGCGGCGTGAACGACGGCGCGGCGCATGCCGAGCAGCTTGCGACGTTGGCGCGGGTGTGCGGCGCGTTCGTGAATCTCATCCCGCTGCACACCGGCGGCGCGTTGGGATTCACGCCCAGCTCGGCGAAGGCGACAGCGGCGTTTGCGGCGGTCTTGCGAAAGCGCGGCGTCGAGGTCGCGATTCGCAAGAGTCGTGGGGTCGATATCAGTGCCGCATGTGGGCAGCTACGGGTAGAACGGCTCGGTCGGCGGGCGCCACGTGGCGCCGAGCAGGACCGTGATGTCAACGTAGCGTGAGGTATCGGGGCTGAGTTGGACGCGCGCGCCGTTGAATGCGCGCGCGACTCGGCCCGCCCAGACTGGGTGGTTGGTGCGATCGATGACCAGCGTCGAGTCCCTTTGCTCTCGCGCGGTGCCCGATGCGACGACATCAAAGCCTTTATCACGCAGATATTGCGTCGCCCGGCGCGCCAACCCATGCACCTTCGTCGCGTTCAGCACCTCGACGCGTACGCGCTCGGCGGGAGCCTCGACGGTCCCTTGCGCGCTCTCCTGGTGCCGACACGTCAGCAACGCGAGCGCGGCGAGCGCGACGAAGAAGGTCGCTACCGGACGGAGTTCCACAACTCGACCGTCTCGAGGAACAACGGCTTGCCTTCCCGCAATGTCCACTCTAGTCGTAACCGAACAACTTGACGCAACGTGCCGTCAAAATCGTACCGCACCTGCCGTGCGAGATACTCCCGCTCGGCCTTAGCGAACGACCGGCCCGGCTCGAGAAAGTCGGCCATGAAGAGCGCCCGACCGGTGCGATCCCAACCCTTGTAGCCGATCGTGTGCCACCGCACCGCTTGCAGCACCGACTCGCGCCGCTCGCCGTCCTGCCTCAAGCGCGCTTCGGCCGCCGGCCCATGCAACAGATTCGTATCGGGCACGGGATATCCCGTAGCCAACGCGCGCAGCGTGGCCTCAGGCGCGTCCCGAAGCGCGTCATGCAAGCGCGCCGCATCATGCCACGCACAGGCCTCGGCCGAGTCGAGATGCATAGCCTCGGCCCATTCATCGATGAGCGCCGTCACACGGACGATATGCGCGCGCTTTCCAGCACATTGGGATCCTAAGCTTAGAATTCCACGTGGACAAGTTGTCGCG